>ERZ773009.144-NODE-144-length-51498-cov-5.853002_pt1 | contig 51498 bp, 47 predicted proteins | sample MGYA00580663_ERZ773009 | MGnify/ENA primary metagenome ERZ773009 (study PRJEB29015, sample SAMEA2737969) | human oral metagenome | biome: human oral; feature: human-associated habitat; material: dental | place: China | collected 2026 ... | reverse complement strand
ACGCAGGTGCGGATCTGCCATCGAAGGTTGACAAGGAACTTTCGAGAAGCCGGTCCTTGCCTATTGACAGTGTTCGGGTCATATGAGGGACATGACCGTTGCGGCTGAGCTTGCAGGAAGGCTGTTCAGCCCTGCCATAGAGGGCGAGGTGGAAGGGTTGACCTGGAGCCCGGAGGCACTCGGCTGGCGGCAATGTCCCTGATGCTGGTTCGAATCCAGTCCACCCGACCAGAGGGACCGCAGGTCAGAGGGCAAAAGCCTCTGGCCTGCTTTTTATTGCGCCAAGGATGGAACCCTCTTGCACCAAAGGCGTAGGTGGTCAGCACGATGACGCCGAGAGCCCCAGGGCGGCAATGTTCCTTCAAAGCATCATGCGTAGAATGCCGTTCCGTCTTCCAATTCGAACAGCGTGCGGAGGTAGTCGCTCTTTCCGCTGAGCACGCGGTCAACGAACACGTGGTTCCTCTCCACACGAATGAAGGCGAGATAGCCCCTCACCTCCACGAAGCGCCAGTCAGACCTTATGCGGCACCTTGAGTCAAGAGGTGTCGTCGCAAGCGGGAAGTCCGCTATGCCGTCCACACGGTCGAGAATGGCAGTGATGGTCCTCTCGGCTGCTGCAGGCTCGCCGCTCTCGACAGCTATCCACTTCCAGATGGTATCGAGGTCGGCCACGGCCACAGGGGACCACACCGCCTCAGCTGGCATCGGACGATCTCTCAGAGAACCTTGCCCTCACGTCAGAGGCCGATACCCACCCCTCGGACTCGCCCGACATGCGCCCGCGCTGCAGCTCGGAGAATAGGGTCTGCTCCGCGACAAGGTGGTCGTAGTCAGCCATGTCGAGGATGGCATAGCTGCCATGCCCGTTCTTGGTGAGGAAGACCGGGGATCCGGGGCGGACGTCCTCGAGGACCTCGGTATAGCTGCGCAGGGTCGAGACTGGCACTATAGTGGGCATGGTGAACCTCCAAGAGTTTGCTGATAAATCTTGCTACAAATTATACAGCAGATATTGGGAAAGAGGGGATTGCGCTCGTGCGAGGCTCTCCATCCTCTGCGGTGAGAGCTTGCGCTCCATGACCTCGTAGATTGTCACAGCTCAGGGGCTATGTCCTCTGCTCTTATCTTTCTTGGCTTGGGCAGGAGCCATACGCGCGCCATCTTGCGCGGGATGGCGCGGCAGGGTCTCATCCAGAAGCTTGGCGACAAGCGCTGCGCCCGCTACGTGCCTGCGCCGTGATCGATGCTCGCAACAGACACGGCAACCCCTCGCACGCCAACGAATCCGGTACGACTGAGTTGGCGAGAGGACTCATCGAGGATGTGACGATACCAAAAGGGGACGCCAAGATAGCAAAACAGGCCAGAGACAATGCTTTGGCCTGCGGATTTCTGGTAGCCCGTACCAGATTCGAACTGGTGATCTCCGCCTTGAGAGGGCGGCGTCCTAAACCGCTAGACGAACGGGCCGTATCCGCTGCTTCTAGAATACATGGCTGAGCCGGAGAGAATCGAACTCCCACTGACGGAACCAGAATCCGCTGTCCTACCGTTAGACGACGGCTCAATGTATTCCCCTGCACATATGCGCAGAAACAAACTATACGGGAAACGGCCAGTTAGCGCAAGGAGGAACCACGATTATCTTTTGTCCACAATTCCTTCGTCGTCCTTTGGGCTCTATGCGTGGACGTCGAGGGCTTTGGGGGGTACACTTTGCTGGGTGAGTGCCTTTGGGTGGCCTTGGCCAACGCCGCAGATGATTGAGGTTTCATGTCCAACAAGAGAGACGAGTCGTCGAGACCAAAGGTTGCCGTTAAGGTGTCGGCCCCTCACGTTTCTTCCGGCGAGAGTGCCGAGGCTGTCGCGGATAACAAGGAAAGGGATGCAAGGGCCCGAAAGGGTGCCCTGTTCCTAACCGCCGTCGTTGGTCTGTATGTGGTCTACCTCGTGTTCTCCGGGCAGATGGCGACCTTTTTGGAAGCGCTCTCGTCCGTGGACCTCTCGTGGGTCGCTGCCGCCGTTGCTTGCTACCTCCTGTACTTCATCTTTGGCGTCATGGCCTATGTGATCGCCGTCTACCTCGAGCACGACTCGCCCGTGGGCGTGCGCGACCTCGTGAGCGTCGAGGCATCGGGCGTCTTCTTTGGCAACCTCACGCCCATGATGGCTGGTGCCGTTCCCTCCCAGATCTACCGCCTCACACGTACGGGCATCGATGTGGGGGAAGCAAGTGCCATCGAATTCACGCGTTTCATCGTGTTCCAGCTCGGCGTTGTGCTCTTTGCCGCCCTCATGCTCCTGGCAAAGTTGCAGTACTTCTTCCAGACCTATGGTGACATCATCATCCTGAACCTTATCGTCTTTGGCGTGCATTTCCTGGAGTTAGCGGGGCTCTTCGTCATCTGTCTCTGTCCGGGCTTTGTGACACGCGTGGGCAATCGCCTCATCAATTTCGCCGATGCTCGTCGATGGCTCAAGAACCGCTCTCGCTGGGACGAGATGGTAAATGTCCAGGTAGCCGAGTTCTCTGGCACCTTCAGGCGTGCCGCCAAGGACCTGCCCTCCATGGGACTTACGCTTGTGGTCACGATGGTGCAGCTTGCATGTTTGTACATGATCCCTTGGCTCGTCCTACATGCCTTTGGGCGTGACGCAGACTTCCTGGACTGCCTTGCGGCGGGGTCTATGGTGCAGATGGTCGCCTCGGCCGTGCCACTACCAGGTGGGACGGGAGGCGCGGAGGGTGGCTTTGTGATGTTCTATGGCTTCCATTTTGAGGGAGCCACGTCGGCAGGCTTTCTCATCTGGCGCATCGTGACCTTCTTTGGGCCCACACTTCTGGCTGCGCCGATCTTAGGGCTACGCTCCGGTGAGGGGACGAGCATCTACCGTCGCGTGCAGAGGCTCAAGAAGGTCCTCAAAGGCCTGCACCCGCTCAGCGCCATGGGCTCGGACTCACATGGTGATGTCACCTTGGGTGGGACGTCAATTCGCAAGCGTGTGAGGGAGCGTGACAAGAAGGGCGCACAACCGAGTCGAGCCGAGTCCCGTCCCAGAGACACGCGGCACACCGGGAATGGTCAGCTCGCATCAGCGGGCAACCCCTCAGATCCTAAGGAGGTTGTAGCGGGCAACTCACCCAGCGAGCGGAAGCGCCCTCGCTAGGCGCGCAAGTGTGGTGTCTCGACCGAGGAGCTCGAGTGACTCGCCAAGCGGGGGCGAGACCGCGTTGCCGCACACCGCAACACGCAGGGCACCAAAGAATGCACGCTTGCTGGTGTCGAGCCTCTCGGGAAGCGGCTCTAGGGCGACGTCGATGGCAGCGGTAGTCCAGGCACCTGTGGTGATGGACGTAAGTGCCTCTCGTGCGGCCTCAAGGCTCGCCCTCGCCCCCTCCTTGGCAAGGTTCTTCTTCACGGACTTCTCGTCGAGTGTCACGTTGTCCCCCTCGTAGAGGAAGCGAGCCTTCGCGATGACCTCTGGAGCGAGCGTCGTGCGCGGCCTCAACAGAGAGGCGAGCAGGCCAAACCACGAGGGACGCCTGGTATAGGCCTCCTCGACGCTACCTTCCTCGAGGCCAGCCCTGATGAGTTCTGGTATGAGCACCCTCTTGGAGAACATCTCGTTGCTCATGGCCTGTAGGTACTGACCCTGAATCCAGTCAAGTTTCTTGACGTCGAAGGTCGCAGGGTTCTTTGACACGCGATCGAGCGAGAACTCACGTGCCAACGCGTCGCGCGAGACAATCGTGGTCGTGCCATCGGGTGCCCAGCCGAGCAGCGCGAGGTAATTCACGAAGGCATCGGCATCATAGCCCCGGTCCCGGTACTCCTCGACGGAGGTCGCGCCATGGCGCTTCGAGAGCTTCTTGCCGTCCGGTCCCAGAATCATCGAGATGTGCGCGAACGTGGGTGTGGGCACACCCATCGCCTCGTAGACAATGACTTGGCGTGGCGTGTTCGAGAGGTGGTCGTCTCCACGAATGACGTGGGTTATCCCCATCATGGCATCATCGACCACGGTCGTGAAGTTGTAGGTGGGCGTGCCGTCCGTACGGACGATGATGAAATCGTCGAGCTCGCGGGCGTTGAAGGTCACGTCGCCGTGAACCACGTCACGGACGACGACGTCACCGCGCCCGTCCGGAACCTTGATGCGGATGGTATGGGGCTCCCCGGCGTCGACGCGCCTCTGCGCCTCGGCAGGATCTATGCCCCTGCAGGTGCGCTGATAGCCCTGAAAGGGGTCGTGGCGCTCCTCGGCGGCCTTCCTGTCCGCTGCGAGCCTCTCGGGGGTGCAGAAGCAGTAGTACGCCCTGCCCTCTCTGATAAGGCGACGTGTGACATCACGGTAGATGTCGAGGCGTCGTGCCTGCCAGTAGGGGCCCCAGTCGCCACCGACCTCGGGACCCTCGTCCCAGTCGAGCCCCAGCCAGCGCAGGGCACGTAGGATGATTTGGGTGTTCTCCTCGGTCGAGCGGGCGGGATCGGTGTCATCGATGCGTAGGATAAAGCTACCATGGTTCGCGCGGGCAAAGGCCCAGTTATAGATCGCGGTACGGGCGCCGCCCACGTGAAGCTTACCGGTAGGCGAGGGCGCGAAGCGAACGCGCACGGTATCAGCAATATCAGGTGAATTCAAGGTCATGCCTCTCTGTCTTGTCGGACGTGCACATTCCAGTATAGAGACAATATCGCGGGAGAGTCCGTGCGCCTTGCGATATGAGTGATGCGCGAGCCCTACGCCTGTGCGATCTGTGAGAGCCAGCGTATCTCAGAAAGTATGAAGTGCATGCGCAACCCAGATATGCCGCATCAATATGCCCGTGACAGGCCACGTGGAGCCGCCAAAGAAATTTTTTTCGAATCATGGTTGAAAAATAATTGACGTAGATTCAAAATGTGTGCGTCAAATCGGTTCTTTGATGGAAAGGTAAGGCGAAAACCCATGCAAGATTCCTTCATCACTGCCGAAGGTCTCTCACAGTGGAGTCCCCGCATACAGTCCTACCGTGACGTCAACCTCAAGCTCGCCAAGGGACAGGCACACGCGATCTGTGCAGAGGATAGGTCGGGCAAGACTGAGCTTTTGCTCACGTTAGCCGGCCGCATGCTCCCAACGTCGGGCACCCTGCGTGTCGGAGGCATCGATGTCAGGGGGCTCAGGAACTTGGCCCGCGTACGCAGGTTCGCGAGCCTGGGCTTCTTTGAGAACGTCAACGACGTTGAGCGGGTCCTTAAGGTTAGCGTCATTACCTCCGCTGAGTTGGGACTTGCGGGGAAGCGGTCGAACGCGATGGCGACCAACGCCTTTCTTGAGAACAACGGGCTTTTGGATGCCGCAGATACACGTATCGAAGCGCTCGATCGCTATACCTTCGACTGGTTGGGCATCGCTTTGGGAATGGCCCATGACCCGAAGCTGCTGGTCGTTGACGACATAGAGTCATCACTTACCGAACACCAATCGCTCAAGCTCGTCCGCAAGCTCAAGGACCTCGCGCGCTCGACAGGCGTCACCGTCGCGTGCGGCATCAACGACTATGACATTGCCGTGAACTTTGACAGCGTCAGTTGCATCAGTGACGAGGCCCACGCACAGGAGGCTGCTTGGACCAGAAAGCATGTCGAGGAGGTTGCGTAGTATGAAAAATCCGATCAGGGGCCTGAGGTTCTCGCTTCTTGACTTTCAATCGGCCCGAGCCGGCCTTGGCATGAAGCTCGCCATGGCTGCCATCGCCATCATTCCCGTCATCTACGGCGCACTGTACCTGATGGCCTTCTATGATCCCTATGGCAGTCTCGACACGCTGCCCGTCGCCGTCGTGAATGAGGATGTCGGAGCGACCCTTCAAGACGGGAGTGCCGTCCGGGCGGGGGATGACCTCGTGAGTCGTCTCAGGGAATCGAACTCGCTCAAGTACAGCTTCGTCAGCGAGGACACGGCCCAGAGGGGCATAGAGGATGGCAGCTACTATCTCAAGGTCGTCATCCCAAAGGACTTCTCAAAGGACATCGCCTCGGCAGAGGGGAATGATCCCACCCAGGCCAAGCTCGTGTTCGTAGCCAACGAGTCAACCAACTACCTCTCGTCGATACTGGGAAAGTCGGTCTTTCGTGAAGTGACGGCACAGACCAACTATGCCGTGGGAGACAACTACTACGTACAGCTCTTCGATAAGGTTGACCAGTCAGGCCGCGACATCAAGCGCGCCGCTGACGGTGCCTTTGACCTCGAGGATGGGCTCGGCAGGGTCTCTGAGGGTGCAGACCAGCTATCCAATGGCGCCAAGAAGGCACAGAAGGGCTCGACGACACTTTCTGATGGCATCTCGAGTGCAGCGGACGGGTCCCAGACGATCACGAACAAGCTGCAGTCGGCAAAGCAGGGGTCGGACAAGCTGTCCGACGGCCTCGACAACGCACGCTCCGGCTCGAGCACGCTCACTGGTGGCCTTGCCCAAGCACAATCAGGTGCCATGACGCTCGGTAACGGTCTGGGTACGCTTGCCGATGGACTGGAGGCAGGAGAGAGAGGCTCCAAGGAGCTTGCGGCTGGCTTGGGGAGGCTCCAGGATGGCTCCGGTCAGCTCGCACTGGGAGCAAGGAGCCTCGAGACAGCTCTGAGTGCCCAGGGCGCGAGCCTGAACAGGCTCAACACTGGTGCGGCCGACGTGTCCAGGGGTGTCGATGACCTCGTGGGGACCCTAAGTGGCTTTGGTGGCACGCTCGAGGGCCTCTCGCAACAGACGAAGGATCTTCAGACCAAGCTCGACGCGCTCGAGCAGTCCGCCTCTTCGCTCCAAGACGCCGGCACCAAACTCCAAAGCGATGCCTCTTCTGCCAAGAAAGACATTCAGAACGTGAGAGCCTCCCTCTCCGGTATGAGCGAGAAGCTTGGCTCCGTGGGACAGGATGTGGGCGCGGCATCCGCGAAGGCCACAAGCGCCGCGCAGGCTGCAGCTAAGGCGCAAGAGGAGCTGGAGGGGATCGAGCCGACAGCAAATGAGGACGGTAGCTACACGCTCACTGCGACACAGTACGCCACGTTCCGACAGGCGCAACGCGACGTACGTGACGCCTCTGGAGAAGCCGCAGAATCGACCCAGGACGCACGGTCAGCAGGCCAGTTGCTCAAAGGTGTAGGCAATGCCGTGGAGGGTCTTTCTGATCAGGGTCTCACAGCCAGGCTCATGGCTGTGAGCGATGACCTCACGGCCATTCAGAAGGGCGCACCCGCACTCTTCAGCGGAGCGCAGTCGCTTCTGAGCGAGGCGAGCTCCACGATCTTGGGTGCCCGTACGCTCACTGGAAGACTCTCGAGTGATATGGGCAGACTGGGTACGCTTCAAGGTGGTGCGAAGCAGGTCTCCGATGGCATCAATGCTCTTACAAAGGCCATGACCACCGACGCGTACGATGTGGATGGCAAGGCACTCACGCTCCACGCGGGAGTGAGGCAGCTTGCCGATGGCAGCAGGCGCATGGACGAGAGCCTGCCTGCGCTGGTTGTGGGTGCCAACAAGCTCACCGTTGGCACAAGGCAGCTCGCCGAGGGTGCCAAGAGTGCGAGGGGCGGGTCTGACTCCCTCGCGAGTGCGCTTGGCCTCCTCTCCAACGGCTCAAAGACGCTGAGCCTTGGATTGGGTAGCGCCGATGGGGGCTCTCACTCACTCTCGAGTGGACTCGGGCTTCTCGTCGATGGGTCTTCGACCTTGACCTCAGGTCTTTATGGAGCCAAGAGCGGCGCACTCTCTCTCACGGATGGCCTTGGCACCCTTTCTGCGGGTGCGGGTGACCTGGCCTTAGCCGTCGACACCGCACGTGACGGATCGGCGGTCCTCGCCGATGGCCTTGAGAAGGGCTACGAGAGCGCTACGGAGCAGACGCAAGGCGCCGACAGGCGAGCGTCCATGATGAGCCAGCCTGTCACCCTCACGGATGACCCCTATACCACGGTCGCCAACTATGGCACCGGCTTTGCCCCCTACTTCATAGCGCTTGGTCTTTGGGTAGGCGCCCTCGTGATGACCTTCCTGCTCCGGCCGCTCAACAAGCGTCTCATTTGCTCGGGGGCAAGCCCGGTGGTTGCGGCCTTCTCAGGACTCGTTCCCTGGCTCATCATCGGAGCTCTGCAGTCGGTCATTTTGGGGCTGGTTGTGCAGTTTCCCCTGCGACTTGACATCATTCACGTCGCTGCCTACTATGCGCTGATCCTCCTTGCGAGCGTCGTGTTCTGTACGATGATCCAGATGATTACGGCGGTTCTGGGATTTCCGGGCAAGTTCGTCGCCGTCATCCTCCTGATGCTGCAGCTCACGAGCGCGGCCGGTACCTTCCCGATCCAGACCGAGCCTGAGGTCTTCCAAGCCATTAGCCCCTATGTGCCGATGACCTATGTCGTTCACTCACTGAGGATCGCCATGAGGGGAACCGATCTCGGACTCGTTGGTCCTGACGTTGTTACTCTGGTACTATTTGCCGGGGCTTCGTTCTTGATCACCTGCCTTGCCGCACGACGTCGGCGCCTGGTCACGATGAACGACCTCCATCCGTTGGTCGACCTGTAAGAATGCGAAGATCATGGTGAGGTGATGGGCTATGGGCCCGTGCGAAGAGGACATGCTTTGTGACGAGAGGTGCTCAGATCTTGCCGATGGTATGCGCGTGGCCTCGCATGAGGTAGTGGGAGAGCGACTCGCTGGACATCATATGAGGGAAGGAGCTCGCGCGGCGTTCAAGACGAGGAAAAGTGCCAAGACACGTGGACGTATCATGGAGGCTGCCTCTAGGCTCATGGTCGAGCGCCATGGCATGCACTTCAACATGAGCGAGGTTTCCGAACGCTGTCGCATGTCAAAGGGTTCCCTCTACTATTACTTTCAGGACAAGGACGATCTGGTGGAGGCCATCTTCAGCAGGGAGGTCGAGGGCTTCGTCAACACCCTTGAGATGATGGTGACACGGGCGGCGTCCGCGCATGAGGCGATCCGTGCCCTCTGCTGCGAGTACGAAAGGGCCATTGCAGAGAACGGGCCTCTGACCCTGGCCATGGCCCGTGAGCTCATCCATGTCCGCGATGGGACCATCAAGGAGATAGAGGCTCATTTCACGCGGGTCATTGCACTTATTGCCGCACAGCTCGAGCGCGGCAAAGAGGAAGGGATCGTCCGGCGTGACGTGGACGCGCAACTTGCCGCCATGTCGCTCTGCGGTGCCTTGAGTTTCGCCGCGATGCGCTCATCACTCGCGGGTCCTGTGCGTGGAGAAGTCGAAGGTCTTGGCACGCGCATCTTCACCCAGCTCGCGCAGGGCATCGGTCCTAGCCAGGGAGGGTAACATGGCTGCATGAGACAGCGAGTCTAACCTGACCGCTCGGCAAGGAAGGACATGCCATGCCACACAGGAACTACCTCTTCACCTCGGAGTCAGTGACCGAGGGGCATCCCGACAAGATCTGTGACCAGGTTTCGGACGCAGTTCTCGACGCGATTCTCGAGAAGGAGGCCCGTCTTGAGAGAGAAGGTTATGTCTCACCAACGGGGGTGCCCGCACGGCTCAGTGACGTTCGCGTCGCCTGCGAGACCTTTGCCACGACGGGCACCATCGCCGTCATGGGGGAGATTCGCACCCAGTCCTACGTTGATGTACAGGGTATCGTGCGAGAGACGCTGCGCGAGATAGGCTATGACCGCGCGAAGTATGGCTTTGACTGTGATACCTGCGGCGTCATCAACATGATCCATGGGCAATCGCCTGATATCGCCCAGGGCGTTGACGGCACCTTCGCCCGCGCGAACGACCATGATGAGGCGGAGAGGATCGGCGCAGGTGACCAGGGCATGATGTTCGGCTACGCCACAGACGAGACCGACGTCCTCATGCCTATGCCCATCCACCTTGCGCATGGCCTCGCACGCCAACTTGCCGAGGTCCGCCGCAACTCGACGCTTCCCTACCTGCGCCCCGACGGCAAGACTCAGGTCACAGTCAGATACGAGGATGACCGTCCCGTCGAGGTCAGCGCCATCGTCGTCTCGGCCCAGCACGACGAGAGGGTCGGGCAACTCCAGATCCGCGAGGACGTTACCAGGAAGGTCATCGCCCCCATTCTCGATGAGGCAAACATCGCCTGGAAGGACGCCACGATATACGTGAACCCCACGGGCCGTTTCGTCGTGGGCGGCCCGATGGGAGATACCGGCCTCACGGGCCGCAAGATCATCGTAGACAGCTATGGTGGCATGGGCCGGCACGGTGGGGGCGCCTTCTCGGGCAAGGACCCCACCAAGGTGGATCGCTCGGCTGCCTACGCCGCCCGCTGGGTCGCCAAGAACATCGTCGCCGCTGGTCTTGCTAGGAGGTGTGAGGTCCAGCTTGCCTATGCGATAGGTGTCGCTCGGCCCCTCTCCATCATGGTCGACAGCTTTGGGACGGGCGCGGTTGATGACTTCGCACTTGATAGGGCTGTGGCCGAGGTCTTCGACCTCAGGCCAGGGGCCATCATCCGTGACCTTGACTTGCGCCGGCCCATCTTTAAAAAGACAGCTGCCTACGGGCACTTTGGCCGCGTCGATCCCGACTTTAGTTGGGAGGCAACTGACCGTGTGGACGAGCTGAGGGCCGCTGCCGGAGGTCGTGTGCGATAGGGCTCTACGGGAGCCCTGCGGGCGCGCTCCATCGTCCCGCTCGAGTTCCACGTTATGCTCAGGGGGCCCTGCGGGCGCGCCTCCCAAAGGATTTGACATGCCCTCACGGAGCTGCGACTGGTTGTGTCGTCTGTGCTTGTTAAGATTAAGGTGCCGTACCTGATACGATCGAAGTGAGGAGAGCAGCATGGCAAATCCGTTGAGTTCCGATCTTGACTCCCTGCGCAGGGTGATGGAAAAGCTTGCCACCCCAGGTCGCTATGCACAGATGTTCCACCTTGTGCCACCCGTTGGCTGGCTCAACGACCCCAATGGCCTCTGTCAGCTGAAAGATACCTATCATGCCTACTTTCAGTATTCGCCCTTCAACCCCGAGGGCGGCGTCAAGATGTGGGGACACTCAACGAGCCGGGACCTCGTGAGGTGGGACTACGCGGGCATCGCCCTCTATCCGGACCAACCCTTCGACGTAAGCGGCGTCTACTCAGGCTGCGCCTATGTGGAGGACGGCACCATGCACGTCTTCTACACGGGCAATGTGAAGCGTGAGGACAGCGATGGCTATGACTACGTGACGAGCGGCCGGGAGGCCAACACCATACATGTGACGAGCACGGACGGCAAGAACTTCAGCCGCAAGCGCCCCGTGATGACCAACGAGGATTATCCCTCAGATGACACGAGGCACGTCCGTGACCCCAAGGTGTTTCGCCAAGATGGTCGCTACCTCATGGTGCAGGGCGCTCGTCGCAAGGACGACCAGGGGGAGGTCCTCGTCTTCAGCTCAGATGACCTCAAGGACTGGAAGCTCGCAAATCGCGTGAGCACCGACTATCCCTTTGGCTATATGTGGGAGTGCCCGGACTACTTCGAACTTCCCGATGCCGGCGAGCGGGCGATCAGCAGGAGGGTCAAGGTGCTGAGCGTTTCGCCCCAGGGGCTGAGAGGGCAGGACTGGGATCGTCGCAACGTCTATCAGAGTGGCTACTTCGTACTGCGCGGCGACCTTCTGGGCGAGTCGTACCTGCTTCCCTTCGCGCTATGGGACGCCGGCTTCGACTTCTATGCACCGCAGACCTTCCAGACCAACGACGGTAGGCGCATACTCATAGGCTGGATGGGCATGCCCGACACGAAGGAGTACACCAACCTCACCCTGCGCGACGGCTGGCAGCACTGCTTCACGATTGCGCGCGCGGTCAGCGCCCATAATGGGCGCGTGCTCCAATGGCCCGTACAGGAGCTTGAGGGCTTCCGCACCAACGAGAGGTCCAAGGAAAACGAGCTTACTGCCGAAGGGACGAGGGCCTTTGACCTCATGGTCGAGGGGATAGCCGAGAGGGGCGACGTGCTTCGTGCGCGCATCGCAGAAGAGCTCTTGCTCACCTGGGGTGGTGGCATCTTCGAGCTACGCTTCTGCGATGAGTCGATGGATTCGGTCGGCGCCGGGAGAAAGGTCCGCTACGAGAGGTTGGACGAGCTTCGCAACGTGCGAATCGTAGGTGATGTCTCCTCCATCGAGATCTTCGTGAATGATGGGGAGCTCACGTTCTCGACGCGCTACTATCCCAAGGAGTACGGCGTGCACGTCGAGAGTCCCGGCTCCAAGATCACGCTCTGGGACATCGACGTGGCCCATTCATAGCTGATGTAGAACCGTGATGGCGAGCGACTTGCCCGTTGCCTGTTGTCCAGTCACGCCCCTGTACTCAGCCTGTATCTTACCAGTCTCTGCCAAGAGTCTCTAAGAGTCCCTCAAGAGAGAGGACATGTCCTTCGTGCGCTTCGCGTCCATCGTGCCTGACATAGCCACCCGTGCCATAGACCATGCCTTCGACTACCTCGTGCCCGAAAGGCTTGAGAGGAGCTGTACGGTCGGCGCGACGGTACTCGTGACGTTCTCGCACCGAGACGTCGTGGGCTATGTCATCGATCTGAAGGATGAGCCTTCCCAAGGTCTTGCCCCCGAGAGGGTCCTTCCCGTGCGGCGCGTACTCGCAGAGTCCGCCTTCGACGAGCACTCGGCGCGCGTGGCCCAATGGATCTCGCACGAGTATGCCTGCACGCTGCCCGATGCGATCCGTCCCTTTCTTGCGCCTGGTCAGACCATGAGGGTCAGGCGCAAGAAAGAGGGCGATCCCTGGCAGTTGGTGGTCGAGAGGAACGGTCCTGTGGACGAGCGCTGGGTGACGCTCACGCCGGCTGCGAGGGACTTCGAGCCTCGCCCCCACGCGAGCAGGCAGCGCCTCGTCTTGGCCGCCCTCAGGGACGGGGAGCTGCGCATGGCAGAGCTTTCGGCGACGCTGCCCGGAAGCGCGGGCACGGTGAGCACGCTCGCAAAGAGGGGCGTCGTGCGCGTCGAGGCCAGACGTCGCGTGCGCGGTGGGGACGTAACGCGCCTCTCCTCCGCCAAGGCCAAGCGTCCCAGGCAGCTGACGGCGGATCAGGAGGGGGTCATCGAGGCCATACGCGCAGCGAGATACCGGGGACATGGAGAGGTCGTGCTTGTGGATGGCGTCACAGGCTCGGGGAAGACGGAGGTCTACCTGAGTGCCATCGAGGAGTCACTGAGCGATGGCAAGGGTGCCATCGTCCTCGTGCCCGAGATCTCGCTCACGGCCCAGACGGTCGGACGCTTTCGCTCACGCTTCGGTGACGACGTCGCCATCCTGCACTCCAGACTCTCGTCTGGCGAGCGCTTCGACCAGTGGGATCTGGTGCGAGAAGGCCACGCACGCGTTGTGGTAGGAGCCCGCTCGGCACTCTTTGCGCCCCTCTCCACGCTGGGCCTCATCATCATCGATGAGGAGCACGAGGGATCATACAAGCAGGACTGCGCGCCGCGCTACCACGCCCGCGAGGTTGCCGCCCGCCTGGCCCAGGAGCGGGGGTGCGCGCTCGTGCTCGGTTCGGCGACGCCCTCTCTCGAGAGCCTTGAGCGCTGTGGTCAGGGCAGCTGGGGTGGATCCAGCTGGGTGCATGTGTCGATGCCAAGGCGCGTGGGCACGGCACGGCTGCCCGAGATCCGCGTCGTGGACATGACCCGACAGTTTGCCGCAGGGGGTCGTTCTGTCTTCTCGCGCCCGCTTGCCGAGGCGCTCGAGGGGATGGCGGCGCGACAAGAGAAGGCCGTGCTCCTGCTCAATCGGCGAGGCTTCGCAAACTTCCTGATGTGTCGTGAGTGCGGGGCCGTCCCGGAGTGCCCGCACTGCTCCTGCGCCCTCACCTACCACGAGAGGACGCACGCCCTCATGTGCCATAGCTGTGGCAGGAGCTGGCCCGTGCGCGCCTACCCCGACCCCGCGACTCGCTGCCCCAACTGCAAGAGCCGCTACATGGGTGCCTACGGGGTGGGCACCCAGCGCGTCGAGGACGAGCTCAAGGGGCTTCTGGGCGACTCTGCCGAGGTCATTCGCATGGACGCTGACTCCACCAAGGGGAAGGGCGCCCACCAGAGGCTGCTCGAGCGCTTTGACGGCGCGAGCTGCGCCGTGTTGCTCGGCACGCAGATGATTGCAAAGGGTCTTGACTTTCCCGAGGTGACGCTCGTGGGGGTCATCAATGCCGACACGACGCTCAAATTGCCCGACTTCCGTGCGGCTGAGCGCACCTATGATCTCCTCGAGCAGGTGGCGGGACGCGCCGGCAGGGGAGAGCGCGCCGGCGAGGTCATCATCCAGACCTACTGGGCGGGGCATCCTGCCATTCAGGCTGTGCTCAAGCACGAGCGCGACGTCTTTTTGGGTCCGGAGCTCAAGGAGCGGAGGGAAGGTTCCTACCCTCCCTTCGGCAGGCTCGCTAACATCACGCTCTGGGGGCTGAGCGCAGAGGCAGTCCGATGCGGCAGCAGCTCCGTTGCTGCCATCGTGCGCGAGAAGGTCGGGTCCTCACGTGGTTGGGAGGTCTTGGGGCCCGCCGATTGTCTCAAGGCCCGCGTTAAGGATCGGGTGCGCAGGCATGTGATGGTGAAGGCCCCTGTCAACGCAAGCGTCGGAGAGCTACTCGCACACTCGGTAAGGGAGGCCGCCATCCCTCGCGGCGTGAGTGTCGCCATCGATGTCGATGCCTATGACCTGATGTGAGCGTATGGGCGCGCCCGATGACCAACGATGTGGACTCGAGGGCCTCGTGGGCGTGTCGTCAGCTGTTGTGAGCGTGAGAACAGGCCAAGGGGGTCTGGGGCTTTCGGTCGCCCTGTCAGCTCTGCCGTGTCTTACGAGAGGCGGATGCTTTCACCGGTAGGTTTTCTTGCAACGCGACTACCCCTTCTGCTCTACAAGGAACTCGCGCATGGACGGAAGCTCAAACCCCACAGACCTGCTGCCTCGCATACCGATGATACCGTGCTCAAGGAGTCGGTTTTTGTACTGGGTGGCGTATGAGTTCGTTTTACCCAGACGCCTTGCGATAGTGCTCAGCAGGCTGTCTCCTTCGTCCTGTAACATCGCTTGCAGGAAGCGCCTGTCCATGGGTGAGAGCTCCTGGTAGCTGGGGAGCAGGATCCGCGTCTTGAACTCCTCTGTCGCAAGGCGGATTCCCCTGCGCGCCCGTGCGTCCTTGATGTCTTTGGAGGTCCCTCCCTCCTCCCACATGTTGAAGCCGACGAGCTGCATCATGAAGGGAAAGCCGCCGATGGCATGCACGGCCTCCTCGATGACACCGTCGCTGACCGAGCGACCCGACTGGGCGAAGGTATCGCGCAGCGCCCGCTCGATTTCGTGGTCAGCTATCTTGCCAAGGCGGATGGACTCCGCCCTGCGCAGGAACGAGACCGACTTGTCGTTCAGAAGCAGCGACACGTTATGGGGGAGTCCCGCCATGAGGAGCGCGACCCTGCGCTCCTCACGTACGAAGAGCTGGTAGGCAGAGGTAAGCTGGATGAGCTCGTCAAGGCGTGGCGTTATCTCATCGATGGTCATGAGCAAGCCCGCGCCCTTCTCGGCAAGACGGTCAAGGAGGACGCTCATCCTCGTGCGCCAGCCGGGCGTGGTCGTCTCGCTGTGAGAGATGCCCACCGACATGGGGCCGATGCCCAAGCTCGAGATGCGTTTCGTCCGCAGCGTCATGTCGATGACGTGGTCTGCCTGCCGGCAGGACTGCTCATATGCCTCCTCAAGCAGGCCAGGAAGGGAGACGAGGCTTACCGAGACCCAGCCTCGCTCTCGCGCCTGGGCTTCTGCGAATGTGAGGAGGGCGGTCTTTCCGGTTCCTCTGGCACCGGAGATGACAGATGTCAGGATGGGTCTGCGTGAGGCGGACGAGAAGGACCTGTCGAGTTCTTGGATGACCTGTGCACGTCCTGCCATGATGAGAGGAACCTCACCAAAGCTCGGCGTGAAGGGATTATCCCCGACATGTTCATAGGCCATGGACTTCGCCTCCTTGATCCCTTTTATACCCCTTGATTTCTTTTATACCCTGCGGCAGTCTCGAGTGGACATGTGACAGGGGATCGATGGGCACGGGGAGGTCGGGGTCTGCCGGCGACCTCAGTGGACAGGGCGGCTGTCCACTGAGGCCTGCGATGACTGAGCGACCCTCTGCGCACCTGTGCTCGAGAGAAGCCGTGCCTTTCGCGTGGACCTGCACCAATGCGAGGCCTCTCTCAGTCATGGGAGGGTAGAAGTATGGGCGTGACAATGGCAAGGACACTCTGCGGGCGCACGGGCCAAGCCTCGCGCCCGGTATGATCGGAAGGTGACCCATGGCTGGTCTGAATGACATCGTCTGCGCCCCCGATGACAGGCTTCAGACGGAGTGCGAGCCCATCGGAAAGGTCGGCTCGAAGGTCAAGGCACTCGCCAAGCGCATGCTCAAGGACATGTACGCTGCGGAGGGTTGTGGCTTGGCAGCGCCTCAGGTGGGGGAGCTCGTCCAGCTCATCGTCATAGACGTCGATTACTCCGGGGGGACCAAGAACCCCTACGTGCTCATCAACCCGAGGATCGTCACCGCTGATGGCCCCGAGCGCGAGACAAGCGAGGGTTGCCTGTCATTTCCGGGCATCAGTGTCAGCGTCAAGCGCCCGAGCCACGTGATCGTCGAGGCACGCGACCTCAAGGGGGAGCTCATGCGCTACGAGGCCCAAGACAACCTCCTCACCGTCTGCCTGCAGCACGAGATCGACCACATACACGGTATCACGATGATCGACCACCTCTCGCCCGCAAAGCGCGTCGCCGCGATGCGTGAGTACCAAGAAGCGCTGGCCGCAGGTGCCCGCCCCGGCGACACCAAGGTCACGAAGGAGGGATAGAGCTGCCATGCGCATCGTGTTCATGGGCACACCCGACTTCGCCGTCCCCTCGCTTCAGGAGCTTGCTCGCACCCATGAGGTTTCCCTTGTCCTCACGAGGCCTGATGCGGTACGCGGCAGAGGCAGGCGGCTTGAGCCCTCGCCGGTCAAGGCTGAGGCGCGCCGTCTTGGTGTCCCCATCATCGAGGCCACGCGTATCTCGCGTGACGTTCTTGAGGCCGTTCGCGTCGCGTGTCCGGACGTCATCTGCGTGGTGGCGTTTGGCGCCATTCTGCCCGACGAGCTCCTTGCCCTGCCTCCGCTCGGTTGTCTGAACGTCCATGGGTCCCTTCTGCCCCGCTGGCGTGGGGCAGCCCCCATACAGCGCGCCATTCTCGCGGGTGACGCACGCGTGGGTGTCTCCATCATGCGCATAGTCCACGAGCTCGACGCGGGCGCCTATTGCGCCCAGGCCTCGGTCGAGCTGGGGGAGAGAGGATGTGCCGAGCTCATGAGCGAGCTTGCCCGCCTCGGCGCCCGCGAGCTTGCGGACACCCTAGGAAAGCTCGAGGGTGGCGATGAGCTGCGTTGGGTCGAGCAGGACGAGGCCAAGGCCAGCTATGCGACCAAGATCGGCAAGTCCGAGATGCTCCTTGCGCCTGACGAGGGTGCGCTCGCCAACAGGCGTCGGGTCCAGGCGTCCCTTGACGCCGCACCCGCTCGCTGCAGGGTGGGTGAGCGCGGTGTGAGAGTGCTCGACGCCCGCGTGAGCGACGAGGATGTGAGAGCGGGCATCGTACAGTCTGCGAAGGGGCACGTGCTTTTGGGCTGTGCCGAGGGTTCCCTCGAGCTCCTGTCAGTGAAGCCCGATGGCAAGCGCCAGATGAAGGCAGCTGCCTGGGCATCCGGACTCAGGGGCGAGCTTAGCTGGGACGCCGGCTAGCATGGCTGCACCGGCTCCTGCACGCCTAGCCGCGCTTGAGCTCCTCAGAAGGCAGCGCACGAGAGGGGCGCGAATGCGCGAGCTGGCGCGCTCGTCTGCCTGCCTCGATGCGTTGGATGTGCGCAACCGTGCCTTTGCCATGCGTCTTGCGATGGGTGTCATCGCCGCACGCGGCACCCTCGACGACATGCTGGACGCCCATCTCCGCCCTGGCCTTCACCTGGAGCCTCGTCTGCGCGATGCCCTGAGGCTCTCGACCTTCGAGCTGCTCTACCTCAGCACCCCCTCTGCAGTGGCCGTGAGCCAGGGCGTCGAACTGGCCCGCCGCGTAAGCGCTCGCGGTATAAAACTTGCGAATGCTGTGCTCAGACGCGTGGCAGCCGATGACGTACTGCGTCTTGAGGCTGCGCGCGCACGTGTGGGTGGAGGTGGCCACGCTGTCTGTGACCTTGCTTTGGTGGGCGCCCTGCCACTTTGGCTGGTACGAGAGCTCGTGGCCTCGCGCGGGACCGGCTTCACCCGAGACCTCGTGCTCTCGCTCGCCGATCCAGCACCGGTGTGCGTTGCCGTGAACACGCGTCTGCGCCCTCGCGGGCAGATGCTGCGCGTCCTTGCAGACGCGGGCCTCTCACCCCACGAACTTGGGGTCGCAGGCGCCGTCAGGCTCGACGAGCCTCAGGGGCTTGCGTCATCAGGTCTCGTGCAGCGCGTCGAGGTCATCCCCGCCGATCTTTCCGCCCAGCTGGTCTCGCTCGTCGCTCTTCCCGACCCAGGCGGCACGGTTCTTGAGCTAGGGCAGGGAAGGGCGACGAAGACCCTGCTTCTGTCCCTTGCACTGCACGAGAGGCGCCAGTCGTCACAGCTCATATCGGTTGAACTCAGCGAGCGTAAGGTGGCTGCGGCAAAACGGCGTCTCGAGGTCTCTGGGTTTGGTGCGGACTGCAGGTGCGTCTGCTTTGATGGCCGCGAGCTGGACTCGGCCGGCCTTCCGGAGGCGCTCGACCAGTGCTTCCAGACTGTCCTTGTCGACGCACCCTGTTCGGGGGTGGGCACCCTGCGCCGTCACCCCGAGATTGCCTGGAACCTCGATCCCACGTGTATCCGGTCTTCGGTTGACGGGTCGCTCCCTGCGCTGCAGCTCTCCCTCCTTGTGGCGGCCGCCTCGCGTGTCAGTCGGGGAGGCTCGCTCGTCTACAGTACCTGCTCCCCGCTTCGCCAGGAAGACGAGGACGTCATCGAGGCGTTTCTCGCATCCGATGCGGGACAGGCCTTCAGTTTGGCGCCAGCGCTTGAGGCCTTTGGGCTTGCCTCGGCCGACGATGCCACACGCGAGTTCGCGAGCCGTGCCGCGCAGGAGGACGGATCCCTTTGCTTTTGGCAGACGCTCGGAGGCGGCGACGCGCACTTCTGTGCCCGCCTCGTACGTGAGACGGTGCCGTGAGAGGGCTATGCAACCGAGGTCAGACTCCAAACCGAGATTTGCGGGCCCTGGCACAAGCCGCCCCGCAGCCTGGCGGGGGGGTTGCTCGAGCGCATTTGCCCAGTTGAGGCATTTTCCATAGTGCCCCGCAGCCTGGCGGGGGGTTGCCCCATACCTTCCGGGCTCAGTCCTTCTTGGTCTCCTTCTTGGCCTCTTTCGGGGTCTCCTCCTTGACCGTTTCCTTGCTTCCCTTCCTGTCCCCGCGCTCGTCGGTGTTGTAGAAGCCCGAACCGGTAAAGACGATACCAGAGGGATTGAAGACGCGTCCAGCCTCGCCTCCGCAGTTGGGGCAGCTGGCCGTGGGGTGCAGTCCCATGGGGCGCTCCAGTTCGAACTCGTTTCCGCAGGTGTCGCACCTGTAGTCGTAAAGAGCCATGAATCCTCCGTCCATACCCAGCTGAGCCGCTGGCGACCGCTGTGTTCCTGTGTCTCACGATTGCCTGTTGTACCCGGCTTTGGTATCGTGCAGCCTGGCGTATACCCGCCTCATCGGTGCTACCATAAACACGTCAAAATGGAGACATGTATGCAAGGAGGGGATATGTCCGTCAAGGGGGCCATATTCGACCTGGACGGGACCATCGTGGACTCGATGTCCATGTGGCACGACGTGACGGTACGCCTGCTCGAGGAGCAGGGCGTCGGCAGTCCTGAGGAGGTCTTCAGAGAGACGGAGCCAGAGCCACTCAGCGTGATGTGTCGGCTGCTTCACGAGCGCTATGGCGCCCCCGACAGGAGCGAGACCCTGCGCCTGAGGTTTCTCGCCCTGGTACGCGACGCGTACTCTCACAGCGTCAACATCTATCCCGGCTGTAGGGAGTTCCTGCGGGAGCTAGTGGATGTGGGCGTGAAGCTCTGCGTGGCCTCCTCCACGAGCGAGCCTGAGGTGCGCTGTGCCCTTGAGGCACAGGGGGTTGAGGATCTCTTTGACTTCGTGCTGAGCGCAGATGAGCTGGGAGTCAGCAAGGAGAGGCCCGACGTCTACCTCGAGGCGCTCCGACGCCTGGGCACACCCATGGAGGCGACCTGGGTGTTCGAGGACTCACCCTTTGGTCTGCGCTCCGCCCATCGCGCGGGCTTTCCCACGGTATGCATCTTCAACGGCCATGACGGCAGGGACGAAGCCCTCTGCAGGGCGGAGTCCGACATCTTCTCGCATGGCTACGTCGAGCTCTCCCTGGCACTCCTCGAGGACTTCTTTGCAGCTCCCAAGCTGACAAAAGGCGAGCTGAGGGCGCTTGTCGTCGATGGGTCACCCCAGGTGAGCTCTGCGGCCCTCGTCTCCTCCCTTGCCCAGGAGTCAGACTATGTGATCGCCGCTGACAGGGGTGCAGAGGCGCTTCACGAGGTGGATATCGTACCAGACGTCTTCTGCGGTGACTTTGATTCCGTGAGCGAGGAGACGCGCGTTTGGGCCGATGCGAGCGCCCCCCTACGGATCGCGTTTCCCTCGCAGAAGTACGCGACGGACTTGGCGAGCGCCATCGAGTGTGCCCGACACGAGGCGGCGCGTAGGGGCGAGCGTCTGCACTTGAGCGTGACCTGTGCGACGGGCGGCAGGCCAGACCACTCCTTGGCCGTGCTCGGGCTTCTCGCCGCCCATGCGGACGCGTGCCCGCGTCTCGTGGAAGATGGCTTCGAATGTCGTATGCTCTCGCCTGAGGGTACCTCCAGTTGGACACTCGGCCCACATGCCGTCGGAAGCACCATCAGCGTCATCGCGCTCGCACCTGGGAGTTGCGTCTCGGAGCAAGGCCTCAGGTGGGAGCTTGACCACAGGAAGCTCCCGCTACTTGGCGACGAGGGCGTCTCGAACGTCGTCGTATCCGCCGACGCCGTAATCGAATGCCATGCGGGCATTGCCGCCGTGTTTATCATCGAGCCGTCCCAAGCTGAGCTTGAACGCTAGGAAGCAACTCGGAAGCCACAGGATAGATCAACATGACCATGCGCTCCCGAGATCCCCTCCTAGACGTTTCGGAAGCCCCAAAAGTCTCGTTGTGTGATCGACCGGTATGGTCAGAGACCACTAGGCCTGAGCGGCGCTGCGGGCGATGTTGCCCTTCTTGAGGCAGCGCGTGCAGACGTTTCTCTTCACGCTGCGTCCATTCTCGTACACGGTGACGCGCTGGATGTTAGGTTTGAACGTGCGGTTGACGGTGCGATGAGAGTGACTCACTGAGCGACCGGCGACGGGATGCTTGCCGCAAATATCACAGACCTTCGACATGGTAGGACCTCCAAAGAGCAGCGCGCGAAACAGGGACGGCGCCGTATTTCCAAAGCCGTGCAAATATAGCACAGGAACTGGGTCTATCAAGGTCTGGACCTCCGCTTTTGTGGCGGTTTTATAGTGGCCGAGTTGCGCCCCGCGCTTTCGCGGCTGTGCCTGTGGCAAGAAGCCATGGGGCTATCCCAAAAAGGTGACCTCGCCGCTCATCCGTCCCGCTTGACAAAGCTGCGCATTATCACGACACAACGATGACAAACTGCGCTAATATAAACAGGCGTTTAAGCTCCGGTCCAATGCGGCCGAGCGAAAGGAGGGACTATGGCTCAGGGTATTTCTGGAAGCCTCAAGGTGTCTAACGATTGCATCGCCGACCTTGCGGGCTACGCCGCTCTTGAGTGCTATGGAGTGATCGGCATGGCGGTAACAGACCAGCAGGAGGGCGTGGTGCACCTGCTACCCACATATAGGCTCAGGAGAGGCGTTGGCGTCTCGACAGAGGACGGGGTGGTGATGATCGACCTGCATGTGATCGTCGAGCAGGGCGTCAACATGTCATCCGTCTGCAGCAACCTCTCGAGTGCTGTGAAGTTTCTACTCAAGAGGATCGCTGAGCTCGATAACGTAGCCGTGCGCGTACACATCGAGGGCATGCGCGCCTCAAAGTAACGTTTCATCCGCCCACCAAAGAGGAACCGAGGTTCTCGAGACTATGATTGCCGACATCGTTCGTAGCTGCTTCCCCGTGGCGGCCAAGGTTGTTGCTGACAAGGCAGACGAGATCAACAAACTCAACGTCTTTCCCGTTCCCGATGGAGATACGGGCACCAACATGTCCCTTACCTTGGGTACGGTGGTCAAGGAGATAGAGGCGCTTCCCGAGGGCGCCTCCATGGGTGACATCGCGAAGGCAATCACCCATGGCTCGCTCATGGGCGCGCGCGGCAACTCTGGTGTCATCACAAGCCAGATACTGCGTGGCGTTGCTGAGGGGCTTACGAACGCCAGGGGCGTGCGCGTCACTACGTCCGACATCGCCTTCGCGCTCAGAAACGGTGTCAAGGTCGCCTTCAAGGCCGTCCGCAAGCCCGTCGAGGGCACCATCCTCACAGTGCTCAGGGATGTCTCGACAAAGGCGGACCAACTTGAGAAGGCTAAGGCCACACCGCGAGAGACCCTCGATGCCATCGTGACCGAGGCTTACGAATCGGTCGCGCGTACCCCTGAGCTGCTTCCCGTTCTCAAGGAGAACGGCGTCGTGGACTCCGGTGCCTTTGGACTGGCAACCTTCATCGAGGGCTTCGTGAACGCGTGCGAGGGCAAGGCGGGCGAGGTGAGCGACTTCAAGACGACTGTCGCGACCGGTGATGACGCAAAAGCGCATGTGGCCAATGTCGTCGATATTGAGATAAATGACAATTGGGAGGGTTCCGAATACCGCTACTGCACGGAGTTCCTCTTTCATGCTGACAGTGCACAGTTCGATGAGGACGCCTGTCTCAAGTACTTCTCGACCATGGGTGACTGTGAGCTTCTGGTGGGTTCTAACCCAGACTATAAGTGCCACGTACACACCAACAGACCCGACAGGGTGTTGCGCCACATGCTGCATCGTGGCCAGGTCTTCAACGTCTTCGTGCACAACATGGACCTCGAGGCGCAGGAGCGCACCGAGTCCATCCGCGAGGACAAGGACGCTGCCAAGGCGACGTCAGCTCCTACCGCCCCCACGAAGAAGCTCGGCTTTGTGGCGGTCGCCGCCGGGTCGGGGCAGGCAGACATTCTCAGATCGCTCGGTGTGGACGTCATTGTCTCGGGTGGCCAGACCATGAACCCTTCGACGGCAGACATTCTTTCGGCCATCGAGGAGGCGGGTGCCGAGAACGTCATCGTGCTTCCCGATAACAGCAACATCCGCATGGCTGCCGAGGCGGCCGTTGCCGCCTGCGAGGACGTACGGGCGGCGATCGTTCCCACCAAGACCGTGCTACAGGCCTTCTCGGCCATGTTTGCGGCCGATACTGAGGCAGATCTCGAGGCTAACGTAGACGCAATGACGGAAGCCATCTCCGAGATCCGCGACGGAGAGGTCACGACCGCCGTGCGCGACTCAGTAGCAGTCGATGGCACGCCCATCCATGCCGGTGACGTGATGGGTATCATGGGCGGGGCCATCAGAGTGGTGGGTTCTGACGTCGAGCAGGTCACCCTCGATGTCATAGCACGGATGCAGGATGAGGGGGAGGGAGATACCCTCACCATCCTCGCTGGCGCAGACATGGATGATAGGAGCTTCCGACACCTGCTCGATGCCATCGGAAGGACCCAGCCCGATCTCGAGCTTGACCCCCATCGTGGGGAACAGCCTCTCTACCCGGTCATTTTCTCCATTGAGTAAAGGGTAGGCGAGGTGCCGGCGGTATCAGGCCTGTCCGTAGCTGAGGTAGGGGGACGACTTGATCGGACCTGCCGGGAGGACACGGACGTCGAGCAGCTCAGGTACGTCTTTGGACAGAGGCGGGATGCGCTCGCGCGAATGGGCGTGCATACGGTACGTGACCTCTTCCTCCACGTACCCCATCGCTATCTTGACTTCTCTCATGTCACTGATATCGCCCACGCGGATGTGGGCAGCGATGCGACCATCATCGCGACAGTGGATGAGGTGACGACAAAGTACCCACGTCCGCGGCTGCATGTTACCGAGATCTCTGTACTTGACCAGACAGGTGTTCTTCAGATCTCGCTTTTCCAGAGACCTTGGATCGTTGAGCAGCTCAAGCCGGGTGACATGCTTGCGCTCTCCGGGAAGATCAGCTTTGCCTTTGGTTTCAAACAGATGCGCTCCCCCTTTATGGAGAAGCTCGATGGTAGCGAGGATCCCTCGACGTTTGCGCGCATCCTGCCCGTGCATCCTGCCGGTGAGGGCGCATCTCCCGCCCGGATGCGCCGGATCGTTGCCGCAGCCCTTGCCGACGGGGGGGACGTAGCCGACTTTCTGCCTGCTCGCATCGTGGGCACCCACAAGCTCATGACCTTAGGCAGAGCGCTCAGGGAGGTGCACTTCCCACGGTCTTTCAAAACTAAGGAGGCCGCGAGGCGCAGGCTTGCCTTCGACGAGCTCATCTGCCTGCAGCTTGCCCTCCGCACCAGGCAAAGCATCGAGCAGCGCGGCATAACGCCCACCACCCACGTCATCTCGGGGCCGAGGATGAGGGCCCTCCTTGCTGCCCTCCCATTCTCGCTGAGTCCCGAGCAACGTCAGGCCACAAACGAGGTGCTCGCCGACATGGCGTCGAGACGCGTTATGAACCGGCTCCTTCTTGGTGACGTCGGCTGTGGCAAGACGGCCGTCGCTGCCGTCGCGCTCGCCGCCGTCTGCGATACGAGAAGCCAGGCCGCTATGATGGCACCGACCTCGGTGTTAGCACACCAGTATGCCGAGAGGCTTGGGCCACTGCTCGACGCCGCGCAGGTCAGCTGGGCGCTTCTCACGGGCTCTACCTCCCAGACGGAGCGGGTGCGCGCACGTGAGGGTGTGGCCAAAGGGGAGATCTGCGTCATCTTCGGGACGACGGCGCTCTTGTCGGGCTCGCTCGAGTTCAGGCATCTCAGCCTCATTGTGATAGACGAGCAGCATCGCTTTGGGGTCGACCAGAGGGCGTCGCTCAGACGCAAGGGGGCGGGCGCGGACCTCCTCGCCATGACGGCGACGCCCATACCGAGGACGCTCGCCCTCTCGTTCTACGGAGACCTCGACTGTTCCCGCATCACGAGGCGTCCGAAGCCCGGCGCAGGGATCGAGACGAGCTGCATCTCGCCTGAGAACCTCGACCTCGCCTGGGGGGCCATCCGCGAGGCCTCCGAGATGGGACGGCAGGCCTACGTCATCTGCCCCCTCGTGGATGACGCAGATGACGGGAGTGATCTTGATGACGTCCCAGACCAGTCGCTCTCCGCCGCCAAGCAGCTGCACTCCGCGACCTCCACCGCGCGTGAGCTCTCGCATACGCTGAGGGGACTTTCCATAGGCCTTCTGCACGGACGCTTGTCTTCTGCCGACAAGGATGCGGTCATGGATGACTTTCGTCAGGGCAAACTCGACGTCCTCGTCTCGACGACGGTCGTCGAGGTGGGCGTTGACGTCCCCAATGCCACGGTGATGCTTGTTTTGGATGCGGATCGCTTTGGCCTCGCGACTCTGCACCAGCTTCGCGGGCGTGTGGGGCGTGGAGACGTCAAGGGCACCGCCTTTCTCTGTTGTGCCGCCAAGAAGGGCACACCCGCTCGTAGGCGCCTCTCTGCGCTTGAGGAGACGTCCGACGGCCTTGCGCTGGCAGAGCGGGATCTCAGCCTGCGTCATGAGGGTGAGCTCCTCGGATACAGACAGTCGGGTGGGATCACGCTCAAGATTGCCGACCTTGCCGCAGACGGGGACCTGGTCCGGCTTGCGCATGCCGACGCGCGTGAGATCTCGGCCCAGGACCCGAGGCTTTCCGAGGACGACCACGTCCCGTTGGCCCTCGAGGTCAAAGGGCGCTTTGGCGGCTACTTTGACGAGCTGGAGCGCGCATGAGTCGGATGAGGATAGTGGGTGGCATGTGGCGTGGGCGCACCATCGCGTCCCCGCCGGGCACGCTCACCCGTCCCACGACTGACCGAACGCGCGAGTCGCTCGCTTCGATGGTACTCTCATCCTTTGGCCTTGACCTCTCGGAGGTGTGGGTTCTTGACGCCTTCGCCGGCTCTGGCGCGCTTGGCCTCGAGTTCCTCTCTCGTGGCGCCAAGGGCTGCACTTTCGTGGAAAGGAACAGGAGGGCAGCGCAGCTTGTAAGGGACAACTGCAGGACGCTTGGCGCGGATCCGGCTAGCGCGCGGGTGGTCGAGTCCGACATCTTTAGGTTCGTCCGCAGCGCTGCGCTACCCGGCGCTCCGTTCTCTCTCATCCTGCTCGACCCTCCGTACGCGATGGCGGGTGAGAGTGTCTTGTCACTCGTCGGACTACTTCGTGTCTCAGGTCAGCTCAGCGACGCCGCGAGGGTACTATACGAGCATGGAAGGGAGCATGCCGGCCTTACGCTTGGCGGGGCGCAGCTCGTGGGGAAGAGGGAGCACGGCATCAGCGTCGTCGAGCTGTGGGAGATGGGGAGTACAGATGAGTGACACGATAATCCGGCATGTGGTGGTGCCTGGCACCTTCGATCCCGTGACCCTAGGACACCTCGATGTCATCGCCCGAACGCGCAGGATGTTCTCTCAGGTGACAATAGGGGTTGCGGCGTCGCTCACCAAGAATGGCTCGGGGCCGCACTTCTCTCTCGAGGAGCGCACCCAGATGCTGCGCGAGTCCATTGTCGAGCTGGGGATCGATAAGGGGGTGGAGATTCGTCCCTTCTCAGGGCTTTTGATGGACCTCTGCCGCACGATTGGGGCAGACGGCGTGGTCAAGGGCTTGCGCGCGATGACCGACTTCGAGTACGAACTGCAGCAGGCAGATCTCAACTACCGCCTGGCACCTGAGGTCGAGTCGATCTTTGTCATGGGCAGTCCGAGGCATGGCTACATCTCGTCCTCAATCGTAAGGGAGCTCGCACTTATGGGCGGGGATGTCTCGTTTTTGGTTCCTGCCTGCGTCAAGAGAAGGCTCAACACCCTCAATGAGGCGTGAGCCGAGCACATCCGTGATGCCCCTCCGTCGCCCTCTTGATCAGCTTGTCGAGGGGTCGGTGGTTCTCCCACTACCCCAGCGGTCTTTTGCTATCATCTAGCCCGTGGTGTGTTGTAGCGTCCGCGCGTCGCGCGGAGAAAACTCGGCGAGCTTGTGATGAGGGACTTCTTTTCCAACAGGTATGTGAGGATGCTTGGCGCCTATGTCGGTATCGGCGTCGCGGCTGTGATCGCCTACTCGCCGGGGTTGATGGCGCTCTCGCCCATGGACCCCAGCATCCTCAGGGCGGGCGCCTCCTTGATAGCTGGCGTCCTCATGTGTGCGGGGCTGGGTGTCTCGACCTATATGGCAATGAGGGACGAGCGTCGCTATGTGCCCTTGGGTACCGGCGCGCAGAGCGTCGATCCCCAGGTCGTCACCCGTGCCTTGGAGGCGAACGAGGCGGATGAGGTGCTCGGGGCGCTCGCGCGGCGAGGGGTGGGTGCGCTCCGTGACGGCGCGAAGAAGGTGGAGACGCTCCGCACGTTGGTCTTTGCGCGCTTCTCACAGGGAAGCATGACCAGCGAGCGGTTCATGTCCGCCGTCCAACTCTCGGCAGACACGGTCGCTCGCAACTGCGCGGTGTTAGCAAATCTTATGACAGGCTTCGACTCGAGGGACTACCTGCAGCTCCGAGCTCTCATGCAAGGCGGCGCGTACAGACACGATGACATACCTGATGACATTCAGCTGAAGAAGTTTGACCTCTACCAGGAGCAGTTGAGCACGATGGGTGGCATCGCCACGGCAAACGAGAGGCTCCTCCTCGAGATGGACCGCTTTTCCACGACGCTGGCCACGCTCGACGTCGCGGGTGAGGGTAAGAAGGAGCAAGCCCTGCTCGATGAGATGCGCCAGCTCACGGAGCAAACAAAGTACTATCAGTAGGGAGAGCGGCTGGGCCGCATGGGAGGGAGAGAGATGGATACAAAGAACAAGATCCTGATGGGAGCGGGTGCCTTTGTCGTTCTCTGCATCGTGGTGTTTGGGGGGCTCTACCTGACACGCAACTTCGGTAAGAGCGACAAGCAGGTGAGCAGCGAGACCGCCTTGGCCACCATAGACAGGCTCTACGACAAGGTTAAGCCTTCGGTTGCCCCACCCGTCAAGTCATCCATCGAGTACAGCGACAGCAAGTCGGCCGCAGATGAGCTTCCCGACATTGACTCGTCCTACCCTACCGTCGTTCGCGCGGGCACAGATCTGAGCGTGGAGCTGTGGTCATCTGGAGAGAAGGCGGGGACGGGTACGGATGGGTGGCTCACCGAGATGGCACGTCGCTTTAATGCGGCAGGCGTCAGCGTGAACGGAAAGACGGCTTCCGTCACGCTCAGGAGCATCCCATCGGGCACCTCGGTTGACTACATAGCCAGCGGCAAGAGGGTGCCCGATGGTTATACGCCCTCCAATGCGCTCTGGGTGAGCATGCTCAACGCCAAGGGCGTGCAGACCACGACAGTCACCGAGCGGCTGGCGGGCAACGTCGCGGGCGTCATGATCAAAAATGACAAGTATGACGAGTTGGTACAGAAGTACGGAAGCATCGACATGAAGGCGGTGACGCAGGCGGTGTCCGACGGCGCGCTGCAGTTTGGCTACACCAACCCGTTCACCTCGGCGACCGGTCTCAACTTCCTCATATCGACGCTCGTGCGCTACGACATGTCAAATCCCCTCTCTGACGTTGCGACGGAGGGCTTCAGGTCCTTCCAGCGAAACGTGCCCTTCGTCTCTCTCACAACCCAGCAGATGCATGACGCGGCGCAAAGAGACACGCTCGACGGCTTTGTGACGGAGTACCAGGTGTACCATAACGACCAGCAGCTTCAGGGCGCCTACAAGTTCGCGGCCTTCGGCTATCGCCATGACAACCCCCTCGTCGCAGTCAGTGGGGCAAGCGATGACGCGAAGGCCGTGCTTGACGCGTTCGCGCAGTACTGTGCGAAAGACTCCTCCCAGCAGCTTGCCAGCGAGGACGGCTTCAACGGCTTAGACGACTACGTCAATGAGAGCGCTGCCTTAGACGGGCAGACCATCATCCATGCCCAGGAGCTCTACAAGAGGAACAAGGACAGCGGCAATCCCGTCGTCGCGGTGTTCGTTGCCGACGTCTCGGGTTCGATGGGAGGAGAGCCCATCAACGCGCTCAAGTCATCGCTCATCAACAGCATGTCCTACATCGGTACGGAGAACTACATAGGCCTCGTGTCCTATTCCGATGACGTGACCATCAACGTCCCGATCGAGCGCTTCGACATGACCCAGCAGACGCTCTTCAAGGGTGGCGTCGAGAGCCTGAGCGCAGGAGGTTCCACGGCCACCTTTGACGGGGTGATCGTTGCCATGAAGATGGTGCAGGACAAGCTCAAAGAAATACCGAACGCTCGTCCGATGATCTTCGTGCTCTCGGACGGCGACACGAACCGAGGCCATGACCTCAACGACATCCGCAGCCCCATCGAGGCCCTCGACGTCCCCATCTATACGATTGGTTACAATGCCAACATCAGTGCCCTCAAGCAGATAAGTAGCGTGAGCGAGGCAGCGACGATAGACGCCTCGACGGACGACGTGACGTATCAGCTCAGGCAGCTCTTCAACGCGAGCATGTAGCTCGTTTCGCGGACACGCTGCGCGAGGCGGGGAAGGTAGGTTTCGAAACCCATGTTGGACTTCTTGTTCAAGCTGGTCATCACGGGTTTGGGCATCGTGATACTGTTCTTTATAGTCTTCGCCATCGTGGTCGTGGTGGTCATCGTCCGCTTGGTTCGACGTTTCCTTGAGAGGAAGAGACCCGAGATCAGCGGTTTTACCCAGTGGAACCATACGATGGGAGAGATACGCAGGCTCAGGCGGAGCAACGTCTGGGGTGACAGTCACTTCGACAACGTGATGGACAGGACGGAGGCCTGCATACGCAGCGCGAAGGATAAGGCCACGCTAGGTGAGGAGACGCTGGTGCGGCTATTCGAGAAGGGAAGCATTACCTATGACAAGTTCGCGAGCGCCCTCGGGGTGCTAAATGACACGGTTCGAGAGAACACACAAACCATACTGACGGCGGCCAAGCTCTATGTGGGCGTGCGCCGCGACACGCATGTGGTACAGGGGTCAACGCTGCGTTACGGTGAGGACGAGTCGGAACGCAGGCAGCTCGTCGAGGTGCAGCGCAAGAGGATGGACGAGGCACTCGAGCAGAACGAGGCGCTCCTCCTCAAGACCGACACCCTCATCTCCAACCTACAGGATGTGGGGGAGAGCAACAGGGCAGATGAGCTCCTTGAGGAGCTCACACGCCTTGCCAAAGAGGCACGCTACTATAAGCGCTCAATTAGTGGCTAAGCCCATGCCACGTATCTATGGGCACACTGAGATGGACGTTGCTACGTTAACAGAGCAGGCGGGGCAACCGGCGACGCAGGACGCGTGATGCCGCGCCCAAATAAAGGAGGATGCCATGGCGTTTTCACTCGAGGTCCCCGACGAGAACGAGGTCAAGGCGATCGTAAGGCAGCAGGTCGAACCTACTGAGGAGCGGAGGCGGACTATAGCGGGCGCCACCGAGGGGCAGGCGGGCCAGATCATGTCCGTCGATCTCGACTCGTTCGAGAGTCGCCGTGAGATCACCTCAGCCATCGAGAGCATGGGCAACGATCTCGCAACGAAGTCAACGGCCAAAAATGAGATACTCGCACGCCGCATAGGCGAGCTAGGTCAGGGTGGTGGTCAGACGGGAGAGGTCGCACGGGGCCTCGCGGACCTTTCCATACAGATGAGGGATCTTGACCCGTCTGCCATCGACTTCGCAAAGAGCGGTGGGCTGGGCAAATTCTTCAATCCAGTACGTCGCTACTTTGAGCGTTACAAGACGGCCGACGCAGAAATCGCCGATATCGTGCGGTCCCTTGACCGGGGCAAGGCGACGCTTACGGCGGACAACACGACCCTTGAGCTTGAAGAGGCCGCGATGCGCGACCTCACCAAAAAGCTCAGCGAGAAGGTCGACATCGCCATGCAGCTCGATCGCTCCCTCACCACCGAGATCGAGCGCCGCAAGGCACAGAACGAGGACGAGAAGCTCGTCAAGTTCGTCGAGGAGGAGGTACTCTTTCCGCTCAGGCAGAAGGTGATGGACTTCCAGCAGCTGCTCGTGGTAAACCAGCAAGGCATCGTGGCCATGGAGGTTATCAGAAGAAATAACCTCGAGCTCATTCGTGCTGTCGACCGCGCTCAGAGCGTCACCGTCTCGTCCTTGCGTGTTGCCGTGACCGTTGCCGGAGCGCTCTACAACCAGAAGATCGTCCTCGACAAGGTGAAGGCTCTCAACGCCACCACCGAGAGCATGATCGCGTCCACATCGCGCATGCTGAAGGAGCAGGGAACCGAGATCCAGCGCCAGGCGACGGAGGCGACAGTGAGCCCCGACACGCTCAAGCAGGCTTTCGCCGACGCCCTCGGAGCGCTCGATGACATCAGCACGTACAAGCAGGAGGCCTTGCCCAGGATCGCCCAGACCATCCAGGAGTTCAAGCAGATCGCCGAGAAGGGTGAGGCGAGGCTCAAGCAGATGGAGGATGCTGGCGCCTTTGACAGGTGACCGTAGAGCGCGGGATGTGATGTTTCGAATGGCGAATTTAGGAGGAACCGAGACAACGTTAGGCCAGCGACAACGTGAGAGGCGATCGACCCCCTCCAGGCGGGAGGTGCTGGCTTTGTGCGGCGCCGCAATGGCAGCCGGGCTTATGGCTCGCATCCTGACTACGCCTGTCAAGGCTCGTGGAAATCCCATTGGCATCACGCATGAGATTCTCGACTCCCTCTCGGACATACAGTCTCGTTACACGCAGGCGCAGGAGACCCTCGCGCGGCTGGGGGAGCAACTCGAGTCCCTTGCCAGGCAACAGGAGGAGACCCAGGCGCATATCGACGAGACTCAGGCGCAGATAGAGGCCACCCAAGCGCAGATTGACCAGCGACAGGCGGAGGTCGAGGCCACACAGGGCGATCTCGCCGCGAGCATCGTCGCGTCGTACAAGTCTGGATCGATGTCCTTCCTCGACCTCGCCGTAGGCGCGACATCCGTAGACGACCTCATATCGAGCATCTACTACGCCAACAAGGTTAACCAGAGCGAGAACGAGAAGATTGGGCGCATCAAGGCCCTGAGGGATCAGCTCAAGCAGACCAAGTCGGCCCTCGAGGACCAGAGGACCTCGTTGAGCGACCTTCAGGACTCTCTCGCACAACAGGTGTCAGACGCGCAGGAGACGCAGGCCGAGACGCAGGCGGTACTTGACGGACTCGATCAGGAGATTCGCGATCTCATAGCCACCCATAGCGCCGAGATACAGGCTAGCTATCAGGAGGAGCTCAGGGCTATGACCGAGGCGGTCGAGGCGGCGGGGCTCACAGACGCGCCGACGAGGGTGGCACTCTGCAGCGCCGCCCTCTCTCTTCTGGGGGTGCCCTATGTGTGGGGAGGCAGCTACCCCGATTCGGGTGGAACGGACTGCTCTGGACTCATGCAGTGGTCGTATGCCCAATGCGGCTTCTCCATCCCACGCACCACCCATACGCAACTTGACGCCTGCAATGCCGTCGGGCACCTTCACCATGATGTGTCCCTGCTCTTGCCGGGAGACCTCGTGTTCGTGAACGAGGGCGGACATGTGGGCATGTATCTTGGCAACGGTCGGGTGATCCACGCACCCCATCCTGGTGGCGTCATCATGGTGTCAGGCCTCGACCGTTGGCCATCCATATTCGCGATTGGCTATCCCATCGCGAATGGTCCTGCCGCAAGGGACGAGGAAGTGGGGGAATGATGGCGCAACAGCAGCTGCGGCAGCTTTTGAAGGCCTTGGGAAAGGGGAGGGCGCATGGCCCGTCACGAGAGGGCTCGGTATCGTGTCCGGGCCAGGCCAGACGTAGGCACAGGTCCCGGGTCATCCTGATCTGCCTGGCCCTGGCGTTCGCCATCGATCTGCTTACCTTTGACCTTCCCACGCTCTCCACCCTCGGCCGCACGGCCCGTCAGCTCACGGTCTCATCGACAAGCTATGATCCTGACACGGGGGCCCAGACCTGGCAGGTGGATGGCATCGACGACTCAGTGGACGACATCATGCTCCAGGTTGGCGAGCAGGCCTACGGCGTTGGGATGCAAGGCGTCGACTCGCCCGAGAGCCTTCGCTTCACGGTGTCGGTAACCGACGAGGGCAACGCCCTTCCCGTCAGCGTCGGTGGGCTCACGACCAGTCGCTCCCGGCCTGACGGAACATGGAGCAAGATAGCCACGTATGGCAGGGTGTCAAGCCTCACGATCACGTCTGAGCCTAGGGTAGTAACCAAGGATGATGTCGGCACTGGCATTGCGCGAGCCCTCGTGCTGCCTGAGATCGTAAACGTCAAGGTCTGCGTTAACGGGGCCATTCCCCTTGACGGCATGGCGACGACGTTCCGCTCGCTCGTGCTGTTCGTCACCCTCCTTGGGTGCTGGGCGCTCAGACCACGCTCCGGTCTATATGCCATGAACCTTAAGCTCTCCCATTCCCTATCGATGCGCCTGTGGCTTGGCTTGATGCTCGCGCTTACGATGATCTTTGCCGTCGCCGGTTTGCCAAGGAGCCTCATAAGGGAGCCACCCTTCTATGACTCCCACCATGCCATCGCATCCTACCACGAGTACTTCGAGCTAGCACAGGCCCTCTCGAAGGGTGAGGTCAGCCTCGACATCGAACCCTCGAAGGAGCTCCTCGAGCTGAGCAATCCCTATGACCATGACGTGAGAGACGCGCGGCACATCGACTTCTACTGGGACCATGCCCTCTACAAGGGCAGGTACTACGTCTACTTCGGCATCCTTCCCTGCCTTTTGTTCCATCTGCCCTTCTACCTGCTGACGGGTGGGGAGTTCCCCACGTGGCTTTCGGTCTACATCTCGCTCGCGGCTGCCGCGGCGGGCTTGGTCTACCTGCTCAACAGCATCGTTCGCAGGTGGTTTGGGCCCGTCAGCGCAGGCGGGTATCTCGTTGCCCTCTCAACGCTCTTCCTCGGCAGCTGGATGCTGCTTTTGGCTGCGGCAACGATCACCTACTTCCTTCCCATAGCCGTGGGGCTGGCGCTTGCCGTCTGGGCCCTGGGCCTTTGGGTGACGTCGACGGCCCAGGGGACCATCTGCGTGCGACGGGCGGCCCTCGGGGCATTCCTTGCTGCGCTGACCCTTCTGAGCAGGCCTCAGTTCGTCGTCGTCGCGCTTCTGGGGGCGGCGTTGCTCGTGGATGCGATCAGGCGGGACAGGCGTAACCTGTCGCCTAGGCTCGGCCTCGTCTTTGTCCCGGTCGCCGTCGTGTGCCTCGCCTTCTTCCTGTACAACTTCCTGCGCTTCGGCAACATCCTTGACGTGGGCGTAAACTACAACCTCACGACCAACGACGTGACCCACCGTGGGTTCAGCCTCGAGCGCACCCTCGTAGCGCTCTGGTGGTACCTCCTGCAGCCGGCCACGTTCGGCCTGAGCGACAGCCTGATCCAGGGCGCCACACCGACCCTGCCGTTCCTTGGCCGCATCATATCGGAGAAGATGCCGGGGGGCGTGCTGACGACGACCCCGCTCCTTCTGGCCCCCCTGCTGCTCGCACCGCTGTATGGGGGACGTGCTCGACGCCGCCCCCTCCTTACGGCCATGCTCGTGCTCTCCCTTGCGAGCGGGGTGCTCCTCGCTGCCTTCAATGGGGAGGCTGGAGGGGTGCTGCCCCGCTACTTCCTGGACTTTGGCATCTTCTTGTCCGTGGCGGCCATCATCCCGATGCTCTCGATTGACAGCGGGAGCCGTAAGGGCGAGATCGCGCCAGAGGCCGTGGCCCAGGCCCGCTTCCTCTCGATGCTCGCCTTTGGTCCGTCGGTGCTGGTGCAGAGCCTTTGGCTACTGTTTGTTTTCTGATGGTTGGGCAATCATCGTGTGGGCGTCGAAGCCGGCACTTCCTGCGCAACTACTCGTCTGCAGGGGCCGCCTGCGCCCTACGTGCGCGTGCCCCTGGTGGCGTAGGTCACGTACTCGAAGGCTATGCCCTCGTCGGTGACGCCACCAAAGGAGCGCTCGACGAGCTGCCAGCTCGGGTCCTCATCGAGGTTCGGGAAGAACGCGTCAGCGGGTACCACGACGTCGCTCTTCGTCACGAGCACGCGTTCGCAGCGGGGGAGAAGCGCCCGATAGAGGTTCTCCCCCCCGATGAGCCATGCGCGCGCGGCGTCTCTGTCCCCAAGCGCCGCGAGCGCGTCTCCGGGTGTCACATAGACCTCGTAGCCGGCTGAGCCCTTCGATCCCTCACGGGGGAACCCATCGCGCACGTAGCCTCGCTCATGTGACACGACGATGTTACGGCGACCCTTGAGCGGACCCTTGGGAAGACTCTCGAAGGTCGCGCGGCCCATGAGGATGGCGCATCCTTGCGTGAGCGTGGCGAAGCGACGCATGTCTGCCTTGTTGCGCACGAGCAGACGGCCCCTATTGCCGATGGCCCAGTCACGTGTGACGGAGACGATGGCATCCATGGCGACCCCACTCCCTTCTTTCCCCTTGTCGCCATCAGCTCACGCTAGATGGCGACGGGGATGTCTTTGACCTGAGGACCGTGCGTATAGTTCTCAACAACGAGGTCGTCGGTCGTGAAGTCATAGAAGTCCGTGACCTTGGGGTTGAGTGACACCCGAGGGGCAGCGAAGCGAGGCCGTGCGATGAGCTCCCTCACAATGCTGACATGACGGTCGTAGATGTGTGCGTCCGCTATCATGTGAACGAGCTCGCCGGTGACCATGTCGCTTACCTGTGCCACCATCATGAGAAGGAGGGCATACTGGCAGACGTTCCAGTTATTTGCCACGAGCACGTCCTGACTGCGTTGGACGAGCAGCATGTTGAGCGTGGGTCTCGCCTCGCCAGGCTCGTGCGCCGCGTTGTAGATGACGTTGTAGGCACAGGGATAGAGGTTCATCTGCGAGAGGTCGGCGAAGGTGTAGAGGTTTGTCATGATGCGACGCGAGTAGGGGTCGTCACGAAGGTCCTTCAATACGCGGTCCATCTGGTCGAAGTCCCCGTCGACATAATGGGAGACCTGTGCCACCTGGTAGCCGTAAGCCTTGCCGATGGATCCCGTCTCGTCGGCCCACTCGTCCCATATATGGGGCTTGAGGTCGCGGACGTTGTTCGATTTCCTCTGGTAGATCCAGAGAATCTCGTCCATGCAGCTTTTGAGGGCCGTTGGGCGCAGTGTGAGCGCGGGAAACTCCTTACGTAGGTCGTAGCGGTTGCACACCCCGAAGCGCTTGATCGTGTAGGCGAGCGAGCCATCCGCCCAGTGGGGACGGACCCTCTGTCCCTCAGTGGTGGTCCCTTGCTCGATGATCTTTGTGCACATGCGCACGAAGATGTCATCGGCCATGCTCATGAGCGGTACCTCCCTGCGACCATCTCTCAAGCCACATCATCGATAGTCGATCATGGCACGCTGCCCCATCTCGTCGCTTGAGCCGTAGCCATACCTCTCGTAGTTTTGATAGTCGTGAGACACCATGTTGTCGCTGTAGTCACTCCACTTAGAGGCGGATATCATGCTCTGAGCTGACGCGATTATCCCTATCCAGAGAAGCGTCAGGACAAGTACGACACCGATCGCCACGAAGTAGACCGTATGTCCCGAATTGCTGTTATCAGGCGAGGTAGTGGCTGAGGCGGTCTCAATCGATGGAGCAATCGATGCGGGCTGAGTGAGATTATCCATGTGCAAATCCTTTCTGTCATCTCGTATGATACCAATCGACCGACCGTCTCTCCAGAGCAGTGACAAGCTCTTGTCGTCTACGCATGTTCAAGCCGCACGATGGCATAGGAGCTGTCGACTTCGCTCCTCAGGTCAACGACCCATGCGCCTTCTTCCGCGTGTATGCGCGGCACGATCGTGTCTCCGAGGAGGGCCATTGTCTTGTACTGCACACAGATACGGTGGGGCAGGGTGAGGTCTCCTTCGACCTCGCGGACGGCATCAAGGGCAATCTGAATGTAGTGGACGTTATTCATGTGCCGGTTCGTGTCCAGCTGCCACACGCCTACGGTAACGGGAGAGGCCAGATCAAAGTCACCCGTCGCGTGCAGGCGACGCCGAAGCTTGGGAAGATCGATACGTGGGTCGTCCGAGAGGTACACGCGCTGACTTTTGGGGATGCGGGTAGGTCTTTGCGTCTCGGTGTCGTACATGAACCAAAGCGAGCTGGCCCTAGCATAGCGCGAGCCATCCGGTGAGCTCAGCGTGAAGTCACGCTCGACCATCGTGCGCCTAAGTCCCGGACACCACGTGCTGATGCGTATGGGATCACCCAGCTTGGGTAGGTCAGTGATCTCTATCTGCCAGGCCGTGATGAGCCAGGCATAGTGGTGCGCGATCATGTAGCTCACTCCAAGGCCGACGCTCTCGGAGTGGAAGGTCGAACAATCCTGCAAGTAGTTCACGAGCGCACACTCCGAGAGCATGGCACCCTCGTCACACTCGCTATAGCGGACCCTGCTGTCAAAGGAGTACATGGCCGTCCCCTCGCGCGCTAGGACATGGCGCGGGCGGTGCCCGTGCCAGCTGCCTCGCTGCTCGTGCCGACACCGTCCGTTGGCGCATAGCGACTCGTTCGATCGACGATGAGACGATTGCAGGCAGGGAGCACCTGTGCATGAAAGCCACAGGTCACCCCACGGGTTACCTCACCATCCACCTGCAATGGCATCGCCTTGGTCGAGTTTACGTGGATGTCACGTCCCCGCAGGTGCTCGATGTGGGGCCGGTCGATGTTCTTGCCCGTCCTGTCGAGCAGTCCTGCGAACATGGGTCTGATGAGGCCAACGGTCTCAGATGCCTCGAGAACCATGAGATCGAGCATGCCATCGTCCATGCGACAGTTGGGGACGAGTTCGATGCCACCCTGCATCATGGCGTTATTGCAGGCGACGCAGGAGATTCCGTCGTACTCGAAGTGCCTGCCGTCACACTCTACAGAGAAGTGTGCGACGTCTGGATGCATGTTCGAGAGGGCGGCGGCGAAGTAGGCAGCCTCGCCCATGCTTCTCTTGTTGGGTAGCGCCGCCTTCATGATCTGGGCATCAAAACCCATCCCTGCCATGAGCGCAAAGCCACGAGTATGGGACACGCCACTCTCGTCCTGCCAGCTCATCTCACCGAGATCGGTCCTGGCAAAGACCCCACCATGGCAGGCGCGCGCAAGCATGCGGGGCTCCATGGCGTTGCCGAGATTGGCGAAGAGCAGGTTAGCCGTGCCTGAGGGGAAGATACAAACGGAAACCTCCCTTTCGCGCAGGGCGTACAGGACGCTCGCCGCCGTACCGTCACCACCTGATATGACGACGACGTCGAAGTCCTCGGCATCACGCACGGCCTCGCGCCCCCCTCCCCTCCGGGGAAGGACGCGCAAAAAACAGTCATCACCTTCGTCTAGAAGGAAGCGCTCAAACTCAAAAATGGCGTCCGAGCCAAAGCCCGATCGGCTGTTGTGGACTATGAGGCTATGCATGCATCGCTCGCTCTCCTTGCTATCATGTTCTCTGCGCGAAGGGGGTGATTTCGAGCCTCGCATCTCGCGTGCACACTTGATGGTAGCGTTTTTTAGCTTGAGAGGAATCGAGATCACGTGTACATTTCTGATACTGCCGAGCTTGCCCGCTTCTGCACGCGAGCGAGTTCGGCGAGGGTCATCTCTGTTGATACCGAGTTCATACGAGAGCGCAGCTACTATCCCGAGCTTTGCCTCATACAGCTGGGCACCGCAAGCGAGTGCGTGAGTATCGACCCCATTCTCATAGATGACCTCAGGCCCCTTGAGGCTCTCCTCACCAACGAGCGAATCATCAAGGTGCTCCATGCCTGTTCCCAAGACCTCGAGGTCATCCAGAATACGATGGGATGTGTGGTTTCCCCCGTCTTTGATACGCAGCTCGCGGCTGCCTTCTTGGGGCTACGCCAGCAGATCGGCTATGGGGCCCTCGTCGAGACCTATACGGGAGTGCACCTGTCCAAGGCAGAGTCGCTCACCGACTGGTCCCGCCGCCCGCTCAATCCAGAGCAACTTCGGTATGCGGAGGATGACGTACGCTATCTACCGGGTATCTATGACTCTATGATGGCCCAGCTCACCGAGAAGGACCGTCTCTCGTGGGTACGGCCTGAGATGGACGAACTCACCGACCCCACTCGCTTTGCGCACGTGCCGGAGCGAGCCTACCTGCACCTCAAGCGTGCAAGCTCACTCACGCGCAAGCAGCTCGCCTGCGCTCGCGAGGTCTGCGCCTGGAGGGAGCGCCTTGCTGCCAAGCGTGACATACCAAGAAGGTGGGTCATCTCGGATGAGATTCTGCTCGAGGTCTGCAAGCGTACCCCCCACTCCGTCAAGCGTCTGCGCGCCATCCGCGGCATCGCCAACATTGGGGAGCGGGACGCCGAAGATATCGTGAAGGCCGTCGCGAGGGGAGCTGCCTGCGATCCCGCAGACTATCCCAAGAAGACCCATCACGAACGTCCGCCCCAGGAGATGGAGGGCGTACTCGACCTCATGTACGCGATGCTGAGAGTGGTGTCAGAGAAAAGCGGAGTCGCCCCTCAGCTCATCGCCACCAAGGACGACCTCCTCGACTTCGCGAGTGGTCGCAGAGAATCCAAGCTCAGGACCTCGACTTGGCGCTTCGATCTGGTGGGAAGGCAGCTTGAGGAGTTGCTTTCGGGGAAGGTTGGGCTCACCGTCGTGAACGGACACATAGAGCTGCTCTAGGGGTCCCCATGATGGCTGGGCTGCCCTCGGATGTTTCCTTCGTGGCATACGTGGCGCTGGGTCCTGTGCGGATGGTGACGCTGCACCTTTTGGGTACAAGCTTTCCCAACTGCCCTTTGACGAGCAAGGAAGGTCATCATGTACTATTACGGCTATGGCATGGACCTGGGCTATCTGGCAATAGTCTTCGTCTCGCTTGTGCTGGGCGGTCTTACCCAAGCCTACATCAATAGTAGCTACAGAAGGTGGTCCCAGGTGAGCGCAACCGCAGGCGCCACGGGCGAGGAGGTCGCGCGCAGGATGCTCGACAGCGAGGGCGCCTCAGCCGTTGGCATCACGCTGGTTCCAGGTCACCTCACCGACTACTACGACCCACGCGACAACAACTTGCACCTCTCTGAGGAGAATCGCTCAGGCGGTTCGGTCGCCTCGGTGGCGGTCGCCTGCCACGAGGCGGGACACGCCATCCAGACTGCTAGGGGTTACCTTCCCTACAGGCTGCGAAGCGCGCTCGTGCCCGTCGTCAACTTTGCGCAGCAGACCTGGGTGATCGTGCTCGTCGTCGGTGTGGCGCTCAGGCTCGCGGGCCTCACGCAGCTGGCCATCATCCTCTTTGCCTTTTCCGTGCTTTTTCAGCTGGTCACGCTCCCGGTCGAGATCGACGCCTCGCGCAGGGCCGTCGCCTACCTTAAGGGCGCCGGCACCGTCATCGACGAGAGGGGTGCCCGACAGGTACTGACGGCGGCCGCCCTCACCTACGTCGCGGCTGCGCTCGTGTCGGTCATGCAGCTGCTCTACCTGCTCAGCCGTATTAACCGTAACGATGACGAGGAGTTCTAGCGTGGTAAGGACGATGTCAGGGCAGGCCCCCCTCGCCGTGAGCGAGGCCGTCTCCATCGCTCACGATACGGTTGCGTCCATTCCCGTACTCACCGTAATCGGTGAGGTCAGCGGCTTTCGTGGCCCCAACGCGCGCTCAGGCCACTGCTACTTCGAGCTCAAGGACGAACAGGCCTCAATGTCGACCATCGTCTGGCGTGGCATATACGAGAACTGTGGTTTCACGCTTAAGGATGGTCTCAAGATCCAGATGACGGGTAGTTTCGACGTCTACCGAGCAAGTGGGAGGCTGTCGTTCAAGGCGCAGAGCATCAGCTTGCAGGGCGAGGGGCTCCTGCGCCAGCAGGTGGCCGAGCTTGCCCGCAAGCTCGAGCGCGAGGGCCTCATGGATCCCGCGCGCAAGCGGTCCATCCCGCGCTTCTGCACCCGCGTCGCCGTCGTGACGTCACTCTCGGGCAGCGTCATCGATGACGTCAAGCGTACCTTGGCTCGCAGAAACCCGCTTGTGGAGGTCCTCGTAGCACCCTGTGCGGTACAGGGCGCGGGAGCGAGCGCCACCATCATCCGTGCGCTTGCTGTGGCTGCGGAGGCAAGGCCCGACGTCATACTGCTCGTGCGCGGCGGTGGGTCGTTCGAGGACCTCATGTGCTTCAACGACGAGGCCTTGGCCCGTGCCGTGGCCTCCTGTCCGGTTCCCGTCGTGACGGGCATCGGCCACGAACCGGACAACTCCATTTGTGACATGGTCTCGGACAGGAGGCAGTCGACGCCCTCGACGGCGGCAGAGTCGGTGGCGCTGCCTCTCGACGAGCTCGTCTCGACGATCAACGAGCGTGAGAGGCGCCTGTGTGCCGTGCTGGACCGACGTGTCTCAGACGGCCGCGCCACGCTGGACGCTGAGGAGCGCGTCATGGTGCAGGCCGTCCGGACCCAACTCGATGCCAGTCGCTCGTATCTTGAGTCACTGGGGAGCAGACCCTGTCTCATGAGCCCCTTGGGCGCGCTCCTTGAGCGCGCTGAATCGTTGGACCTCACCGAGGAACGACTGCATGCAACCCTGCCGAGAGTCATCTCGCACAGGGCTGAAGGACTCGATGAGGTGACGCGTCGCGTGGAGGCACTGTCTTCGCGCATGCTCAGACCCTTCAAAGAGCGATTGGTGCGATCGGCGAGCACGCTCGAGGCTCTCTCTCCGCTCAAGGTCCTCTCACGTGGCTACTCCATCGTACGTGACGGCATGAGTGGGCGTGTGGTTCTTGATGCCTCGACGCTTAGTGTGGGCGATGAGATAGACGTCCTGCTCGGAACGGGGGAGCTCAGCGCGACAGTAAACAGCGTCAGGTCAGGTAGATAAGCTTCAGGTTGGCGCATTGTGCTGCTATCGATGGGAGGATGCAGTGACAGAGGTTCCGTTTAATCGAAGGATAGAGGACATGAGCTTCAAGGAGGCATCAATCGAGCTCGAGCAGGTGGTTCGCGCCCTCGAGGGTGGTGACCTTGAGCTCGAGGATTCGCTCAGCTACTATGCAAGGGGCGTCGGGCTGCTCAAGAGCCTGCGCGAGCGCCTGGCAGGCGCCGAGCAGAAAGTACAGCTCCTGATGGAGAGTGCCGCCAAGGGGACGGACGCCGCCATGATTGACACCAGCTCGGCTCCCACCACAAGTTACGTCAACGAGTAAGAAGGGATCGTGGATCATATGTCAGCAAGGGATGACTGCCTCTTCTGCAAGATAGCGCACCATCAGCTGGAGTCAGACTATGTGTATGAGGACGATGAGGTCTGCGCCTTTCGTGATGTCTCACCGCTTGCGCCGACGCATGTACTGATCGTGCCCAAGGAGCACTATGACAGCGTGGTGGATGGCATACCTGCCACGACCCTCGCGGCCATGATCCGCGCCGCAACTGAGGTCGCCAAGGACGAGGGCATTTTCGAGCGGGGCTTTCGCCTGGTTACCAACGTTGGGGAGGACGGCGGACAGACCGTCAGGCACGTTCACGTGCACCTGCTCGGAGGGCGCAGGCTCTCCAAGGACATGGGCGAGGCCCCCACGCCCTAGCGGTCTGTGCGATGTCATAGGCGCGACGGTCGACGGCCCCCACGCGCAGCGGAGGCCGTTGTTGGTAGGAGTTGCGATGAGGCGGTCATTCTCCGCTCGGTCGTCCAGCCTTTTGTTAGCCCAATGCGCCTGAGCGTTGGCTCCGACTCATATGCTATCATGGTAGTCCTGCGTGCCTCAGGGTTCTGATCAACCCTGCCTGAGAAAACAGCAACGAGAAGATAGGAAGAACATGAGAGTCCTCGTCATCAACGCAGGTAGCTCGTCGCTCAAGTACCAGCTGCTTGACACGAAGACCAAGGAGATCTTCGCCAAGGGAAACTGCGAACGTATTGGCATCGATGGCGCCTTCATTGGTCACGAGGAGCATGACGGTGGCAAGCAGAAGCTGGAGGTCGCCCTACCCGACCACCGGACGGCCATCAAGCTCGTTTTCGAGATCCTCGCTGCGGCGGGGTTCGACAGCGGCGCCATCGAGGGTATCGGCCATCGTGTCGTCCAAGGTGGTTGGTACTTTCCTGAGTCCAAGGTCGTGACCAACGAGACCTTGGGCTGGGTCCGCGAGGTCGCCCCCTTGGCGCCGCTTCACAACTACGCCGAGGCTGACGTCATTGAGATCTGCCGCGAGCTGTTTCCCTCTATCGGTAACGTGATCGTGGCCGACACCTCGTTTCACTACCATATCCCTGAGAAGGCGTGGCGCTATGCCCTGCCTCGCGATGTCGTTGACAGGCTGCATATCCGCAAGTATGGGGCGCATGGCACCTCTCATCGCTACATCTGGAGGACTGCCAACGAGTTTTTGAAGGGCGAGGTGCACAGGCTCGTCTCCTGTCACCTTGGCTCCGGCGCGTCCCTCTCGGCCATCAAAGATGGTCGAGACATGGACACGACTATGGGACTTACGCCGCTCGACGGCCTTATCATGGGTACACGCTGTGGCAGCATCGATCCGGCGACCGTATGCTATCTTGTGCGCGAGGGCGGCTATACGATAGACGAGGTTGACACCATGATGAACAAGCAGTCTGGGTTACGTGCCCTCTCTGCTGTCTCCTCTGACTCCCGCGACATAGAGGAAGCCGCCGGGAGGGGCGACAGGAACTGCCAGATGGCGCTCGACATGTTCTGCTACCGCGCCGGCCAGCTCATCGCCGAGATGGCTCAGTCCATGCATGGTTTTGACACGATGGCCTTCTCCGCCGGTATCGGCGAGAACTCTGACGTCCTGCGCGCCGGCGTTGCAAGGGAGTTGGAGTGGCTCGGCGTCTCACTCGATCCTAAGAAAAACGAGCTTCGCTCGGACGATCCGCGCGTCATATCGACAGACGATTCCAAGATCAAGGTGCTCGTGGTTCCCACTAACGAAGAGCTCATGATTGCCCTTGACGTCGAGGAGCTGCTCCATAGCTAGTTCAAGCGTTTCGTATGCACGCGGGCAATCAACGCCTTGTCATCAGCAAATACGGGATAGTAAGTAGCATTTGTGGGATGTAAGGTTCAGACATGAACTTTAAGGGGGTCATATGATACACGATCAGCTTGCCGCCTGTGGACTCGACGGTTGCAGGGGAGCGATCCTTGTCGATGCCTCTCCAGCCGTCTTGGTGGAGAAGGCACTCAACTCCAACGAGGGTCACATTACATCAACGGGGGCTCTTGCGGTCAGGACGGGACGCTATACCGGGCGCTCTCCCGAGGACCGTTTCATCGTCGACACGCCTGACGTCCATGACAAGATTGCTTGGGGCAACGTCAACAAGCCCTTTTCAATGGAGGACTATGCGAAGGTTAAGGAGGCTGTCGTCCATTACCTCGAGTCCCGCGACATCTACATCGTCCATGCCATTGCCGGTGCCGACCGGCGCTGGTGTCGCAAGTTCCTCGTCGTATGCGATCGTGCGAGTCAGGCGCTCTTTGCGCGTCAGCTCCTCGTGCGACCCTCGAAGCGCCAGATAGCCGACTTCGAGCCCCAGGATTTCTCTGTGCTCGCGGCACCGGGACTCAAGCTCGATCCTAAGCGACATGGCACCCGCTCCGAGGCGGCCGTCCTCATCAACTTCCAAGAGCGCGAGATCTTGATCTGCGGAACCCGCTACTCTGGCGAGATCAAGAAGTCGATCTTCTCGGTCATGAACTATCTCATGCCCATCGAGGGGAACGTACTTCCTATGCATGCCTCGGCTAACATGGATCCGACCACCGGCGAGACAGCCATCTTCTTTGGCCTTTCCGGTACGGGCAAGACAACGCTCTCGGCCGATCCGCAGCGTATGCTTATCGGTGATGACGAGCATGGCTGGGCCGAGAACAGCGTCTTCAACTTCGAGGGTGGCTGTTACGCCAAGGCCATTCGCATATCGGCCGTCACGGAGCCCGAGATATTCAATGCCATCCGCTTTGGTAGCATCTGCGAGAACGTGGTCATCGATAACGTGACGCGTCTTCCCGACTACTTCGACGGCTCGATTACCGAGAACACCCGCGTTGCCTACCCCATCGACTTCATCGCAAACGCCCAGGTCATGGGTCAGGGTCGCTATCCCAATGTCATCATCTTTCTGACCTGCGACTCCTTCGGCGTGCTGCCTCCGATCTCCCGTCTTAGCCGTAATGCGGCAATGTACCACTTCCTCTCGGGCTTCACAAGCAAGGTTGCTGGTACCGAGCGTGGCGTCAGCGAGCCACAGCCCACGTTCTCGACGCTCTTTGGCGAACCCTTTATGCCCCTGTCGCCACTTTTGTATGCCGACATGTTTGGCAAGAAGATAGACCGTGCCGGAACTCGCGTCTACCTCATCAACACCGGTTGGACTGGTGGTCCCTACGGCACTGGCAATCGCATAGACCTCACCTCAACGCGCCACATGGTAAGTGCTGCCCTCAACGGGCTGATCGAGAACGCGGACTTCAAACATGATCCCGTGTTTAACGTGGATGTTCCTCTCGAACTCGACGGTGTCGCCAGCTCCATGCTCAGTCCTCGTGACACCTGGGTCGACAAGGAAGCCTATGACGAGGCTGCCCGTGCGCTCGCCCAGATGTTTGTAGACAATGCGAGCGAAAAGTATCCCGATATGGGCTTTGCCGTACGGGAGGCCGGTCCGCACCCAGAGGCATAACGGACACATTGGAGCGATTTGAGACGGGTATGGTGCCGTCGCTAAGATCATCAAACTCCGGACGTGCAGGTCACTCTTGGTACCGTGCGCGTCCGGAGTAGTTTTGTCTATGATCTTGCCGCGTGAATGACGGTGAGGCAAGGTGCGTTGACCTACTGACCTACGTAACGGGGACGGTCCGTTCAGCGTCAATCTGGGCAACCTTGTCACGACGACGCTGATACTTCTCATCGGTAAGAGGTTCAGTCTTCATCCAGGCTCTGACGGTTGCCATCGCGAGCACCGAGCCTATCAGTTTGCCGCCAAGGCACAGGACATTAGCGTCGTTGTGCTGGCGCGCGAGCTTTGCGCAGACCGGATCCTGACAGACGCAGGCAAAAATGCCCCGAAACTTGTTGGCGATCATCGCCGAACCGTATCCTACGCCATCGACGAAGATGCCCCGTTCGCACTCGCCGCAGGCGACGGCCCTCGTAGCGGGAACGATGAAGTCCGAGAGGTCGCAGGAATCCCTGTCGTGCGTGCCAAAGTCGCGTACCTCATGCCCCTGCCCCTCGAGCCATGCCTTGATCTCACGCTTGAGGTTATAGCCTGCGTGATCATTTGCCACTGCAATACGCATTGCCTACTCCTATCGTCCGATATTCATGCATCCTGACATGTTTGTGTTGCTGTCTGTATAACCCGTCTATCAGGAGAGAGCTTCCGTTAAAGACACACGTACGCTATACCAGACATTCCCTGAGGGCGGGAGTCGACTCTATGACTTCGCCGCAAGCTGCTGGGCCTGACAGGCGGTGATGGCAATGACGCCCACGATGTCATCGGCGACGCAGCCGCGCGAGAGGTCATTGACGGGCTTGGCGATACCTTGGACCAAAGGACCGTACGCCTCGGCGTCACCAAAGCGCTGCACCAGCTTGTAGCCGATGTTGCCGCTCTCGAGATTGGGGAAGAGCATGATGTTGGCATGCCCTGCGAGTGTTGAGTTAGGAGCCTTGTTCTGTGCGACCTCGGGAACGATGGCAGCATCCAACTGTAGGTCGCCGTCGAGCATGAGCTCGGGATACCGCTGATGGGAAAGCTCAGTTGCAGCCTGTACCTTCTCGGGCACCCTTCCCTTCGCGGATCCCATCGTCGTGAACGAGAGCATGGCGACCTTGGGCTCATCGAACATGAATCCCTTCCAGGTCTGTGCCGTGGAGTGGGCGATCTCGACGAGCTCCTCTGCAGTCGGGTCTATGTTGAGCCCGGCGTCGGCAAAGATGAGCGTGCCCTTCTCGCCGAACTCCTCCTTAGGCGTGCACATAACGAAGAATGCAGATACGAGCTTGGCATCCGGGGCAGTCTTGAGGATCTGCAGCGCAGGACGCAGGGTGCTGGCTGTCGAGTGGCAGGCACCGGAGACCAAGCCGTCAGCGTCGCCCATCTTGACCATCATCATGCCGAAGTATATGCGGTCGTCCATCGTCTCGCGCGCTTGGACTATCGAGACACCCTTACGGGCGCGGAGCTCGGCGAACCTCTTGGCGTACGCCTCGTGCTTGTCAGAGTGCCGAGGATTTATGATGGTCGCACCGGGGACGTCGATCTTATCCGGATCGCCGAGGATCACGATCTCGGCAATGCGCTCATCGATGACCTTTTTGGCCGCCTCAATGACGCGAGGATCGTATCCCTCGGGAAGGACGATGGTCTTCTTGTCGGACTTCGCTGTGTTCTTGATGCGTTCGATCCACTCACTCATGCGCACTCCAATCGATAGGTGGTGAGACTCAGGCCACATCACCCAAGACTTTGGTGTACATCTACTGGGTATTTAGGCCTAACCACTCTCATTATACTAACGCGTGATAGAATCAGCGCGTCCGTCGAGGCGACGGCATGAATGAAGTAAGCGAGAGCATGAAGCTGGCCGAAAGCTGGCGTCCCGTTACATTGCTTGCGCCTGATGGTGTCTTCAAGCGCAGCTGGACGAAGGAGTCTAGAGCATGAGCATCAGCCAGGGCCTTCCGGGTAGGTTCAATCCCCAGTCCTATGACGCCATCGTGGTCGGCGCGGGCTTTGCGGGAGCGGTCTGCGCTCGTTGCCTTGCAGAGGCCTGTGGCTATAAGGTCGCCATAGTCGAGAGACGCGATCACGTAGCTGGCAATGCCTACGACCAGCTCGATGATGCTGGCATCCTGGTTCATCGCTATGGCCCGCACATCTATCACACGAACGATGAGCGAGTTCATGAGTACCTCTCTCGCTTCACGCAGTGGTCGGATTACTCTCATCGGGTGCTTGCCAACATTCACGGCACGTTCATGCCAGTACCCTTCAATCACGAGTCACTCAGGCGTGCCTTTGGAGAGGAGAGAGGCGAGGCGCTCTATCGGAAGCTCGTGTCTACCTTCGGTCAAGACAAAAAGGTCCCCATCATGGACTTGCGTGAGAGGAATGACTCGGATCTTGCCGAGCTTGCCGACTATATCTACCAGAACGTCTTTCTCTATTACACGATGAAACAGTGGGGCAAGACTCCAGATCAGATTGATCCTGCAGTCACAGGTCGCGTGCCGATCTTCGTTGGTGATGACGATCGCTACTTCCCACAGGCACAGCACCAGGGCATGCCCAAGGATGGCTATACGGCTCTTTTCGAACGTATGCTCGGTCATGACCTCATTGATGTCTTTACCGGTGTCGACATCCGTGACATCATGGAGGTGGGGGAGCGGCAGGTCTCAATCTGTGACAGACCCTATGGCGGCGAAGTTATCTACACGGGTGCCCTCGACGAACTCTTTGGCATGGATAGGGGTGCCTTGCCCTATCGCACGCTCGACATGGTATTCCAGACGCTTCCCCAAGATCGCTTCCAGCCGGTAGGTACCGTGAACTATACCGTGAGCGATAACTTTACCCGTATCACTGAGTTCAAGAACATGACGGGACAGGTCGTCCCCGGAGTTACCACCATCATGCGCGAGTACTCCCGTGACTACCTGCCAGGTTCTGGAGAGACCCCCTACTACGTCATCAATGAGCCCCAGAACCAAAAGCTCTATCAGAGCTACCGCGAGCGTGTTCACGGCCTTCTCAACTTCCACGTAGTGGGTAGGCTTGCAGAGTACCGTTACTATGACATGGATGGTGTCGTAGCCTCCGCCTTGGAGCTCTCGGACGAGCTGATCTCCAATCACTAGGCAAAAGATGATGACAGAGGTGCGCTAAAGACATGCAGAAGATCATCAGCTTCGGCATACCCTGCTATAATTCTGCCGACTACATGGACCACTGTATTAGCTCGATCGTCTATGGATCTGGCCAGGCGGAGGACATCCAGGTTGTCATCGTTGACGACGGGTCAACAAAGGATGACACCCTCGGAAAGGCACAGGCATGGCAGGAGCGCCATCCATCCATCGTAAAGGTCGTCCACCAGGATAACGGTGGCCACGGTGTGGCCGTTATGAAGGGCCTTGAGCAGGCTGACGGCATCTACTACAAGGTCGTTGACTCCGATGATTGGCTTGATGCCAGCGCGCTTAGGGTTCTCATCGACAAACTACGCGAGTTTGTTCGCATGGAGCTTCGCGTAGATCTCGTGGTGACCAACTACGTCTACGAGCATGTCGAGGATGGTAAGCAAGTCCCCGTAGACTATGGCTTTGCCCTGCGCAAGGACAGGATCATGGGTTGGGACAAGATAGGCCACTTCAACCTTGCGCAGAACCTTCTGATGCATGCCCTGACCTATCGCACGGACGTGCTACGCGATGGTGGCGTGCCGATGCCAGCCCATACCTTCTATGTGGACAACATCTACGCTTACGTCCCGCTTCCGCGCTGCAAGACACTCTACTATCTTGATGTCGACCTCTATCGCTACTTCATCGGTCGCGAGGATCAGTCTGTGAACGAAAGCGTGATGGTGAGTCGCATTGACCAGCAGCTGCGTATTACTCGCATCATGATGCACGCCTATCATCTCTATGACGATGTTGAGAGTCCCAAGCTCCGAAGCTACATGGTCGGATACTTCACACTCATGATGGCGGTGTGCTCCATCTTCTCTAAGCTATCGGACAAGCCTGATGCGATGGATAATCTAAATGCACTCTGGGAAGAGCTCAAGGAATTTGATCCGCGCATGTATCGCAGGGCGCGCAAGGGATTTGTGGGCATCGGGACCAATCTGCCGGGCAAGGGCGGCGTGAAAACGACGCTCTGGATCTATCGTATGGCCCAGAAGCTATTTAAGTTCAACTAGCACAATATCCACAAAGTAATTACACAGCAAGTGTGATGTTGGTATAATCCCGTTGACGAAGGGCGAGGACGGGAGGCACAACTTGGCGGGGTCGAAGACGGCGGTGGCGCTGGGAGAGAAGGACAGGGAGAGGCTCGAGCGCCTGGCCCGCATGCGCACTGCCCAGGCCCAGACCGTCACCAGGGCCCGGATCCTGCTGCTGCGCGACTCCGGCGAGACGCTGGTCTCCATCGCCGAGAAGGTGGGGCTCGCGGTCAACAGCGTGCGCCTGTGCGTAACGAAGTACCTCGAGGGTGGCGTCGAGCACGCCCTGTCGGACGGCGCCCGCAGCGGCAGGCCGCGCGAGATCGATGACGCCGACCGCGCGTTCGTGGTCGACCTCGCGTGCCAGCGGCCCGCCGACCTGGGCCACGCCGCCGAGCCCAGGACGAACGACCTGCTCTGGGCCCACGCCGGGAAGGTGGCGGAGGCCGCCGGGCACCCGAGGCTCGCGACGCAGCGCAGGATGCGCAGCGGTGGGGTGTTGCGCAGGATGCGCGGAGGCGCGATGTGAGTGAACCACTCACATCGTCAGCGCGAAGTGAGTGGTTTTCTCGCTCTTGGCAGCACGAGTTGATAGTGTCGAACTTGCAAAACCCCAGGTCAAAGTCTTGTTGAAAGTAGACTCGATGTGAGCGATTCACTCACATCGCGATGAGGAAGTGAGCGATTCACTCACATTGCGATGGGAAAAGTCCCTGCGGCAACGTCTACCCCTGTCATACTCGGAGGGCCACGTTAAAGCGTACGTTTTCGTCATATCGTTCGCCAAGACCCCAGTTAGTATTTTTTAAGGCGACGAAGACGTACACTTTACGAGATCTGGATTTTGAGGTTGTCCTTCCCATGCCGTCTTGAGATCGCCCATCGTCATGGCATGCGTGCGTGGAGTCCCTTGGGGAAGCTCGCATCTCGCCTGTGTGCGCGTACTGCGCACTCCTCGAGGCTCGCCGACACGACGATCGCGTCGCCCTCGATCGTCACGTCCTCCGCGACGGTCCTCGCAGGCGCGAGGACATACCGTAGAGCCTTCGCCATGCGTTCGCCCCCCGTTGCCCCGGATACTTTTGGCGAAGTGGAATCCTACGGGAAAAGGGCGCCGAGCGGC
>ERZ773009.137-NODE-137-length-51975-cov-16.266660_pt1 | contig 51975 bp, 49 predicted proteins | sample MGYA00580663_ERZ773009 | MGnify/ENA primary metagenome ERZ773009 (study PRJEB29015, sample SAMEA2737969) | human oral metagenome | biome: human oral; feature: human-associated habitat; material: dental | place: China | collected 2026 ... | reverse complement strand
ACGGCAAAATCGATATCAACGACGCAAGTAGCTTTTTGGGCGATCTTTTAGGAGGAGGCGCAAACGGCGAAGATAAGGGGTTAAATTTAGGCAGCCTGCTAAAAACGTTTAAAATTTAAACGAGGCTGAATTTCAAACGCAGGTCGGATTTTGCGCGACTATGCTTAAATTTGCACGCGTTATTTTAATCCGTGCCTGCACCGTTTAACGCTCGCGTGAAGGGTTAAATTTACGCTGCATTGCGCGCGAAGCCTTGGACTTAGACAAAACGAGCTTAAATTTAGAGCAAGACGGCGTTTAATTTAAGCCGCTTCTTTGTAGCATTTTATTTATGCTGCCGCGACATAGCACTCTGCTCCGCTCTTTTGATCGTCCATATTGAGCCAAAATAACCACAAACTGCTTTAAATTTTATCTTTGCTCTTTAACGTCCGCTTTAAATTTAGTCGTTCTTTAACTCCGTTTTGTTTTACCGCCCATTCAAATGCCCGCACAGCGCGTCAAAGCATACAGTCAAATTTCATCAAAATTTTAAAAACGACTATAAATTAAACGCGAAAGAGTTCGCCTGAAAAGGATATATTTTCTTTCTATTTACTGTTTAGGTAGTATAATCGTTCTCGTCCGACAAGATAAAACCTCCTTTTTGTATGAAGCCTGAGTTTAAAAGCTCGGGCTTTTTTTATGTCCGAAATTCTGCTATAATCCCGCCAAAAACTGCAAGGAATTTTATGCTTACACATATCGACGAAAATAATATGCCGCGCATGGTAGATGTCGGCGCTAAGGATGATAGCGAGCGTGTAGCCACCGCTAGCGGCATCATCCGCATGAGCGCGGAGGCATTTGCCGCCGTTAAGCAAAACACGGCTAAAAAAGGCCCCGTGCTTCAAACCGCCGTCGTTGCCGCGATAATGGGCGCTAAAAAGACGAGCGAACTAATACCAATGACTCATCCGCTTACGATTACTTCGATTAAAACAGACATTGAGGAGCTTGCGAGCGAGTGCGCATTTAAGCTTTTCGTAACTGTAAAAATCACGGGCAAAACGGGCGTCGAGATGGAGGCGCTAACGGGCGTGAGCGTGGGGCTGCTGACGATTTACGATATGCTAAAAGCGATAGATAAATCGATGCAGATCACCGATGTCGTGTTGCAGCGTAAAGAGGGAGGCAAGAGTGGCGTGTATACTAGGAGCTGAAAAGCCAAAAATCGACTATCCGCTCTTTTGGGAATATAAAATTATCCTGGACGCAAGCACCCAAAAGCGCGAGCAGATCGATGAAATTTTAAAGGGCGAAAATTACAAAATAGACTTTTCGCGCTTTTCAAACGGCGGCAAATATATGAGCTTCAACGTAAGCGTTTTCGTTAAAGACGACTTGCATCGAAACGAAATTTTCGAGCGCTTAAAAGCCCACTTTAAATATGTATTGTGATAGGAGATGAAATGAAAGAAGCGATAATCAAAAAATTCGGCGCCGATCTCGCACAAATTCCACAAGCCGAGCTAGCCTCATATGTGCAAGAGCTCGCCTTGCAAGAAGCCACGAAGGCTTTGTGTGAGCTTGACGACGAGAGTAAAAGCGCCAAAAGCACGCAATTAATCCTAGACTTCGCAGCCGAGTTAAAAGACGCGGGCACGCTTAGCGATGAGACGGCAGAAGCCCTACTTAACAGCGTTAAAAAGGCGCTGTGTGACGAGGACGAGCAGGCTCTTTACAAGCTCATCTACGACTACGACGATCTGCGCAAAAAGATCGCTTGTAAACAAAAGGCGATTAAAACCCTTGTTTTGCGCAGCTACGACGATCTGGATACCGCGCTGCAAAACGCAAGCGAAGCGGAGCTAAAAGAACGCATAGGCTCGGCGCTACAGCGAGCGATCGCGAGCAAACTACCGCTTGCGGACGTACTTAAAGAAGCAAGCGAACTAGCCTTCATAAGCGTGCTCGAAAGCGGCACCGACATCGAGGATACCGCGCACGAGACGGCGAAAAATATCGCATTTTCAGCTATCGGCGACGGAGAATTTACGAAATTCCGCACAAAAGAAATTTCAAAAATCATCATAAATCGCGCGATTTTCGTCGCAAACGAGAGCAAAAATACAGCCTCTGCGCTGATTAGAGGCGCGATTTTAGGCTGCTACGACGGCATAAACAAAGCCGCCGAAAGATACCGCGACGAGCTAAGTTTCTCGCCAGCAAGCGACGCGCAGAGCCTAGAGAACGAAAGGCTTCAAATTTCGCAGATGAGCGAGCTATTTAGCGCCGTGCTAAGCGACGCGGTCGCAAGCTCGGAGGAGCCCGCCAAAAGCGAGATCGCCAAGATCGCCGATGAAGAATTCGGCGGCTACCTGGCTAAATTTAGAAAAATTTCAAGCGATCTTGCCGAGCAGCTAAGCGCCAAAATCGGCGAGATCGAGCTTGGCGAGCGCGCAAAAAAGGCGAGCGCCAAAGCGCGCGAAATCACTCAAGAGCTGAGTCAAAAAAGCGCCAAAATCATCGAAAACCTCGATCTGGACGAGAAACTGGACGCAATCAAAAAAGAGCTTAGCGAATTTGAAAAGAAGATGAGCCAAAAATTTGCCGAGCTAAAAAGTTCCGAGGTCGCCAAAAACGTAAGCGAAAGGGCGCGCGAGATGAGCGCTAAGGCTTACGAGGCCGCAAAAGAAACGATCGCCAAGCTAAAATCCAAAAAGGACTAAATGGGCGCCGCGGGCGCGAAATCCTAGCGTCAAGTATGGCGCCCACGGCTTTACGTTGCATAATTTACTCGCTTGCCTTAAAGTCCGCACCCTCCAAATAATGGAGCTTTCGTTAGAGTTTGCGAGGCCTGCGCAGAATTCTTTATGCGCTCTAACGGCGCTGTAAAATTCCATGCCGATAAAGAATTTTACGAATTTTGCATAGCTAAATTTAGATGCGCGCTGCAAAATTCCGTGCCGCCAAAAATCCTACGGCGATGCGAGACCCCGGTCCAACCAAATCTTGCCGCAGCGATAAAATTCTAAGTGTAAAATTTTATAGCTGACGCGGCACATATAAAATTCCAAAGCCGGCGCGGATTTTTAAGCTTAAAATTTCATCGCATAGATTTGCGTAGCCGAATTTTAAAATTCTAAACGCGTAAAATTTTAAAATTCCGTCCAAAATGATACAGTGCGACTTGCAGTTTGAAATTTTATCCCGACGCGCAAATGAAATTTCGCGAGATAAATTCTAAGAAAAAGCACTTATGGCGTTTGACATTTCTGCGATCATTTCAATTCCAATAAAACGCAATTTCATTGCAGCACAAGATGCAGTGGTGTAGTGCCTTTTGCCAAGTTAATAATTAGAATTTATGCGCCACGAAATACGAACGCGACTCATCTCGAATCATAGCGACATCCGAACCCATTTTATCGCACGATTTAATCGCATAAATTTTAAACCGATCTTGCTGCGCCCGGGCCGAGCGCCTGGTGTAAATAAAATTCTACCGGATTTATCGTTGCGTAAATTTAAAACCGCGCTCCCGCTCTATTTGGGCGCAGAGGCGCCTTATTTATACAACGTCGCACTTGGATTTGGATAAATCCACTACTTTCACATAGCAATGCCTCGTTTACGCCGCGATAAAATTCTGCGAAATCACCGCTAAATTTTATCGCTAAATTACAAAGCCCAATTCTATTTTAAAGGCGACGGCCGTCCTTAAATTTCACGACAAATTCCAAATAGATCGCGCCTGCAAAATCCGGCAATCCAAAATAAAATTCTAAAAATTTAATCAAATTTCGCTAAAATCGCCGCAAAATTCCAAGGAGAAAAGATGAAAAAATTAGCTCTTTTAATATCCTTTGCTGCGATGATGATTTTTACCGGCTGCGCGAGTACCACGCAAGGCGGCGCCGTAGGCATCGACCGCTCGCAATTCATCACAGTAAGCGAAGCTGAAATGGATCAAAGTGCCGCGCTTGCCTACAAGCAAATTACCGCCCAAGCAAACGCCAAGCACGTCCTAAATACCGATAAAAAGCTAACTGATCGCGTTAGAGGCATCTCGAAGCGCCTAATCGCTCAAGTCGGCGCATTCCGCAAAGACGCACTAAAATGGAACTGGCAGGTAAACGTAATCAACGACCCTACGATCAATGCTTGGTGTATGCCTGGCGGTCGCATCGTCGTATATACGGGCATCATCGAAAAGCTTAAACTTACCGATGCCGAGCTGGCTGCTATTTTGGGGCACGAGATGTCGCACGCACTGCGCGAACACAGTCGTGAGCGAGCCTCGACTGAACAGATGAAAGATGTCGGTATCGCTGTAGCAAGCTCCGCAGCAGGGCTTGGAGATCTGGGCTCAGCGGCTTTGAACATGGCGGCGCAGTACACTTTCACGCTGCCGTTTTCGCGCACGCATGAGACGGAGGCCGATCTGATGGGTGTCGAGCTGATGGCGCGCGCAGGATACGATCCAAGGGCGGCGATAAACGTCTGGGAGAAGATGAACAAGCTAAATGAGAGCCATCCGCTTAAATTTATGTCCACGCACCCTTCAAACGACGATCGCATCGCCGATCTAAAAGAGGTGATGCCGAAAGTCTTGCCGCTTTACGAGGCCGCCACAAGAAATAGATAGTCTTGCGATTTAAAATTTCGCAAGAGTTTGCGCGCTGAGGTTTTTTTAAGTAGCAGGTTTTATCGTCGCATTTAAATTTCTTAATGGGCTTGCGCGCGGCGCTAGGATTATCCGCCGCCGCGCATAAGCTCTATCGCGATAAAATCTCGCCGCAACAAAGGTCTGCCGCAGCGCGAAATTTTAAATTACCGCAAAATTCCACCAATACGCGCGATAAATATAATCCGCTCCGAGACAAAATTTCATTTCAAAACGCAAGCGCCGGGCGAAATTCCGTCGTATAGAAAGCCGAACGTCCGTCGCTACAGAATTCTACGGCGCAAAATTTTACGATTTTAAGCGCGACGAAATTTGAAGTAAAATTTTGCTCCTTCGGGCGCAGATAGAATTTCGCTGCGGCCGTATACAAATGAAATTTTGCAATCGCAGCCCGGTATGAAAATAAAATTTATTCGGCCGGGTGGCAGAATTTTAGCGCTATTTTGCGCAGCGGCAGGTCTCGCGCGGGCAGATGAAATTTTACGCGATAAAAGGAGAAAAATTTCAACTTCGCAGAATTCTACGTACGGGCGCGAGGCATTTTCCATATCTTTTGGATTTTAAAGCGTTTTTAGATATAATCATAAATATTTATTTTTAAATTTCAAAGGATAAGAAATTTGGACACGGACAGTTCGGTTTTAATGTTAGTTTTAGCTTTTGTATTCATCTTTATGAATGCTTTTTTTGTGCTTTCGGAATTCTCAATCGTCAAAGTAAGAAAGTCTCGCCTCGAAGAGCTTATCAAGGATAAAATTCCAAACGCAAAGCTCGCTTTTAAAATTTCAAACTCCCTAGACACCTACCTCAGCGCCACACAGCTAGGCATCACGATAAGTTCGCTCGCCCTCGGCTGGATCGGCGAGCCAGCAGTATCGAGACTGATCGAGCTGCCGCTAAGATCCATCGGTATAGGCGGCGGAGCGGCGGCACATACGATCGCCTTCGTCATATCTTTTACGCTCGTTACGCTATTTCACGTCGTACTTGGCGAGCTAGTGCCAAAATCCATCGCTATTGCCAAAACCGAGAAGATCGTGCTTTTTATCTCCAGACCGCTTCATATTTTTTGGATTATGTTTTTTCCAATCATAAAGGCATTTGACTTCATCGCTGCCGTCTCACTTAAAATCATCGGCGTAAAGCCCGCTAAAGAGAGCGAGCTTGCGCTTTCTGACGAGGAGATCAAAATCATCGCAAGCGAGAGCCTAAAAGGCGGCGTACTCGATAGCCTCGAGACCGAGATCATCAAAAACGCCGTCGATTTCAGCGACACCGTCGCTAAAGAGATAATGACGCCGAGGCGCGATCTAGTTTGCCTAAATAAGCAAAAAAGCTACGACGAAAACTATGCAACCGTCTTGCAGTCGAAATTTACGCGCTTTCCGTATATCGACGGCAGCAAAGATAACGTCCTAGGCCTCATCCACATCCGCGACATCATCCAGCAAAAGGGAGATAAAAGCTTCGATAAAATCGTGCGCAAGCTCATCATCGTGCCTGAAAACAGCCCGATCTCTAAAATTTTGCCTATGATGAATAAGCAGCGTATTTTTGCCGCGCTCGTCATCGACGAATACGGCGGCACGGCGGGATTTTTGACGATGGAAGATATAATAGAAGAAATTTTTGGCGACATCAACGACGAGCACGACGCGAATGCACAAAATTTTAAATGTATCGACGAGAACACCTTTGAGTTTAGAGGCCGCTTCGAGATCGAAGGCGTCGAGGAGGTGATGGGCATTGACTTCGACGAGGAGACCGAGCAGCTAACGATCGGCGGCTACGTCTTTAACCTCTTCGGCAGCCTACCTGAAATCGGCGATAAAATAAGCGATGAAAACTGTGACTACGAAGTGCTGCGAATGGATGGCACAAGAGTTTCGCTCGTAAAAGCGATCAAAAAAGCAGTCGCGCAACCGCAAGAAAACGAAGAAGCGGAGAAAAATAACTAAGTCAAAGTGTGAGTTAATAAAATTCGCTCTGTGATGCTGCGTGCCGGAAATTTCAAGCGCGCTGCCGCTTGCGACGCTCTCAATCCCCATATATGGCAAAAATTTATTCGCCGCTCCCGCATAGATACCGTAATAGCGAGCGCAGGAATTCCCACCGCCCTTCAGAGCGTCATAAAAGTGCTATTTATAAGCGCGCTGCAAACGAAAGGCGAAATTCTACCGCGAAAATTCTGCCAGAGCGGTGCCAGATAAAATTTCTTGATAAGCCTGTTTTCAAATTTTGCGAGATCGTAGATTTTAAAAATTTCAAAATTTCGCGGAATTTTAAAATTTCAATTGATCTAAATTTCTCGGCTAACTTAAATATCAAGCCCTGCTACAAGCCTGGGCTAAGCGGATTTTAAAGCCAAAGTCTAAGCGTAAAATTCTAAAATTATTAAAGATAAAATTTTGCCGCGTAGTATCGCAGAATTAACTCTATCGATTTTAATCGTAAAATTTCACCAATCTTACTTTAAAACTTCGCAATTTTAAATTCTAAAAATTCCTAAGTAATCAAGTTGGCACGCCTTAAAATTCCGCATAAATAAATCTTAAATTCCTTTTTGCTACCATAACGAAAATTTTTTGCACGGATGGCTTTATGACAAAACACAAATTCTCATCGCGTTGGGCTTTTATCATCGCTTGCGTGGGCTCCGCCGTAGGTATGGCAAATGTCTGGGGCTTCCCTTATAAACTCGGCACGAACGGCGGCGGCGCATTTTTGCTAATTTACGTTTTTTTCGTAGCGCTGTTTTCATACGTAGGCCTAAGCGCCGAATACGCAATCGGTCGCCGTGCCAAAACAGGCACGCTAGGCTCATACGAATACGCGTGGAAAAGCCGCGGACTGGGCGCTATCGGTAAGGTTATCGGCTGGCTACCGCTTGCCGGTTCGATGTGTATCGCAGTGGGCTATGCCGTCATCATCGCCTACGTTCTAAAAGCGCTAGTCCAAGCCATAGACGGCTCGCTAATGAGTGAAAATACCGATACATGGTTCAACTCTTTTGCCCTGATGCCCTACTCCGTGGTGCCTTATCACTGCATAATCGTCGCAGGCACGTTGCTGACGCTATTTTTCGGCGCCAAAAGCATCGAAAAAACGAATAAAATTATGATGCCGTTATTTTTCGTGCTATTTACAATTTTAGCAGTTAGGGTTGCGACACTGCAAGGCGCTGCAGGCGGATATGCGTTTCTTTTCGGCGCCGATTTTACTAAGCTAGCAGATCCGATGGTTTGGATTTCTGCGATGGGACAGGCATTTTTCTCGCTATCTATTACGGGCTCAGGGATGATCGTCTATGGCGCGTATCTATCCAAGGACGAAGACGTCGTATCTGCGGCGAAGAATACCGCACTATTTGACACGCTAGCCGCTATGGTAGCTGCGCTAGTGATGATCCCTGCAGTATTTGCTTACGGAATGGATCCTGCGGCGGGGCCTAAGCTACTTTTTGTAACTCTGCCTAAAATTTTGCAAGATATGGCAGGTGGTAGAATTTTTGCAGTGATTTTATTTACCGCCGTGATTTTTGGTGGAATTTCATCGCTTCAAAATATGTTCGAAGTAGTCGCTGAATCGCTAATGCATAAGTTTCCAAGGCTAAGCCGTGCATTCACGCTTGCGCTATTGTGCGCGATCTGCCTTGGTGCGGGCCTTGGTATGGAAGCGATAAGCTCATGGGGTCCGTGGATGGACTTTGTATCGATTTATATCATTCCGATCGGAGCGGTAATCGGCGCAATATCGTGGTTTTGGGTGATTAAGCGGAATGAAATTTTAGATGAGATCAATCTGGGCGCAGATAGGGCTCGCGGCAAGCTCTGGTATGATATCGGGCGCTTTGTCTATGTCCCGCTGGCGCTACTTTTATGCATAATCGCGCTTAGTATGCACATTTCGTTTTGAATTAAAATCTTACTAGATTTAGAATTAATAGTATTCTCTCATAATGGAGTTTTAGCAAATCACATTTATAAATCATTGCATTATCCATATAAATAATGTATAATGCAGTCAAAAAGGAGACAATATGACGCGATCTATAAACGTAAATTTTAGAATGGATGCCGAGCTTAAAAAAGGGTTGGAGGAAGTATGCTCTGAAATGGGGCTAAATTTAACTACTGCTTTTACAATATTTGCTAAAAAAGTATTGCAAGAACGCAAAATTCCTTTCGAGCTGACAGCAGATCCCTTTTACAGCCACGAAAATTTATCTCATCTTAAGCGCTCTTTTGACGAATTAAAGGAAAATAGCGGGATTGAGCACGATTTGTTAGAAGCGGATCAATGAAAAAAATCTGGTCGCAAGAAGCTTGGAAGGATTATCTGTATTGGCAGGAAAATGATAAAAATATCCTAAAGCGCATAAATAAGTTAATCCTAGATATAGAGCGTAACGGCTACGATTGTATAGGCAAACCCGAAGCGCTAAAGGGCAATTTATCGGGGCTTTATAGTGTTAGAATAGATGGAAAAAATCGGCTCGTATTTAGAATATCTAATGGCGCCATAGAAATAGCTCAGTGTAAAACTCACTATGGAGATAAGTAAAATACGCACAAAAGCATCAATATCAAAGCGGTAGGATTTGTCCCAAAAAAACTTTCACACCCAAAAAAGGCGTAGAATTTTAAAATTTTATCTTATTTTATGGCTTAAAATTTTGAAATTCAGTGCAGATTTAAAGCAGTAAATTTCAAAATTTTACCTTGGCTGTTAAAAAGAAATTTTGTCGTTAAATTTAACAACAGAAATTACTTTTTAATAAATGCCGTATCTGCAAAAGAGTATCGTGATCTGCTGCAATATTTCAAGGCGCTAAACGTAAAAATAGAAGATCAGACCGACTTTATACCACAGGCTCAAAACAGCGGCTATTTCACCGATAAAAATGAAATTTACAGCTACGGTTTTAACGATACGCAAATTCCGAAGAAAAATTTTAAATGGAAGCTTAGGCGGTTTTTTAGTTTGGATTGAAATTCTAGCCCAAACGGCAAGTTCTTAAATTTAGCGAGAATTTCACGAGCAAATAGGGCGGAGTGGGGCAGCGAGACGAATACCGCTCGCCGCTCCTCTGGCTTGCCGCATTCACAAAGCTATGGCGGGTAAAATTCACTCAGCCCGCTGTCGCAGCAAATCCAAAGCGGGTGTGGTTCGGGGCATAAAAAGCCGCTCTAAAGCCCGAACCGCTCCTGATCCTTACTTCGCCCCTTTTGGCGGCATAAATGCGGTTAGTTTGATATCCTCGCCCGCCTTGTGTTTATAAAGCTCGATATTTACTAACGCCGTGTGCGCGATGTTGCCGTTGGCAAGCTCACTCGTAGGCAGATCGATCGTAAGCACGTTCGGATTTCCGTTTTTGCAAAGCCCCTCGGCGTTAGGATCGTACTACGCGCCTTCGAATATCTGCACCACGCCGCGCATTATGTCGCCGCTTACGTTGGCTCCCGCCAAAATTTCGCCGCGAGCGTTAAACACGCGCACCAGATCGCCCTGCTTGATGCCGAGCTCCTTAGCGTCCTCGGTATTGATCAGCACCGGCTCACGATCTGCGACGGCGTATCTCTTGCGATTTGAGGTATTGCTCTGCTGCGAATGCAAGCGGTCATACGGATGCAGGCTAAGCAGATGAAATTTCGCGGGCTTTTCCTTCATCCCGAGCCACTCGACGGGCTCGAACCACATCGGATGCGCGCCGCAGTCTTTGTAATTCATCGCCTCTATCGTATCGGAGTAAATTTCAATTAGCCCGCTAGGCGTTCCCAAAGCCTCCAAAACGGGATCGTTTCTAAAATCCTCAAACGTCACGTAGGAGGCACTTTCAGGCGTCTCATAAAATTCCGTCGGCTCGTTTTTTTCCCACCACTGCTCAAAGCTCGGCATCTGAATGCCTAAAGCGGTGTTTGCATTTACGGCGCTCGCCGCCCCTTCGTAAAATTCTTTGATCCAGTCCATCTCCGTTTTGCCGCCGTCCGTATAAACCTCGGCAAGCCCGTCCGCGTAAGCCTTGCAAAGGTCGGTAAAAATTTGATAATCGTCCTTTGCGCCGTGCTGCTTGGCGACGACCTGCTTCATCGGGATGATATGCATATTGGAGTAGTCTCCGCTCATCGTGATGTCGTTGCGCTCATACTCCGTCGTGGTCGGGAACACGATGTCCGCCATCTTCGCAGTCGGCGTCCAGTAAATTTCATTCACTACGATGGTGCGCGGCTTGCGCCAAGCCTTGATGTTGGTGTTAGTATCTTGATGATGCACGATCGGATTTCCGCCGACCCAGTAGATAAAATCGATCTTCGGATAAGTGATCTTTGCGCCATTCGCGTCGATCGTCTTGCCCGGATTTAGCAGCGCGTCCGCGATGCGAGCTAGAGGAAAGGCGACCTTCGCCGTATTTACCAGCCACGCTTGAGTAGCTTCGCCGCCTTGCTTCTGATCCTGCGCAAGCCCTAGGAATTTGCCGTCCTTAACGACGCCGACGCTTGCGGCGTTCATTCCGCCGATCACGCCGCCCGCGCAGGTAGGCGCACCGCCGTTAGCGTAGTGGTAGCTAAAGCCGAAGCCGCCTCCGGCAAGTCCTATCTGCCCTAGCATCGCGCATAGAGTTACGATCATCCAGTGCGCCTGCTCGCCGTGATGAGCGCGCTGGATACCCCAACCCGCCATTATCATCGTGCGATTTTCGTAAAATTTTACTGCAAGCTCTTTTATCACGTCCGCACTAATGCCGCAAATTTCGCTAGCCCACTCGGGCGTCTTAGCCACGCCGTCGCTCTGCCCCGTGAGGTACGGCACGAATTTTTCAAAGCCCACGGTATAGTTTTGTAAAAATTCCTTATCGTACTTGCCCTGCGAGTAGAGGTGCTGCGCCATACCCAGCATCATCGCCACGTCGGTGTTCGGGCGAGGGGTGATCCATCGCGCCTTGCCCTCGAAATACTTGCCGCTCACGGTTTTGATCGGATCGATGATGATGATCTCTTTGTCGCTGTTTTTTAACTGCTCGAAATACTTAAATCCCTGCTCGTCCGAGCTCGTCCACGCTACTCGAAGCGTAGAGATCGGATTGAGCCCCCAAAAGACCACTACTTTGGAGTTTTCAAGCACCACCGGCCACGATGTTTGCTGCTCATAAACCTGATTTGAGCCCGTTACGTGCGGCATGATGACCTGCGCCGCGCCCGTAGAGTAATCGCCCGTGACGCCCGTAAAGCCGCCGGTTAAATTCATAAATCTATGAAGCAGCGTCCTTGAGACATGCACGTTACCCGTGCTCTGCCAGCCGTAGCTGCCCGCAAACACCGAGCTTGCGCCCTTTTGCTCGCGCGTCTTTTTAAGCTCGCGCGCGACGAGCTTGATCGCGTCTTCATATTTTACCTCGACCCATTCGTCAAGCCCTCGAAGCTCGGGCTTTGGATTATCTGGGTCGGCGAGATATGATTTTCGCACCATCGGCGCTTTGATACGCGTGTTATAAACGAGATCCGCCATCGTATTTTGAAGAGTATTTGGAATTTTAGAGGTGATCTTCCACGGCGCGGATTTTACGATCTTGCCGTTTTTAACGCTCGCTTTTAAAATTCCCCATCGCGCCGCAGTTAAAATTTCGCCGTTTTTCTTAAGCGCGGTGAGTTTATCTGCCGCGAGCATCGAGCTTGGGATGAGCGGAAGCGCCGAGACCGCCACGCCGAGCTTTAAAAAATTTCGTCTTTTCATTTCATATCCTTTAAATTTACGTCCTTGGAGTGCTTTTGCAGATACTGTACCACCGTCCAGCTCTCGTCTTTGCTAATAGGCGTACGCGAAAGCATCGATTTTATGTAGCCCGGCCATCTGTTCGCTTCGTAGTCGGCCGGCTGGTGCAGAGCGTGACAGACGCTACACGAGGCTTCGAATTTCTCTTTAGCGCCAGCGAAAATTTTATCCACGTCGCCGCTTAGCGCGCCCTCGTCGGTGTAGGCGGTTATTTTAACTTTATTAAAGCCGTCCTCTTCGCCCAAACTCTCGCTTTGAAATTTAGCCTGCTTCGAAAACGCCACCGCGATTATGCGCGCTTTAGGCGTGAAATAAATAACGTTGGGCGCCTTTGGATTTTGATAGCCGATGATCGAAAATTTCACCGCTCCGTCCTTGACCTCCAAAACCTCTATGGCGTTTGTGGGCAGCAGCCTGCCGTCCTTGTGCGACAAATCGCCGCTTACGCTTACCTGCTTTAGCACCGTGCCATAAAGCGTCTCGCCCGCCTTAACCTCGGCGTTTGCACAGCTTGCGATCACAGCCGCAAGAGCCGCCGCAGCCGCAATAGAATTTAAAAACTTCATGCTTATCCTTTCTTAAAATTTTAAAAACTTCTCGTAAATCTGCCGTATAAAAAGCCCGCAAATATCACGGCCAAAATAGCCGCGAATGCCGCAAACACTACCTGTGCGCACTGCGCCGCGTCTGCAAATTTAATGCTCGGCACCAGATAGAACCCCTCGCCGTAAAATCCGCCGAAAAAGCTCTGCACTTCGCTAAGCGCGGTGCCTGCGGGGAAGGACGGAGTGCCCGTGCAGCTTGCGGGGCGAAATAGCTCCGGTAGCAGGCTATCAAGCGGCGCCGCAAAAGGAAATGCGGGTGCTGCGAGGCAATTTGCGGTATCTGCGGCGGGGTGCGGCGCAGAGCTTTGTAAATAGCCGTATATCGCGCCTGCAAAGCCGAGCAGGTAAGCAATGAGCCTTGCTATGAAGCCAAACGGCAGCAGCAAGCCGATGAGCGCGCCCACGCCCGCTACGGCAAAGCCCAGACGCACGAGGGCGCTCGCCTGCGTAGGCGACATAAAAAGGTAGCGTTGAAAGAAAAAATACGATACCGCAATATACCCTGCGCTTATCACAAAGAGCCAAAACCACGGCGTGGCAGTATTTTGCCACGCGTAAATCTTTAAAATCAATCTATTCAAGATCTCCTCCGTCTTATAAAATTCTTAAGAATACTTTTTAATCTTAAGATTTAAATTTATGAGGGAATTATAGCAATAAAAGATAAAAATTCGAGTCTGTATTGCCCTAAATATCGGAGTTTTATAAGCTTTAAACTTAACGTATAAAATTTCAATTTTAAAAATTAACGCTCTTTGCGTGGTGGCGGAAAGTTTTTGAGATATGAAATTAAAATAGTAGATTTTATAAAATTTAATCAATATAAAGGACAAATTTAAGTGCCATTGTTATATAATTTATCTTATTTTTAAAAAGGAGTTTGAGATGACTTTTATGGAGTCTGTTCGCACTTGTCTCAAAGAGAATTATTGCAACTTTGAGGGGCGTGCACCACGTTCAGAGTACTGGTGGTTTGCATTATTTGCGGCACTTTTAGGAATTATAACGTTAGTATTGGATGGCTTTTTAGGCACCTATGCCGTTACGAGTTCCGGTAGAATGATCGGTTTCATTAACTCAATCTTTTTATTGGCAATACTTTTACCTTCTATTGCCGTAGCGGTAAGGCGTCTGCACGATACCGATAGAAGCGGCTGGTTTTATCTGTTAATTTTTGTCCCGATAATAGGCCCGGTAGTATTGCTCGTATTTTTTATCCAGCAAGGCACTAACGGAGGCAACCGCTTTGGAGACGATCCGTTGCGACCCGCAAGCAGAGGCTCGATTTTTTAAACGTAGCTTTGTAGCACACATAAGCTTTGCAAATAAGCTAAATTTAGGGCTAATCCCATTTTGGTTTTAGCCCTTTGTCTTATGAGGCGGTTCCGCTTAAAATAATCCTTTTCGTCTAAATTTAGATCCCCTGCGCAGATTCAGACTATAAAATTTTAATCCTATTGCCCTTTAATTTCACGATCTTTTTGTCGTTTACGAGCTTCGTAATCGCTGAGGAGACGTTTTGGCGAGGCGCGCCGAGTAGGCTTGCCAGCGTCATTATATTAAAGGGAAGCTCCGCAATCTTATCGGCGTTTGCGATGCGATTTAAAAAATTTAAAATCCGCGTCCGGATTTTCGCAAAGACGATCTCTTTTATTAAAATCCGCTGCGAGTGGAGGTTTTTAATAAGCGCGTTTATGATCGAGCTTGCAAACTCATCTCCTAGCAACTCGAAAAGCTCCGAGATATTGATCTGCAGCGTCTCGCAGTCGCTTAAAATTTCAAGGCTCGTGTTTTTATCCAAGCAGACGTAGGCGCCGCTTTTTACGAAGCTAAAGATAAATTCCTTGCCGTTTTCGTAGCAGTTTAGCTTCGCCCTGCCGCGCAGCAGAATGATAAATTTAAACTTTTGCGCGTAGATCACGTCGCCGCGAGCGTAGCTTTCGTGCCTAAATTTAGCAATCCGCTCCCTGCTTAAAAAGTCGAATTTCTCGCTGTAATCGTTATTTAGTCTATCTATCATAGCAGCTCTTTGCATAAAATTTCACGTAAATTTTACATAAAAAGGATAAATTCGTCGCAATCGCGACAAATTTAAATTTATCTTTGATTTATAATTCGCGTTAAAGACAACCCAGAAAGGATACTTTATGAGGAAAATTTTTATCTCATTTATCTGTGCGTGTTCGCTTTTTGGCGGCGAGGTGATCTCCAAAACCGTTACGATCTCGCAAGACGGCAAAGCAATCGGCGAGGCTGAAATTTTAACGCCGATCGAGGTGATATCCAGCGATGGCGGCGTTACCAAGATTAAAATTAAAGGCGTCGTGAGCGAAAACTATCAGCTTCAAATACAAAAAAATATGAAAGAAGCTGAAATTTACGCGATTTTTACGAATGAAGCCGAAGCAAATTTTAAAAAGGGCAAAAAGCTCGAGGACGATTACGGCGAGATCTGGTATGAGGCCGAGGGGATTTACGAGATCAGTTCGGATGCCGTAGCCAAGGACGCTAAGGCGCTTTATGCGGAGGCAAAGACAAACTACGAGCAGATCTGCTCTGCGTGTCATAGGCTTCACGAGCCGAATAGCTTCACGGCAAATCAATGGCCTGCGAATCTGCAAGAGATGATCAACGCAAACTACGTAGCGCTCGAGGGCGACGAGCTAAATTTGATCATAAAATACCTACAACACAACGCAAAAAAACCTGAATGACAAAGGAGATCAGATGAAAAGGCGAGACTTTTTAAAGGCAGGGATTTTAGGCGCAAGCGCAGCAAGCGCTAGCAGGATTGAGGGAGTAACGCAGACGATTTTTGATAACAAAAAGGTATTCGGCGCGAATAGATTCGGCCCTTTTTGGCTAAATTTAAACTCGTCGCAGATCGTTTCGGTAAGCGATTTTGAAGGCGATAAATTTCCAAATACGATGAATTACAGCTTGCCCGATAATATCCAAAATGAAAACCGCGTGCTCTATCCGATGGTGCGTAAAAGCTATCTGAAGGCTAAAGGCACGGCAAAGAGCGAACTGCGCGGCAAAGAGGAGTTCGTGCGCGTTAGCTGGGACGTAGCTCTTGATCTAGCGGCGAAGGCTTTGAAAGAAAATTTCGACAAATACGGCGCCGAGGCGATCTACGGCGAGTGCTACTGGTGGGGCGGCAGCGGTAAGATCGGCTGGGGGCGCACCGTAGCGCACCGAATGCTTAAAATTTTAGGCGGCTACGTAGAGGAAAGCGGCGATTACTCCACCGGCGCGGGGCTCGTCATCATGCCTCACGTGCTGGGCTCAAGCGCCGTTTATGATGCGCCTACTACGTGGAAAGCGATCGTCAAAAACGCCAAAAACGTCGTATTTTGGGCGACTGATCCTGCGGTAACCAATCAAATTTCATCCGTTCCGCCTACGCACGACGGCTATATCGGCATGCAAGAGCTTAAAAAATCTGGCATCAAAACCTACAGCGTAAACGTGATGAGAAACGACACCGCGCGTTACTTCGGCAGCGAAGATATAATCGTGCGCCCAAACACCGATACCGCACTCATCATCGGTATGTGCCATTATCTGTTTACGAATAAGCTCTACGATGAGGAATTTATCAAAAAATACACCGTCGGGTTTAATAAATTTAAAGCGTATTTTCTAGGCGAGAGCGATAAAATCGTAAAGGATGCAGCTTGGGCGAGCAAAATTTGCGGACTTAGCGAGGAGGCTATTGCGAAATTTGCTACGGCGCTTGCAAAGGAGCCGAGCACGATCCTGATCGGTCGCGGTTTGCAGCGCGCAGATCACGGCGAGCAGCCTTTCTGGGCGCTAGTGGCGCTTAATGCGATGCTGGGATATATCGGCAAGGAGGGGCTCGGCTTTGAATTTAGCTTGGGCTACGGCTCTGCGGGCGCTACGAACAAGGTGGCTCCTATTTTAAAGGGACTTAGCACGCGCATAGATGAAAAATACGAAAATACGGGCTCTGCGCCTTGGAAAAGCGCGAAAAATATCACCATCCCGTCCTCTCGCAGCATAGAGGCGCTGGAGCATCCGGGCAAGCAGATCGATTATGACGGCACCAAGATCAAACTGCCGCATATGAGAGTCGCGTATATGGCGTGCGGATCGATGTTTACGCGCCATCAGGACGTGAATAATATTGTGAGGCAATGGCGTAAATTTGACACCGTCATCACCGCCGAGCCTTACTGGACGAGTACGGCGAAGCTTAGCGACATCGTGCTTCCCGTCGCGATCGAGGTCGAGCGCAACGACATCAACCAAACGGGCGCTACGGGCGAATATATAGTCGCTTACAGACCTGCAATCGAGCCGATGGGCGAGAGCAAGAGCGACTTTTGGATCTGCGAGCAGATCTGCAAGCGCTGGGGATACGGCGAGGTCTTTAGCGAGGGCAAGGACGAGCTAGGCTGGATGAAGGAATTCTACGCAGATGCCGTAGAGCAAGCCAAAGGCCTAAATATAACGATGCCTAGCTTTGAGGAATTTTACGACAAAGGCTTCGTGCGCTTTGAAAAGGACGACGAGACCAGCGCGCTATACACGCGCCTTGTGGCATTCCGCGAAAATCCCGCCAAAAACCGCCTCGGCACGCCGTCGGGTAAGATCGAGCTTTACTCGCCCGTAATCGCTAAGATGGGCTATGCCGACTGCCCGCCGATGCCTACTTGGATCGAGCCTAAGGAGTGGCTGGGAGATGCGAAAAAGACGGCGAAGTACCCGATCCACGTCGTAAGCCCGCACTCTCGCTACCGCCTGCACAGCCAGCTAAACAACTCGATCATCAGAAATTTTGCCGAGGTTAGCGGCAGAGAGCCGGTGCTTATCAATCCAAAAGACGCCGAAGCACGCGGGCTTGCAAATGGCGACATCGTGCGCGTTTTCAACGATCGCGGCGAAATTCTAGCGGGCGTGCTCGTCACCGACATCGTGCCCGAGCGCGTCGCAGCGATCTGCGAGGGCGCGTGGTATGACCCCGAGGTTTGGGGCGAGAAGAGCCTCTGCCAGCACGGCTGCGTAAACGTGCTTACGTTTGATAAGGGCACGTCAAGTCTCGCGCAGAGCAACTCGGCTCACACCGTGCTAGCGCAGATTGAGAAATTTAAGGGAGAGATTAAGCCGATTACGGCATTTGGTAAACCTAAAATCCTACAATCTTTGTAGCGCGTCGTCTTTTAAGCGTCTTTGAATGAGCTAGAAAATTTCGCCCTGCGACAGGCTAATTGCCTAGTCTTGGGACGAAATTTTCGTCGCAACATTCAAATCCATCTTAAAATACTTCCGCTTACGTTTTTCTGGCGGCGCGTCGTCTCGTCTTGCAAATCTTGGCTTGCCTTTTTGTGCTCAAATTTAATTCATCAAACTTTGAGCGTAAATTTACTTTCTTTCATATTCGTCAAATTCAAACGTAAATTTTGCGCGGATTAAAAACTCTGCTAAAATTCGCTCAAATTTAACCCAAAGGTCGCGCCGTGCAAATCTCGAATTTGATCCAAAATTTTATCCGCAAACGCATAGTTTCAGAGTCCATTTTGCTGCCGTTTCTCTATCCCGATGAGGGCGAGTTTGAGAGTTTTCAGGAAGGATATAGACTCGTTGGCCGCAAAACTGGCGAGGAGCTAGCAGACGACGCACCAGGACAGTGGCGCAAGAGCTGGCGGGTCATCGCGCGTAACGGCATGGACGATCCGTTTTTCGTGGATTTTGCCCTCGGGGACGCCTCGCCGGTGTATTTTGCCTATCACGGCGCGGGCTCGTGGGAGCCGATAAAGGTCGCGGACGACATCGTTAAATTTGAAGAAATTTTAACCGCACTTGCCGCGTTTGAGGCGCCTTGCTCGCTTGAAGCGATCGCGCCGCTTGCTGATTTAAACAACGAATTTTACCGAGAGCTGGCGGACGACTACGCGCAGGAAGATGAAGCGCGCGAGGAGCCGGGATATAAATATTTCAGCGTTTTCATCGAGGATGTGGGCGCGGACAAGGTAAAAACGCTCGTGTTTTTAAAGAAAATTTTTGAGGACGAGAGCTTTGCAGCGACCAAAGAGAGAACACAAAATTTGCCGCTTTGCGTATTTAGCGGCATAGGGGAATCGGTGCTACCGCTGCAGGACAAACTCGCCTCGCTCGGAGTTAAATTTTACGCGCGGGAGATCTCTTTTAGCGAGTTTATCGCGTGGAGTAGTTAAGCGGGCAAATTTTAAATTTTCAACTCCCGCTGCTGCTAAATTTAAAATTTAGCAGCAGGCGATCCTATTAAATTTCGTGCTCGTTCGCTTGCTATCGCAGTGCGTTAATAGCTTTGCGTACGCTGGAGCGAAAATTAAAGCGTAAAATCAAAATGTAAAATTGAAGTGGATTTTAAGCGCCCTACTTCGTTTTTTACTTGCAGTAGGGCGAATTTGCTTAAAGTAGTGAACTAAAGCGAGGCGAAAATTATCCAAACCTTGGATCTATTATCTTGCTCAGTTAGAGCAGCTGTTGCGAGCGACGAGCTCTGCAAAATCTAGCGCTGCGTCGTAGTCGGGCTCAGAGGCTATGTCGCTTACGAGCTCTTTATAAACCACAACGCCTGCGGTATCTATGACGAAGATTGCTCTGGCACTAAGACCTGCTAATGCGCCGCTGGCGATGAGGGTGCCGTAGCGGCGACAAAATTCTTTATCGCGGAAATCGCTTGCAACGCGTAGATTTTTGATCCCCTCAGTCGTGCAAAACCTCCCCATCGCAAACGGTAAATCCATCGAAACGACGATTACTTCAGTGTTAGGAAGCGATGCGGCGCGCTCGTTGAACTTACGTGCCTCCGTCGCGCAGACGGGCGTATCTAGCGACGGCACGGCGACGATGATTTGCACGTGCTTGCCGCTAGCGATCTCGATTTCGCTTAGATCTTGAGCTACTAAGCGTACTTGCGGCGCGCGATCACCTAGATTTATCTCTTGCCCGCTTAACTCTACGGGCTTTCCTTGGAATGTTACTGTTGACATTTTTGTCCTTTGCTTTGAATTTGTAGTGGCGAATATACAAAAATTCCTTAAATTTCAGGTAAAATTGCTTTAAAAATCAAGGAGAGCAGATGGGCGAAGATATTTGGGGCAGCAGCAGCAATCCTGCGTCGCTAGCCAGTATAAGACGTAAAAGTGGCGAAGAGAAAAAGCCCTTGGACGAGAAGCCACAGGAGCAATCTGAGAATTTAGATTTAGCGCAAGAAGAACTTGCGGCGGATGATACTATAGAGCAAAATTCTGCGGCTCAGAATTCTATAGAGCAAAATTCCACTTCCATAAGGCAAAATTTTACTCCACAGAATTCTGCGGAGCAAAATTTAGCTTTTGCAGCTCAAGGCTTGGATGAAGAAAATTCTATTTTGCGAGATTCTGCCGCGACAGGCTCTGGCGAGCAAGATTCTAACGCTAAAAGTTTGAATTCTACCGAGAATGCCGCAAACTCGCAGAATTTTGTGGAGCAGAATTCCACTTGGCAAAATTCAGCTTCCTCAAATTCCGATAGAATTAACTCTACGCAAAGCTCAGCTAAGGTTTACGATCTAAATAAAGCCTACGTATTTTATATGTTCCTCGGGCCTTTCGGTGCGCATAGATTTTATCTTGGGCGTATAATCTCCGCGATTTTTCAGCTTTTAGGCGGGCTGCCATTTCTCATCTGGCTTTTTTTAGTAGTGGTTGCTGTCATATGGACGAGTATAGAAGGTAACGATCTGTTAGCGCTTATAAACTCATCTCGTCCGGATTTGGGCGTGCAAGCATCAGACCTAAAAGATATAGAACAGGGCTTTTTTCATTTTATGGTTATTTTCTCGGTGCCCAATGTTTTATTTTTAATCTGGCTTATTAGCGACTTTTTTAGGTTGCCTGATATGGTGCGAAAGCTAAATGTATCCGTAGGCGTGGGAGCAATCCTGTATGTTTATACGGATGACGCTAAAGAGCAGAGCGAAAATCTATCTACTGCCAAAACTACCCTTTACATAGCGTTTGGGCTTGAGGCGTTAAATGCGGTAGGCAGATATATCAAGAATGTAGATAAAGTTGGTGCGTTGGAGGGCGTCGGACTTATATCTATGATATGCCTAGCTGTGGGGCTATATTTTTTAGCGCGCGCTATACGCAGCACGGATCTGCTATCAAACGCCGTGCTAGTCGGGGTTTCCTCGGCTATAAGCGCAGTAAGCACTATATTTGTAGGATTTGAATTGTTTAATCCATCAGTTTTTATGATAAGCATTTATTGCGTATGCACAGCGGTATATCTTATCTATCAGCTGCTAGTTAGTAAAGAGCTTTATGATTGCAGCGGAGAGAAAAACTATCTAAGAGCGTTTTATGTTATTGCAGCTACGGAGATAGTAACTCTAGTCTTGATAGCGCTTGACTCGCAGCTTTTCGCTTTAGTATTTGCCATAGGGTGGTTAGCTTCGGTAGTTTTAAATGTTTCGGCGGTTTATGGCACTAGGGAGGTTACCGCTTCAAAAGGTGGCTACAATCTAGAGAATCTGGCGTATCACGTAAGGCAGATGAATAGGCGGGAGTTTTAGGTATTTAAGGGCGATTAGTATAATCTTATATTATTTTAAAAAAGGAGTTTAAAATGACTTTTATGGAGTCTGTGCAAACTTGCGTAAAGCAAAAATACGCCGCATTTAGCGGGCGAGCATCAAGGTCGGAGTACTGGTGGTTTTTTCTATTTACCGTGCTTGGCGGGATTGTTTTGAGTTTGATAGATGGTGTTTTAGGCACTACGATAGGATATAATCAAATAATAGCCGGCAGGATCGTTCATCAAGAAATCGGCATTATAGATGCGCTTTTTCAGCTAGCTATGCTCGTGCCAGCCATTGCCGTATCGGTCAGGCGACTACATGACACCGATAGAAGCGGCTGGTTTTTTCTGCTTATTTTAACGCCGATCGTGGGTGCTTTTTTCGGCGATATCGGACTTTTGGTGTCATTTGTGGGTTGGATAGTGCTGCTTGTGTTTTTCGTACAGCGCGGCGATAGCGGATCCAATCGCTTCGGATACGATCCGCTATGATAAAGCTCTAAAGCTTTGCGGAATTTTAGAATTCTAAAATTCCGTGCAGATAAAATTCTTTGTATTATCACTTAAAATTCTATGCATAAGCACTTTGTAGCGCTAAATTTTTCTTAGGATAAGCTTTTCAAATCCTCTTTAATTGATTGCCATTATCTGTAACTTAGAATTTTTATATTATAATGGCTCTTAAAATTTTATTTTAGAAAGGATGAAAATGAAAGAGAGAATCGAGGCGCTGTTCGCGCAAAATCCTAAAATTTCGATCGCGCAGATCTGCAAGGAGCTCGGCGCCAAGGAGATCGACGTGCTGCTAAACCTGCCCGAGCGCTACGGAAAGAGCACGGGCGGCGATAAATTCTGCGAGGTCATTAGGGAGCTTGAGAGTTGGGGTGAGGTGCTTTTTGTAAAAAATACGCCGAGCTTCATCATCGAGTTTAAAACCAAGATCCCAAGCGGCAAGAGCGCGCAGGGATATTATAATTTCGGCATGGGCGCAAACGGCGATGAGGCGCATGGGCTGGGCATTTTGGGGGGTCATCTAAAGACGGATGAGATCGATAAGATCATCCTCGTGACGCAGACTTTCATGGGCATGCTCTCGAAATTCGTGGGCTTTTACGACAAGGCGGGCGAGAATATCTTTAAAATTTACGTCTCGCGCGACGAGAAAGGACAGCTGCTAGCCGAGCAAGACGCGAAATTTGAAGCGCTAAAAGCCGCGATTTAGCGCTAGCGCGAGATTAATTTTGCCCTGCCCGCGCATCGCCTGCTTGAGCTTTAAAATTCTACGGGGCGCCAACCAAGGCGCTTTAAGCTAGCCAATAAGCTTTCGGGCAAAATTTTAAATTATCGTTGATGATGAAATTCCAAACTCACCTCATCGCTATTTGCGCTTTAAGGTGTTTGGAATTTCACGGGCTCGGCTAGCGCCTACTTTATCTGAAGTGGAATTTTACCGCTTCAGATAGATAGCCCTTTTAAATTTTATTTCAACAATCTACTACTAAATTTTCAAAAATTTTATTTATATTGTCTTTGTACTGCGTATCGTCAAACTCTAAATTATTATTCGCAATCTTCCGCCCGGTAATATCTCCAAGCTCTATAAGATATTGCTTGAACTTTTCTAAAAATTTATCTACATTTGCCTTTTTATCGTAGCCCCACTCATCTGAGCTAAAATGAATATACGCAATAATTTTTTTGCTTTTAAGATAATATTTCGGCTGGTAAATTCCCGATTTCGTAAAATATCTCAATATTTCCTCGTTCAAACAAAGGCAAATATCGATCTTTTGTAGAGATTCCATTTCAAAGTCGCTAAAAACCCTTTTAATCTCTTGTCTTGCCGCTCTTACAATATCCGGCATATAGATCGGCACATCATCCGCCCCGCCGATAACGGCATTTATGCTAAATTTCACACTGCACCTCGTCCTTAAATTATAAAGTGGTATTATCCAAAATTTCGGCTCATTATATCATCTTCATAATATTTATTGGGTGCTGGAGCTACGGAGTTTTGAAATCGATATAATTTTTTATCAAAATAGACCCGAATAAAGATAAAATTTTAAAATTTACCTCCGCCGCCGCACTGTCTGGCAAATACATTAAAATTTATCTCGAATGAACTTAATAGCGAGCTGTTTTATAAGCTGAGGAGGGTAGGTTAGGCGGAACAAATTTTGCTTTTTCGCTCGCGTTAAATGACAAAGTAGGGCGGCTGCGACTGGCGCAATTATAATAGCGAATTTATCCGCTTGCCACGCCGTAACTGCTTAAATTTTAAAATTTACTTCTCTTTGCGGCTTAAAATTTTAGAAATTTTTGCGGCGTCGTAAGTTTTTGCCTGCGCTTTTAGAAACTCGCAAAGTCCCTTCTGCTTGCAAAGGCCGTGAGCGAGCAAAAACTCCACCGTGTCTGTATCATCCAGTACTGCGGCTAGCTTAATCAAGCCCGTTAGCTCATTTTGCGGTAGCTCGCGCAAGCTTTGAAATTTTAAAATTTCCTCTACATAGCGTAGCCTTCCGTCGCGGAATTTTTTAAATCTTGCGCTATTTATGAACTCACGAACGCGTGGATCAGGCGGATTTTTATATGCCGAAACGATAAAACCTGCATCTCGTAAAAATAGCAGCTCTCCTCCTGCAACCGAGCTTACCACGCCGCTAATATCTGTAGCGCCCAGCTCAAGAAGCAATGAAAACGTCTCAAAATCTCCGCACGATGTGGCTAGATGTAACGATCCGCGTGCATGTATATTTGCGCCGTGCTCTACCAAAAATCGCACTAATCGCAGCACATCCGCATTTTTTAAAATTGTGCGACGTCCTAACTTTTCGCTTGGAGTTATTAAATTCTTTTCGTCTGCACCCAAATCAGCGCTGTTTGGCGCATCAATACCCGCACCAAAATCAAGCGGACAGCCGTAAGAAATCGCAGTTTGCAACGGCGAGCCGATATATCCTTCATTGTAGTTCAAATCAGGCTTAAACGCAAGTATTCGAGTAATTCGTGTAAAATCAAGCTTTCCGCTTCGCATTAGTTTCGTATTTGCAATAAAGGGCGTAAAAATCCGCTCGCCAAACTCCCCGAAATCCTCGTCGATCCTGCCCCTGTTTTGCGCCGCGAATTCCAAAAGCGCGTCCAAGCCCGTATCTATCTGCGCATCGCTAGCATTTTCATCGTAAAAAATTTCAAAATTTGGCTGCGGCAAATTTGATGCCACCTGCTGCGTAGTAGAAGCCGCCGCATCCTCTTTAGCGGCGCCGAAAGCGTAGCCCGCAAGTAAAAGCCACAAAAAGATAAAATTTTTCATATCGCCCTCGCTTAAATTTTGCGCGATTATATCAAATCTAAGGCTAAATTTAACGGCGTCTTGGAATTTCATAAAAAGCAAACGGCAAATAAATTTAGCCCAAAAAAGCGCCTTTTGATTTTAATTTCGCTAGAATTAGCCATAAATAACCTAAACAAAGGAGCGGCAAATGAAACTACTTTTTACTTTGATCTTGCTTTGTGCGGGGCTTTTTGCAAACACGCTGCAAGAGATCAGAAATAGCGGCGTCATCAGAGTCGGCGTCAGAGATGGTAGACCGCCTTTTAGCGAGATTAGCGGCGGTAAATTTGAAGGCTTTGAGATCGAGCTTGCCAATGCGATCGCAAAGGCGATTTTTGGCGCCAAACAAGGCGAAGTGCAGTTTGTCTCTCTAAGCGCCGCCGATCGCGTCTCATATCTAGTCAATAATAAAGTCGATATGGTCGCAGCTACCTTCGTCATCGATTCGGCGCGCAAAAATCATGTAGACTTCTCGATGCCGTATTTTTCGACCAATCTCGGCGTACTAACTCGCAAAGCGGACGCCATCAAAGATATATCGCGTTTGCGTGATATGAGGCTCATCACTGAAGAGGGCACGACCGTAGATAATTACCTCAAAAAAGAGAAATTTAGCAACGTAAGCTACTGCAAAAGCACAAGCGAATGCTACGCGATGATCCGAGACGGTAAGGCTGATGGATACATCAATTTAAATATCACGGTGCTAGCCTACGCCGTCGTGGACGATACGCTCGAAGTGCCGTTTCAAAACTTCGGTAAGCCCGATTTTATCGGTATCGGAGTGCAAAAAGGAAATAAGGAGCTGCTTGATTTCATCAACGCAGAGCTTGTCAAACTAAGCAAAGAGGGCTTTTTCAAAAAGGCTTATCAAGACACCTTCGAGCCTTTTTACCGCGGCACGGCGGATAAAAAATACTTCCTGCTAGATGGAATTTATGATTTGCTATAAAAGCGTAGAGCTAGAAATTAAAATATAAAATTTATCGAAGGCAGTTTGCATAACGAATAAATCTTGGGATTTAAAATTTTTCAAATTCATTAAATTTCAAATCCCCACTTCGCCCCTAAATTTCAAACCTGCATACGCGCGGTAATTGAATTTTAAACCGCTTACATTTATTTTCTCTAAAATATATAGTGCTATAATTATTTTAAAACTAAAAAGTAGGGGGCTTTTTATGAGATTACTTTTTATTTTAGCCTTATTTTGCGCTAGCATTTTTGCAAATACACTAGATGAAATCAGGCAGGCAGGGGTTATCAGAGTGGGCGTGCGCGAAGGTCGGCCGCCACTAAGCGAGTCTAATAATGGCAAGTTTGAGGGCTTTGAAATCGAGCTTGCTAGCTCGATCGCCAAAGACATTTTCGGCGATAAAAAGGGCGAAGTGCAGTTCGTAGCCGTCACCGCAGGCGAGAGAATCCCGTTTTTGAAAAATAATAAGGTCGATATGGTTATCGGCACCTTTATGATTACGCAAGAGCGCAAGAAGCAGGTAGATTTCTCGCTGCCCTATCTATCGGTAAATTTTGGCATCGTAACGCGTAAAGAGGATCAAGTGAAGGACTTCGCGCAAGTTCGCGATATGAGAATTTCGATCGAAAAAAATCCCAACGGCTCGATGACCGAGCGCTATCTGCGCAAAGAGAAATTTAGCAATTTAGTTTATTGCAAAAATACCTCCGAGTGCTACGCGATGATGAAGGACGGCAGAGCCGACGGCTACGCCAATGACAACATCATCGTCCTAGCCTATGCCGTAGTAGACGACGCGCTGGAGGTGCCATTTAAAAATTTAGGAGCGGCGGAATTTCTAGGCATCGGCGTGCAAAAGGGCAACAAGGAGCTACTGGATTTCATAAATTCCGAACTCATCAAGCTGAGCAAAGAGGGGTTTTTCAAAAAGGCTTATGAGGATACTTTCGAGCCGTTTTATCGCGGCACGGCGGATAGAAAATATTTCCTTTTAGACGGAATTTATAACATGCTTTAGAGCTTAGAATTCTTAGGCGCGAGATTTTTAAATTTTAAAATTCCGCCTCGCACGCGGCAAGTGGAATTCTACGATCTTTAAATTTTGAAATTTTAGTAACCGAGAAATTCCGTAAATTCTAAAATTTGAAATTTTATCTCACGCTCGCTCGGTTTTAGAATATCTATATTTTATCAGAGCAAAATTCTATGTTACGGACAAAATTTTAAAATTTTACGTACGACGGAATTTTAGAATTTTATCCGCACCGCGAATTTTAAAATCCTGCGCTACACGGAATCCCGCAGACAAGCGCGATAAATTTAAAAGGATAAAATTCTGCATGAGGTAAATTCTGATTCACGGCAAAAGCGCAGTCGCCGCAGATGCTATCGTTTAAGCTTTGTAGCCGCAGAAATTTACTCAAACGCCTTGTAGTGCGCCTCGTCGGCAAACTCGAGCATCTCGCGATCGCCCCTGCTATCGCCGTAAGCGATAACGCGATCGAAAGCCTGCACGTCGTATGCTGCACGCACGCGAGCGACCTTTTGCGCGCCGTAGCAGTTCTGCCCCTCGATCTCGCCCGTGATGATGCCGCCTTTGCGCCGTATTTTAGTGCCTAAAAGCTCCAAGCCCTGCGCCTCGCACCACGGACGCAGCCAGTCTTCGAGCGAGGCGGTGACAATGACGACCCTATCGCCCGCGGCTTTGTAGGTTGCGATCTTGTCCATCGCGCTTTGTTTTAGGATATCTTCGATGTGGGTGGTGGAGTATTTTTTGCAAATTTTATCGAATTTATCGGCACTCATACCCGCAAAAAAGTAGCCTAGAAGCTTTCTGCGCGTAAAGTTATTGCTCGCAAGGCCTAGCTTATATGCCGCTAAAATGGGCGATAGCACCAAAATCCCGCGAAAAAATTTCTTAAATCCGACTACGTAGGCGACGAACTCGAGCAGCGAATCATCGCGCGTGATCGTGCCGTCAAAGTCGAATAAAACAAGATTCATTGCCTCTCCTAGCAAAATTTCAGAAGCGTAAATTTTAAAATTTGCCTATAAAAAAGGCGTGAAATTTAAAAGCTAAATTTCACGCCGAATTTTAAAATTTCATCCAAAAATTCTATTTTTTAGCCATTCGTCTGCGCGTCGTAGGGTCTAAGTATCGCTTACGCACGCGGATATTTACTGGCGTAACCTCCACAAGCTCGTCCTCTTCGATCCACTCCAGCGCGCGCTCTAAATTTAGCGCGCGCGGCGGCACGAGTTTGATCGCATCGTCGCTACCGCTCGCGCGGACGTTGGTTAAATTTTTACCCTTGATCGGATTGACGTCCAGATCGTTCGGACGGCTGTGCTCGCCGATGATCATACCCAGATAAACCTTCGCCTGCGGAGCGATAAAAAGCACGCCGCGATCTTGCAGGTTCCACAGGCTGTATCCTAGCGCCACTCCGTTTTCCATACTCACGAGCGCGCCGTTTTGTCGCTTCTCGACCGCGCCTATGAAAGGGCGGAATTCCAAAAAACTATGGTTCATTACGCCTTCGCCGCGAGTATCGGTCAAAAACTGCGAACGAAAGCCGATAAGACCGCGCGCCGGGATCTCAAACTCCATACGCGTTTGCCCGTCGCCGGTAGGGTTCATCACCTTCATCTCGGCCTTTTTGCGGCCTAACTTTTCGATGACGGTGCCGGTGCAATCATCGGGCGCGTCGATAACTAGGTGCTCGAAGGGCTCGCATTTGATGCCGTCGATCTCTTTGATGATAACTTCCGGGCGCCCGAGGCAAAACTCAAAGCCCTCGCGGCGCATATTTTCGGCTAAAATCGTGATCTGCAACTCGCCGCGGCCGCTTACTTTAAATTTGCCCTCGCCTGCGTTTTCATAGCGCATCGCTATGTTGGTTTTCATCTCCGCTTCCAAGCGCTCGTCGATCTTATTTGAGGTTACGAATTTGCCCTCCGTACCGGCTAGCGGTCCGTCATTTACGCTGAAAATTACGCTAAGGGTGGGCTCTTCGATATGTAGCGCATCAAGCGGGATCGGATTATTGGGATCGACGATACTATCGCCTACGTCAAGCGCGTCAAAGCCAGCGATTGCCACGATGTCGCCCGTGCCCGCCGCGTCGATGTCGGTGCGCTCAAGCCCGTTAAAACCGATGAGCTTTGAAATTCTACCATTTATATGCGTGCCGTCGGCTTTAGCTAGCATAACGCTTTGGTTCTTGTTTATCGTGCCGTTGAAAATCCTAGCGATGCCAATCTTACCTACGTAGTTGTCGTAATCGAGCGTGAAAACCTGCAGCTGCAGCGGATTTTCATCGCTACCGCTCGGAGTTGGAACGTGAGAGATGATCGTCTCAAAAAGCGGCTTCATATCGGTGCTTTCGTCGTTTAGATCGTATTTTGCGTAGCCGTTTTTGGCCGCGGCGTAGATGACGGGGAACTCAAGCTGCTCGTCGTTTGCGTCAAGCGCTACGAAAAGATCGAAAATTTCATTTACTACGCGGTCTGGATCGGCTGCGGGCTTGTCAATTTTATTTACTACTACGATCGGTCTGAGCCCTAAAGATAGCGCCTTTTTCACGACAAATTTCGTCTGCGGCATAACGCCTTCTTGCGCGTCGACGAGCAAAAGCACGCCGTCCACCATCTTTAGCACGCGCTCGACCTCGCCGCCGAAATCGGCGTGGCCCGGAGTGTCGATAATGTTAATTTTAACGCCGCCGTAGTGGATGGCGGTGTTTTTGGATAGTATCGTAATGCCGCGCTCGCGCTCTATGTCGTTGCTGTCCATCACGCGCTCGCCGACTTCTTGGTGATTACCAAATGTGCCGGACTGTTTTAAAAGCTCATCTACGATAGTGGTCTTGCCGTGATCGACGTGCGCGATAACCGCAATATTTCTGATATTTTCCAAATTTTTCTCCGTTTGCTATTTTAAAGGCTGACGATTATACTAAAAAAATTCTTAAGATAAAAATTTACGAGTACTCTTTGACTTCGCAGACAAAAAACTCATAAACGCGCTGTTGAATTAGTGCATCCTCGTCATCATCTCCGATCAGACGGCGCAGATGCGAAAAATCGATCTTTTTGATATATTTTTTGTTGTTTTTGATATCTCTGTCGATCTCTTTTAGAAGCGAGTCTAAATTTAAACTTTTATAGGTTTTCGCCTTTAAGATATACTCTTTTACGATGGAAACAAGCACGCCGATGCGCTGCTCGTCGCCCGGATAAATTTCGCCCGCTATATCTTTGATCACGTCGTAATCCTCGTCGGTCTGCTTCTTTTTGGCAAGCAGCATTGCGGCAAAAATTTTGGCTCTAAACTCAATAGAGCGATGGTGAGGGATAAAAACCTCGCGAAATACGGATAAAAGATGATTTTTAAAATTCATTTATAACCTTACTTTAAGAAACATTTCCATATAATCCCGATTGCCCTTTCTTAGACCTGTGCAATGCTTTTTTTAGGCACCGCTTCAGGGTAGGAATACAGCAGAGCACTTAGATCTCGCATGTGCCGCAGCCATCTGGGAAGGGGTTTTATAAATCAATCCTATTAAGTCCGAAATGTTCTTTGAAATCCTCGCAAACACTCTGAAAATCGACGCCTTCAATTTTCGGCTTGGCTTTGAAAAACTCTAACATCGAATTATACCCGCTAAGCAGCTCCTTGCTCTTTACGCCGTAACTAATCGAAATCCCCGCCTCAAAAAACGCCGCTAATTTATCGCAATACTTAAGCGCCTTGCCGTCGATTGCGCGAAATTTATCTTCGTTAAACATCTTTAGGCTGCCTTCTGCAAATTTAGGCTCCTTGCCTAGCTCGAAGGTGCGGTTTTCAAACTCATCTTTTATAAATTTACTGCCCTCTTTGCGGATGCCTAAAATATAACTAAAATCATCTCTCATATGCTCGGGCACGAAAGGTAAAATTTTATCGTCTATTAGCCGCATCTCATATTCGCCGATGATGTCGCTAAGGCCTTTGACGCCGTATTTTACTGGGCTAATGATGTCGCGAGTGAGGCTTTCGGGCAAATCGTGAAATAGAGCGCAGAAAAAATTATATGCCGTGCGCGAGCGGCACGCACCAACTTCAAGCGAGAAAAAGTAGCTTAAAATCGCGACTACCAGCATATGTCCCAGCACTGATGTCTCAGGAATGCGCGGCGTCTGAGCCCAGCGTTTTTGAAAACGAAGTCTGCCGCTAAGATCGACTATGCGGGCAAGTTTTTTGTTCATCACGATCTTTCGCACGCCGATGAGCTCGTAATAATCCTCGAGCTCCTCCTCGACCTTGGATTTTAGCTCCTCGATATCGTTTAAAAACTGGCTCGTTTGATATACGATATTAAATTCCCACCGCGTAGAAAGGTAGCTTGCCGCCTTTAAGATCACGGCTTCTTTTTTATGATCTTTGGAATTTAGATATTTTTTAAATCGCTCGAAAAAGGCGCCGTTTTGAATAGGCAAAAGATCACTTTCCAGGACGCTTAAAACCCATTCGTTGATCTTTTTTTTCTTGGTTTTTTGGATCTGATGAAAAACGTCCGGGCGAATGTCTGTTACTACGATGCGCGCTAAAAACTCGAAAATCCCCGCTTCGATGACGTAGTTGATATCCACGTCGCGCTCAAAGCTAGCGATGAAATAAGCGATGATAAATTTATGCGCCTGCTTGTCGAGCTCGACTAAACTTACCATCTTTGGGTAATCGTTCCAGCGGCTAATACTTGCAGATTTAAAAATTTGTTCGACTAAATTTGAGCTTATCATCGGTAAATTTGATCCGAATTTATTTCGATTACCGTGTGGACGTTGCCGCGCGGATTAAAATCGCCCGTGATTTTCATAAATTTAGGCTTTAGCTTGCTTTGAAGCGCGCCGTAAATTTCATTTATGCTATCTTCGTGGCTGATGTAGCGGTTCATAAAGGAATTTATGTAAAGTTTGATCGCTTTAAGTTCGACTACGAGCTTGTCCGGGATATATTCCAAATAGATCGTCGCAAAGTCCGGATAGCCCGAGCGCGGGCAGCGGCAACAAAACTCGGGCAGGGTGATTTTTATCAAATAATCACGCTCCTGTTTATTGGGCCAAACTTCCATCTTTTCTATGTCAAATTTCTCAATTTCCTCTTCGCCATATCTCACTATGATCTCCTTAAATTCGATATATCGTTTGGCTTTTCGACGCAAAATCCCTGAATATAATCAATACCCATTTTATAAAGCTGCATTTGAAATTCCTCTTTGTCAATGAAGCGCATTACGGTTTTAATGCCCGATTTTGCACAGGCATCGTTGATGCCTATAAAAATATTTTTAATCTTTTCATCGTCTAAATTTTTATTAAATTCTATATCGTAAACGATAAAATCCACTTCCAAAAATTTCAAATATTCAAAGCTCGCGTTTGAGCCGCCAAACTGCGACAGTGCGAAGCTAAATCCGAGTTCGCGAAATTTAATCAAAATTTCGTCAAAGCGCTTGATCTCCGAATAGATAAGCTTTTCGTTAAACTCAAACACGATCTTTTTCGGATCAATCAGATTATTATCGATGAGCTTTAAAATTTCATTGCGAAACTCGTTATTTCGCAGGGTCTGAGGCATGATCTCGATAAAAATTTTAGCATCGATATCTTTAAAATAGATAATCCTAGAAATCTGCCTCATCATCGAAATATCGTATTTAATATCGTAATGATTTAGCAGCAAAATATCTAAAATTCTACTTTTTGTAATCTTTTCGCCGCTTCGCAGATCGAGCTTCGGAATTAAATTTATATGCGATTTTACGCCGTTTTTATCTGCAACGCGCTGATATTTAAAGCTGAAATTTTCACTATCGATCGCTTCCATAACGTCGGCGGAAAATACGTCGATTAATACTTTCTCTACATCAATAGCCTTCTCGCCGTGCTCTTCGTCGTCCAGGTGATTTATTTTATAAAATAGCGCATTTACGATATTATGTAGATTGCGATCATAGGAGCTTGGAAGCATCGTAAATTCGCTTTTTATCTCTACATTTTTAATCGTTTGACTTGAAATCTTATGCTCAAACATCCGCAAAATATGGCTTAAATTCGTAGCTTTTGATTCTACTCCGAATACAAAGTAGCCGTTTATAAAGCGCCCGATCGGAAGGTCCTTAAAACCCTGCTCCGCCATAAAATTTGAAAGTTCTTTACAATACTCGTATAAAATTTCATCGCCGTTTTTGTAGCCGTATCGATCGTTTATGTCGATGATATTTTTAATTCGCAAAAGAACGATATTTATTTGACGATTTTTAGCTAGATCATTACTTAAAATTTTCTCGATCTCCTCGCGCACAAACACATGCGTAACAGGATCAATCAGCGTCTTTTGGAAGCCGAAGTAAATTTGATATATAACATAATAAACATAGCAGATTAAAAGTATAAAAAATAAAATTACGTCGTCAAATTTAAACTCGCCGTTTCGGAACAAAATAATTCCGAAAACAATCAAAACGCAGGTAAACGGCACCGAAATTTTAAGTGCCGTTATGAAACGGTTTTCGCGTTCTTTGGTCTCACTAAATAGCATCTAAACGTCCAAATGTTTTACATCTTTGGCATGATCTTGGATGTAGTTCCTACGCGGTTCAACCTCGTCACCCATAAAAAGATTAAAGGTATCGCTAGCACTTTGCGCGTCTGCAATGCTAATTTTTAAAAGCCTTCTATTTTCAGGGCTCATAGTGGTTTCCCAAAGCTGCTCCGGATTCATCTCTCCAAGACCTTTATAGCGCTGAATATAAGCGCCTTTTTTCGAGCTTTTTTCGATTTCATCTAAAATTTCAATAAAATCCTTGCCAAAGCTTACATCCCGATCTTTAATCTTTGAATAAATTCTAATCGCCTCTTCAAAGATATAATTGCCGAATAAATTTTCATCTATCACGAGCTGTTCCAGGCCGCTCGGCGTCTGGACGTAAATTCTAATCCCCTCATCATTTACATAGGAATTTAAAATATTAAATCCTTCACTTTCTAGGCGCGGTTTTAAAATTTTAAACAGCTCCTCATAATCAAGGCTTCGCGCTTCGTCGTTTTCTATCAAAAATCTGATCGCGCTAAGCACGCTGAAGCGCTTTTTTAGCTCATTTAGAAGCGAACGGTAGTTCGAGACGATTTTTAGATAATCGATCAGATCCTCGTTGCCGATACCTTCAAACTCGCCCATATCAATGCCCGTTTCGATCAAAAACTCGCTCAGCGCCTTTTCGTCTTTCAAATAAATTTCTTTTTTGCCCTTTTTATATCTAAAAAGCGGCGGCTGTGCTAGATAAACATAGCCGTTTTCGACAACAGGGCGCAAAAATCTAAAGAAAAATGTTAGAAGCAGCGTCTGGATGTGGCTACCGTCGACGTCCGCATCGGTCATAATGATGATTTTGTGATAGCGAAGTTTTTCCTCGTTAAATTCCTCTCCGATACCGCAACCAAACGCCGTGATCATATTTTTAATCTCTTCTGATTGTAAAATTCTATCTAGGCGCGCCTTTTCTACGTTTAAAATTTTACCTCTAAGCGGCAGGATCGCTTGAAACAAGCGGTCTCTTCCCTGCTTCGCCGAACCGCCCGCGCTATCGCCCTCAACCAGATAAATTTCGCTGATGCTTGCATCCTTACTCTGACAATCGGCTAGCTTTCCGGGAAGGGTACCGACGGAATTTATATTATCTTTTTTGCGCGTTAGATCGCGCGCCTTTTTTGCCGCTTCGCGACCGCGCGCGGCTAAAAGAGCCTTATTCATAATGGCGCGCGCTTCGATCGGATTTTCTTCAAAATACTTGCTAAGCACCTCAAACGCCATCTTTTGCACGATCGGCTTAACGTAGCTGGAGCCCAGCTTTCCTTTAGTCTGTCCTTCAAACTGCGGCTCGGGAACTTTTACGCTAATTACCGCGATAAGTCCCTCGCGAACGTCGTCGCCGGTGATCTTCGTATCTTTTTCACGCGCAGCCGCATTTGCCGCGACGTAATTTGTTATCGCGCGCGTAAGACCCGCTCTAAAACCAGCCTCGTGAGTACCGCCGTCCGGAGTTTTAATATTATTTACGAAGCTTAATAAATTTTCGCTATATGTTTCGTTATACATCAGCGCAAAATCCACCATAACATCTTCCGCGCCGTCACTAAACGATACAGCTTTGGATATGGCAGGCGCTTTATTCATATCGTTTACGAAGCTCTCCAAACCGCCTTCAAAGTGAAAGTGCTCGTCCCTGCCCGTGCGATTATCTTTAAAATTTATCGTAATTTTTGGATTTAGATACGCTAGCTCGCGAAATCTTTTTGATAAAATTTCATCATCAAATTCTAAAATTTCAAAAATTTCGCCATCGGGCCAAAACTCAATCGTAGTGCCCGTGCGATTAGTAGTTTTTATCTTTTCAAGCTCGGTAGTAGGAATTCCTTTGGCAAATTCTTGTCTATAAATATTTCCGTCACGTTTGATCGTAGCAACGAGCTTTTTTGAAAGCGCATTTACAACGCTAACGCCAACGCCGTGCAGACCGCCGGAGACTTTATAGGTGTCTTTATCAAATTTACCGCCTGCGTGAAGCACCGTAAGAACCACCGTCGCGGCAGGAATTTTTTCAGTCGGGTGTATATCGACGGGAATTCCACGACCGTTATCGCTAACGATGCAGCTTCCCTCACTCGTGATCTCGACGTCGATTATGTCGCAGTACCCTGCCATCGCCTCATCGATCGAATTATCTACAACCTCATAAATCATATGATGAAGTCCACCGATATTGGTGTCTCCAATATACATTCCAGGGCGCTTTCTAACAGCCTCAAGGCCTTTTAAAACTTTAATATTACTAGCGCCGTAATTTTGCTTCATAAATTTTCCTTTAAATATTATTTATCGGCATGACAACCGTTTTTAAACCGTCCGCGCTAAGTACGAACGCCGTATCGGAGCTGTTAAAATCAAGCTCAAAAATTTCACTCTCAATATTACTTAAAAAATCGAGTAAAAAACGATTTTTAACGCCAAAAACTATTTCTCCGTTTATATCGATTGGCGCTTCGATTTCGGTCTTTGCCTCGGAATTATCCTCATTAATGCTCTCAAAAATCATTCCGTCCTTTTTAATGGTAACCTTCATCTCCTCGCACATTGCGTTTATCGCTCGCACGCCGCTTACCATCTTATCGCGTGGAATTGAAATTTTATACGCCGTATCGCTTGGAATAACGCGCTCGTAGTTTGGAAATTTGCCGTTAATAAGCTTTGTAAAAAACTCAAAATTCTCGCTCACCGCTAGCAGCACGTTTTCGTCGTAGTAAATTTTAATCTTGTCCGAAAATAGCTTTTGAATTTCGCCTATCGCCTTTTTAGGGATTAAAATTTTTGTATCTAGCTCGCCCGCTTTTGATTGAGTGATCAGCTTATAAACGCTAAGTCGCTTAGTATCGGTTCCAACTAAATTTAAAAAGCCCTCTTTTACGTCGATTAAAGCGCCGTTTAGCTCATATTTTGGATTGTTCGTATCGATCGACGGATAGATCTTTTTAAGGCTTCTGCCTAAAATTCCAGCATTTACGTCAAAGCTGTTTTTACTATCTATTGTAGGAAAGCTCGGAAAATCCCTCGTTTCAAACATCGGAAGCTTGTACTTGGATTTTTTTTGCTTTACAAATAGTGCTCCGTTAACGGTCTCTAAAGTCACGTTATCGTCGCTTAAGCCTTTAATAACGCTAAGAAGCTTACCTCCGTTTGCCGTGGCTTCTCCTTCCATTTCTATTGAGATATTTTGTAGACTATAGCTAAGTCCTATTTCGTGATCTGTAGCTTTTATACTAAAAATTCTATCTTTAGCACTCATTAAAAGATGTGATGTTATCGAGCTTAGATCTTTTTTGTCAAGATAGGAGCTGGCATTGGAAACTATCTCTTCTAAAAGTTTTTTAGTGATTAACACTTTCATATTTTTATCCTTTTAAATTTTTATCGTTGTAGTAGTTGGTAAGAGGTTTTTGTGAAAAACTTATCCTAAAGCTTGTCTTTAAGTAGTTTATCCAGTGAGTAAGTAGCTTTGTTTTATTCACTTTCATTCACCTTTTTTGCTTTATTTTCATAAAGTCTAAATTTCATTCTTATCCTTTTTGGTTATTTTGTTTTTTAGCTCTTCAATTTTTATCTTTAATATCTCGTCGGTTCGAATGAGTTCGTTGATTTTTTTGATATTTTTGCTGATAGCGCTGTGATCTTTTAGATTAAAGAATGTTGCGATTTTTGGCATTGAATTTTGAGTTAGTTGTTTGGTTAGATATATGCAAATTTGGCGCGCTTCTACGACGTTTTTACTTCGCGTTTTGCTCTTTAGCTCGCTAGGTTTTATGTTTAACTCTTTTGAGACGACCTCAATAACGTGTTCAAGGCTCACGCTTGAATATTTTTGGTGAATTTGATCTTGCAGTGTACTTTTGGTAAATTCCAGCGTGATCTTTGTACGAAGTATTGAGGAGTAGGCGTTTAGTTTGTTTATTGCGCCTTCGATTTCGCGGATATTGTCACCCATATTTGTAGCGATATATTCTACGACATCGTGTGGAATTCTAACGCGATTTTCCTCGCTCTTTTTATTGATAATGGCGATTTTAGTTTCTAGATTTGGCGGGGTAATGTTTGCTATTATGCCGCTTTCAAATCGCGTTGTGAGGCGACTTTCAAAGCCTTTTAAAAATTTCGGCGGCAGATCGTTGGTGAGGACGATTTGGCAATTTTTGTCTTTTAACTCGTTGAAGGTATAAAAAAGCTCCTCCTGAGCCTTATCGCGCCCGATTAAAAACTGAATATCGTCGATAAGTAAAACGTCGCAGTTGCGGTATTTTTGTTTAAATTTATCGATCGAGTTGTTTTTGAGATTAAAGACGAAATCATTAGCAAACTGCTCGCTGGTAACGCAGATGACGGTCTTTCCTTTTTTAATGCAGTAATTTCCGATCGATTGAAGTAGGTGAGTTTTGCCAAGTCCGCTAGGTCCGTAGATAAAAAGCGGATTAAAACGGATTCCGGGCTCTTTTGCGACCGTGATAGAGCACTCAAAAGCAAATTTATTTGAATCGCCGATGATAAAATTTTCAAAATTATAATTTTCGCTTAGAATCGTGCTCTTAGGCTTTTCGGAGATGATTTTTACCTTTTCTTTCGGTGAAATTTTAGCTTTTGAGGTGATTTTGACGATCACGTCGTTAAGCCCGAACTGTTTTTTGATAAGTTCTTTTATTTTAGTGCCGTATTTTGTCTGGGCATATTTGGCGATAAACTCGTTAGTTGCGTTGTAGATGAAAAATTCCGGTGTCGAGTTTTTATCGTTGAATTTCAAATTTTTAATGTATCTAGAGTATTCGGTAGGTAAAATTTCCTTCTCTAAATTCGATAAAATTTCTTGTGCTTGCGACGTCGCCATAAAATTCCCTTACAAATTAGATTAAGATTTTAGCTAAATTTCGCTAAATTTGCGGTAAATTTAAGTTTATTCACCGGTGATTAAACTGTGAATAAGTGTGAAAGGTGGTTATGAAAATTTTAGGAATCGATCCGGGAACTAGAAATTTAGGCTATGCGATTTTGGAAAAAGATGTGAATAAAATCGTTCTTATCGAGGCGGGATTAGTGAAAATGAAGGCCGAAAACGTGCAATTTCAAATGGCGCAGATGAGTGAGGCGATCGATCAAATTTTTAGCGCTCATAAGATCGATGAGGTCGCGATAGAATCGATGTTTTATGCCTATAATCCGCAATCTGTTTTAAAGCTCGCTCAATTTCGCGGCGCACTGGCTCTTAAAATTTTACAAATTTTTGGAAATTTTGCCGAATATACGCCGCTTCAGGTAAAAAAATCTGTCACCGGAAGGGCAAAGGCGGCGAAGGAACAGGTCGCCTTCATGGTAAAGCGAATTTTGGGGATTAATAAGGAGATTAAGCCGCTTGATATTACGGATGCTATAGCTATCGCGCTTACGCATGCAAATGTTATGCGCTTAGCGCCTAAATAGGAGGATTTATATGAAAATCGCTATTTTGCAAATGGACGTGAAAATGGCTCAAAATTTTGTAGATTGTGAGCAAAATTTTATCCGCGCGCGCGGGCTGATCGATCGCGCGTTAAAACGCGGCGCGGACATAGTGGTGTTGCCCGAGGCCTTTAACACGGGCTTTTGCGTGCGAAATTTCAAGCGCTTAGCCGACGCGGGAGCTGCACGAACGAAGGGATTTTTAAGCGAGATTTCGCAAAACTGCGGCGCTGTTTTAATAGGCGGATCGATAAGCTCCGAGCGAGATAAAATTTATAATTCCGCTTTCGTCTATCAAAACGGAGCCGAAATTTTACGCTACGACAAGATCCACGCTTTCTCGCTCGCTCGCGAAAATGAGATCGTAAGCGGCGGCGATAAGCTAGGCATTTGCGAGATAAAATTTCAAAATCGCGCGGTTAAAATCGGCGTTGCGGTCTGCTACGATCTGCGCTTTTGTGAAATTTTTCGCGCTTTAGCGCTTCGCGGCGCGCAGATAGTTTTTGTGATCGCGCAGTTTGCGCAAAGCCGCATAGAGCATTTTATCACGCTCGCTAAGGCCCGTGCGATCGAAAATCAAATTTTTATCTGCGCGGTAAACGGCTGCGGCGATACGGGGCAGGGCGAGAGTTTCGGCGGAAATTCCATGCTGATCGGTCCGGACGGCGAGATCGTCGCGCGCTTAGGCAAAAAAGAGGCCGTGAAGATTGCTCGAGCGGATTTAAATGAAATTTTAAAATTTCGTGCTAAAATGGATATTTTAAAAGATATGAAACCTGAAATTTATAAGGAGTTTTGATGAAAACTTTGGTATTTGTGATCGATATGCTAAACGGCTTCGTAAAATTCGGCGCGATGGCCGATCCCAGCATAGCAAAGATCGCTCCTGCGGTGCTTAAACAGATTGAGGCGGCCAAAAACGTGCATTTTATCTGCGACGCTCACGCCGAGCGTGATTTGGAGATGAAGCGCTATCCGATCCACTGTCTAGTTGGCTCACCCGAAGCGGAGGTGATCGAGGAACTCGCGCCCTACGTAAGCGAGCAAAACGTCACTTTTAAGCGCAGCACGAACGGCTTTCATAATTTGGATAAGAAAATTCTGGACGGCTTCGATCGCTTTGTGATTACGGGCTGTTGCACCGACATCTGCGTGATGCAGTTTGCGCTTAGCCTGCGCACCTATCTCAACGAAACTGGCGCTGATAAGGACGTCATCGTTCCGCGAGGTGCGGTAGCTACATACGATGCGCCGAACCATGAGCGCGGCTACTACGACGAATGTGCGCTAAGCTTAATGCAAAATGCGGGGATTTTACTGATTTAAGCTGTACTTAGATTAAACAGAATTTCAAGCTAAATTTTCTAGCTTATAAATTTTAAAATTTAGAGCCGCTCTTAAAATTTTGAAATTTTTTGAGCGGTAGAATTTTCAAATTTTGTGTTACTCGTAGAATTTTAAGACTCTAACCCTTTACGGATTTTAGCTTTGTTTTACCGCGACTGCTTTTGCGACGAAAAATCCAACTACCCCGGAAATTATCGAGCCTAAAAATACCGCGAGCTTGTCTGTGTAATGATACATATTGCTGCCGCCGTATGCGAGGCCATCGACGAAAAGTGCCATCGTAAAGCCGATACCACAGATGATTGCTACTGCGTAAAGCTGTGGCCAGCCCGCGTTTTCGGGCATGTAGGCGATTTTGGCTTTGATTAAGATCCAGCTAAAGGCAAAAATTCCGATCTGTTTACCAAAAAATAGCCCTAGCATGATACCCATCGGCACCGGGCCGAAAAGGAAGCTAGGACTAATGCCTGCTAGCGAGACGCCTGCGTTTGTAAAGGCAAAGATCGGCAAGATAAAGAAATTTACTGGGTAGGCTAGTCCGTGCTCCATATCCTTTAGCATAGAGCCCGAGCGGGTCTTAAGCGGGATGCAAAAGCCCGCAAGCACTCCTGCGATGGTCGCGTGGATGCCAGAGTTTAGTACCATCACCCACAGCACGACGGCTACGATGATAAACGGAAGCTTTTTATCAACGCCAAGTCTGCTCATCGCTAGCATTATTGCGACACAGGCAGCTGCGCCGCCTAGATAGATTGCGTTTATGGTAGAGGAATAAAACAAAGCGATGATTAAAATTGCACACAGATCGTCCATTATCGCAAGCGTCAAAACAAAAATTTTAAGGCTAGCCGGGATTTTTTTGCCCAAAAGTGCCATAACGCCCACGGCAAAGGCTATATCTGTCGCCGTAGGGATTGCCCAGCCCTTCATCGCGACGGCATCGCCCCAGTTAATGATCGAAAATATAATCGCAGGCATCATTACTCCGCCCAGAGCCGCGAAGCTAGGAAGTAAAATTTGAGAGAAATGGCGCAGCTGCCCTTCGATTTTTTCGCGCTTAAGCTCAAGTCCAATGGCAAAGAAAAATATCGCCATAAGCACGTCGTTTACTAAAAAATGCATCGATTCGTCAAGTTTCGCAGAACCCACACCTATGGTGAAGCTTAGATGTAAAAATGCCTCATAGTATTTAGATAAAAAGTCCACATTTTGAGCTATGATCGCAAAAACCGCGGATAGAAGTAATATAACGCCGGCGCTACTTTCGCTTGATAAAATTTTCTTAATGATATGTTGCACATGCTTCCTTTAAAATTTTGCTCTAATTTTATGCAAATTTTAATTAAATTTTTATCAAAACGGGTTAGTTGCTCGGTAAATTCGGCATTATTAGCATTGCATAAAGTATTATAAACATTATGATCGTAGGGCCTTCGTTGATCGCACGGAAGTATTTTCCGCTCCTGTGACACTCGTTTTTTTCAAATTTATACATATAATAATACAGCCACAAATGATAACAGATTAGCAAAACCCCGGCTAGTAATTTTATATGAAAATATCCCATTTTCATAAGCCCCGGATTTAAAACGATAAGCATCACGCCGCTAAAAACCGTCACCGCCATTGCTATCCAACCGATCGCGTGATACAGCATCCGCTCCATCTTTTTAACGACCTTTACGAAATCCGGCTTGTCTAAATTTTCAGCGTGATATACATACAAGCGCGGCATGTAAAACAGCATCGCCATCCATGAAATAAAGCCTGCAAAATGGATAAATTTAAACCAATAGTAACTCATTTTAGCCTCCTTAATCTCTCATTAAAATTTCTTTTCGCGCTTCGAATTCCTCTTTGGAAATCGCGCCTTTTTGATACAGCTCATAAAGCGCATTGACCTTTTTCAGACGCCCCTCGTAGTCGTCCTCCTCTGTCTCGCTTGCAAAAGCATTTAAATCTTCTACCCAAATTCCTACGAAAAATATGTCTAGCAAAATCCAAATTCCCCAAATCGCCCAAAACAAAAAGCCCACCAAAAACCATAGTGTAAAGCTCCCTAGCCAAAATAGCGCGATTTGAGCAAATCCGCTGATAAATTTACCGCAATAAATTCTATGCAGTCCGCCTCCGATCGGCATAGCTGCTATCCACGAAAACGCACCTAAAAACCAAAGCGCGTAAGCGATGTAATTATTTCTCTTCATTTTTCTCCTTTTTTGCGGCGCGTAAGCCCTGAAAAATAAAAATCACGACGGCTAGATCTATCATCACATCGGCGAAATTAAACACCGCAAACTCAAACCATTTATGCCACGCGACGTAATCGACCACGCCGCCGCGAATGAAGCGATCGAGCAGGTTCGAACAGCCTCCCGCGAGCATCAGCGCAAACGGCATCCAGTGCTCGTAAAAGAGCTTTTTATGACAAAATACATACGCTGCAAGCGCTGAGATCAGCGCGATCTGGATAAATTTTAAATTTTCACCCAAAAAGGCAAGCATCGAAAACGCAACGCCGCGATTAAGCGTAAGCTCTAGCGAAAAAAACTCCCCCTGCCACGAAAAGCCGTTTAAAAACAGAAGTTTGATCGCTTGATCGATTGCAAAGATCGCCGCGAAAAGCAGGATAAATTTAATACAGGTCTTAGCCATCTCGCAGCCTAAATTTAAATATGTAAAGCCTGCGTTTTTTGCCCGCGCTTTTCGTGTACAGCCGATAGCTTGTCGTGCTATAAAATTTTATCAAATCGCTACTCATTTAGGGCTTTGATGAAAAATTTTTCCACTTCGTCCATTCGCTTTTGCAGCAGTTTTTCGTTTTTGCCCTCGAGCAAGAGGCGGATAACGTTTTCGGTGCCGGAGTAGCGAAAGAGCGAGCGGGTTTTGTCCGCTTTAAGGCTTGCTTCAAGCTCCTTTAGCCCTTTTAATTTTTCAAGCGGTTTTTTATCCGCGATCTTTAAATTTTTTAAAATTTGAGGATACGGCTTAAGCATAGCCGAAAGTTCGCTCGCTTTTTTGTGCGTATCCAGCATGCAAGCGGCGAATTGCAGCGCGCTTGCGATGCCGTCGCCCGTTTTGGCGTAATCGCCAAAGATCACGTGCCCGCTCTGCTCGCCGCCGAAATTTGCGCCTAGTTCGTGCATCGTCTCAAGTACAAATTTATCGCCGACGTTGCAGCGATGAAGCGCGATGTCGTGTTTAGCTAAAAAATCCTCCAGCGCAGAATTACTCATCACTGTGGCTACCATTTTATTGCCTGCTAAGCGATTTTTTCCTTTCAAATAGACTGCTAAAATTCCAAGTAGCGCGTCGCCATGGATGATCTCGCCGTTTTCGTCCACGACCACGAGTCTGTCGGCGTCGCCATCAAAGGCAAAGCCAACGTCGGCGCGTAGGCGTCTTACCTCCCCGGCCAGACCTTGCGGGCTCAGCGCACCGCAGGCGTCGTTGATGTTTTTTCCGTTAGGTTCGTCGCCGATGACGATAGTTTCGGCTCCCAGCTCATTAAATACGGTAGGTGCGACCCTGTAGCTTGCCCCGTTTGCGCAATCAAGGACGACGCGAAGCCCGTGCAGGGTCTTTTGCTTTGGGAAGGAGTTTTTAATATGCACGATATATCTGCCGATGACGTCGTCTACGCGCTTTGCAGCGCCGATCTGCATCATTTTGGTGCGCGCTTCGGCGATGAGCTCGTCGTTAAAATAAATTTTTTCGATCTGCGCTTCCTCTTTTTCGTCGAGTTTAAAGCCTTCGCTGTTGAAAAATTTAATGCCGTTGTCATAGTATGGATTGTGGCTTGCGCTTATCATAATGCCCGCGTCGCAGCGCATATCCTCCGTAAGAAAGGCAATCGCAGGAGTAGGCATCGGTCCGATCTGGCGGACGTTGTAGCCCACCGAGGTAAGGCCCGCTACGATCGCGGTTTCTATCATATAGCCGCTTCTGCGGGTATCTTTGCCGACTAAGGTCATATTCGTAACGGAATTTTTCCTAAAGTAAATCCCCGCCGCCATCGCTACGCGCATCGCAAGCTCGGCGGTCAGAAATTCCCCTGCCTTGCCTCGTACGCCGTCCGTTCCGAAAAGTTTCATTATCAAATCCTCAATTCAAATAAATTTTTCTTATTCTAGCAAAAATTTTGTATAATTCTCATTTATCAAACAAATTTTTAAGGAGCCAGTGCTTGAGAGGAATCATCAAAACGCATCTCGATCAAAAACAATACGGTTTTATAAAAGGCGATGACGGCAAGGATTACTTTTTTCGTTATTCGTCGTTTGATGATACGGATAAAAGTAAAATATGTGAAAAACTTCTGGTAGATTTTGATCCAAAAGCAACGCCAAAAGGATATGTAGCCACAAAGATACAGGTGATAGGTAAAGGAGTTGTAGGTTATACATCACCTGATAAATTTCTCTGTAGTGCAACGGATAAATTTAGAGATTTTGAAATTCTTGAATTTTCGAAATGGATGGTAATGGGTAGCTCTAGGAATCCTAACGAAGCGAAAGAAGATATGATTAATCGAGCTAAAATGATTGGAGCAAACGCACTTGTAAAAGTAGAATACTTTCGATCCACAGGGGAAGAAACGAGCGACAGCGGAATAGGAACGCATTATTTTACTATACACAATTGTAAGGCAATAGCGGTTAATATAGGCAAAAAAGTAGTTGATGGCGATATTATTGATGATTTTATTTGTATTGATAAAAAAGCCACTTATTTAAAAAGTAAGCTTGTTGCACAAACAAAAAAGGCTAAATTGTATAGGTTGCTATTTTGGATAGTAGTATTATGCATGTCTTTAAGTTTGTATGCGTCTAGTAAAGGAATATTCGCAATTATACTCATCGTTATAGCTTTTAAATTTAGCCATGCTACGGATTATGACTGGTGGCTAGTAAAAATTTAAAAGTGAGCTACTTTTAAATACTACTTAAATTAAGCATCGATTAAATATTTTTTACGTATAATCGCAGGTTCAAATTTAACCGAAAGGGACATTATGGCAAATCACAAATCCGCCGAAAAACGCGCGAGACAAACCATAAAAAGAACGGAGCGAAATAGATTTTATCGCACCAGAGTAAAAAATATCACAAAAGCCGTAAGAGAGGCGGTCGAGAGCAAGGATCTAGACGCAGCGACCCAGGCTCTAAAAACGGCTAACGAAAGCTTTCACAGCTTCGTAAGCAGGGGCTTTTTGAAAAAACAGACCGCGAGCAGAAAAGTAAGCCGCCTAGCCAAACTCGTAAATTCTTTAAAAACCGCCGCGTAAGCGCTCCTTACGCATAAAATTTAAATGCTAGCCGATAAACTAAAGCCTTTTTTGGATCGCTACGACGAGCTTTCGCGCATGCTTAGCGATCCCGCAGTTACCGCAGATATCGCTAATATGACGGCATTATCTAAGGAGCAGCGCAGTATCGAGCCGATCAAAGAGGCGGCTAGCGAGTATCTTAAAATTTTAAATCAGATCGAAGAAAACAAAGCCCTGCTAAGCGATGCCGATCTCGGCGAGCTAGCCAAAGAGGAGCTTAAAAACTTAGAGACGCAAAAGCCGCAGCTCGAAGAAAAAATCAAAATTTTACTGCTTCCAAAAGACCCCAACGACGATAAGAATATCTTTTTAGAGATCCGCGCCGGTACGGGCGGCGACGAAGCGGCGCTGTTTGCGGGCGACCTACTCGGCGCGTATCTGCGCTACGCCGATCTTCGCGGCTATAAATGCGAGATCGTAAGCACTAGCGAAGGCAGCGTCGGCGGCTACAAAGAAGCGATCTTGCTCGTAAAGGGCGCGGGAGCGTATTCACGGCTGAAATTTGAAGGCGGCACTCACCGCGTGCAGCGCGTCCCCGAAACGGAGAGCCAGGGCAGGGTGCATACCTCTGCAATCACCGTCGCCGTCATGCCCGAGATCGAGGATAGCGAGATACAGATCAACCCAAACGACCTTCGCATCGACGTTATGCGCAGTTCCGGACACGGCGGACAGTCCGTAAATACCACCGACAGCGCCGTCCGCATCACTCACATCCCGACCGGCTTAGTCGTTACCAACCAAGACGGCAAGGATCAGCACAAAAACAAAGAGGCGGCGATGAAGGTGCTGAAGGCGCGCCTTTACGATATGCAGGAGCAGGAGCGGCTCGAAAAGGAGCGCAAAGATCGCAAGGATCAGGTGGGCACCGGCGACCGCTCGGGACGCATCCGCACCTACAACTATCCGCAAAACCGCATCAGCGACCACCGCATAAATTTAACGCTCTACCGCCTGGACGCGATCATGGCGGACGGTTTGTTTGACGAGATCATTGATCCACTTATCGCGCACTCTCAAGCCGAAGCGATCGCAAACGCGGGCTATTAAGCCTTTTAAAATTTTAATTTCAATCCCTATATTTTCAAAATTTTGCTGCGATTATGCTGCAAAATTTACTTAAATTTAGCCGCGAGCTTTCGGGGCAATGTATTTAATGGCTTTCGCCTCGGCAAATTTCACTTAAATTTCGTCGCAGTCGCGCCGCTTTAAATTCCGCCTAAATTCTATCGCCGTGCCGCCTGGCGTTTTAAATTTCTCTATTTTTAAAATGCACGCTGCAAACGCCGCTTTAAAATTTTACGCAGACGCGAGTGGGCGAGGAGTCGCTGCGATAAATTTAAAGTCAAATTTTATTTCTAGCCATTTTTTAATTCGTTTCTTATTCTTAATATACTAAAATCCCGCTCCGTTTCATTTGCAAATTTTGAAACGTATTTCTAAAAAGGAAAATCAATGAGCGAAAGAAATTTACAAATTTTAGGTTGGGCGGGCACATGCCTGTCGGTCATCATGTACGTGTCCTACGTGCCGAACATAATGGCAAATTTAGACGGCAACAAAGTCCCGTTTCTCCAGCCGCTTGCAGCTGCGATAAACTGCACGATATGAGTCAGCTACGGTCTTTTAAAGCCTAAAAAGGACTATCCGCTCGCCGCGGCGAATTTCCCGGGGATCGTCTTTGGGCTGCTAACTGCAATAACGGCGCTTTAACCGCGCCTTTAGCGGCTTGATAAATTTCAAAATCGCCTGCGCCCGCACCTTGCCTGCTGCGTCCGTAACGCTTTTTAGCCGCCTACTACGTACTGTAACTGCTAGCTCGCTGCCGCACCCGAGCTAGCTTATAGCAAGCGCGCCCGCCTCACAAATCCATTACAACGCGGCTTTGAAATTTTGCAAAATCGCCCGCGCCGCATTCAAATCCGCCGAATTTAAATAACTTTTATACAAAATTTGATAAGCTTATTTTGATTAAAATTTTATCTTTAAAAGGACGAAAAATGAAAAAGGTCATCACTTGCGTCGATCAAAATGCGCTTGCCCCAGCGGTTAGAGATTACGGAATTTATGTCGCTAAAACCTTGGGTGCCGAGCTCGTGTTTATTCACGTGGTTGAAATCCCGGAGCTTGGCGAGAATTTTTATGGGCTAGCCGCAGGCGGGATCGTCCTAGGAGAGAATGATATCCTTGCAAATAGCTACGGAAGTCCCACACTAGGCGGCGTGGATGCAGAAAAGGACCACGAAGAAGCCGAAGCGATGCTGGATGAATATATCTGCGCCGCGACTACTGCGGGCGTAAAGGCGAGTAAGATCATTAAAGATGGCGATTTTATCGACGTTATCGCGGAGTATAAGGACGAAGCTGAAATTTTTGTACTCGGTATCAAGGGCTCAAATAACGAGGACGTAGGCTTTAATGCAAGCGTGCTGATAAAGGAGCTTCACGTGCCGTCGCTGCTCGTGAATAAGGAATTTTCACCTATTAACTCCGTGCTCATTGCGTTTGACGGCACTGACGCGGCGAAACGCACGCTTGAGTTTATAAAGAGCTCAAAGCTTCTTGCGAGCGCACATAAGCATGTCTTGCACATCAATCTCGATGCCATAGAGGGCGAGCGGATGCTTAATCTGGCGCGCGAAATTTTAGGCACTCAAAACGCCACTTTCAAATGCATCCAAGCGGAAGTGCCCGCCGATGAGATCATCAAATATCGCCGCGCCAATGAGCTCGATCTGATCGCTACCGGCGCCTTTACGAAGGGCTTTTTCAAAAAGCTCTTTTTAGGCAGCGTCTCCGAGGATATCTTACACAATGCGCTTGTACCGGTGCTAGTGCTATCGTAATCGCAAGACCAAACGCCGATAAACGCTAAATTCCGTCGCTTACGTTATTTTAAAGCGGCGGAATTTTAGAATTTTAAATTTTTCAATCCTTCGTTTTTCAAATTCATATACTTTTTAAAATTTATATAAATTTTGCTTAAAAATTCGTCAATATATCTTATCAAATTCCGTTAAATTAGTAATTGTATATAAAATTTTATGATTTAGTTTATTAAAAATTTTATTATTATTTAAGAAGAATTGTAAGATAATCCCGCCAATAAATTGATATAGATTATAAAATCTAAAAAGGATTTTTATGAAAAAGGGTAAAATTTTGCTCTCTTTTGCGCTACTTTGCTCGCCGTTTTGGCTTACTTCGGCACAAAATAGTGGCGCTTCTCAAAACTCGTCCGCCGCAAGTTCTGCCTCTAAAATTTCGTCATCGCAAAGCTCGCGCGCAAGCGCTGTATCGCAGAGCTCTGCGCCGCCCGTTTCAAATTTAGCCCCTAATAGTGTGGCGACGCAAAGCTCTGTGCAAAAGCCTGGAAGTCGCCCTACCACTGTAAATTCCGCGCCGCAGGGCAACGCCGTCGTAAGCCCCGCCACTAAAGACATTGCACAAAATTCCGCGCCGCAAAGCGGTAGCGCGGCAAATTCTATGCTGCAGGGTTTGGACGACGATAATCTCGGCACCATAAACGTCACGGGCAAGGCCGATCTATTGACAACCGAAGGCACCGGTATGTATACGACCGATAATATGAACACCGCCACCGGTCTTGATCTAAGCATTCGCCAGACGCCCCAAACCGTCTCCGTCGTACCCGATCAGCTCATAAAGGATTTGAGCCTTACAAAGGTCGATGACGCGCTAAATTACGTACCGGGTATTACCGCTACTAGCAGATTCGGTATGAGTTTACCGATTTCAAGGGGATTTAACATCGATAATATCCAAGAAGACGGCATGCAATCCACGACTGCGCTTGCGGCGCAGGGGCTTTACGGGCAGTCTAAGGAGCACACCGATCTTGCATTTTATGACCGCGTCGAGGTCTTGCGCGGCGTAGCGGGTCTTACGCAGAGCAACGGCGAGCCCGGCGGAACTATAAATTTAGTAAGAAAGCGTCCTCAAAAGGAGCTCGGAGCGAATTTATCGCTAAGTGCGGGCAGTTATGATTATTATCGCGGCAGCGTGGACGTGACGGGCGGCTTAAACGAAAGCGGCTCGCTCCGAGGACGGCTCATCGGCGTAAGCGGCAAGGAGGGCTCCTTTAGAGATTTGCAAAATACCGAACGCGGCGCGGCATCGGCGATGGTGGGAGCTGATCTCGGAGATTTTAGCGAAATTTTAGCCGGCGTGATCTATCAAAAGACAAGAAGCGTTTACGATCCTTTCGGTATCCCCGTAGTGGATAAGGACGGCAACGCGTTAAATTTAAGCAAAAGAACGACCTTTATATCGGATTGGAGCAGGTCGGTTTATGAAAAATATAATACGTTTTTGGAGCTAAATCATAAATTTAGCGATAATATCAAGGCTTACGCCAAACTAAACTATACTCACAGCGAGAGCTTGTTGAAATTCGGCGGCTGGCACGGAGTGGGCAGGGATCCTGCGAGCAGATACATAGGCTATGACAGATACGATAACGGCAGCAAGGAGCTAAGCTTTCAGGTAGGTAGCGATATCGGCTATGAGCTGTTTGGGCAAAGCCATGATTTTTTCATAAACGCTACTGCGTCGAAGGAGAGATTTACGCAGCACGATAGAGATGTTTACGGCGGTGCGGCAGGGCTAACGTATGAAAGCTTTAATAAGGGTCTCATAAATAATGAGCCTAATTGGAATGATACGACCGCGCTATGCGCGCTTGGAACCCGCTGCTACAATCTTTACTACACGACTAAAATTTATCAGCAGATGGTTGCGATGGGCACGAGATATAATTTTAACGATGATTGGCATCTGCTCGTAGGCGGCAGATATTCAAGGCTAAAGCGAGAAAGCGCTACGGATAACTATCGCACGGGCCGCCACAGCGAAGACGATATCGTTAAAAAACACAAGATCACGCCTTACGTAGGGCTTACGTGGGATTTTTCGAGAGATCATTCGCTATATGCGAGCTATGCCGAAATTTATAAACCTCAAACCGCTAGGGATAGAAACGAAAAAATTCTAGAGCCGATCGTAGGCTATAACGCCGAAGTGGGCGTGAAGTCGGAATTTTTCGACGGCGCGCTAAATACGACCGTGGCTTTCTTTCAGATCATGCAGGAAAATAGAGCCGTCACCGACTACGATTATTACGACGCTACGGGTCTAAGCAGATCGGTAGCTAGCGGCAAAGTCAGATCCAGAGGCTTTGACATAGAAGCAAACGGTGCAATTACCGACGAGTGGAAAGTATTCGGAGGCTACACCTACAATAAAAGCGAGTATATGAAGGACGAGAGGCGTTTTGCGGCGCTAAGCAACGTCGATTACCGTAAGGGTGCCAATGCCAAGCCTTGGATCCCTAAGCGTATGTTTAAGCTCTACAGCAGCTACGAAATTCCGCTCGTAGCGCAGCAAAAGATCACTTTGGGCGCCGGATTTCGCTATCAGAGCAAGACCGACAACCAATATACCAGGCGCAGTATCTCGACGGGCGCTTATTACCCCGCTAACGACATCCCCGTACAGGGCGGCTGCACGATATGGGACGCCAACGCTGCGTATGAATACAATGAGCATTTTAGTTTAAATTTATCGGTAAAAAACATAACCGACAAGCGCTACTTTATCAATCAAAATAACAGAGTAGCGGGACAAAACAACTACTACGGCGAGCCGCGGAATTTTATGCTGACGTTTAATTATAAATATTAAGGCGCCGTTTTGCTCAAAGTCTGCCCGCGCCTTGCTTTGGGCGGGATGCATAAAATTTGCGAGTAAGTCGTATTCGCAAATCTTTATGCTCTCAGATCGCGCGGGTTAGTGTCAATGCGAGCGCAGCGGGGCTTGCATGAAGGTATGAGTTGATCGGCGCTCATTAAGCTTGAGCAATCCGGTGCGCCGAAGTCTGCAGACAGGTTTTGCGCGAATAATGCTGCGCAGTTAAATTTTGCATTCGTTCGCGCGGATTTTGTACTTGCAAAGCTGCGAGTGGAGCGAGTACGCAAAGGCGCGTGAGCTAAATTTATCGCAATCCGCGCATGGCGAGGCGGGTAAAATTTGAACGAAGCCGCGGGATTAAAATTTAACTCGCGATTTGGTCGATTAGAGATTGATTAGCGCGAGCGATCGCGGGCAGGGGCGATAAATTTAATTTCGCGAAATTCCAAGTGAATTAAACGCACAGACTTGCGAGCATAAAATTCGCTCGCGAGTCTGCGGGATCAAATTTAATCCCGCGATTTCGCTGTAACCGGCGCTAAATTTTAAAATTTAAAGAGAAAATTTGAAAACGC
>ERZ773009.131-NODE-131-length-52667-cov-3.905668_pt1 | contig 52667 bp, 26 predicted proteins | sample MGYA00580663_ERZ773009 | MGnify/ENA primary metagenome ERZ773009 (study PRJEB29015, sample SAMEA2737969) | human oral metagenome | biome: human oral; feature: human-associated habitat; material: dental | place: China | collected 2026 ... | reverse complement strand
TTAAGCCTAAGCAGGCTCAGCCGAGAGGAAGTGGAGAAACTGAAGAAGACCTTTTGGTCTTCAGTCCGAAGCCGAGAGACCATTAGCCATTGCCTACAGACGAATGATGATGTGCAGATTGTAGAGGTGCAGGACTCGTTTGTCCTAACAATACGTGTACCACAAGCCTTACGTGAGCAACGTCCTGTTTATTATAAGCGTGTTGCTGACGAAGGCACATACCGACGCAATGACTCAGGAGATTTCCTTTGTACCGCAGCCGAGGTACGCCGTATGATGGCAGATGCCGATTTGTCTCGTCCTGCTGATGGTCGCATCCAGAAAGGTTTCACTTGGGAAGACATCGATTTGCCTTCCTTCGAACAGTATCGCAGACTTTTTGCTACGGTGCGTCCTGATCATCCTTGGATTACAGAGGACAATGAGGGGTTGATGCGAAAGCTTGGTGCTTATCGTAAAGATAGAGAAACAGGTGAAGAGGGCTTTACACTAGCTGGCTTGCTCATGTTTGGCACATCCGAGGCAATTAAAGATTGTGTTCCGCACTTTTTTCCTGATTATAAGGAGTATGAGCCCAATGCAGATCGATGGAGTAATCGCATTTACCCTGATGGTACTTGGGAAGCCAACCTATTCCAATTCTATCGCAGGGTATTACCAAGACTGCAGGAAGTTTTGCCTATGCCCTTTCATTTGGATGATGGACAGCGCCAAGATCATACTTTAGCACACGTGGCCCTTCGAGAAGCTTTTGCCAACCTTTGTGTGCATGCAGACTATAACGAGGAGGCTTCTCTTAAGGTAGATAAATATCCCAACAAGATTGTCTTCTCCAATCCAGGCATTCTGCTCATTACGCGTGACCAGTTTTTTAGAGGAGGAGAGAGTGTTTGTCGCAACACCTCACTTCAGCAGATGTTTATGATGATGGGAGCCGTAGAAAAGGCAGGCAGTGGAGTGGATAAAATCTTACGTGGATGGCAAACCTTGCACTGGAAGACACCTTATCCAGATGAACGCTTTCGTCCAAACAAGGTGGAACTGGTAATGCCTTTGGAGCTATTATTCGACCCTCAAATGCTTGAGGAACTCAAGCGTGGTTTAGGTAACACTTTTGACTCCTTAGATGAGAATGACCGAATTCTTTTGATTACAGCTCTTACCGAAGGTGTGGTCAATCACCAAGTGCTGAGCAAAAAGCTTCCTCTGCATAGGGCTGATATAACGGAGAAACTGCAAAATCTTTGTCAGGCTGGAATACTAGTGGCAGAAGGTTATGGGAGAGGCTGTGTCTACAGGCTCAATATACCAAGGTTGCAAGCTAATGGGGCGAAGGTTGCAAGCTCTGAAGATAAAAGGTTGCAAGCTAATGAGGCAAAGGTTGCAAGCTCTGAAGACGAAAGGTTGCATGCTATCCCTAAAAAACTCAGTGCAGAAAAGCTAGAGATGCTTATATTAGATTATTGCTCTGAGGATTGGAGAACACTTCAGAATATGACGGAATACTTAGAACGCAATAAAGACTACCTACGTAACAAGGTGCTCCCACGGTTCACGGAGTCTGGTAAGTTAGAAATGCGTTTTCCTGATACGCCTAACCACCCCAATCAACAATACAAAACAAAGAAGTACGAATAGTTATGTCCCCCTTCATAGAATCCTCCTTAGAGTCTGCTATTGCTGAATTATTATTACAGCAAGGTTACAAGCATTACCTCGGAAGCAATCTAAAACGTAGTAAGCGAGAGGTCGTGCTTCGTGACGTTCTTGTTGCGTCTTTACAAACGCGCTATCAGAAGCAAGGAATCACATCTGAGGAGGTGATGCGTGCGGCAGATCGTCTATGTGCTACGCCAGAAGGTAATCTCTATGACGCCAATCGTGCGACACATAGTCTGATCACAGAAGGATTCTTCCTCTCTCGTGAAGATAGTAGTTTGCCAGACCTGTACATTCACACTATAGATTGGGAAGATGCAGAGAATAATGATTTCTGTCTCGTAACGCAACTGGAGGTGCAGGGAACGGAGCTTCGCCGCCCTGATGGAGTGCTTTATGTCAATGGTCTTCCTTTAGTAGTACTAGAGTTTAAGAGCGCCGTGCGTGAGGAGGCTACGCTGGAGGAGGCCCATCGGCAGGTGACGATACGCTATGGGCGAGACATTCCCGAGCTGATGCGCTTTGCAGCCTTTGTTGTGCTGAGTGATGGCGTGAATAGCAAGTATGGCACACAGTTCTCGTCCTACGATTACTTCTACAGCTGGCCTAAACTAAACTCTACAGACGAAGCCGCAATAGGTATCGATAGCCTACAAACGCTCATTGGAGGTTTACTAAGAAAGGAACGCTTACTCTCAGTAGTGCGTGATTTCGTATTCTTCCCCGATAGTGGACAGCGAGAAACAAAGATTATTTGCCGCTATCCTCAATTCTTTGCTACACACAAGCTCTATGATCACATCCTTAAGCATGCACGTTTTGTCGCTGGTGATGATGGACGTGGTGGCACATACTTCGGCACTACGGGCTGTGGCAAGAGCTTAACGATGCTATTCCTGACTCGCCAACTTATGCGTTCTCGTGAGTTAGCTAGCCCTACGATTATCCTCATCACAGATCGTACAGACCTAGACCAACAACTCTCGGTACAATTCTCCGAAGCCCGACAGTTCATCGGAGATGACCAGATTGTATCTATCCAAAGTCGTCGTCAATTACGAGAATTACTTGGAGGTCGTAAATCTGGCGGTGTCTTCCTCACTACCATACACAAGTTCAATGAAGATACGGATCTGCTTAGCTATCGAGCAAATATTATCTGTATCTCGGACGAAGCACATCGGTCGCAGACAAACTTGCAGGAAAAGCTCACAACCACCGAGGAAGGTGTGCGTAGAAGTTACGGATTTGCACATCATTTGCACCGTTCCCTCCCTAACGCCACTTATGTAGGCTTTACGGGAACGCCTATCGATACCACGATTGAAGTATTTGGAGAGGTCGTGGATACCTATACGATGACAGAGTCTGTGGCAGATGGCATCACGAGACGTATTGTCTACGAGGGGAGAGCGGCACGTATTCTCCCTGATGCACATAAAGTCAATGAAATAGAAGTCTACTATAAGCAATGTGAACAAGAAGGAAGTACTCCCGAGCAAATCGAGGCGAGCAAGCGTGCGGTGACACAGATGGAGCGCATATTAGGGGATGTGGGGCGCTTGCGTATGGTCGCAGAAGATTTCATCAAGCACTATGAAGAGAGAATAGAAGAAGAAAGTAGTGTGTGTGGCAAGGCTATGATTGTTTGTATGAACAGACGTATTGCTTATGCGCTTTATCTGCAGTTGATTGCTCTGCGCCCCAAATGGGAGCAAGATGGTTTCTTACATCTCGTAATGACACGCCACAAGGATGATACGTCCAAACTTTATCAACTCCTCGGTACAGACGAGGATAGGCAAGCCTTAGCACAGAGTTTCAAGCAAGCTGACTCTGCCTTCAAAATTGCTATTGTGGTCGATATGTGGATTACGGGCTTTGATGCCCCATGCCTTGATACGATGTATATCGACAAGCCTTTGCAACGGCATACACTCATCCAGACCATCTCTCGAGTAAATCGTGTCTACCCTGGGAAGGAGAAAGGATTAGTCGTAGACTATATAGGTATTAAGTCCGCTCTCAACGCAGCACTAAAACAATATGCTACAGGCGGTGAGGAAGATTGCTTAGAGACTAACGAGCAAGCTCTTCGCTTAGTTAAGGATGAGTTGGACATCCTGCGTGGTCTCTTTTATGGTTTCGACTGGCAGCCCTTCAGTCAAGACAAGCCTTTGGAGCAGTTGAATTGCCTGAAGCTCGGTGCAGAGTTTGTGCAAGAGAAGCAACTTGAAGCTCGTTTCCTAGGGCATTGTCGTAAACTTCGTTCTGCCTTTAAGTTATGTAGCGGTAGCGAGGAATTAGAGTATTCAGATAGAGAGGATATTCACTTCTTTATTGCGGTACGCTCTATCTTGGTAAAACTAAGTGGTAAGGCTGATGCACCCGACATGGAACAAATGAATAACCATGTAGAGAAAATGATCAGTGAGGCTCTACGTTCTGAGGGTGTAGAAGAAATTCTACAAATTGGCGAAGAGGAGCAGCTTGACTTGCTCAGTGAAGCTTATATGCAACGAATTGAACGCTTGCCCTATCCTCATACTAAGGTTAAGCTAATGGAGCGCTTACTGAAACAGCTAATTAAGAATTTCAAGCGCGTGAATAAATTTATGGCTCTGGACTTTACGAAAAGGCTGAACGACTTGATTGCACGTTATAATGATAGACGAGACAGCGCAGTCTTTGCCGAAGAGGTGGTAAATGAGGTAGCACAGCAGATGTCAGACATGCTAAGAGACTTACATACAGAGAAGAACTCCTTTACAAAGTTGGGTATTAGCTACGAAGAGAAAGCTTTCTATGATATACTCAAAGCTATTGCTCAGCAATTTGGTTTTGAATATCCCGAAGCAAAGCTATTGCTCCTTTCTGCTCGGATCAAGGATTTAATAGATGATAAATCTAACTACACAGACTGGTCTACTCGTGGCGATATCAAAGCCGAGTTAAAAATGGACCTCATCGTCTTGCTTTCAGAATATGGCTATCCTCCTGTGACCAATGACGCCGTATTTAAAGAAATCCTTGAGCAGGCAGAGAACTTCAAACAGCATCAATAAATAAAGCCAAGCTCTAATGTTTTCTTATACAGGGACTCATTGGAGCTTGGTTTAGGTTTTCTATTAACGCTGATTTTTGGGTGTAATAAAGGGTGCAAATCGCATAACCTGCTGATTTACACCCTTATTTGCGGAGAGAGGGGGATTCGAACCCCCGAAACGCTTTTGACGTTTACACGCTTTCCAGGCGTGCCTCTTCAACCACTCGAGCACCTCTCCAATCCTGGTTGATCAATGGGGCATAGCAAGAAGGCTAAACCCAAGGGCTAACGGACGATTTCCGAAATGCGATGCAAAGATACACCTTTTTATCCATATACACAAGACGAAAAGCTCCTTTTTATTCCTTCCTCCTACCCTTTTCTCTCCTTCATCGGGGGAGAATGGAATACACTTTTTCAGCAATCGGCCACCACCACACTCATCTTGCTGTCCTACTGTCCTTGCCATCCTACTATCCTTGCCAAAGAAGGCAAGATCAGCAAAGGGGAACAGGAGAAAAAGAAAATATGAGCAACAGATAACCTAAGAAAGGTGAGCCATGTCGCATCTGTAATCCGCAAGGACGAACAAAAAACAAAATCTCCCCAAGTTTTCACTTGGGGAGATGGGGAGGGGATCTGCACTGAAGCCTTCAAAAGGAAGGAAGGCTCGCGCGTGTCTATCTGCATCCCTGAAAGGAGTTTATCATCCAACAAAGGAAACCTAACATAGAGAAATCCAAGATAGGAAAATCCAACAAGGAAAGACCTATGAAAGATATAGCCAGAACATGGAGTTTGTATGCTCCATCCAGGATGGATAATCCGAGAAGGGATTATTTTACGGGGCGATAACGACCAGATGGGTCAGGGTTGTTGAAGTCGTAGACAGGAGAGTTGAACACACCTTCAAACTTAGGCAACACGATGTTCATCCAAGCTGGGCGACCATTGGTGTTGTAACGTACGGGTTTGGGAACATTAGTACCGTCATAAGCACGCGTCACGGACATGTTCAGACGCTTGATGTCGAAGAAAGTGCGACCTTCACCCCAAAGTTCGATGCGCTTTTGGAGCACCACTTCTTGCACCACCTCGTCACTGCTGCTTAGGGTGCAGTTGTAGTTGGCATCGCGATAAGTCTTCATGAAGGTGTTGAGCAAAGCAGCTCCCTTGGCACCATCGGTGTGTGCTGCAGCTTCCGCTTCAATGAAATACATTTCTTCCACACGCATCAAGGGATAGCTGCAAGTAGAGCCGATGGTGTAAGTAGAGATGTTGCCTTGTCCAGGACGGAACTTGACCGTAGTGTAAGGATCCAGTTCTTTACCGATGGCAGCATCAATGAAAGTAGTTTTGCCTTCTAGAGCGTGACCTGCAGGTGCTTTGAAGGAGAGCTTACGGAAGTCGGTGTCGGCTATCTTGTCGTAGAGTGAGCGGTCTATGCGTACAAAGACTCCAGCGCCACCAGCATATCCGTATTGAGTTTCAGACGACATCCATCCCGTCCAGTTGGAGAGGTTATAACGACTGCCAAGAGTTTCCTTATTGGCAGTAGCCGAGAGCATCCAGCTACCGTTGTTGGGAGAGTTGAAACCAGTGATGGGATCATTCCATTGTGCAGCAGTGAGGGGTGAACCGTTGTGGGCTTCGATAGCCTTGCGTGCATATTCAGCAGCCTTTTCATACTGACCATCCCAGAGATAGAGGCGAGCTTTGAGACCATAGACCACATCGAGGTGAGGCACATCTTTGGTGTTGGCATCGAGTTTGTCAATGTTGGCTTCTGCCTTATCGAGATCAGAAAGGATGAAGTCAAACATTTGCTTGTGCGTAGCACGAGGATTTTTGTATGAGTCTTTCTGGCTCACAGCATCAGTGACAATGGGTACGGTGAGGTTGGTCACCACATTGCCTTGTGCATTGCGACCATCGGGGAAGACTTCATTGGGGAGGAACTCAAACATTCCTGCCAATTCGAGATAGGTGAGTGCACGGAATGCGTAGGAAGCACCAAGGAAACCCTTTTCGGCATCGCTGAGGTTGGCTTCGTTCGCCACATATCCCTTGATACTTGTGTTGGCAGCAAGCACCACATCATAGCAGGCCATGTAGAGGGCGTTACCAGGAGTGTAGTCTTGTCCCAGGGCTATGTTTTGTGAGTATGCGCGGAAGTGGTCATAGCCCAAAAAAGGTTTGGTCATGTCGCCCGTCATCACGTCGCGAGCGTGCATCATAGTGCCCCAACCGAATTCCCAGTGGTCGCCAGTAGGCTGCACGATGCTAGAAGGAATCGCCCAAAAGGCTCCTTCTTTTGCCTTAGGGCTTTGGTTGAGTTGTTCTTGGGTGTACATGCCAGAAGGGAAGGTGTCTTCCATGCAGGCAGTGAAGAGCGAGAGTGAAGCCACACCAGCGAGAGCTAGAGCTGGCACTTGATGGCGCACTGTGCGAAGCGTAGCACGCACGGCTGCCGTGCTTTGCTTCAAAAGGTGAAGATATGGAGATTTCATTGTGGAAATGCTTTATTTTAGACGTTAGAATTTAGACGTTAGACGTTAGAGCCATGCAGCAAGGGTCTATTATCTAGACGTTAGAATTTAGACTTTAGACGTTAGAGCCATGCGGCAAAGGTCTATTATCTAGACGTTAGAACTTAGACTTTAGACGTTAGAGCCATGCGGCAAGGGTCTATTATCTAGACGTTAGAAACTAGACGTTAGACGTTAGAACCTTACGGCAAGGGTCTATTATCTGTTGTTTTTAATCTATGACTTTCAACATCAAACGCTGTGTCTCAGACATCTTGCATTAAACATCAAATAAGATACATCTAATGTCTAATGTCTAACGTCTAATATGTCTAATTTCTAAATGATTCTAGAACGTAAGTGTAAGACCGCCAGAGATGGTGCGTACGGGAGAGTATTGCACCTGTTTGGTCGTAGACACAGACTGACGTGGGTCGAGACCCTTACGTGCAGACCAGTAGTGAACATTGTCGGCAGAAACGTAGAGACGGAGGTTTTGCACTTGTCCCTTGGCATAGCGATACAAGAATTCCTTAGGCACAGTGTAGCCGAAGTTGATGTTGTTCAAGCTCAAGAACGAAGCACTCACGTAGTAAGTGTCTACATCAGCTGAGCTATTGGTGCTCAAAGCCGTTCCAGCCTGCAAGCGAGGATACTTCGCATGGCGATTGGTGGGCGACCAGGACTTGGTCAGCGCGTCTTTGTGCACTGCCGATCCACCGAATTCTCCAGAAAGACCATTCATCAAGTCAGCATAGTCCTTGTCGAGGATGTGACCACCGAGTTGGAAACTAAAGTCAATACCGAGGTCGAAACCAGCATAAGTGAGGCGAGTGTTGAAACCACCATAGAGATCGGGGTGAGGATCCTTGCCGAGGAAGTAGCTAGCTTCGGAAGCCAAAGTTGTCTTAGTGAGACGGTCTTTAGCCACAGGAACTTCCTCCACTTTACCGTTGGCATCGGTTACCTTCTTCTTGAGGATTTCATACACAGGTTCTCCCCAGCGGTCGAGCTGTTGCACCTCTTTGCCGTTGGCATCTTTCACCATCTTAGGCTTCGTGAGGTCGTAGCGATAAGCCCAAGTGTAGTATGTCATCTCACCGGTCTTTTCGTCTACACCGGCAGAGCGATACAAGAAGCGTGTCCACATGGGCAATCCTTCACCATAGAAGAAGTTGCCGCTCTCGTATCCCTTGTGACCTTCATATTCTTTGAGCTTCTTTTGGTCGGGGATAGAGGTGATTTGGTTCTTGTAGTGTGTGAAGTTCACGCCAACACTCCAAGAGAACTTGCTCGTGCGGACGAGCTCAGCATTGAGTTCCACTTCCACACCGCGGTTGCTCATGTTGCCGAGGTTGTCATAGAAGCTGGTGAAACCATAAGAACGTGGCAAGCTATAGGTAGAGAGCATGTCGTGAGTGCTGCGGTTGAACACTTCGACCTGACCGCTCAAGCGCCCCTTGAAGAGAGAGAATTCAACACCCATGTTGAAGTTACCATTCTTTTCCCAAGAAATCTTCTCATTACCCAAGAGGCGTGGCACGAGCGCCAATCTACCATTGCTATTTTTGAAGGTATAAGTGGTGGTGTAGAGGTAATCTTTGATACCATCATTACCTTGTTCACCATAAGACGCCTTCAGTTTGAGTTCGTCCACCCACTTCACGTTGAAGAAGCTCTCCTTAGAGATGATCCACGCACCAGAGAGGCTCCAGAAGTTGCCCCAGCGGTGATCAGGATGGAAGCGAGAAGAAGCATCGCGACGGAACGAAGCCGAAGCGAAATAGCGATCGTAGAGGCTATAGTTGGTACGTGCAAACCAGCCTTCTGTGTTGTAGAGCCCAGCACTAGAAGAGGGCGTACCATTTTCAAGACCGCCACCAAGTTCGTGGTTCTTGTGGTCTACAAGGTTGGTGCGGGTGCCCGACAAAGAGTAGCTCTTAGAGCGATAGTATTCATGACCCACGAGAGCTTCCACATTGTGGATGCCAGCAAAGGTGCGGGTGTAGTTGAGGAGTTGTTGGAAGTTGTGGCGCACACGGAGGTCGCTACCTACGGAAACGAATCCCTTGCTAGACTCTGCGCTCTGTCCATAGTAGGGGTTAGACAGATTTTCGCCACGGCTAGAGATGAGGTAGAGCGTATTGTTGGTGACAAACTTAAAGCCTTTGCCCAAGAGCACATCAGCTCCCACGTTTGCGTTGAGGGTGTGGGTATTTTCGCCATTATAGTTGAGGGCATTGTCCGAGAGGGGATTTGAGTAGCTCAAGAAAGGACGGTTCATGGGGAGATAGCCCTTCTTACCATAGTCGTAGCGAGTGAAGCCCATGTTGTCCACCATGATGTTACCCTTGCCATCACGGAGATAAGCAGGATAGATGGGTGCGATGTTGTTGACCAATCCGAAGATAGAACCAGAGCTATTCGCATCTCCTTCTCCTTCCACGTTGTGGCTCTGCGAGTTGGTGTAAGTGATGTTGGTGTTGAAGTTGAGCCAATCTTTTGCATTCCAGTCAGCCTTCAAACGAGAAGTGATGCGCTTGAAGTCGGTGTTTTGCAGGATACCCTTGTTGTCCAGGTAGCCCATAGAGAAATAGATGTTGCTATTGTCGTTGCCCTTGGCCACATTGAGGTTATACTCTTGGCGCAAAGCAGGACGATAGGCCAATTCATACCAGTCGTCGGGCGTGATGGTATAGTCAAAGGGTTTGCCAGAAGCATCCTTACCCTTCACCACACGGCCGAGTGTAGCCGCAGGATTGAGCTTACCATTCTCGAGCACGAGGTTTTGACCATCGGGCACAGTGTAGGTGAGGTAGCCCAAACGTTCTTGCATATTCTTGTTGGCAAACTCATAGGCAGCCTTCTCGTCACCGAGTTGGTAGTTGTTCTGAGCATTGAGATTTTCATACAAGCTCTCGTTGCGGAGGGCTCTGTGGTAAGCCTCATAGTAGCCAGCCGCGTCGCGCACGGTCTCGTAGCGTTGTTGCGCCACTTGGTTCACACCCCACTTGGCATCGAAGGTGACACGTGCACCATGATGGCTACGCGTGCGCTTGGTGGTGATGATGATCACACCGTTGGCACCACGAGCAGCCGAAGCCGCATCTTTAAGCACAGAGAAGGTTTCGATGTCCTGTTGGTTGATGGAAGACAAGTCGCCAGGATAAGGCGCACCATCCACGATGATGAGCGGATCGTTGCCCGCATTGATGGAGGAGATACCACGGATGCGGATGGTGGGAGAACCACCATCGGGACGACCAGAGTTGCTATAGATTTGCACACCAGCCACACGTCCCTTCAAGCCTTCCACAGGGTTAGCCACTTGGAGCTTGTTGATATCATCCGCCTTGATGGTTGCTGCCGAACCGGTGAAGCTGGACTTCTTGGCTGTACCATAAGCCACCACCATCACCTCATCGAGGTTAGCATTGTCCCACTCCATGGTCACGTTCATCGTGCTAGACACAGAGGTTTTAATGCTCTTCATGCCGATGTAGCTAATGGTGACAGATCGAGTGCCAGCAGGCAACTTGGTGAGGGTAAAATTACCGTTCTTGTCGGTCACGGCAACGACACGTTCGCCCACTTTCACAGCGGCGCGTGCCACAGGCTGCCCATCGGGGTCAGACACGTGGCCGATCATTTGTCCTGTCGCAGTGTTTTGAGCGACAGCACCACCGGCCATGAGCAGACTGAGACTGAGGAGTGCTAACTTCTTGTTCATGTTTGTTCGGTTTATCTATTATGCTTACTTGGATATCGAATATTGACTTGCGCCTTTAGCTCTGGACTAAAATCCTGATGAGCCTGCGCAAGCGAGGGGGAGATGCTCCTCTTGAGAAAGGGGCATTCCGCAAAGGAGCTATCCTTTTTAAGTATGTCCTGCGGTTTCCTTTCAAAAAATGATGCGGAGTTCTGCGCCCCACTCGAAAGATGTCTGCCGTAGAAGCTCTACATTTTTTCACGAAATGCAAAATAGCGATTCGTAACATCTTCCCTAGCATTTCCCTATCAAATTGACAACTTCGGGAGGGCTATATTTGCAAATGTAGAAAATGTAGTGGAGAAATCCAACACTTCGACAAGAAAAAACGTATTGCAGACCACAAGTAAAGATTTTTTAAGCTAAAAAACCTCGTTTTGCGTGTTCTAACTTTGCAAAACGAGGGGTATAGCCGAAACAACTTGTTTCACTTAGCGCGATTTTTGCGCAAATTATTGATTTTATGATTCACCTTTCGCTCATTTCCGTGTCGTTTTTCTATCATTTATCCACTCATTCACATATCAACTTCAAAAAAATGCTTCGTATTTTAAGACACTATATCATAACAAAAAGTGGATGCGCCCGCGTAAAGTGAGCGAAAGCTCCCTACAACCATGAAGATTTGCACCTATCTAGATGACACTTGGAGCGATTTTCTATGCCCCACCGACGACCTTCAGCCCCCACCGACGGCCTTCGGGTCATTGCACACAAATCTCATCGGTGAAAATCCAACCGCCTAGCTGCCCAGACTTGGCCTGATAACGGATGAAACGCGCCTTCGCAGCTCCGTACCACTCCATGGTTTGCACCTTAAAATCGGTCGAAGCATCCACCTCATAGCGACGATGGTCGAGCTGCTCGAAGTGCACCCCATCGTCCGACACTAGAATCACCACCTCGGCAGGCGTATAAATCTCGGCACTCACCGACTGAAAGAAAGCAGCCTTGATGAGCTTCAACGGCTTTATCTCGCCCAAGTCAATGGTCACATCCAGACGGTCGGCACCGATGAAGCCTTGCCATGCTCCATCTTGGAAATCCCATCCGCCACTCTTGCCGTCTACCAAAGCCTCATCGCCTGAAGCAGGATAGTTGGCTGCGTAGGGTGCATGATACACCACCCTCTTGCCCACTGCCAGATGCTGCATCACGGTTTTCTTCTCAGCACGTTCGCCCACCTCCTTGCGCAGGTCAAAGGGGTGATAGCCACGGCTCACCAGCACATCTTGCAGGTGCAAGGCTCTGCGGCGGAAGTCGGCATAGTCGGTCTTGCCATGACTCCACCCATTTTCTGCTATCGCCAGCAGGCGCGGATAGAGCATATATTCGCAATGCGCCATGGTGGGCACTTGCTCCGTCCACAGATTGCCCTGCAAACCTAAGATATGCTTGGCGATGCTATCGGGCAAATGTCCAGCGGGGTCGTAGGCATAGCACTGCTCCAGCGACATGTAGCTGCCGAAAGCCTGGGGTTGAGAAGGTGGATAGTCTTGATAGCGATCCAAATAGCAATACCTGCCTGGGGTCATGATGACGTCATGCCCAGCTTTCGTGGCGGCTATGCCCCCCTCTTCGCCGCGCCACGACATCACCACTGCATTGGGGGCCAACTGACCCTCCAAGATTTCATCCCATCCGATCAAGATTCTGCCATGACCATTGAGAAAACGCTCCATGCGCCGCGTGAGATAAGCCTGCAATTCTGCCACCGTCTGCAAGCCCTCCGCCTTCATTCGCTGCTGACATCGCGGACAAGCGGCCCAGGCTTGGCGCGAGGCTTCGTCGCCACCGATATGGATATACTTGGAAGGAAAGATATTCATCACCTCGCGCAACACGTTTTCGAGGAAAACAAAGGTCTGTTCATTGCCCACACACAAATCGCTATTCCGCTGGCTCACCTGCTCACATTGCAGTTCGGGATAGGCATGCAGCACCTCTGCACTGTGTCCTGGCATCTCGATTTCGGGGATGACCGTGATGTGCCGCGCCGCAGCATAGGCCACGATGTCCTTCAAATCCTGCTGGCTGTAATAGCCACCAGCAGCCCCCTTGTCTTCCTTGCGTGCATAGCGTTGTCCCTGTTCGCGCCATTCGTTCCAAGTAGCCCCTACTCTCCAGGCTGTCTTTTCGGTCAAAGCAGGATATTGCTTAATCTCCATGCGCCAGCCAGCATCATCGGTGAGATGCAAATGCAGACGATTCATCTTGAGATAGGCCATCGCGTCCAACTGCTTTAGGATAAACTCCTTCGGCCAAAAATGACGTGAGCAGTCGAGCATGACACCTCGGTAGGCATACTTGGGGGCATCTTTGATGTCACAGCACGCCACACGTCCCTGCTCTTCTAGTTGGCGCAAAGTCTGCACACCATAAAAGAGGCCTTTCATGCTGGAGGCTTCGAGGTGGATGTCTCGTGGCGTGATGCGCAGTTGATAGCCCTCTTCGCTCCTGTCATTAGCCGTCTGTTTCGCTTCGTGGTGTGGAGGAGTCAGACGGATTTGCAACACTCGTTTTCCTCGTTTGTCCAGTTGTAAGGCAGGAAAAGCCTCCGCTAATAGACCTTGCAATGCCTTGCGCTCCTGAGCTGTCACGTTGGTCACGAAGCGCATGTGCCCTGTCATCTTCATCTCTCCTTCGGTCTTCACATACGCAGCAGGCGCGGGTATCAGTCTCGCCATATCCGCAGGCAGACGTTCATCAACAGCAGGCAGACGTTCACCATCCGCAGCCAACGCACTGACAAAACACGAACTAAAAGCTAAGAACAGAAATAAAAAGTGTTTCATGATTATAAAACTATTGATGCTTATGGAGACAACACAGAGGCTCAATCTTCATTTAAGTCTCTGTGGCCATTGCTGTGCCTCCCTTGTTTTCACCTCACAACCATAGGACAAATGTTGTGTAATGCAAAGATACGTTTTTCTTAATACAAGACAAGCAACACGGGGGTATTTACTAAGACCAGAATTTATGTCAATACCTCTCCATCGGTGTTGCGCCGTCGCCCCAAGAGCAATGTCTATCGGGAGCCACTCCTCACTACAAGGCTCTATAGCTCACTCCTTGTTGTCTAGTAGTAATGTCAAAGGTGGTCGGCATTTGCTCTGAGAACTTTCAGAATGTCTCCTAAAACTTTCAGAAGATCTCCGAGAACTTTCTAACTATCTCCGAGATATTTTAGAAAAACTCGGAGTTTTCCTTTCTATTCTGTCGGCAAAATATTTGCCCTCCACTCTTCACCTCAAAATAAATCACTAAATTTGCGATAGCTACACGCGCGCGATTATCATTGAAGCAGCTAGATATTAGCAGCAATGCCCACGCAGCAGAGCTACTCCCGTGTGCCACGCAATATGATCATGGCCACAATTTTAGACTATCCCCATCCTCTCATTAAAATGTCCATCTCATGCTACAACAAGGCGAATTTTACGATCTACCGATTATCAGTATTTTAGACGAACCCGAAGGGAGCTATTATATCGTACAGTCGGAAGGACAAGACTATAAGGTCAAGATGTATAATTTTCAGCGCAATGACATCGAACAGCGACAACGGAAAATCCTGCCTTGCCATGTGCGTGAGAATAAAGAAGGTATCCCTTATTTGGTGCAAAACACGGCCAAGGTGTTAAGCCCCTTTTACGAACCCGACCAGACCTATCCTTTCGTGGTGCTCAGATCTTTGCAGTGCGACAGCACGGCCTATATGCGCTATGCTGCACAAGACCACTTGCAAGTGCCCATCGTGGTGACCTGTCCGGCCAATGCCGAAACCTTGCGCCCTCGACAGCAGATAGATGTGAGGGTGAAGCATATCAATGAAAATCGCCTCCTCTTCCTCCTCGACAATCGTCCCTCCACGGTGAGTTCGGCCACCTGGTCTTCGCTCCTACAGCTGGGACAGTGCACTCCGGCTGAGCATCGCTATGTGGAGCGTGTGGTGCAACAACATCCTGCTTGGAAGCACACGCGCCGTCTGCTCGACAACCAGTCGCCACTGTGGCCCGTGAAAGCTCTCTTGAACACGCCTACTGCCGACCGCTGGCGCAGCCTCAAGCCCAAACACCGCATTGCCCTGCTCAGCATCTATCGCCGCATTGCACTCCACGTGCTGGAAGATGCCGAATGGTTGGCTGCCTTCAGTGCTACAGAGAGTGAGCGATTCCGCGAAGAGATAGCCACCCGAGTGGCCACCAACGATTTGCAAATTGAGGCTCTCCAACTCATGGACGAAGGCCAAGCCGAGGAGACTATCAAGGGGGTGATGCGCAAACTCAATCAGTCGGGCTATGTCTATGACCTACAACACAAGTTGAGCCTGATGATGACCCTCTTTTCTCTGCGCAAAGACTTGTTGGAACATCACATAGATTCGCTTCTAGACTTCATCGCACGCCAAGGTCATGGCTGGAAAAATCGAACCCTCCCCGATGCCTTTGCCCACTTCCTCGAACGCTATGTGCGCGCCAACGCTGGACGTGCCAATCGACTCTTGGGCTGCACATCGCTCCATGCCCGCCATCTCGTGGAACGCATGGTGCAAGCCATCTGCTATTTCTTGGCACTCGAGGGTGGACAGACGGAGTGCAAAGGCGAATACCAAGCCATGCTCTACTATTATCTGTCGCTCGTGGCTCCCCAACGCACCCTCACTGACGAGGCTTCTTCGCGCCACATGGCGCGCCTGCTCCTGGATCGCGCTTTTTGGAATCTCATCGAAGCCGAACCTTTCCAGAGCACTTTGGTGTGGAGCCAAGATTTTCGCCAGTTTGACCTCTTGGCTCACCACATGCTCGATGCCCAACCTGCCGTGGCCACCCTCGTCCCTCACTCCTATGAGTCGGAGATGGTGCGCTTGTCGCTCACACGCGAGGGGGTGCAACTTGCTCCCACGCAGACTTCTGAAGGCGCACGCAATGTGCTCCCAGAAGATTTCGTGGACTGGCATGGGCTGCAAGTGATTGTCGATGACCCTTCGAGCCATCGCATTGCTCCCACAGCTTCACTCTCGGAGTGGACACTCTGGTGGAGCGATGTGGAGCGCACGCTCTTTTCGCCTCACCAAGAGGAGGTGGCTGCGCCTACACCTGTGGCACGCAAGATTATCCCCGAAGCTGGCACAAAGGTGAAGGTGCGCGTGGTGCGCCGTCATCCTAACGAACTGACTCGATTCTATTGCATCATTGAGGACGAACGCTATCGCGGTGAGGGATGGATCGACACCTATGTCAAGGGACAAGACACGGGCATGTTTTTCTACAACCCCTTCTTTGGGCTTGACTCGTTCACCTATGAGGGCCGTCCGCTCCTCTTTGAGGTGATCGTCATGGGTTGGGCCAACCCTGAGGCTGAAGACGAACTCCTGCTCTTCAATGCGCAACCGCTCATCGTGACGAAGATGCACCAATGGGTGCAAGATTTCATGGAAGAAGGCCGCCTCACCAACTGCCACCTCTATGGCTATGCTGGGCAGTTCTACCGCGGTGTGACCGAAGGGGGCTATGTGGTGCTGGTCGATGTGCCTGACGATTTGGAATGCGCTCCTGGAGATGATGTGCAGGTGCGCATCACCAATGCCGACAATGTGCGCTCCATCCGCGCCGTGGCCACAGACTTTGCCAGTGCCAAGGTGGATATGAAACTGGTGACGGAGAATTTTCTCATCGACTTTGCCGACGGACAGGTGTACACTCCTGCACCCACTGAGAAGGTGGCGACTGCTTCGACCACTAACGACTGCGACAATGAGACCCTGGAAGGCGAAGAGGTGGTGATGTGGGACGACAACGATGTGCACATCATCCTCCAACTCCTCGATCATCAGGCCATGCTTGAGGCGGATCACACCAAGGCCTACGCACTGCTCTCTGTGGGGCACATCATGGCGCGCATGCTGGAAAACAAAGATTTGATGCACTATTTCGACATGCGCCGACAGTTGCTCCGCCAAATTGAACACTATGGGGTGAATCGACAGATCGACCGCGAAGAGGTGGAGCGCATCATGCGAGATGCTCAGGGACTCATCGACCGATATCCCTCACTTCGCGAACAACTCACGGAGATTCTCCTCGTGGGCAGCATGGGCGATGAAGCGAAGAATGAGTTTTTGTGGAAGACCACGCAGCAATATCCTTCGTCGCACAAATTGGCGCAACTGGCACGCCTCATCCTCTCGTTCAACCTCACCTCGGGCTTTGCTCTTGAAGGCCAACAGGAAGACATTCGCCAGCAGATTAAGCAGATGCTGCACATAGATTTGGAACTCCCACAAAGCTATGCCTTCGGAGTCGAAGGGCAGCAACTCGAGTTTAAGACGAGCACAGTGTTCCCCCCCGACAATGACATGCGCCCCAACCTCGAAATGCAAACTCACAACCTCATGAAGGTGGTGTGTGGGATGCTCAATGCGCAAGGCGGCACGCTCCTTTTGGGCGTGAACGATGCGGGAGTGGCTTGTGGATTGGCCGACGATTTGAACTTTTTCAAAGGCGATCTTGACCGCTTGAAACGCCATGTGCGCGACAACATCTTCCGCAAGTTTGGTGTGAGCATCAACGACCGCGTGCGCGACGAACAACTGCTTGCTGGCAAACACGTGGTGCTGGCTTTCCACATTCCTTCAAGCGATGTGCCGGTGGCACTCGAAGGGGTTTACTTCGTGCGCCAAGGTTCTAGCACACGCTACGTACATTCGGCGGAGATGGTGCGCCAGATGATGGCTGCTCGTGGCCACAACGAGGAGGCTCATATAGAATATACGACTCCGGGCGATGGGCTGTCCTCTCCCACTCATGCGACCACTGAAAACACTCATGCGACGGCTGGAGGCTCTCATGCACACTCTGCTGACTCTGCCACTGCGATATCGGCCACACTCCCAACGGCCTCTACGGTTTCGCCCACGATGGACGACACGGAGACGGAGACGACAGCAGAGACGGCCCGCCCCATGGACGTTACCTCGCAGACGACGGCCAACAGTTTCAACCTTGATGCGCAACAAGGCGATGCGCTCTCTCGACTCAAAGAGGTGCGCACTTCGCTCATCCGCTCCAATGTGGTGCACAACTGGGAAGAAAACTACGGCATCGACACTGTGGCTTATCTTCGCTTCTTTGATGGTGGTGAGTGGTGCGTGATGGACGAGGAGAATTGGGATGAGGGCTGGCTGACTCTCGCAGTGCACGATCGCGAAGAGAAGGGTTCGCTACTCATGGTCTATGAGGATGGCACGGTGAATCGTGTGCCGATGGATCTCTGTCTTGAGAAGGTGCGCAACAAACACTTCAAACGCTACAACGAGCGCACGCCGCTCTTCTTCTGCCCCGTGGCTGCTGGTGATGCGCTCCTCACGGCTTACCTCGACGACCACGGCAACCGCTTCTTCCGCCTCGACGACATCGATCGCATCCCCGAGGGGAAGATGCTCTCGGCTGGTAACAAATTGGTGCGTCCTGAGTTTAAACAGTTTGTTTTCTGCGAGGTGATTCCTGCTGGACAGCTCGGAGGACTGGAGAAATTCCACAATCTCAAAGACACGACTCTCGGACACTCTCTCGATGTGCACTACGAGAAGGAGCGTAAAATCCTCTCTAATCTGGGAATCAAATTCTAGACGTTAGAGTTTAGACATTAGACGTTAGAGTTTAGACGTTTGAGCCATGCGGCATTGAGTGGCTAACGACGTCTAAAGTCTACATTCAAAGGGCTAAGGTCTATTCACGCTCTAACGCCTAACGTCTAATATCTATCGTCTAACGTCTAAAACGGGTCTGCGCCCCCTAACGTCTAATTTCTAATGTCTAAAGTCTAATTTCTTATATATGCTTGATTTATTTATCCTTATCATCATTGGCTGGAGCTTGTTTAATGGCTGGCGCGCAGGATTTCTCCGCGAAGTCCTCTCCACCGCAGGTCTTTTGGTTGGTCTTTTTGGGGCATCCCTCGCCTACTCTGTCTTTGGCGAAACCCTCGCTGTGGCCACAGGAAGCAAGGTCAGCATGGTGACCAACATCGTGGCCTTCTTCCTTTTGTGGATCATCATCCCCCTCATGTTGGGATTTGCTGCCACACTCCTGACCAAAGTGCTCCGTAAACTCCAACTGGGCACCATCAACTCAGCTGCTGGAGCTGGACTTTCACTCCTCAAATATACCATTCTTCTCTCGTGTCTACTCACCGCCATGCACAGTCTGGGGATTCTCAATGAAGAGCGTGTGGAGAAATCCGTGATGTATCGTCCTGTGAGTGGTGTGCTCTCATGGGCTGTGGAGGCTGTCTTCGACAACCACGGCGAAAACTCTCACCACGATGCTCGCGACATGGAGGTTTCCTCCGACGATGATGGCACTTCCTCCAACAGCCATTTGGACAAAGCCTCCGACCGTCCCGACACGGTGTGGGTGCAACGCGATGGCAGCACCAAAAAGTAGACATGACTCCTACCACAAACACGCCTCCTGGCCTATAGCGCACGGCAGGATAAATATAACCTCCCCACTCATACTTGTAGATGAGTGGGGAGGTCTTTGGTATATTTCCAAGCCTTCTAACGCTTAGGAGAAATCACTCGGATGTGTACACCTCAGTGTCTACTGGAGAACGACTAACGATGGGAAGAGAATACTTGCTTGCCCTTACGAGAGATGACGATACCTTTATAGCTATTGACTACACGACGTCCGGCAAGATCATAATTTTCGGTAGAATGCCCCATTCGCCCAAGTGCAGCAGCAGAAGTGTCCTTGCTTACAGACGAGATTGGCAGACGAAGACCAGCCACCACATTGTCCGTATAGAGCACCTGCCATCCTTTGGCTGTTGCGGTAGCAGCTTGCGCAGCATTGATTGCATTACCATCTTGTGCAGGATCTGCCACAACCCACAAGCCCTGATGCGTGGGAAGTGAGCCTATAAGGGCATCCATAGCCTCGGAGGAAATAAAATTATGGGCAGTATTGAGACGGATGAGTGAAGTGTTAGCAGAGAGATCAAGCTGGGTGAGCTGATTGTCTGTACACCACAACCCCATGAGCTTAGTGCAAGTTTGGAGCGGAAGTGCCGAGAGTTGATTGGATGTTACATCCAAATACAACATAGCAGTAGAGGCAGAGAGGTCAAGCTGCGACAACAGATTGTTGGCACAATAGAACACACGCAAACGAGGATTATGGTTCACGTCGAGTTGGCTCAACTGATTACCAGAACAATCTAGGGTAGACAAGACTGAAAGGTTAGAAAGAACTAGTTTTTTGAGCTGATTATTTGAGCATACCACTGTTTCGAGCGTAGGACAAGCTGTCACCTCCAACTCTGATATTTGGTTGTCGGCACACAACAACTCAGTCAAATTGGCCTTTATCTTGATTTGTTGAGCTGTGAGACGGTAGAGAGCAAACTGACGACCATATTCATCCGTCTCACTTCCCACTTGTTCTGCTCCTTTGACACGAAGCTCACCAGAGGCGGTAAGAGCTAAACGGAGAATTTCTCCCACAGGCTTGGTAGTGGTCATGGTGACCGTGCCTAAGTCTATGTCTTCGCTTCCTACATAAGGGTTACCTTCATGGTCAAGCACTGCCCAACCTTGTTGTTGCGCTTTAGCCACTTGTGCCTTGCTAACGATGTTACCATCATGGGTGGGATCAATGATTCGGATGCTTGACTGAGAGGACGAAGCTGGTAGGGCGGAAACGACAGCATCAAGTTCTTCATCGGCCAATCTATTGTGATAGCAGGCTACATAGTCTAGAGGAGCTTTACTAGGAAGCTGCAATGAGAGGAGACGATTATCTTGTACATTCAAATTGGCAAGCTGCTTATTGGCAGTAAGATTGAGCTGATTGAGCTGATTATTATATGCCCAAAGTGTAGCCAACTTAGGACATTGCGCGAGCTCCATTTCAGAAAGCTGGTTGTTATGCACCCATAGTGTGGATAACTCGGCATTGTGGGAAAGTCCAAGCGTAGAGATTTGATTGTTGTGCAACCAAAGTGTCTTCAATTCTGGACACTTCGACACATCTACAGTAGTCAATTGATTATATTGACTCGCCAAGAAAGTCAATTTTTCATTGGCAGAGAGATTCAAAGCTGTCAGTTGATTGCGATAGCAAATTAGGGCATTAAGTTCGGGATTGTGGGCAAGGTCAAGCGCAGTCAGCTGATTGTCATTGCACTCTAATCGTGAAAGCTGTGCATTGTGGGCGAGGTCGATATGAGTAAGACGGTTGCTACCACAATTGAGTTCAACCAAGGTAGGGCACTGCGTTACATCGAGAGCTGTCAATTTATCGGCTGAGCACCGCAGACTGGTCACATCCCCCTTGATGGTGAGATGCTTGTCGGTGAGACGAAAGCCTATCTGATTGGGCTTGATTCCTTGTGACATGTCTACTCCCTCTATGAGGAAATCACCTTTGGCGTTGACCTCGAGGGTTATCATTTCTCCAATATTCATGTCAGTGGCCAAAGTAATACGACCGTCCCCCAGTTCAAGACTACCTTCATATTCCTCAAAGAATCCAGCATAAGTAGTCCAATTCTTAGCCTTTAGGGCTGCCACTTGTCGCCGAGTTATCACATTGCCTTCCTCTGTTTTACTAATACCCAACAGGGTACCTTTGGTTGCAGGCAGCGATGCAATAAGAGCATCCATAGAGGTGCCTTTGATTTGGTTGTTCAAAAGTACCAAACTGGCCACCTTTGGGTTGTGAGAGAAATCAAGTGCCGTGAGTTTATTACTCGCAGCCCACAGCGTAGTAAAGTAGGGATTGTGAGAAAAATCAAGTTGCGATAACTGATTACTACTACAAATCAGAGTCAGTAGAGCGGGATTATGAGAAAGGTCAAGCTGTGAAAGGTTATTGTTATTGCAGGTCAAAGCCTGGAGTTCCTCATTGTGTGTCACATTCAGCTCAGACAATTGGTTATTAGAACAGCTGACACTGGATAATTCTGTATTGTGCTCAAGATTTAGGGCTGTGAGTTCGTTGCGATCACAAGTGATAGCCGACAACGTAGGGCATTGCGAAATATCTAGTTGTGTGAGCTTATTGCCGGAACAAGTGAGCTGAGTCACATCCCCCTTAATCGTTACCTGTTGGGAGGTAAGGGTAAATTCTATCTGATTTTTAGCAAATGGGCTAGAATGCTCCACTCCCTCAATGTCAAATTCACCACTGGCATTGATTTGAAGTACAATCTTCTCACCCGCCTTCTTTTGTGTGGTCATAGTGATGCGACCTGAGCCGATAGCTGCGCCATCGGGAGTGCCTTCATAGGGGGCAAGATGAGTGTCAGACACCACCCAATCTTTGGCTTTCGCAATAGCCACTTGGCTTTGGCTCACGATGTTAGCTTCGTGCTTAGGATTATTTACCCAGATTTGTGGCTTGATGAGGCGAGAAGTAGCATTGGGCAACGACTTCATCAGAGTGGTCATCGCTGTTCCTTTGATGCGATTATTGGATATGTCTAGCCCCATGAGGCTTGAGTTGCGTGTCACGTCGAGAGCTGTCAGACGGTTTCCTCCGCAATAGAGGCTTTCGAGAAATACACATTTCTGTACATCTAGATTCTGCAAACGATTGTTGCCACACGACACCTGTTGGAGAGAACTGCTTTTAGACAGATCGAGCATAGAAAGGAAATTGCCTGAACAATCAAGTACCTCCAGAGAATAGCACTTTGTCACGTCGAGAGCTGTGAGCTGATCATTATTGCACTCCAATCTTAGCACACGTCCTTTCACATTAATGTTGGGCGAAGTGATGCGATAGCGTTTACCTTCTGAATAAGGTACATCTATAGGATGAGCGTAGTCGACACCCTCCACTTCGTAATCACCACTAGCAATGATGCGGAGATAGAGTTCATCACCCACATTCTTAGAGGTGGTCATAGTGATGATGTTGTCCGAAGTGATGCTCTTTCGGACAAAAGTGGGCAGTGTCTTGAGCCCAGCTAACATGGTGCCACCTAATACAAGCAGCAAAACAAGGAAGAGAGATAATCGTTTCTTCACGTTACGAGTATCTGTAGAAAAGAATTAAACTATAAACACAAAAAACGAGCTAGGCGAAAGAGAGAATAAGCACCATAATGCCCGCAAAAAGGCTTAGAGTGCGCCATCATCTTTCGATTGCTCGTCTATGTTGTGGGAAAAAAGAAACACGTTAGTATGATGAACTAACATACTGCAAAGGTAGTGATTTTCAATAGTAAAAACAAAGGATTCTCCAAAAAACTATAATATTATTTCTTCTTTACCGGCTACCTTCAATGTTCCCTAGGTGGATGTTCTTATCCTACTATCAGACATCCAATTATAAAGGGCTATCCGAATAGGAATATCCCACCCAATAAGCACATCCTAAAGAGGAAGGAACTCCCCAAAACAAAGAACCTGAACTCCGAAATGGGGTTCAGGCTCTTGGGGTAATAGACCAGAAGATTGCTAACTCCTGCGCGAGCTTAGACAGGTCTACAAGAGAGCAGAAGAACTAAGCAGATACTTATGGCGAATAGCGCGCAGAAGGAAAAAGGAACAAGCAAAATGCCATAGAGAACTATCAATATTAAAGCAGTTTTCTGGCCTATATGATAGAGAAAAACTCGGCTCTACTTCGCAGGTTTCTCAGCAGGTTTGTCCGCTGCCTTGGGACGAGAGAGAGAAGCAGGCTTCACCTCAAAGTCGAGGGTCGTGTTGTCCGTATCGACAAATCCCTTACCGTCAAACTTACGTTGAAGAGAGAGCCCCATCACCTTGAGGAGATTTTCATTGTTGTAAGTAGAGAAGTTTTCTTCAGCTACACCGAGGAAGCCTTTGTCCAACTTAGAAGGTTTCATCAAGAAACGTCTGCGTGGGCAAATGGTCATGCAGTCGATGACTTTGCCGAAAGGAATTTCAACAGCCACGAAGTCAGCAAAGTCGGTGTTGGTGACGTTGATGTAGTGAATGGGGTTTTTCACCTTGGCTTTTTTGTCAGCTTCGGGATTGCGCTTTGCAAATTCGGCAAAGGTGGCAGGTGACCAAGGCAAGCGCACGAGTGCCAAGCCCACAGCTTCAGAAATAGTTGAAAAGGCGCGATTGGGCGTGATGGGCGTCAAATCGGGCACATTGGGGTTGTTGTTCTTGTCGGTGCTGGGACTCCACTCAAAGTCAGCCTTAGAGAGGTCGAGGAATTGGTCGATACCTTCATATTCCTTGAGGTTTTCGCCATTATCATCGAGATATTTCTCATAGTCCTTAGCATGGTCTACGGCATGATTGACGATCACAATGGTTTGACCAGGTTTCACAGGGAAGTCATGACCCTTACCGGGGAAGCACATGATGCTGTTTACACCATAATAAGAGTTGACAAAGTTGTCGCCAGGTGCAAATTCAAAGATGATGCGAGGGTCGATTTGGTTGGTTACAATCGCCAAGCTATCGAGGTAAAGCGTTTGCTTAGAAGGATTGTAGATGGTGATGTATTGGTCGTTATCCACACGAGTGTAGAAACGCTTTGCCAAAGATGCGGCACGAGTAGACGTAGTTGTTGCAGGGTCAGTAGATTCTTCAGAAGGAGAGTCAGAATCTGTGTCATCGCCATAACCGCCGCCACCGGGGAAAGGCGTATAGCCTCCATCGTAACTGGTGGATGGCGTGCGAATCATAGCGTGACCCGCGTAGAACACCTCTTTGATGATGAGATGGTCGGTGGTGGTTTCAGACGTTTGGACGTTGGTGAGTCCAGTTTCGCGTTGGCAACTGCCCAATCCGAGGGCGAGAAGCGCGAGAAGAGAATAGAAAATCTTATTCATTGTGGTAAAGATATGACTATAATAAGTGGAAGTGGCACCAGAGAGAATGGTTAGCGCGGCCTTCCTATGATACTATATTAGCAAATCAACACGCGAGAGAGTGGGTGGTGAAAACTTGCAGATAAGCCTCAAAGTGTGCCCTCCAAGGGAGAAGACACCACTTCGGCTCAGTGTTTTGCGGTGTGGTGGCAGTGTTTAGCCTTTACAGGTTAGAGGAACCAGTTGCCAAAGCCGGAACCACCGCCGATGCCGTGCGTTTGCACATTCTGTGCTGCTTCTAGGGCCTCTTCGGGAGTAAGTCCAATTTCACGTCCCATGAAATAGTAGAGCGGGTCGTTGGGGTCTACGCCTGTGGGGTCAGTGTCGAAGCTGCTGCAATAGATTTTGATGGGAATGTTGAAGCGCAACACTTCTTTCCATTCAGAGTCTTGTCCGTATTCTTTGGCTTCGTCGGGATTAGTGGCATCCGCGCAAATACGTTGGCTGACAAATTGATAGGTGGAGTGGCGTTTCAGATATTCATCGCGAGGAATGAGTGCCTTTTTGCCCTTAGGACATTTCATCACGCGGACAGAAAGATAGAACTTCGGCAAGAGATAAGTGGGACGCGTGTATTGCGCTGGTTGTCCCGTGACGAAATCTGGACGATTGGCAATGAGATAGGGCCATTGCACGTGGTGCGTGTCGGTTTCTCCGAGGTCGATGTCGAAATTGAAGTGTCCTTTCAAGCCCACGCGGTCTTGGTCGTAGGGAGCCACGGCATAGTCCATAGCCGACTTGTCGAGCGGTGGGAGCAAACGCTGGTTGAACAACTCACGCGCGCCATCGCCCATCACCCCGTGTGTCCAGGTGTCGCGATAGGTGTATTCAAAGAGCTTAGAAGACAATTCGGCGCGCTGCTTCCACGTGGTGGCATTGGCAAAGGCTGGTGCTTTGATGGGCGTTGGATCCACGGTGCCTTTCTTCAAGGGGTCTTTGCTCTTAGGGTCATAAGTCCATTTACCACGGCAGTCCATCACGTCATAAGGATTACCCTTGTCGTCTACATCGCTGACGGTGAAGAAAATTTGGTATTCGTCGGAATGATTGAGGATGTCATCATTCATGAGCTTGCCTTCTTTATTGAAGAAGTAGAGGCAAAGTCCCCAGCGTTTGAGTTTTCCGCCAATGATGCGGATGTAGTCGGGTCCTTGTTTGCCTTCCACCGACTCCAGATAAGTGACCGTGGAGGAGCGTTGCACCTCAACGGTGGGCCATTGTGTGGTGTTGTTGCGAATGATGGCAAACTCTTCTTGTTTCCAAGGTGCGTTGCGATAGACAAAGTTGCCGTGCATCTTACCGTCACCGTGGGAGTGTCCTTCCTTGAACATCGCCAAACAAGTGGACCAGTTGTTGAAGGCTCCATTGGGATCGGGGTTGGCCATAGCAGCGTTCGTCTTGATTTTGGTGAGACTATCGACATAATGGTCGGCTCCCGAACGAGCAATGGGCTTGGCCTCTAGCGGATTGTCATCATAATTGACGTGGACATTGCCAAAGACAAAGTCGTCACACGAAGTGGTGAGGCATCCGACTGCCAACAGACAGGCGGAAAGGGTGAATATCTTAGTCATTAGAATAGTACGGTGCTTTGTCTGAATCGATAGGAAGAGAAATAACTTTGTGGCTCTGAGAGCATGCGCCAGAGATTAGCCACATTGGCATTGGGATAGAAGCGTTGGATGTCTTTGACACACTGTTCTTCTCCGTCGTCAGTGTCGGCAATGACACGAATGGGCAGCGGATAGTCGATGTCGAAATTGTCCCAACCAGGCTGTATTTGGTTGAAATCCCACACATATCCTATAGCAGAGTTGCTCACGTTGGTGTATTTGGCAGGCTTGTCTTGCGCATTTGCTCCAGCACCAGCTTGCTGAGTGCCGCGGTTGAGGATGTTGCAAATGCGTGCTTGCAGAGAGAACTGAACGTCTTTGCGTTTGAAGCGCAAGATGCCTTTGAAGCCAAGTCTGTCGAAGGGTTTACCAGCATCAAGACTACGCTCTTGGCGCAACAAGCTCACGGTGTGGCTATAACGCTGACGAGGCAAATTGGTGTCGGGATCGATGAAGTCGTCATTGTAAGACTCCACAAAGAGTTTGCCAATTTCTTCTTCCACAGGGTCGGTGTCACGATATTCGTAACTAAAGAGTTCTGGAGTCAGCTCATTGAGTTTTGTGCCTTCCACTGTTTGGAAAAGACGCATATTGCCTTCAGGCGTGCTGATGCTCTGCAAAGCCTCGGGCCGACCACTGTTTTCGATGGCGCGCCATGCCATGTCGGGGTTATAGGCCACGGAGTTTTCGCCTATAGCAAAACTAGTGGGAGCATAGATGTTGCTCGCGCTGTATTTGGTGGCAGGCAATGGTTGTCCTCCCTTTTCGCGGAAGGTGTAGCGGTCGATGTAGTGCGGTGTGGCTTCTAGCGTGCGAGGATAGGCCATCTGCAAACCTTTGGACACGATGGGGGCTTTGCCGGCTGCAACTGTCGCATTTTGGTCGAGGGTACTATGACCGATGCCGAAGAAGTGTTGGTGCATTTGAAGCGCACTGCTGATTTCGTCGGGCACTTGATTGCCGTTTTTGTCGGTCTTATAGAAATAGCTTGAGAACTGATGGTTGATGAGCAGTCCATTCTGGTCGTAGTAGCGCAATTCCAAGCCATAGACCACTTTGTCGGAAGCCACCACGTCGAAGTGGTCACGGGCAGTGGTAATGGTCATTTGACCATCGTCGTCCTTGGCGATATCGATTTCCTGCATCACAGGGAGCGAAAGACTGTCACCTGGGTCTTGGATGGTGCGATATACATTGATTTCGTCTTCGCCATTAGGACCAACATTGAGGGTGCCACCGGGATAACCCATGCGGAGGATGGCATGCACGGCATAGATTTGATCGTGGCCCTTCACATCGCGTTCGATGGATGAGGGGGGAGCTTTGACGATTTTCTTGAAAAAGTCGTCCACTTGATTGTCTGAACAGCTCACTAAGGCTGCGAGTGCCAAACATCCAGTGCCGAGATAAGAGAGTATTCTAGAGTTCATTTGTGAGGTTGCTTTTGAGGAGAACGTATGGGGCTAAGGCTCGACTGGGCGAGACTGTAGCGCGGGTCTAAAACTTGATGAGCGTTCTCAGAGAGAAGTTGGCACCGCGCTCGTGGGCATAATAGCGGAAGCGGTCGGTGTACTCCTTATATAAGGCGTTGAGCACGTTGTCGCCCACAATCATAAACTTCACCTCGCGATGGTGAGGGAGCTTGATGGCAAAATCGGCGGTGCCGTTGAGCAAGAAATAGGCATTGGGGGAGTCGGGCACGAGGTCTTTGTCGGGATCGAAGCGCGTTTGCTTCGTCACATAGATGCCCGAAAGGGAGAGCGAAGCCACATATTGCTTGCGACTGCCCAACGTCTTGCTGTAGGTGGCAGAAAGCCCATAGCGATCGGAGGGCATGAAAGGCAACCAATCTTGGCGACTCAAGTTGCGACCAAAGATCCATTCGCCCTTTGCCACGAGGGTCAAGGGCTCGATGGGCTTGTAGGTGGCTTCGATGTCACCTCCCATGAGGCGCACATCGTCTTGGTCGTAGATAAATTTGGGATATTTTCCACTAGGGTGATTGTGGAAACGATCCTTGCCTGTGCCGATATGGTCGTAGATGTAGCTGTCGATGCGCTGATAGAACACGCTGGGTTCTACCGAGAACAGGCTGTTTCTCCACTTCGTGCCCAACACGGCTTTGTAGCCTCGCTCACTCTCTAAGTGGCGATTACCCACCACCCAATAGGAACCTTCTTGCAGACCGATGGCATAAAGCTCATTGATGTCTGGTGGTCTCCACGACCAGCCCACGTTGGCACGCGCATCCCACTGTTCGCTGATTTGATAGTGCGCAGCGAGCGAAGAGGTGAAGTTGCTGTAGAGTTTGAAATCGTCGTAATAGGTGTAGTTGCTCAAACTGGTGTAGCCATTGACCGACATCACGCGGAAGTCATAGCGCAGTCCGAGAGCTGCTTGGAGTTTGCCCCACTGTGCTTTGTGCAAGAGGAAACCTCCCATGGAGAGGGCGGCAAAGTTGGGGACAAAGGCGGGTTGTTTCGTACCAGGATAGTTAAAGTTTTCCTGATAACTATTGGCCAATCCGCTCTCTGTGGTCATGTTCCACAGGTGCCATTTGGCATTCCACGTCACGTCAAACTTATAGGTCTTGAGAATCAAGTCTTGCATCGGAATCCAACTCCACTGCTGCTTCTTGCGGTTCTCAAATTCCTGGCGCAGATTTTCCTGAAACGAAGCCACGATATCGAGTTGGTGATCATCGTTGATGTGCCATTTCACCTCGCCCTTCACGGTGAAGTGCTGAGACTGCTGGAAGGGAGGTTGGATGTCGTAGGAGAAATTGCGCAAAGTGGAAGCATCGGGACGACCTGCCTCAAAGCGTTTGATGAGCTGATCGAGGTCGGAAATCTTCGATCCATAGTAGATGCCACTGCGCTGATAGTAGATGCTGGAGAGCAGCGTGGCGGTGATGTGCTTGTCTTTATAGCCCAACATGGCAGAGAGGGCGATGTTGTTGTAGCCGGTGTTGTTGAGGATGTAGTCGGCCGTGCGGTAGTCGCCACCTTTGGTGTAGTTGCCGTGCACACGCATGCCCCAGCGTTTGTAGCCCGCTTCGAGCGTTCCACTGCCCGACACACCGCGCGCATTGGTGTCGTAGCCCATATTGGCCGAACCTTTGACGTGGAATCGGGTGCTATCGTAGGGCAATGGTGCATCATTGAGCAGCACCACACCACCCATGGCTCCGAAACCGTAGCGGATGCACTCGGCACCTTTCACCACTTCGACCATGCTGGAGCCTGTGTAGTCCACTTCGGGGGCGTGGTCGGCTCCCCAACTTTGGCTTTCGAGGCGCACCCCATTGTTCATCAGTAGGATGCGACTGGAGTGCATGCCTTGAATCACAGGTTTGGCAATCGTTCCTCCTGTGCTGATGGAGCTAACTCCAGGGATAGTTTCTAAAAGTTTTGCGAGGGAAGTTGCGCCACCCTTTTCGATGTCGGCAGTCTTCACGGCAGCCGACTGCTGGAGCACAGAGGTGTGCTTGCGACGGGCATTGACCGTGACACCTTGAATCATCTGGCTGGCATCTTGCAGCGAGAGAGCGATGTGGCCATTGGCGGGCACGGTGAGTGTGCGCACGAGTTTGTGGCATCCGATGTAGCTCACCTCTACATGCACTTTGCTGGGAACATTTTTCAGACGGATGGCACACTTACCATCGCTGTCGGTGATGCCGACGATACCTTCACAGCGCACGGATGCCCCGATGAGGGCTTCGTGAGTGCCCTGGCGCGTGATGGTGAACTGCACCGTGGGGCGCGCCTTTGAGGGGGGATCGCTGGGAGCTGGCTCGGCTGTGCCCTGCATGGGGGAAAGAGGGGTGGACAAAGAGGGAAGGGACGATGGGAAAAGAGCTTCCGCATCGGTGGACTGTGCGCCGCTCGCCATCGCAGCGAGGGTGAATCCTTGTGCCACCAAGGCAGCGCAGAGGGCAAGGGGTGCCGTGCCGAAGCGTTGCGGTGGGGACAAAGTTGTTTTTTTCATATTTGATTCTTGCATATCATAGTCGAGGGACATCCCCATCTCGAGGAGTCCTCTCATTTAGGGGTTGGCTAGGGTTGGGATGTTTAGTTGACTTTTGCCGTTTTTCTTCTCGGATGCAACGCTACTCTCCGCAGCACATCTCCGATTAAAACGATGGGCATTTTGTGTTTTAACTCCTATTCACGTCTTCTACTCCTTTATACTAATAATGGGAGTAAGGACGGCTTAGGATTTAACTTCTATTCACTCTGTATTATTTCCTTCATAGAGGGAGCGTAAGAGCAAAGAGTCCTTTCGTTTTTTGTGAGTGCAAAGTTACATCCTTCCTGATAGGTGTTCAATACTCACATGTAGGTATTTTCCGTTTTTCGATTAGATTTATTTACACTTAAATAAAATCTAGACTGAAATTATATATGTATTTTTACAGATAAACAAGAGAATATATAATATATCCTTATCAACCACCCGACTTTCGTAAGAAGAATAAGGAGAAATCGACATCACAACCTCATTTCACGGAGATAGTGTGCCTTGAACTGACTTTATTTCACCCCTTCTAGTAATATTCTCGCTGCACAAAATCCCTTTTCTCACTGCACAAAATCTTCTCTCTCAACCCACAACAAATGTAAACAATAAAAAAATACAACTTGAAAAGGGGTAAACATTTACTAGAAGATTGCATGCCATCTCCTTACAGCAAACACGCAACCTTCGTACTACCCTATAAATATCTCGGAGAGTTGAAATAAAATCTCGGAGAGTTTTCCTAAAAAATGGGAGAAAACTAAAGAGATCTCAGAGAAAAATAGAAATTAGACATTAAAGGTAGACAATAGACATTAGAAGATAGACCATAGCCATCGAATAACCACAGAGGAACAAACAAAAAAATAGACGTTAGAGCCTCCGCAGCCAATAAGTCGCATGGTTCTAACGTCTAACGTCTACTCTCTAATTTCTATTACGCAGGAGGAGGGCTTTGATTCCTTCGATTTCAAAGGTGAGGTATTCCTCGATGAATCGCTTAGCAGCCGCTTCGTCCATGTTGTGATCGATGATTTCTTCAATCATGCTAAACATACCTGCGGAAAGCCATCGGATAAAAGCATCGGAAAGTTGCGTACGCAGTTCTTGTTGTTCCTCGCTTAGATGCGAAAACCACTGCGAAACAATACGAGCGCACTTGTCGATAAATTCATGACGGTAGGTTTCGAGCGAAGACCCTTGCGCGCGGTAAAAGAGCAAATACATCAAGTCGCGATGCTCACGCACGAGATCTAGATAAACTTCGGTGGTCTTCTGGATATTCTCCGGAGCATTCCACTCGAGCATGTCGTAGCCCGTGAGTGCATGATACGACTCCAACAACCGCTCCATCTGAGCTGTGAACGGCTCAACCACTGCCACAAAGAGGGCATCCTTGCTAGGAAAATAGTTGTATAAATTGCCCAGACTAGTACCGGTTGCAGTCGCTACGCCACGCATCGATGCTTTCAAGAATCCGTCTTCGAGAAATGCACTGCGCGCCACATCCATGATGGTGCGTCGAGTGTGATCTTTTAGTGTCTGCATACTGGGAGGGTTATTTAATAATCTGCCACAAAGATACATATAAATGCAGTCCACATCCAAAAATTTCGACTTAAAAATATATTAAAACCGAGGTTTTTCACGTTTACATCGTTCATTTTTACACATATATCGCAAAGAATATTGAAAAACAAACTACTAACCCCTATTAAAAGCATTCATATTCGCAAATTTCACCACAATTGATTAGATTTCTTGCGAATTTCATTTGCACATATCAAACATATTCGTAACTTTGCAGCAACATTTCAACAGCAATGCCGTGAACAGCCCCGAAAAACACCACCACCCCATTCCCCACTGCTGCAAAGCTGATACGAGAAACACATCATCCATCTACAAAACACAACCTACCATGAGAATCAAAGACCATGATTCCTGCCCACAACTGGCAGGAAACACGAAACGATTTGAGACCATCGTCCAACCTATGCTACAAGAACTTAAGGCCTATGCCAAGACACTTCCCTTCCTCACTCAACACTTTGAAGAGGACTGGCAAGACGCGCTCATCGAAGTTTGGCAACACCTTCACGACTGTCCACCTCAGAAGGAGAGAGAATGGGCAAAACAACGCATCTGGCATCGACTGCATCTCAATCACTCTGAACGATATCGCAAGAAGATTAACCCAATTTCTTGCGAACTCGACGAGATAGAACTGTGTTCACCCGAAGAATACAACAGTAAAACGGACTATTCTTCCGAATTTGAACGATTAGCAAACAATGTTTCCTGCGTGAGAACCGCAAAAATATTAGATTGTCTGCGACGACAACCCGAAAAAGACCAAAACATCGTGTTCATGCGACTCGACAATTTCACCTTTCCGGAGATTGCAAAAAGCATGAAACTTACGAAATCGAATGTAATCTATCGTTATCGACAGACAATTTCCCTCCTCAAGTCTGCTGCAAGCCAAAAGTTCGCAGCTTTTCACAAACACTAAAGCTGTGTATTGAACTCAAAGGGAAGCGACAGGCTTCGACTACAAAAGCAGATTCTATCCACACATTTTGACGATATGACACAGACTCATCTTAAACAATAATCACTATGACCACAAACGCTCAACCTCATCTCAACCAGAAAGACACATCACCTGCAGAAGGCCAACCCGAAACGGTCTCCCTTGCTGTATGGCGCACCCATTTCACGACCAACGCCACACTTGGTGCACTCTACATCAACGGCCAATTCTTTTGCCACACCTTAGAACCGCGCACACGACCTTCGGGAACCCCGAAGATTCCAGGCAAGACGGCCATACCCGAAGGGAGATATCGCCTGCGACTTGACCTTGTTTCGCCACGTTTCTCCAATTTCAGCCGTTATCCTTGGGCACGTCCATGGGGTGGAAAACTCCCTTTTCTTTGCAATGTGCCAGGATTTAGCGGGATTCTCATCCATGTGGGCAACACGCCCTTTGACACCGCAGGTTGCCTCCTCGTGGGAGAGGCCAAAACACCCGAGTGCATCCTCAATTCTGTGGCCACCTTTCGCCGACTCATGATGCGTCTTCAGCGTCACCCTCGCCACATACCTATATATATAAGTGTGCGTAATCACCCCAAAGCACAACGTCCGCTCGTGGGGCATGAGGGATAGCATCTAGCATTTGCCCGTTTAGCACCACCCCATCACAAGAGGATATCACCTAGCGGGCACGCACAGGATGAAACCATCTGAAGCCTCGCCAGAACAACCTCGCAAAGCCCTGGTTTTACGGAGTGTCGCTAGGACAACTAACCATGCGCACCATGGAAGAAAGCAGACCCCCACCAATAATAAAACGAAAAGAAACATTGCTTTTCTAAACTTCTAAACCAAGATAATAGACATTTGCGAAAAAAAGATGACAAAAAACACACTATAATATGGGATAATCCAAAAATATTATCTAAATTTGCCAACGACAATGGGAACAATTTGCTGTATTTAGATTGCAGAATAAAGCCAAAAGGCTATTTTCCCCTATTTAAACCTTGTGTAAACAGCCCACAACACGTAGAAAAGCATTTGAGTTTCCTCTCGTGTCGTCGCAATCCCTGCACTACTTTTTATGGAGATTGCTACAACGTGATGCGAGGAAACATCAAGAAAAACGAACTCTCCCTGCAACATGAAATAAAAATAGCGTGGAACAGCTTCCTTGACGACAATAGCAATAGTGAGAAATCAAAACAACAAATCAAACATATGAATAAACTTTACGCTCTCTTCCCTGCGCTGGTGCTCGCTGCTGGCTTAGCATCTTCGGCAAAGGCGCAATCTACAGCCGAACAAGGCTATTTCTACAACAAAGCCTCCAATCGCATCATGATGGTGGAGGGTAATGTGGTGAAAGCATATCCTTTTGATGCCAATAAACTTCCTGCTTCACTCTTTGAGTTTGATGTGAACAACGAAGGAGCTGTGGCTTTCAAGAATGTTCTCTCGCAACGCTACATCGGAAAAGTAGGAAATTTCAACACTCCTATTGGCACGCAGACCGAAGAGTTCCGCTATAAGCTGTCTTCTACGTATGATGAAGAAGGCTACACCTACTATTCATTTGCGGACACAACGACTACTGGCTCACAAGTGTCTCTCCACAACAACAATACCAACAATGTTGTACGCTGGAATGCTGGTATTGGCGGTGAAGAAAGTGCACCCTCTCGCTGGTATTTCGTCAGCGCAGAGAAGATGCGTGCTTATGCCTCTTTGCAAGCCAACAAGCTCACCCTTAAAAATATCGGAGCAGACGTATTGGCTGCTACCGTGCCTGCTTACCAAAAGAAGGGCAGTGGCCTGATTACGGCTGATACACAGCTGAATACCAATTCGCAAGATCCCACTGAAGGACCAATTAAAAATCTCATTGACAACAACGAAACCACCTACTTCCACTCTAGCTATCAAAATGGACATCCTAAAGTGGCAAACATCCAGGTGACCTTCGACAACGCTTCTGGCCACAAGACTTTCCAAGTAGACTACAAGAAGCGCAAGCAAAATCCCTACAACATCCCCACAAAGATTGCTATCTACGGAGGTAAGAAGCAAGCCAACGGTACTATAACCTGGGAAGCACAGCCTTTCACAACTATAGCCAATGAAAAGCCTAGCACTGACACCAACTACGAAGGCGTAGGTGCTTATGGTGGTTACTTCCAATTCTCTGCTGATCAGGCATACGATGCTTTCCGCTTCGACGTGCTACGCACCAACTCTGGCTCAGACTTCTTCACTTACTCAGAATTCCAACTCTTCCAAACAGAAGTGGCTGGTCCAAAGCCTCGTGTGGTGAAGCACCAATTCATCGAAAAGGGCTCACAAATGTGGAGCGACAATAAGGAACCAACTGAAGGTAGCTATGCAGAATTGCTCGATGGAAAGAACACTACGTTCTTCCACTCTAACTGGTCTACCAACCAAGGCAACAACGGCAAGGAGCACAACTTGATGTTCAAGTTTGACAATCCTGACGAAGTGACGAAGTTCAAGTTTGCTTATGAAGCTCGTAACGCAAATGGTGAATTCAATGACCGCCCCACAGAGATTGACATCTATGGTGGCACACCTAATGGAGATAATTACACCTGGACTAAGATTAAGACCGAAAAGGCTTCAGGCAACATCAACACGCATGGGGTGAAAGGCATCGGTGGTATCTCTGGTGTCCTCGACATCGACACGCAAAAGCCCTACAGCGCATTGAAGTTTGTGGTGAATAAGACCAATACTGGCAAAAAATTCTTCACCTATGGTGAGATTGCGCTCTACTCAGAGAAGATTTATCCAGCTGGCACCACCGCTGCTACCGCTGAGCAAGTAGTTGCCCTCAACAAGGCGCTTACTGGTCTTGAAGAAAACCTCCGTCCTTACGAAGGCAATCCCGAAGCCCTCGAAACAGCTGCTCGCAATGCCATCAACGACATCGTGCCTGGCATCGTGAACACTGCTACTCAAAAGCAAGAACTTGACAAATTGCTCGCAGAAGCCTTCGCTAAGGCGGATGCCGCTATCGAGAAGGCTGAGGAAGCCATCAAGAAGAGCGAATTTACCACAAAAGCCATGAAGGCCCAAAAGGAGCAAAACGAACGTCTTATCGAAGAGGTTTATGAACTCCGCCAACGCATGGAAGAGCTCTACAACAAGATGGTTGGTGGCTACACCGAAGATCAGGTGAGAACCTTCAAGGAATTGCTCGAAACTCTCCTCACGGGTGTGAGCTACATCAAGGTGGGCACTGAAGACCTCGGAGGATTGATCCAAGACTTCGTCGATCCTGCAAGCCGCTTCAAGCTCGTTCCCCTCGAACCATGGCTCAAGGCTGACTACGCTGTGCACTGGGACAAGTATTCTAACCTTCAAGTGAAACGCCAAGACCGCGTCTCTAAGGGATTCCGTGCCTCTGTAAACGGTGAAACTACCGAATATATCGCTGCAGAACGTCCTGAGAATGTCTACAACGAAGTACTCGACTACGTGGTTGAAGCACCTATGGGCTCTGAAGTGATCATCGAACCTCAGTACAACAACGTTTGGATGCATGGCTACGTCTACATCGATGCTAACCAAGACAAGAAGTTCAGTTGGAATGTAGCTCCAGGGAAGACCAACAGCGAATTGGTCTCTTATAACCACTACCAAGGCTTCAACTCTCTTGGTGAAAGCGTAAGAAACCAAGCCACAATCGACAATGGTTTCATCCAGATGCCTTCATTCACCGCTCCTGAAAAGCCCGGTACTTACCGCATGCGTCTGAAGATCGACTGGAACAACATCGATCCCGCAGGTCAATACAACGGTGAATACACCAGCAACTTTATCAATGACAACGGCGGTTACATCTTCGACTTCCTCCTTAAGGTGGTAGATCCTACGGCTATCTCTTCTAGCACTACGACCACTACCCAAGCTCCTGCCTTCGACCTCTCAGGACGTCGCGTGAACACACCTGCTCAAGGACAAGTAGTGATCGTGAATGGTAAGAAAGTGGTGAAATAACCAGCCTATCTTTAGTTCATAGATAACTGAAACTCTCTTTCTGTCCCACACCTTCTTTTCGAAGGTGTGGGATTTTTTTGGTCAATTCTTTGGTAACCTTGGTCAAAAATCGTAACTTTGGGCTTGAAGCTCAGTTCCTCTCCTACAAAGGATTGGCAATGGGACTTACCCCTCTCACGCAAACTTTCCTATATGTTGGCATTCCCCCAGCATAAAGGTCTAATCTCTAAAGTCTATCCTTCATGAAAGGAATCGTTCTGGCAGGAGGTAGCGGCACGCGCCTCTATCCCATCACCAAAGGAGTGAGCAAACAGCTCCTCCCTATCTTCGACAAACCGATGGTGTATTACCCCATCTCTGTGTTGATGCTGGCTGGCATCCGAGAGATTCTCATCATCTCCACACCACACGATCTTCCTGGCTTCCAACGACTATTGGGAGATGGTAGCGATTTTGGTGTGCAATTCTCCTATGCAGAGCAACCTTCGCCCGATGGACTCGCACAAGCCTTCATCATCGGCCGAGAATTCATCGGCGACGATAGTGTGTGCTTGGTGCTTGGCGACAACATTTTCCACGGTGCTGGCTTCACCGAACTGCTCCAAAAGGCTGTAGCTACAGCGGAAAAGGAGCAACGCGCCACTATCTTCGGCTATCGCGTGAATGATCCTGAGCGTTATGGCGTGGCGACCTTTGACGATGAAGGTCGCTGCACCTCTATCGAAGAGAAACCCGAGCACCCTAAATCCAATTATGCCGTAGTGGGACTCTATTTCTATCCTAATTCGGTGGTGAACGTGGCAGCCAACATCAAACCTTCGGCACGCGGAGAACTGGAAATCACAACGGTGAATCAACACTATCTTGAGGCCAACGAGCTACAAGTGCTTAGCCTCGGGCGCGGTTTTGCATGGCTCGACACCGGCACCCACGATTCGCTCTCCGAAGCCTCCACCTACATCGAAGTGTTAGAGAAACGGCAAGGGCTCAAAGTGGCTTGCCTCGAAGGCATCGCCTACAGTCAAGGATGGCTATCAGCTGACGAGGTGGAGCGCATCGCTCAGCCCATGAGCAAGAACCAATATGGACAGTATTTGCTCAAAATGATTGCCCCCTAGGTTTTGAGATACCCCACTGCGCTACCCCATTTCTGCACTCCAGGCCTCATCCTACACAGCAGACTTACGGCTCACCTAAGCCTCTAGGCCTTGCTGCTCAGGTGGGAAAGGGCTACAGCCACACGCAGTCTCAACCCATGGGACTAGCTCTAAGAAGAGAGCTGAGGTGATGATTACCCATCCTTCCCTTATCCTCGCGACACCATAATAAAAACGTCGGAGTATTCTAACCGAAATACTCCGTCGTTTTCCTGAGATGCTCCGAACTTTTTGTTCATCTCTCCCACTAACTTCCGACCTTCCACAGATTTTTCTCCCACAATGATTGTTCACTCCACCCATATCCCCGACGTTGTCATCCTCGAACCCCGATTGTTTCGCGACGACCGCGGATATTTCTTTGAATCCTTCTCCCAACAAGAATTCAACCGCTTAGTGCGCCCCATCAACTTTGTGCAAGACAACGAATCTTGCTCTACCCGCGGTGTGATGCGTGGCCTGCACTATCAGCGCATGCCCCACACGCAGAGCAAACTCGTGCGCTGCACGCGCGGCTGCGTGCTGGATGTGGCAGTAGACATCCGTCAGGGCAGTCCTACCTTTGGGCAGCACGTAGCTGTAGAACTCAGTGAGGACAATCACCTCCAACTCTTCATCCCTCGTGGTTTTGCCCACGGTTTTGCGGTTCTCTCCGAAGAAGCGGTGTTCCAATACAAGTGCGACAACTACTATGCTCCCGAGTCCGATGCGGGAATTTCTCTCCTAGACGAGCGACTCGACATCGACTGGCGCATGCCCATCACCGATGCCATCTTGAGTGCTAAAGACCAGCACCACCCCCTCCTTGCCGATACTCCCCACGACTTCATTTGGGGCGAAGAGTTGTATTAAAGCCGCTCTCCTCTCTACAATAGGCAGCGACAAAAGACTCACACCCTGTCTGTGCTCTCACCAGCCTTCACGGCTAAGTGTCCCCCACTTCTACGAAGATTTCTCCTTAACGCTATAAGCACAACGCGACATTTCACCTCGGAATGCCGCGTTTTTTTGTCCTTTGCGCAGGGTAAAAAAAGAATGTGTGTGCAAAAAGGCGACGGAGTCCCCTATGTGGATTTTCAAAAATGAGTGCATCGCTCTGGTGTCATGCAGGTATTGTCCGAAAAACAGAGATTGATTCGACTTCCTCTCAAATCACTAAGGCATTCTCTGAAAAGATGGGGATTATCTCACTGAAGGGTAAGCCTATTCTCGCATAGAAGAACGAAGCACTCTCTCAAGCTAACCTGGTCTTCTCACGAGCATATACAACATCTTCCGTAAAAGACATCTCGATTTCTCCCAAAATATCTCAACATTTCCCCCAAGAAAAAACAAAAAGCGCGACATCCTACACTAGGATGTCGCGCTTATAGTCAGTGTTAAGGCTTATGCCTCAGCAGTTTCAGCCTCGGGGAGCGTCCAATCTTGCTGAGTCATGCGCACGTAGCTTTGATAGCGACGGCGAGCATTGTCTTCGCAAGCTTGGAAGAGTTCTTGGGCTTGTTCGGGGAATTGCTTCTTGAGCGCTTGGAAACGCACCTCACCCGTGAGGAAGTCTTGGAATTCATCCCAGTTAGGAGCCTTAGAGTCGAGTGAGAATGGGTTCTTACCTTGATCTTCAAGCGCAGGATTGTAGCGCCAAAGCTGCCAGTAACCACACTTCACGGCGAGTTCTTCTTCGCGTTGGCTCTTACCCATACCAGCCTTCAAACCGTGAGCGATACAGGGTGAGTAGGCGATGATGAGTGATGGACCAGGATAAGCCTCTGCCTCACGGATAGCCTTGAGGGTTTGGTTGTGGTCTGCACCCATAGCCACTTGTGCTACGTAAACATAGCCGTAGGTGGTGGCAATCAAACCGAGGTCTTTCTTGCGAATACGCTTACCTGAAGCAGCAAACTTAGCCACAGCACCCGTAGGAGTAGACTTAGAAGACTGACCACCAGTGTTAGAGTACACCTCAGTGTCGAGGACGAGGATGTTTACGTCTTCACCAGATGCAATGACGTGGTCGAGACCGCCGTAACCGATGTCGTAAGCAGCACCGTCACCACCGATAATCCATTGTGAACGCTTGGTGAGATAGTGAGAAAGTTCGTCGAGTTGCTTGCTAACGGGGCAACCTGCAGCCTTGCCAGCGGCAATCATGGGCTTGAGCTTTGCAGCAGCAGCCTTAGAACCTGCAGCATCATCCTTCACTTCGAGCCATTCAGCAGCAGCAGCCTTGAACTCTTCGCTCACGTGCTCACCACCATTGGCGATGGCATCCTTGAAGATGAGTTCGATGCGTGCGCGCATCTTCTTGTTGGCAAGCGTCATACCGAGACCAAATTCGCAGAAGTCTTCAAAGAGTGAGTTAGCCCATGCAGGACCATGACCTTCTGCGTTGGTGGTGTAAGGCGTGGAGGGGATAGAAGCTGAGTAGATGGATGAGCAACCTGTAGCGTTGGCCACCATTTCGCGGTCACCGAAGAGTTGCGAAACGAGCTTCACATAAGGAGTCTCACCACAACCTGCGCAAGCTCCAGAGAATTCGAAGAGAGGTTGTACGAACTGTGAGTTCTTGGGGTTAGAAGCTGCGTCAATGAGGTGCGCCTTGTTGGTCACTTTCTCAGTGAGATACTTCCAGTTGTCAGCTTCGCCAAGTTGGTCTTGGAGAGGAGACATAGAGAGTGCCTTACCAGTCTTAGGACGACCAGGACAAACGTCTACGCAGTTTGAGCAACCCGTGCAGTCGAGCACAGAAATCTGGATGCGGAAGTTCATACCCTTCATTTGGGCAGGAGCTTTCATTTCGATAGCACTCAAGTTGGGAGATGCAGCCTTCTCTGCTTCGTCCATGACGAAAGGACGGATACAAGCGTGAGGACAAACGTAAGCACACTTGTTACATTGGATACAGTTTTCCAAATCCCAAGCGGGCACATAGGCAGCCACACCGCGCTTTTCGTAAGCGGCAGTACCTTGGTGCCAAGTACCATCTTCTAAGCCCTTGAAGGCACTCACGGGAAGGTCGTTACCCATTTGTGCGTTGATGACGCGAGCAATGTCGGTGATGAATGCAGGAGCGCCATCGTCCACCTTAGCATCATCTGCGAGAGAAGCCCAAGCGGGATCTACGGGGAATTCTTGGTATTCTCCACCGCGATCTACTGCAGCGTAGTTCTTCTCCACGATGTCTTGACCCTTCTTGCCATAAGTCTTCTCGATGAAATACTTCATCTCCTTGACAGCCTTGTCCACAGGAATCACGTTGGTGATGCGGAAGAAGGCACTTTGGAGGATGGTGTTGGTGCGATTGCCAAGACCAATTTCGCGAGCAATCTTTGTTGCGTTGATGGTGTAAACCGTGATGTTGCGTTGAGCAAGGATGCGCTTAATCTTGTTAGGCATGTTGCGCACGAGGTCTTCACCTTCCCAAAGGGTGTTGAGGAGGAACGTACCGTTGGGTTGAATACCGCGCAGCACGTCATACATGTGCATGTAACTCTGCACGTGGCAAGCCACAAAGTTGGGGGTGTTCACCAAATAGGTAGAACGGATGGGGTGATCACCAAAGCGGAGGTGAGAGCAAGTGAAACCACCAGACTTTTTAGAGTCGTAAGAGAAGTAGGCTTGGCAGTACTTATCGGTTGTTTCACCGATGATTTTCACCGAGTTCTTGTTAGCACCAACAGTACCGTCAGCACCGAGACCATAGAACTTAGCTTGGAACATACCTTCACCGCCGAGACTGATTTCTTCTTTGGGAGGAAGTGACGTGAAGGTCACGTCGTCCACGATGCCCACGGTGAAGTGGTTCTTAGGTTCGGGCAATTGGAGGTTTTCATACACCGCCATGATTTGTGCTGGCGTGGTGTCGTTAGAGCCGAGACCATAGCGACCGCCCACGATGAGAGGAGCATTTTCTTGATCATAGAAGGCTTCCTTCACGTCGAGGTAGAGAGGTTCGCCGTTAGCACCAGGTTCCTTCGTGCGGTCGAGCACAGCGATGCGCTTTGCCGTCTTGGGCACTGCAGCGAGGAGGTGCTTCACAGAGAATGGACGATAGAGGTGTACGCTCACGAGACCCACCTTTTCACCCTTCTCTTCGCGGAGATAGTCAATAGCTTCGCGGGCAGCTTCAGAAGCAGAACCCATGAGGATGATCACGCAATCAGCTTCGGGGTCACCATAATAGTTGAAGAGACCATACTTGCGACCTGTGATACGAGAGATTTCGTTCATGTATTCCTCTACCACTTCAGGCACAGCCTCGTAGAAGGGGTTACAACTTTCGCGGTGAGCAAAGAAAGTTTCGGGGTTTTCTGCCATACCGCGAGCCACGGGACGCTCAGGCGTAAGGGCGCGGTTGCGGAAGTCTGAGAGAGCTTGTTGGTCAACGAGGGGCTTCAAATCCTCAGTTTCGAGCATTTCAATCTTCTGGATTTCATGCGAAGTGCGGAAACCATCGAAGAAGTTCATGAAAGGCACGCGAGTTTTGATAGAAGCGAGGTGAGCCACACCAGCCAAGTCCATCACTTCTTGCACAGAACCTTCGGCCAACATGGCAAAACCAGTCTGACGAGCAGACATCACGTCTTGGTGGTCACCGAAGATAGAGAGTGCGTGAGAGGCAATGGTACGTGCAGAAACGTGGAACACGCAAGGGAGGAATTCACCCGCAATCTTATACATGTTGGGGATCATCAAGAGAAGACCCTGAGATGCGGTGAAAGTAGAGGTCAATGCACCAGCTTGAAGTGAGCCGTGCACAGCACCTGCAGCGCCACCTTCACTCTGCATTTCCTGCACGAGTACGGTTTCGCCAAACATGTTTTTGCGACCTTGTGCCGACCAGTCATCGACATATTCGGCCATTGTGGACGAGGGGGTGATGGGATAGATAGCTGCAACTTCGCTAAACATGTAGGCGATGTGCGCAGCGGCTTGGTTACCATCACAAGTAATGAATTTCTTTGCCATAGAGCCTATGGTTTTTATTGTTATGTTGTTGTTGATGTCCTTGAGGAGTAAAAAAGAGAGGTAAGTCGTTCGACACAGAAACTCAGCCTATGAAATCGTAGTTTGACCCTTAGGCTACTACGGATAAACAGGATAAGCTAGGCATTAGAGCTGACATAACACAAGAGCTCGACGGAAGTGATTCTAGGAAACTTCTTCGTCTAACACTTAGTATTCAACGTCTAAGCATGTCTACGGCAATCTTGTCTACTCAGAGCTGGCTAGTCAGGCCAGAATGCTTGTCGATGAGGGCAAGCAGGGCTGTAATGATTACAATGTATGCTGCAAAGGTAATGATTTCCTAGTGATTAGAGAAATATCGAATGAGATTTTTCTCTTCTTTTTTGTAAGTGCCCTTTTATCTCATCTTGACACTTCCTTCTACTCCTTCCTTTTCGCTGTATTCTTCTGCAGACTCACTAAGCTTCCATTCTTTTACAATAATACTCCACGACCTTTTAATCCTTAAAAAACCATCTATTCTTTCCTTCAGACTCTCAGAGATTTTTATCTATCTCTCGAACTTTTGTCTTGACTTCCTCAGAAATTTCCCTCACGTCTTGGGCCTTCTCTTTCTTGTTTCACAGATTTTCTCACTCCTTTTCGCCTCATATCTACACGTGAATTTGTATCTTTGCGTTCAACTATTATGGTGAGCCAAAGATCATATTTGACTCCGACAATAGCTCTTGATAAACCATCGAAGAGGACTCACGATACATCCACTCTCACACTCATCAACGACTCATGAAACGCCCCGATTGGTTAGATAAAGAAAAACTCTTTCGCATCATCTTTTTGGCAGATACTCCAGCAGGAAAAACCTACGACATCGTGCTCATCCTGGGCATCCTGGCCAGCATCATCACCGCTTTTGTGGAGAGTATGCCCTCACTCGCCCACCCTTTTCAAATGGCTCTTGAGATTTTAGAATATGTCTTTGCCGTCATCTTCACTTTCGACTATGTGGCACGACTCTACTGCACACGGCGACCGATGCGATATGTCTTGAGCTTCTTCGGTATCATCGACCTCATCTCCACCCTACCCTCCTACCTAGCGTTCATCTTCCCTGGCGCGCGCTACATGTTGTTGCTCCGTTCCTTCCGATTCATCCGTGTGTTTCGTGTGTTTCGCCTCTTTAGTTTTCTCAATGAAGGCTACCTTCTTTTGGAATCCCTCCGCAGAAGTCTCAATAAGATTTTGGTCTATTTCCTCTTCGTCCTCATACTTGTCACGTGTATAGGCACACTCATGTACATCGTAGAGGGCAACGCCCCTAACACACAGTTCACCGACTTGGGCACTTCTGTCTATTACGCCATCGTAACGATGACCACAGTCGGGTTTGGCGACGTCACTCCTGTGACTCCTTTGGGGAAAATCCTTTCATCGATGGTCATGCTCTTGGGTTACACCATCATCGCTGTCCCCACGGGCATTGTAACGGCTACCTTTGTGGACGAAACCTCCAAACCAGTGCAACAAGGATGTTGCCCACGCTGCGATCACCGCGTCCGAAAGAACGACCGTTTCTGTTCACAATGCGGTGAAAAAATGGCGTAATCACGATTAGTCTGACTGCAATTGACGCAACCACAATTGGCGTAATCACACTGCAAAATCTCTCTTGCTGGTGATTACGCCAATGAAACATAGAATATAAGCCCCAATCGGTCATTAGACCGTAAAAGTGCTACTGGTAACGAAAAAGATTACTTCCTGTCATCTTTCATTCTCTTGTTGGCATCTTGTTTCTCGTTCGTTCTTGACGTAGCCTGCTACGTCTTCGAACTCACAACAAACCATCTGCTCAACAATCCAATGAAATCTGTTCAGGATCTAATGACCGATTTGGGCTAAAAACACAAGCACTTGGAGGCAAGTCACAAGTGGGGAGATGAGCAACACGTTGTGCCGTGAGGCACTGTATTTCTCAAAGATAGGATATTCCTCAAGATTGATGTTCCTCAAGGTTAGAATTCCTCAAAGAAAGCATTTCTCAATATTGGTATTCCTCAAGGCTGGCACACTAAAGTCCGCAAGCCTGTTTGATGCGGTCGCTCATACCGATGCCGTCACGCAGATTTCCTGCGAGGGTGAGCGTTGGATATTGCGATTGGATGGCAGCAATGGCTGCAAATCGCTCTACTGACGAAGCCTCATATTGAGGAATAGCGCGTGGATGGCGGAAGATGCGCACCAAGTCGGGATGTAAATCGCGGGGCAATCCCAACATCGTTTGGAGTTCACTCAAAACAGTTTCTGTGATGGCCTCATCGCTGGCTTCCACCCATTCGGGATGGCGCACACCACCCATGAAGACGGAGAACAATGCTCCACCCTCGGGAGCGCGATGCGAAAAGCACGAAGAGGGAAAGAGAATGCCCATCACCTTTCGGCCGGCAGTGGAAGGCACCAACCCACCGAAAGCTTGAAACGAACGACCTTGCACATCCTTAAATCCGACAGCCACTTGCACCACTGGTGCATAAGTGAGTGTAGACACGTCTTTCAGCAACGATGATTCCACAAAAGGAAGGAGTTGTGGCAGCGCATAGGCAGGACAAGTGGTGATGACGCGTTGCGCACGACAAACAAAATTGTTTTTTGCCGTTTGCATTTCTTTTTCATCAGACAAATGTTCACCGCAAGCCGTAGAAAGTTCAGAAACATCCAACATCGCGTCTTCTGTTGTAGTCACCACACCGCGAAGTTCCCAACCGTCTTTGCCTTCTGGGCGCAACACGGCAGAGGTGACGCCAAGATAGATGCGTTCGCGTCCGATGCCGTCAGCCAACTGCTCGATGAGACGTTCCATTCCGCCCTCGCACGACCACACTTCTTTGGTGGCAAGACGGTCTCGTTCGGTTTTGGGCGTGCGCATCTTCTGTATTGCTCCACGAATGAAACTGCCGTAGGTTTGTTCTAAGGCATACAATTTGGGCAACGCAAAACGAGTGACCAATTTGTCGGGATCGCCGGCATAAACTCCAGAAACAAAAGGATCAACAAAATTGCGGAAATAGGAATTTCCCAATCTGCGACGACTGATTTCGCCCACCGTTTCGTCAGGATTTACACCGCGCTGGCGAAAGGGTTCTGCCAAAAGTCGGAGCTTGTCGTAGAGGGTCACCAAAGGTGTGGTGAGTCCGCTCCACAATCCGTGTGGCATCTCCACAAAATTCCGTTTGTACCAAATCCATCGTGCGTGCGCCTCTTTGCGCGCTTTGAGCAAAGTGGATTTATCGAGAAGTTCAAACAGTTCTGCCACCTCAGGATGACTCAACGCACTCGTAGAAGGACCACTCTCAAAGGTGAAATCTCCCTCGTGGTAGGTGTGAATCTGTCCACCAATGCGATTTTCTCTTTCCACCACTGCCACATCCACTCCCTTTTGTCGGAGCATAAAGGCAGTGACAAGCCCCGTGAGCCCTCCACCCACCACCACAACTTCGTGGCAGTGAGAAGAGAGGGCAAGGCCTTGCGAGTTTTCGACACGAAGTTGCGCGTCGGGAGCCTGGTTTTGCGAAGATGGTGCCATAGCGCACAGACTATCCATTAAAACTGATAATTAAGTGTGCAACCGAAAGTGAGCGGACGCCCAGCCTGTGCATAATTGGCACCAAATTTGAAGCCATAGACCACATATTTTGTAGAAGTCAAGTTCTTTCCCCAAAGTTCAACTCCCAAGTTTTTCCATTCCATACGCACTTTAGCATCGAGCAGCGCATAGAAATGTTGCTGAGCTTCATTGTCTTCGTGCCAATAGATGCGACCGAGGGCAGTAGTTCCGACAGAGAAAGTAAGTCGGTCCATCAAATTCAACGGTTTTTCCACGGTGTAATCTCCCATGGCAGAAAGCGTATGTCTAGGAGTGAGAGGGACAATGTGATGGGCATAATCCACCACCTTGGCAGGTTTACCCGCTGCACCGACAGTTTCTTGTTTATATTCAATGAAGCGCGCATAGTTATAGCCATAAGCAGCACGCAACACTAAGCCTTTAATCGGAGAGGTGCGCACAGAAGCTTCCCAACCTTTGCTGTCAGAATGTCCAGCATTGTGCAAGATATTGCCCACTCCAGGCACCGTGAGTGCAACTTGCTGATCGCGCCAATCGGTGTAGTAGAGGGAGATTTGTCCTTCCGTAGCCCAAAATGGCAGATGGAAATGTGTTCCCACTTCATAGCTCCAGTTGGTTTCGGGCAAGAAGGTGCGCTCTGTCTCATAGCGGAAGGTTTGGTTGAATCCGCCAGCCTTGTATCCGCGCGCTACTTGCGCATAGAAATCGGCAGCCGCCCAACGATATTGCACTGCAAATTTAGGCGTGAGTTGAGAGAAATGCAATTTACTTACCCAATTTTGGTTGCCATTGGGCAAAGGCTTGCGAGTGGAAAGAGACGATTTCTCATTCTTACAGTCATCGGTGGCTTGTTCAAAATCGTAGCGCAAAGCTGCTGTCAATGAAAGTCCGCGCCACACATTGTAACTAGACTGATGATAGAAGGCAAAGGTCTGTGTGGACAAGAGATAATCTGTCACAAATCTTAAATCTGCGCCTTGCTTTGTTTTGGGCGAAGGCATATTATTCGCCACATCAATATTGTTTTTCACCCATTGTGACATACCAAAGAGACCAAACATCCACTGATAGCGCGAGTTCGTATTAGATTTCAGTGAAAACTCCTGACTCACCAAATTTTGACGAGTGCGATAATCCACCTCCGTATAGGGTTTTGGTGTGAAATCTTGGTCAATGGTTTGATGGTCTTTCAGATATTGATAAGACGTTTGGCTATTGAAGTCGAAACCTTTGCCCACATATTGCCAGCGCAGACCGTTGGTGTTGAGCAAACGCTCATAGCCTGAGGGATGATTGTACTTTACCTCATTCACATGTTGGGTGTTTTTGTCCCACACACCGTAAGGGTAACCTCCTTGGTCAGTGTAGTCGACCATAGAGTTGAGGCGCATCGTCCAACGATCATTGGCACGCCACTCCACACCCACACGCGCATAGCGTTCTTTGAGCGCATCGGCATCTTGGTTTGTGTATTTGTTTTTGAAATATCCATCGCGATTGTGCGCACCAGCAGACAGAGAAACACCCCAACGGTTGTTGAAAGTGGTTTGGGTGGACAAGTTGGCTGAAAAATCTTTGAAATTGCCGTAGCCCAGGCGCAGGCGCGTGCCAGTGCGGTCGAAAGGCGAGAAAGTTTTCACATTCACAATGCCTCCAATGGCATTGCGACCATAGAGTGCGCCTTGTGCACCACGCAACACTTCTACGCTACGCACATCATCTAGAAGAAAGTCGAAGGCTGCTCCCTCAAAGTGGGGCACACCATCTACATAAAAACCTGCTGTGGGTGCTTTGGCTTTTGCTCCTATGCCACGAATGTAGAGCGGAGAGTTCTGTTTGCTCCCGTAATCGGGCATATAGAAGTTGGGCACTACGGCAGTGAGGTCTTTGAGCGTGCGGAGTTGATGGTTATTCATCAGTGAAGATTCCACTTTCACACCAAGTTGAGGCGCAAGGTCTTTTTGATTGCGCTTCATTTCTTGAATTTGTGCTGTGGGAAGCACCACTTCGTGCAGAGCATCGGGGGCAACGTTGTGTGCAACGGCAGCACTGGACATTGAGTCTGTGGGAAGTGTGGTTTTGTCTGTCCCTTGAGTTGTGGAAAGGCTGAGCAATGTGCTGCAGCAAAGGAGAGAAGTGAGCACTGTTGTTATCGTTTTTATTTTTGGCTGCAAAGGTACGTCATTCTCACCAACCATAAAACCCTAAATTATGAGGATATTTCACCCCAAAAAGAGAAAGGAGATGTTGCAAAATTCGTTTTTGCAGCATCTCCATTGGGTCGATTGCTATCGTGCAGTTCGTTATTGAGAAGACAACTTCCGGTCGTCTTTCATTTCCTTGTTCGGAAATTTTTCAAACTGAGTTTGCGCAGTTCGTTGCGAGCGGTCACCCACCATGCTATGAGAGTGTAACCTCCGGCTATGCACCAAAGATGAAGCCATTCGCAAGCTACATCGGACAAACTCGCTCCCATCGAAGAAAGACGCACAAAACCATTGATAGCAGGTGTGGAAGGGATCACAGCCCCCAGCGTTTTCCAATACCATGACATGGCACTTGCGGGCCAACTCACCCCACTCAAAAACAACATCGGCACGGAAGTAAAGACGATGATCAGGATGATACTCTCGCGCTGATGAGCAAGGGCACTGAGCGAAATGCCAAACATCACCGCAGCCAACAGATAAGGCAACACAAACAATGCCAAATCACTAAACTCTACCAACTGGGGGAAGTCGAACAATCTTGGCACTACTCCTAAAACGAAGGCAGAAACAGGAATATAAATAGACAGATAGGCGGTACTTCTACCAAGAAGGCTTTTCAAAGCACGCCGTGGGGCATGACGACGACGGGGATGACGAGGATGAAACCATCGACGTTTCTCAGTAGCTTCCCCTCTTGCCACAGCTGCCTCGGCTTCTATGCGTTGGCGGTTCACTTCTGCACGATGCTTAGCATCGGAGGCTTCGAGGATGGCTGCCGCTTCAAGTGTCAAATCGTTCGTGGCAGGAAATCCATGCGTGCGCTCCATGCGCTCACGGCGCGTACCAGCTTCCATGCCAATACCAAGAATGAGAGTTTGCTGCAAGATGAGCACCAACACAGCAGGGAGCAAGAAGGTGGCAAATCCACTTTGAGGATTGTACAACGCCACGTGTTCGTAAGTCAAGGGCGCAGTGGTGATTTCTTCTTGTCGCTGCGTGGCTCCGGGGGTACGCGACACTTTGATGCGCGCATTGGTTTGCAGTGCCACATCGGTGGTGGTGGCGAGCACAGCTTTGTAGTAGAGCATACCGCTCATGTCGCAGTAGACTTGTACGCGCACAGGCGTTCCGCGCTGAAGATCGCGATTCATCTGACTGGGCAGGGAGACCACACCATAAGCTTTGCGTTGGCGCACGAGACTTTGGGCTTCTGCCAGCGAATTAGCTTGAGCCACCACCTCCACATCGGGAGCGGCATCGAGCCTTCTCACAAAGTCGCGCGAAAGACTACTATGGTCGCCATCGACTACCACCACTGGCACATCGCGCACCACTTCTTCATTATAAATAAAAGCGTAGAGTATAGGATAAATCGCTGGGACAACGAGAAGGAAGATAATCAATCCTCCATCGGTAAATATGTCGCGCAGAGTGTTGCGAAAGGATTTATGCATATAGATAGGGTTAGAGAGGGCATCCTCTCTGGTTCGGAACTATTCGTTTTCTCCATTTCAGTTTGCCAAAACAGAAATGAAGGGTTGCAGCAAGTCTGACGCCTCCCTTTTCCACCTCGAGAGTGCTACAACTCGCAAGCGTGATGCGGAGCAGGAGTCAGCGACTGAGTGCACTAAGGCAAGTATTGAATCTTCGTGACAATCGTCTTGAATCTCGCAGAGAAGAGCAAGGGCAAGAGCGCAAATCCAATGAGTGCTCCCCAAAATGGCCAAGCATTAGAGAGTGGCCACCCATCGAGGGCACAATTCACATAGAGTAGATAGTAGTGTCTCAGAGGGAAGAGGTAGCTCACCCCATGAAGCATGGGATGCATCGCCATGGCGGGGAATGACATACCACAAATGCTAAATGAGAGGACACCCCATAGTGAGGCAAAACTCAGTCCGAAGCGTGGATTGGGCAATGCACAAATCATCAACACTCCCATGCCTTGCGAGGCAAAGACAAAAAGGCTTAACAAGCCGACCATGGTGAGCCAACCACACTGGCAGGGAAAATGAAGATAGCCATAGAGATAGGCTCCCAAAGCCCATGCCACGGGGAGGAACAACGCAGCTTGCGCCGCGAGTTTGCCCAATAGTGCTTTCCACGCCACGCCACGAGTGTGTACCAACATGGCTCGCCCATGTGCTTCTTTGATTTCTTGTCCGATAGAATACACAGTGACGAAGAAAATCATCAGTGAGAGCATCCCAGGAATAAGGATGTTCGACAGATATACGTTGTAGTTAAGCGAGGGATTCCCGATAGGGTGAGCATCCACCGCCACAGGTTGGAGAAAAGCCATCGCCTGATCGTTGGTAGCTCCTTTGGCGATGAGCACCGAACGCGTAGCAGCTCCTGAAGCCAGTTCGCTCATGGTGCGCATATCTTTATAGAGCAACGACCCTGCCATGAGGAAGGTGTTGTTGGTATAAAACGACACCTTGGGTTGTTCCTGTCGGAGGAGCTTTTCGGTAGTGCCTTTGGGGAGGTAGTAGAAGGCGTAGATTTCTCCTCTTTGCATGGCATGTCGCGCTTCGGTCACGTTGGCAAATCGAGTGGCGATACGCGTGTTTTGGAAGGCATCAAGATTGCGTGCGATGTTGCGCGTAGTGGAGGTGTTGTCTTGATCCACAATTCCCACCGGCATTTCTGTGGGCAGTCCTTCTCCCATGAGCGAGGTAAGCATCACCACACTCACCAAGGGCACGATAAAGATGCAAAAGAGATAAATGGGACGTGAGAGCAATCGTCGCCATTCGCGGAGAATAACTTTGAACATATTAGACGTTAGACTTTAGACGTTAGACATTAGAGTCAACGAAAAGTAGAAATACTAGATGTTAGACTTTTAGACGTTAGAAATTATTGGAAGTTGACTATCGCGTGGCCACACTCTATGGTTGATGCTTTACATCTTGCTGTAGAGTAGATTTGATTAAACCACTAAGCATTCGACCTACTTCTTGAGTCTGTAGGAATGTGGATTGCAACTCCTGCTGTGGAATGTAACCGATAAGCTGGCACAACTCAAGCTGTGTTTCTAGTTCTGCTCGAGAGCCTTGGGCAATATAGAAAAAATGAGCCATATCTTTAACTGAACACCGGGCATTCCCTTCAGCTATATTAGAAGGAATAGAAATAGCAGCGCGCCGCATTTGGTCTGAAAGTCCATAGTTCTCTTCTTTAGGAAGTCTACGCACTAAATCATAAACAGCAACAACTAACCGCATGGCCTTTTGCCAAACAAGCAGTTCTCTATGGTTTTTGCCAATCATTGTGCTATTTTCTAATTGCAAAAGAAGTTTCTTATCTTAATTATTTAAGACTTAATCTTAGAACTCTTACATCAAAAGGCTACTCCGCAACATCTAACGTCTAACTTCTAACGTCTAGTGTCTAAAACCACCGTCATTCCTGGGCGGAAATCTTTGATTTGGCTCACGGGCACAGCCTTTACCGCAAAGGTTTTGAGGTCATAGCCACCCATAGCCTTCGTGGCACGCCACACAGCATACGAACCGACATCCTTGAGATTGGTGACACGTAAGCGCACCTCTTGGTTGTTCAAGGATGGCACAAAGGCCGTAACCACAGAGTCTTTCTTAAAACCTTGGAGTTGATCTTCGCGGACATTGAAATTTACCCACA
>ERZ773009.130-NODE-130-length-52831-cov-5.034713_pt1 | contig 52831 bp, 65 predicted proteins | sample MGYA00580663_ERZ773009 | MGnify/ENA primary metagenome ERZ773009 (study PRJEB29015, sample SAMEA2737969) | human oral metagenome | biome: human oral; feature: human-associated habitat; material: dental | place: China | collected 2026 ... | reverse complement strand
AGAGAGAAATAAGGTCAGAACAGCATAGCTGTGAGATTCTTCACAGGCTGCGGCATTTTCCAGGAACCTTGGGGACGTATAGAAGTCTACCCCGGCGCACTGAGACAGCCCTTTTCTCGGTGAAACACTACATCCCACAGGCCGATAAACTCAAGGATCCCGTAGGCTGTCAGCAACCCGACAGCCAGCTGGATGCCCTGGGTCACCAGCGTGTCTTCTCCGTAGATGTCCCTGGAGTGATTAAGGGCTACCAGTTTTTGCCAGATCCGCCTGAGCACGTTTTCACCCCTGTCCTTGATAAGACTGCCCTTGGGATTCTACGGACAGCCAGCCGCCCCCCCCTTTTACTGACGGATAGACGGCCGCCTGTCGGCCTGCAGCCGTGGGGGTGACGTTGTTCATGCTTCAGCCGTTAGGCAGTGTGGGATATTCGGGGCATTGGATGCAGGGAGCACGCCCATGGGGAAGCAGCAGCCTGTAAACGACAAACCTGACGGTCTTGGCCGCTTCGAGCGGGAAGCACGGCGTGAGCGTTGGGTGTCGCGCATTTTTTACGGACTCACGGCCCTCGCCTTCGCTGGCTACCTTTACGCGCTCAAGCTCGATTATGACGAGAGCATGGCGGTCATTGCAGCGTGTGAGCGTGATACCAGCTGGAAGTGCATGGACGCGGCCCGGGAAGCCTATCGGAAGAGCAGGCAGTAGGTTGGTGACGGGATTTGAAATATAAAAGACGTGCTCTTCCTGGACGATCTGACGCCGTTTCTTCCTCTACCTTCCACGCCGAAGCGTTGTTCCCTTTCATGGGACATGAATCCATGAATTGACGACGTGCCGTCCATCGCCCCTCAGACCTCTACCGCCACCACCCCCAAAGTACCGTGCAGAACGCGAACGCCCCCAGACAGGCCAAGAATGCGCACACAAAGTAGCGGATGAGCTGCCACCGCGCCCACCGGGCCAGATCAAGCTCGATCTGCTTTCTGGCTTTTCGCGATCTTTTTATCGCCTTGTCCAGCTCACGGGCTGCCTTGGATGGCTTGTTCTGCATGCACACGCTCCGCGACGGTTGGCAGCATGCAGGCATTGTGCCCGACCTGGCCTGAGAGCTGCATCCTGTGCTGCCCAACGGTGTGCCGTACCGCACGGTTGAGCCCGGCATTCGTCAGTTGCTCCCCGCATTCTTCCTGCCAACCGTGCTTACGAGAGGCAGCCATGCTGCCTTCCCGCTATCCACGAGACGAAGGTCTTGCTTTCCCGAGACAAGTACCGCTAGTATTTGTATATACAAAAACGGGTTACAATGACCATGCGCCAGCGCTTCACTTGGGATCCAGCCAAAGCCGCCAGCAATCTGCGCAAGCATGGCATTTCCTTTGAGGAGGCCGTTCGCGTCTTCGCCGATCCAATGGCTGTTACACGCCAGGATCGCATCGAGAACGGCGAGCAACGCTGGCAGACCATTGGCGCAGTCGGTGGCTTTACCTTGCTTCTGGTGGCCCACACGCTGTGGGATGACGAAGCAGGCATTGAGGTCGTTCACATCATCAGTGCTCGTCGTGCAGACCGAAAGGAACGGAGAATCTATGAAAACGGTTAGTGTCACCCTGGACGACCTGCCACCGCTCTCGCCGGAGCGGATTGCCGAGCTGCGCACCCTGGCCGAGCGCCCCGACAGCGAGATCGACTACAGCGACATCCCGGCACAAGACCCGGCAGACTGGGCTGACACCGAGCGCGGCCGCTTCTACCGTCCTATCAAGACCCAGACATCAATCCGTATCGACAAGGATGTCATGGCTTGGCTCAAGCGTGACGGCAAGGGCTACCAGACCCGCATCAACGCCATCTTGCGTGAGGCGATGCTGCGCGACCTGCAGCAGCCTGCCACCTCGCAGGCCACGCCAGCCGCTGCCCAGGGCGAACGTGCTGACGCCAATGTCTGAAGGGATCGGCGCCCGGATCGGCGATATGAGGTGGCTGGCATCTGCCTGAGGCGGCAGGTTCGGCAGCGGGCAGACCACATCAACGACGTGCCGCCCGTCAATCTTCAACCGCACAGTTGAGCCCACCATTCGTCGGTTGCTCCCACCGATCTTTCCTGCCGGCAGGGCTTGCGCCGGAAGCAATCAGGGGACAGCGCCACCTGGCGGCTGTACGGTTGCGGGACTGGAATGCGTTGAAGGTGTCCGGCACGGACGTGAGAGACAGCACCCTGTATTGTTGTTGCTTGAGGGGCCCCGTCGTTGACGCGCAAGAAAATGGCGCCTCCGGCACGAATCGAACGTGCGACCCTCCCCTTAGGAGTGTACCCAGGACGCCAACAAGGGCTCTACGGCCGCCATTATACATCGCTGAATCGACACAGAACCCATACCAATGTCACGTTTCTGTTTTGGTATTTCGGCGGGGCCGGCCATTGCGTCTGGCGGGGTTTGCGAAAAAAAAGCCCGGCGTAGCCGGGCGTACTGGAGGGGCAGAGGCATCGCGGTCAGTCTTCAGCGGGCCTCCCTTTCAGCTCATACCCTCCGCCGAGCAGCACATACATCAGCGCGCTGGCCGGGTTCTGCGCGCTCCGCTCATCCTCTTCGTACCGCTTGGCCAGCCTCCGGTAGACCTCAGAGGCCCCTGCGCTTTCTCGCAGCGGGACGTCGACCTCGCCCAGGCTCCCGTGGGACATTGCTGGGCCGCAGCGCTCGATGGCCGCCCAGGTTGCGGCGTCGTACCGCTTCGCGGCCAGCAGCTCCTGGATGTGCCGCACATCCGCCCTCGTCAGTAGGTCGGAGGCGCCGAGCGGGTAACGCTGCTCGCTGGCCGCCGCCTTGGCGCCTGCCCGGCGCGACGCGCCCTTCTTCGTGCGCGCCTTGGGGGCGGCTGTCGACGACATCGATGTCGTCGACATCACGTTGCTTCTTCGCGCGCGGGCGTCCCCTTCTGGTGCGTCCGCCCGCGCCTTGCGTCCCTTCCTGGCCTTGGCGGCGGGCGGCGTAGCCGCTGGCGTGCCCTCGGGCTCCGCCAGGTGCAGCTCGGCCGTCACCTGGCCGTTGAAGTCCAGCTCCGGCTCGGGCTGTACCACCAGATGCACGTCCTCATCCATGAACTCGGCCAGCACCGCCACCTCGTCCTTACTGGGGCGGAACGTGGCGGTAAACGAGAGCTGGATCTGGCCGCCGTCGTGGGGCTCGATCCGGAAGCGGCGCAGCTGCACGTCGGTGAACAAGCGCTGCAGCAGCCGCAGCTCGCAGTGCTCGATCACGTTGCAGAACCCGATAGGATCCATGGCGCGCGGCCGGGCAATCACGCCGTCCAGGAACAGGAAGCTGCGCAGCAGCGGATCGAAGTAGTCGCACAGGTCTGCGTGGGCGCGGCCCGAGAAGCGCGCGTCCACTACCAGCACCTTTTCGTCGTCGTTGCCGCGCTTGCGGATGTTCAGGGACTGCAGCTCGGCGTGTCCCTCGAAGCGGAACGACGGCACGGCCGTCGATTCGGTGAGTTCAGAATGGGATGTCATCGGTCATGTCATCGAAGTTCGCGGCGGCTCGCTGGCCGGCGGCCGGCCGAGCGCCCCCGGCATCATGGTTCGCGTGGTCGGCGCGGTCCAGTAGGCGCAACTGGCTGCCCTGGATCTCGGTGCTGTAGCGCTTGATGCCATCGCGGTCGGTGTAGTCGCGCGTGGCCAGGCGGCCGCTCACGTAAAGGCGACTGCCCTTGACCAGGTACTGGGCGGCCACCTCGGCCAGTCGGCCAAAGAAGGTCACGCGATGCCATTCGGTACGCTCTTGGCGCTGCCCGTTGGCGCGGCTGGTCCAGTGTTCGGTGGTGGCCACCGAGAGGTGACAGATCGGATCGCCGGCAGCCGTGAAGCGCGTCTCTGGGTCGCGGCCCAAGTGGCCAATGATGTCGACGCGGTTCAGCATTCGGCCTCCTGGATAAACGTCTCCAGCTCTTCGGTCGCAGGGCGCCGCCAGTTCGTGATGACGCCCGTGTCCACATCGATCTTCAGCACCAGGTAGTCGCCTCCGCCTTCCGGGAAGAATGCGGGCACGTATCCCTCGTATCCGACCAGCTTCTGGCCGTCTTGGGTCAGCAGGTCGGCCGCGAACTCGTCGCGCACCTTGATGCACAGGTCCAGCGTCTTTGCCTGCACCTTGATTGGCTGGTGGATGGTCACTTCCATGGGCGCCTCACCGAGCCCGGGCTGCAATGGTGCGCGCAGCGGTGACGACGACGCCCGGGTACAGCGGGCCTGCGCGCTTGAACGCGCGCGCCTGCGCGCCCAGGAACTTCATGTCGGGCACCACGCACTCGATGGGCGCCTGTCCGGCGGCCACCGCCTGCACCAGCGCCAGCATGTCCTGCACCTCGGCAGCGTAATTCACCCGGCCGCTGATGCCGGCAGCTCTCGCGGGGGCCTCTACTGCGGCCGGCACCGTCACCACTGCGGCCGTCATGGCTGCGATCTCGGCCTGCGTGGCCGCTGCCTGCATGTCCTGCATCGCCTGGGTGGCGGCTTGCATGTTGCCGGCCCTGGCGGCAGCCTGAGCCTTTTCCTCGGCCTGACGGATCGCGGCCCGGGCGGCCGCCTCTTCGCGCGCCAGGCGTTCGCGCTCGGCACGGGCCTGCGCTTCAGCCTGGGCGCGCGCCTCGGCAGCTTGTCGCTCCTGCTCGTGCAGCCAAGTGGCGATCGAGCGTTTCAGCGAGCGCTCGGCCTTATCCAGGTAGTCGCGCGGGGCGCGAAACAGATCGTTAACGGCTTTCACGGCCTGGTTGAGCGGCCCGGTGATACGGGTGCGCTGCTCTTCCACATCTTTCTGCAGCGCCTTGATGCGGCGCAGGTCGTCGCTGGCCAGATCGAACAGCGCGGGGCTGTCGATTACGAAGTCGGTGGCGCTATCCAGCATCTGCTGTGCGCGCCCGGCCAGCTCGATGGCGGGGCTGGCGTCGTAGCTGATGGTGTCGGTGGTCTGCATGTCAGTCATCGGTGTGGGTTAGGTTTGGGGTGTTGAGACGGTGGCGCTGGCACCAGCCGCGCACAGTGAGCAGCGAACAGAACAGCGGCCAGTCGGTGGTATCCATGTATTCCTGCGCGTGATAGGTGCCGTCCTCGCGCAACTGCACCGCCATGCGGCGCAGCGCCTGAACGTTGTGCGACTGCAGTGCGTGCTGGTAGGCGGCCAGCTGCGGCCCAACAACCGGGTACAGGCGCGCAGTGGTTTTCAGGTCCACCACGGCAGGGATGCCGTCGACAAGGCCGAAGCGATCGAGCGTGCCCGCGTAGCGCAGCACGGTGTGATACAGCGGCTGCTCGATCATTTCCCAGCGCGCGTCATGCTCGCAGCAGAACGCCTGCCAGGCCGTGAGGTATGGCATCAGCGCCGGATCCAGCGTGTCCGTGTCCAGATCGCCCTGGTCGTGCAGCTCGCAGGCCAGATGCACGGCACTTCCGAACTCGGCGGCGGCCGACAACACATCGGCCGGCACGCTGCCGAAGTCCTGCAGCGGCCGCAGGATGCTGGTCACACTGGGCAAGCGCGCGCCATCCAGGTCGTAGCGGTGGGCGGCGGCATTGAACGTCAGAGACATTTGCGACCCATCATTCGGTTTACATCATTGAGCCCCTTCATGGCCGTGATGACGGCCTGGGCGATGGGCTCGACCTGTCGCGTGCGTGCGCACCACAGCGTCCATGCGTGCGGCGTCTTGCGCAGAAGCTCTCTGGCGAGGCTTTCGGCTGTCAGGGTGGCGATGTGATCACGCAGGCTGCGCGAGCCGACCGCACCGAACCAGCGCGACCAGGCCGAGCCGTCGCATTCGACGATGATCTGGCCCATGCCGCCGAAGTCGCGCAGCAAGACGGTGATGGGCGGAATGGTGGCCCGTCCCAGCAGGCCGTCGGCCTTGGCCTCATAGATACGCAGCGCCTCGATGTTCTCGATGGGCTCGATTCGCATCACCAGCTCCTCGGTCACGACTGCGCCTCCTCGTTCAGTGCGGCGTTGAGCGCCAGGAAGTCGGCCGTGGTGATGCCATCGAGCGTGCCGCCTGCTGGCAGGCCCGCGCGCTGGCGCGCCTGGGCAATCGTGAGGCCGGCCTGGGTGATGCGCCGGGAGATCAGCGCGGCCTCGCCGGCGGTAGCTGCCGTGGCCTTGCCAGCCCGCTTGCCGCTGCGACGGGCTGTGGACGGCATCTTGCCGACTGCTGCAGGTGCTGCGGCAGCCTCCGGTGCGGGCTGCGTCGCCGCTGTGGCTGCGGCTGACTTGCGTTGCGGCGGCGTCACCTTCGGCTTTTTGCCGGCGGCCGGCGCGGCTGGTGCCGACGTGGTCATCGAAAGCCCGTCCAGCTCTTCGGCGGTGGGTGCGGTGCAGCTCTCTGGAAAACCACGACGCAGCGCCTGGGTCTCGGCGCGCGCTCCCAGCAGTGCGTAGGGGCGACGCGCCCACGCATCGTCCAGCGAGCCGTCAGCGAGCACGATGCGGTTCTCGCGCCAGTATTCGCGCGCCGAGAACTCGGCCACCTCGCCGGTGTCCATGCGTCGCCGCACGGTGACGCGGCACCAGGTCGGGAAGGTCACGGTCTGGCCGTTGACGACCTCGGTGGCCTCCGGTCCATACTCCGGCTCATCGATGCCAGCGCAGCCGTGGCGCATCGCAAGCATCCGATACAGGCCAGCGCGAGGGCGAATGATCCGTCGCGGGTCGTCAGGGTCGGCCGGATTCGCTCGAGCCAGGTAGACGGGGTTCTGCAGCGCTGACAGGCCCAGCGCGTTGCAGTAGTCGCGCACGGCGCGCACGGTGTCGCGGGACTCGCCCGGATAGATGGAAGTCTGCAGGATGTCGAGCAGAGCCTCGTCGTCAATATGGTCGGTGATTTCTGGTGTCGTCATGGTGCCGTCATGTTTAGCGTTGTAGACGGCAAAATATAGAACGGTAACTTTTTCGTGTAAAGGATTAGCGAAACAGATTTAAGCCATTACTCGCCGCTGGCGTCTGCGCAACAAAAAGCCCGCTTTCGCGGGCTGCTGTGCGATATCAAAGGTGTTGGAGATGAACTACATCAGCGCCACGAGAAAACGGGGCATGTCGGCGCCGTCACAACGTGTTTGATGCTCCTACGCAACGTCTTTATAATCCCCCCCCCCCCGCTGCGCGAATGGCTCTTTTCTGCAACGCGCTCGCGCAATACGCGGGCGGTCCTTTCTGCGATCTGCTGGGCCACACTGCGGCGGAGGGATGCCTGGTCGACGTGCTCGCAACCGACGCGCTCCGCTTCGCTGGTAATACAGGACTGCGCGTCTTCCGCGCGCGCCCAGGCAAGCTTCATGGCGTTGGCGACATCATCCAGCCTTCGGTAAGCGTCCGGGCCTTCGAGGTAGGCCAGCGCCAGCTTCATGACCGAGGCAATTTCCGAGAAGGCCGCTTGCGCCAAGCCGTCTATCGCCTCGATGGTGGCATACAGGGTGGCGCATTCTTGGGGTGTTTCATCGGCTGCCTGTTGGTCGCTCATGCGCGTGTTTACCTCGGTTCTTTGCGAGTCGTAACGAAACATAACGGCGGAAAACCTGACACCCTGGCAATTGGTGGCACCAGCACGACAAAGACCGACGAGCGGTAGATACTCCCGGATGAACGGTCGATTCAAGCGGGCGGACGGCGGTACCTCCGATGTTCAATCACCGTCCCCAGAACCTCAATCGCTGAAGCGTCGCCCTGAACTGTTGGGTAGTCGTCGTTGAGCGGCTTCAACTCAATGAGTGCTCGCCCGGTGTCATCAGCCCCCCTAGGTCGATACTTGCGCAGCACGGCCCCCTCCTCCCGACTGAGCGCCAGCACGTAATCGCCTGGCGCAGGCTCTACAGCTGGGTCAACGATGACCTGGTCCCCGGGTCGCAGCTCTGGCTGCATCGAGTTATCACGAATCTGCAGCGCAAAAGCCCGAGGAGACTGCGCCCCGGTGCTAAGCAGCCATTCGGGAGCACCTCCTGCGTCATAAGGGTCGCCGCTCCTCAGCCAATCGACGACCCTGGCTCGGTCAATGCACGGGATCTGGCGAATATCCTCCATGCCTGGCCCCATGCCCATTTGTTCGCGCACCAGCTTGACCCCTTCGCCGGTCATCAACCAAGCGGCGCGCACGCCGGTAGCCCCTTCGATTTTGGCGGCGGTTTCGCCGCGCATGTGCTTTGTCCGTCCCGTAATCCAATGCGATATCGATGACGGGGTCACACCTATCTCGGCCGCCAGCTGCAGGCGGGTCTTGCCCGAGATCCTCAACGCCTCTTCAAGCCGGTCGCTCAAGTCCATGCAGGAACTCCCCTGTTTATCGCGGAATTTTAGCGAACTCAACACAGGGCCGTGTCACAGAAGACACGATGTGTACTACATTGACCTGCACAAATTACTGTCTTATACAATGCTGCGGATTGAGGTAACGAACTATCGAGCACTGGCATGAAGACAGCAAGAGCCGTGGAATTGGCGGGCGGGCGAGCACAGCTGGCCGGCCTCCTGGGAATTGGGCGAGCTGCCGTCCATCACTGGGGAGAAGACATCCCCGAAGGGCGCGCCTGGCAACTGCGCGTTCTCCGTCCCGAGTGGTTTCCGCAGGACGCCCCCGGCGGCGGGCAACCCATTGCGTCGGCGCCAGTCGGTCAGGTCCACCAGCCCCCCGATGCCGATACGCCGGCTGCGGAACTGACGGCCGCAGAACGCAAGGCGCGAGAACAGCAGGAAAAGCTGGCTCGCATCATCCAGCTGGCCACAGAGATCGTGCAGGAGGCTGTGCAATGAACGGACGCTCAGTGGCAAGCGGGCCGAAACCACTGCATGAACTCGAAACCTACCGGCCGTCATACATTACGCTGCAGCGCCTGGTCGACGCGGCCCTGCATGGCGAAAGCGTCGACCGACTGCGGGTCATGCTCGATGTGCTGGTGCGCCTCGATGCCGGCCTGCCGACGGACAGCTTGGAGGCGCCAAGCGCCACCTTCCTGGCGCACCTGATGCACCTGGTCGCTCGTGGCCTCCTGGAGCCGCACGAGTGCGGCGGCTGGCTGACGATGCGCGACGCGCCGCTGGCCGACGCGGCGGAGGCCCTGCTGCGGGACGAGCGCCTGGATGGCGAGATGCTGCGCGCAGGGCTGCTGCTGGTCATCGGGCGACCTCTGCCAATGAAGTACCGGAACGCCCTGGATCGGCTGCGCGACCTGGGCTGGCAGCTCACCAAGGATGTGCAATGGCGCTTCTGATGAAGGTCGAGATGACAGACATGCCTACGGCCGACCCTGACGCGGTGCGCAGGGTGATCGAGCTGGCGGACAGGCAGATGCGCGCTGCGCTCTGGGAAGCCTCGGTCCAGGCCAGGGTCAACGAACACGAGAGCATTCAGCGCGCGCTGCGCGACCCGAGAACGACGCCGGAAGAGCTGCTGGTGCTGCGTACCCTGTTGGCGATGGAGGCGCTGATGCGCGAAGGCCCGGGCCAGCGAGCCGCCCCGATGTGGATCAGGATCAGGAACGGCCTGGACAGAATGCTGTGCATGGAAACCGAGGCAACCACCGCCATCGTGTTGCGCCTGTTCTCGCGTGACTGGCTGCAGCTGGGCGTCTCCCTCGACGGCTGGCTGACCGCGAGCGCGCGGCATGCGTCATGAGAGTGTACGCCGTCGACATCAACGCCGCGCAGCGCGAGACGCTGGGCCTGACCGCCACCGAGGAGGGGGTACTTACGCGCTTGCGGCTCTGGTACCTGTGGACCGAGCGACCGCTGCCGGATGATTGGTGCTGGATATACGCCATCGCCGGCGTGGGCCAGTCCGCGCCATACGCGGAGCGCCAGGCTGTGGCCAATGTCGTGCAGCGTTTCTTCGTCTACGTGAAGCGCGACGGCGGTCACGTATGGGTGCGCCGCGAATATGACGACCTGATTGCAGCCAGCCATGCCGCAGCAACAGGCCAGCGGACCGGGGGCGCTGATGACGCAAATTCCGCGTGACTGGATCCCTGCGCCACTTCCAGACCTCTCCAGCCAGGCAGGGGATGTTCACCTGGCGTTGCTGGATCTGCACTTCATCAACCATCGTCCATTGCCATTGGACCGGAAGGCGCTCCATCGCCTGCTCAACGTCCGAACCTACTACCAGGAGTGGCAGGTGGAGGCCGTACTGAACACCCATTTCAACAGAACGCCGCAGGGCTGGTTGCCCATGCTCGAACCAAAGCCACTGGATGCCCGGCCATGCACTACTTCTCCTTCCACATCCGCGACTACCGAAGCAAAACCGGGTACCTGACGCGCATGCAGAACCTTGCCTATCGACTGCTGCTGGAAGAGTGCTACATGACCGAGCGGCCTCTGCCGTCAGATCCGGCTGAGTGCGCCCGCAAGATCGGCATGTCCGATTGCGTAGACGACGTGAGGCTGGTGCTGAATGACTTCTTCGAGCTGGGCGAGGACGGCTACAGGAATCGTCGCTGCGAGGAGGAGCTGAGCAACTGCATCGAGCGCCAGGAGAAAAAGCGCCGGGCCGGCATGGCGTCGGGCGAGGCGCGGCGTGCACGCGCCGAGCGCCTCAAGCAAGGCACGCAAAGCGATGTGCGCACCGGCACGGCATCGAGAAATGAACGGATGCTGAACGCCCATTCGACAGATGATGAACAGCCGCTGAACATCTGTTCAACACGTGTTGAACTACCCAATACCCATTACCCATTACCCAAAACCCATCTAACCCCCCCTGTCCCCCCCTTGGGCGGCCTGGGGTCAGTGACGTCGTTCGATGTCGATCCTGTTGCGGGGCCTGAAGGCGCGGTCAGCTCGGGCACAAGCCAGCCAAGCGCGGCGCTGCCCGATTCGGCCAAGCAGCGCCATGCGCGTGCACGTAGCGGCCCCGAGAGCTGGTCCGGCGTGCATGTCGAGCGACCCGGTGAGGTTTCGGTAGCGCTGTGGCGCGACTTCTGCGTGCTGCGAAAGGCCAAGCGCGCCCCGATCACCGAGGCTGCACTGGCAGGCATACGGCGCGAGGCAGGCAAGGCCGGGGTAACGCTCTCGGATGCGCTGGCGTTCATGGCTGAACGAGGGCACCAGGGCTTCATCGTCGATGCGTATCTGCGCCGCGACGGCCCATCGCCGTCCAGGCGAGGCGCGCCCGCCAGATTGCAGCACACGCCGCACAGCGGCTTTTCGGAACTCGATTACCGTCAGGAGGTCAACGAGGATGGGACCCTCGCACAGTAGGCCAGCACCTCGACGGCTGGCGCAGATCACGGGAAGAACCGTGTCGCCACTGGGTGCGCGCGACGCTGTCTGCGAGCGACACGGACCGTACCGCAGCGACGGCTGGCTGCTCTGCGGTGTGCGCGAGTGCTGGCGCCCGTGCCCAGCCTGCAGCCGTGAGGCTGAACAGCGGGAGGCGGCCGAGGCTGCGCGCCAGCGCGTCGAGGCCAGACAGCGACGCCTGGAGCGAGCCATTCAGCGCGCAGCCATCCCGCCGCGCTTTGCAGACCGGACGTTCGAGGGCTACCGGGCCATGAGCGACGCACAGCGCCGTGCGCTGCAGGCCGCGCGCGCCTACGCCGCCGATTTTGCCGCTCATCGCAAAGCTGGCAAGGGGCTGGTGTTCGTTGGGAGTACGGGCACCGGAAAGAGCCACCTGGCGTGCGCCATCCTGCGCGCGGTGGTGCTGCAGGGCTTCGCTGGCCTGTACATCACGGCGCTGGAGCTGATCCGCATGGTGCGAAGCACGTGGCGCCACAGAGGCGACATGACCGAGCAGGATGCGTTCGCCGAGCTGGAGAGCGTCGATCTTCTGGTCATCGACGAAGTGGGCATGCAATACGGCACCGAGGGCGAGCAGGTTCTGGTTGGCGAGGTACTGGACCGGCGCTATCGCCTCCTCGCCCCCACTGTTGTGCTGACCAACCAGACCCCGGCGGGACTGGCTGCCTACATCGGTGACAGGCCGTTTGACCGGCTGCGCGAGGACAGCCAGTGGATTGTCTGTGACTGGGAGAGCTACCGCAGAAGACCGGGGGTCGGCAAGTGACATGCAAAGGATGCGAGCTGGCCGCCGCGACGCGATACGCGGGCCTGTATGTGTTGACCTGCCTGGACTGCTGTATCCGGCTGGTGCTCTCGGCGCACCCGAGCAAGGAGCGCGCCGCCGCCATGTTGGCGGTCATCGAGCACGGCCCTGGTGCGCCGGATCGTGCGCAGATTCTGGCGGGCGTGCAGAAGGCGCTGGATGCTCGTGCTGCCAGCCAGGCGGAGCGTTCTGGCGCGGTGTCACCTGGCGCGCGTCCGAGTGGGCGCAGGTCGGTGCACCAACAACTGCCGGGATCCCGGCGCTTTTCCGGAGGTCGCTCATGAAGCGCCTGATGCAACGATTCAAGATGTGGAGCGTGATCGCCGCGCACCTCGCGTTTCTGGTTTTCCTCATCTGGTGGGTGATCCTGCTGTCAGCGCGGCTCGTTGACCTACTACCCCCCTGGATCTGGCCGGCATCGGATGAGGGGCCGCGCATCGAAGGCGTCATCCTGCCGCCGGCCGGCGAGAGCGGCGCCAGTGAGGCGCAGCCATGATGCGCCACACCTTCATTCTCGCGCACGCCCAAGCGCGCCAGCGCGCCATCGAGGCGGTACGTGCCGCGCCCGATGGCTTTGCTGTAACAGTGGGCGAGAACACGCGCACGCTCGATCAGAACGCCGCGCAGTGGCCGATTCTGGAGGCGTTCGCGCAGCAGCTGCAGTGGCCTGTCAATGGCGCGCTGACGTGGATGAGCGCTGAGGAGTGGAAGGATGTGCTCACGGCCGCGTTCTTTCAGGAATCGGCCCGCCTGGCCATGGGCCTGAACGGCGGCGTGGTGATGCTGGGTCGACGCACGTCGCAGTTCGGCCGGCAGGAGTTCGGAGCCTGGCTGGAGTTTCTGCACGCAGTGGCCGTCGAGCGCGGCGTGGCGTTGCCTGATCCGAGGACGCTCCCATGACGCTGGCCGCGATCCGCAGCGCCTACGGCGTGCCGGCCTGGCCGCTGGCGCGCGTGCTCTACACGGCAGGCGGCGCGGCCCGCAGCGGCGTGATCGTGGGCAGCAGCGGCCCGTACCTGATCGTTCGATTCGATGACAACCGCCGCACCGCCTACCTGCACCCGACCTGGGGCGTGGTGTACCTGGATCCTCAGCCACCGCGCCCCAAAAAACCGAAGAAGACGCTCGGCCCGCGCCGGGCGCGACGCACCCCTATCGAGACCCCGGGCGAGCCCGGCAACACAACCAAGGACGACAACACATGAAAACAACCCCTGTCACCACAAGCGAACACACGACCGACGCCATGAACGCACCCGAGGTCAACGAAACCGAAGCACTGGAAACCGCCGCGCCAGCAGAAACCCCTCCGGCAGCGACCGAGCCAGAGACGGGCGCCGAGCGCGAGCCCGGGACGGGCGCATCTTCCGATGAGGCCGCGCACGAGGCCGAGCTGGCAGCGCGCCGGGCGGCGGTGCTGGCCGGCGACTACAGTGCGTGGAGCGCCGACCTGTCCCTATCGGAGCCTGTGACGCCAACCGAGCCGGAAGAGCAGAAACCCGCGCCTGAGGCAGTCGAGGCGGTGCAGCGGATCGCGCGCGCCCATGGCACGCCGGCTGCCATCGGCCGCGATATCGTTTTCCATGGAGACGGATACCCGGTGCGCGGCGTCATCATCGGGTCCGAGGGCAACAGCCTCGCTATCCGTGTCGAGAGCGGCATGGAATGCCTGGTGCCGCCGGACATCCAGATCCAGTACCTGGACGCCCAGGGGCGCGTCATCTGGACGAGCGCGGACCTGCAGGATCAGGAGCCTGCGCCGGAGCAGCCGCAGGAACCGGAGCAGCCGCAGGCCGCTGGGCAGGCCGATCCGGAGCCGGCCGAGGAGAGTGCGCAGGAGAACGATCAGTCGAGTGCCGCCCTGCAGCCCGAGAGCGAAGAGGATGCACCGAGCGCTGACGCGGGCGCGGCCGCTGGTGCCGAGACGGAACGCGAGGACGAGGCATGAAAACGAATCACATCCTGCTGGCCAGTGGCCGCATGGTCAACGGCCGGATGTATGACGACGACGAAGGCGCTGCGGCAGAGATCCGGCGCGTGCTCAAGGCGCAGCGCGTCATCGAGAGGCATGGCGTCGCGCTGTGCGTCACCGCAGAGGGCGACGGGGGCGGCGAGGAGAACGAGGCCGCCATTGGCGCCTACCGCACTGAGACCGGAAAGTGGCTGGTGATGCAGATCTGCGAAAAGGGCGAGATCAGCCACACGGCCATCGAGACCGAAACCGATGAGGATGCGCGCACGCTGCTGGCGCGCATGGCGCAGACTGCCATCAAGAACGCGGCCGAACGCCAGCTCAATGGCCTGTTGCAGCGCATCCGGATGAGCGAGTCACCCGCACGGCCGACTGACAGCAGCCAGGCGGGGGCTTGCGCGCAGGATGCGGGCGCGCTGGCTGACGACGCGCATGCTGGCTGCGACCGGGACAGCGACAGCCAGGACAGCGCCACGGACGCCAGCGACAGCGGCGGGAGCGCCTGCTGATGCAGAGCCCGAACAAGCGCGCGCCCACGCAGGCCGAAAAGCGCCACTGCCAGCGCGTGGCGGCCCTGCCCTGTAGCGTCTGCGGCCAGGCCGGTCCGTCGGAGGTGCACGAGATCAAGCAAGGCCAGTGGTACACATCGGTGGCGTTGTGCGCAGACTGCCACCGAGGCAGCCTGCTGGGGCTGCACGGGCAGCGTCGCGCCTGGATCATCCGCAAGATGGATGAGATCGATGCGCTGGCCGTGACCGTCGGCCGGTTGATGGCCCAAACGGGCCGCGAGGGAGCGATGCCGTGAGCATGTCGAACCGACCTGCCTGCCCGAAACTCGACGAGCTACTGGCGCAGCGCGCCGCGCGCTACGGGACGTTCGAGGGCACAGCGCACACAGCGCAGGCGCTCAAGCGCCTGATGCACGACGCGCCCGGCTGGGTGCTGCTGACGGACACGCAGCGTGAGGGCCTGGAGATGATCCAGATGAAGGTGGCGCGGATGCTCAACGGCGATCCGACCTATCTGGACAACATCGTGGACATCTGCGGGTACGCTGAGCTTGTGCGCGAAGCCATGACCGAGGCGCGTCGCAGCGCAACCAGCAACACAGACGCAGGCGAGCCATGAGGCTGATTGCGCGTCGCCATCAGTACTACGGCAATGGCGAGCCGTTCGACAGCACCGCCATCGCCCGGCGCGAGGTCCGCAGGCGCGTGCAGCACGTCCTGGACGGCTCCGAGGAAGTGTCGCGCCACGAGCTGCGCCTGGGCGTCGTGGCGCTGCACCAGACGCTGGACCACGGGTATGCAGTGGAGATCACCGACGCGCATAACGACACCGAGGAGATCTGGTTGTCATCTGACTTGCAGGCCGCTATCGGCGTCTACCAGACCTGGGTAAGGGCTCTCTCATGACCGATATCAAGACCCAGCCCACACGAATGCCGGCTGCCGAGCAGCCAGCGAGATCGGCGCCCACTGGCGACGACCTCGGTGACCTGCCACGCAGCGTCCAGGAAATCGCCCTGGTCATCGGCCGCGCTGATGCCATGCGGCTCATCGGCCAGCTGCCAACATTCGTGGCCGGCATCGAGGGCAAGCAATCGGCCAGGAAGGCGCTCTACGTGCCCAAGCGCCTGCCGCCCCGGCATCGCCTGGTGAGGATCCTGGGCGCGGAGAAAGCATTGAAGCTGGTCGAGGCGTTCGGCGGCCGCACGCTGCAGCCAGCCAACTGCCGGCACGTCTTCACCCGCTACCGAGACGAAGCGATCCTGCGGATGCTGCGAGAAGGAGCGAGTGTCCCGGTGGTGTTGTCAGTGATGCGCGTCTCGCGCCGCTACGTCGATGACCTGAGAGCGAGGGCCAAAAATGACCCGGCCAAGGCCGCCTGAGCGCCGCCTGTCGGCTGCGCGCATCGGATGGCGGCACCACAAGTGGAGTCGTGGCGTGCGCCCCACGATAGTGGCGCCTCGCTGCGAACCCGGGGGCAAGAGATGAACGAGGGCGACCTACTGACCGAGGTCATGAAGTACGTGGGAGGCGCTACGGGCGGCGGCGTACTGACCGCGTTCGTTGTGCGGCTGGCGTACAGAAAGCTGATTGAGGAAGGCGCGGCCGCCCAGCGCACGGTCTGGGAGACCGAGTTCATCGGCATGCTGCGCGCCGAGGTCGAGCGCCTGGCCGGGGTGAATCGAGATCTGTACGCCCAGGCTGCCGAGATGCATCGACGCATGATTCAACTCATCACCGAGAACACCGAGATGCGCGAGAAACTGGCGCGGCCGGGGGCCGCAGGACAACAGCACCAGGAGGGCGAGGCATGATGGAGCCTGCCTGGATCACCGAGGCACGCAAGTACGTGGGCACGCGCGAGATTCGCGGCCCGCGTCACGAGCCCCGGATCCTCGCGTGGTGGCGCTCCGTCTTTCGGGGTGGCATCCGCGATGATGAGACCCCCTGGTGCTCGGCGTTCGTGGGCGCGATGTTCGAGGCAGTGGGCGTTCGCTCGACGCGCTTCGAGTCGGCCAAGAGCTGGGAGACCTGGGGGCAGGCGCTCGCGCGTCCCGTCTTCGGGTGCGTTGTCACGTTCTGGCGTCCTGGCGGGGGCGGCCACGTCGGCTTCCTGCTGGGGCAGGATATGCAGGGCAACCTCCTGGTGCTTGGCGGCAACCAAGAAGACGAGGTCAACGTCCGGGCGTTCTCGCCTCGCCGCGTCACGTCCTATCGTTGGCCTGCCGGCGTGCCTCTCGACGGCACTGAGTCACCGCCGCTGATGGCCGCCGTGCCTGCCTCGACCCGCGAAGCCTGACCATGGCCAACATCCAGGCCTTCATCCTGGCCAGCCGCCAGGGCCCGCTGATCGTCGCCTGCGTCGTGCTGCTCGCTGTGGTCATGGCCGCGTATCTGCGCGGCTACGCGAGCGGCAAGCAAAGCGCCCAGGCCCATTACAACCAGCTCCTGGCTGAGCGCGACCAGGCTGCGCTCAAGCAGCTGACCGAGGCAGTCATCCGAGAGCGCCAGGCCGCCGAGGCTGCCGCCGCCATTGAGCGCGAGCACCTGGAGGCGGAGCTGAAGCGCGCCCAACAACAGCAAGTCGTCACCAAGGTGGTAAAGGAGTATGTCCACGCGCGCCCTGATCTCAATCGCTGCAGTCTCGACGCTGACGGCCTGCGCCTCTGGAATGCTGCCAATGCCGGCAAGCAATCCCGCGCAAGCGCCCAGCGCAAGGCCCATACCCGAGGCCCTCATGGTTCTGTGCGCTGACCTGCCCCATGCCAGAGACGGCAGGCTGTCGTCCTTGATGGAGAACCATGTGGAAACAGTGCAGCTCTACTATGCGTGCGCGGACCGGCACGAGGCGCTGGTGGCTGCGGTGCGTGCAATGCAGGGGAAGACGCGGCTGGGCGGGGCCTCGGGTACGGTGCGCGGGGACGCCGAGTTTGTTGGCCCTCAGCGCGCGCAGGCGGGATTCTGAGAGGCGCAGTCGTGCGCCGAAGCAAAGGAGCGTAAAGATGCGAGAAAGCAGCCAGGGAATGCGGTGGAGCCCCGGGCGCCGGGGTGGGATGGGTACCCCCGGTAGAAAGGTACTTCCTGCGGGGGGCGCCGGGCGGCGGGCTACGACGGCGCGAGCTTCGCTGACTGAGTGCGCTGAAATTTCTGTTTCGCTTCGCTGACATGGATCCACGTTCTGCCCTGGCCGCCGAGCGCCTGCCTGCGGAGGCGTCTGCATGAGTCGCGCAGCGGCTGCGCCCACCTACCCGGTGGCAACGATTGCCAAGCTGCTGATGATCTCCGAGCGACGGGTTCAGCAGCTGAGCCAGGAGGGCGTCATTCCGAAGGCCGAGCGCGGCCGCTATGAGCTGGCGCCGGCTGTGCAGGGTTACATCCGCTTCCTGCAGGAGAGGAGCTTGCGCAGCGACGCGCAGCCCATCGACTACCACGCGGAAAAAGCGCGGCTGACCCGTGCGCAGGCCGATACTGCCGAGATCGAGCTGGCACGCGCTCGCGCGGAGGTGGTCAACGTCGCCCAGGTCGAGCGCAACCTGGCCAACCTCTTTGCCGAGGTCCGAACGAACCTGCGCAACATCCCTGCGCGCGTGGCCTCGACCGTGACCGGCCAGCCCGACGAACGCGCGGTCAAGCGGCTGCTACTGGGTGAGATCGACCTGGCCCTGGATGCGCTGGCCGCGTCCGATGTCGTGGTCGAGCCGTCGGCCGATGATGGCGCAGCGGCAGATGGGGCGCTTTGACAATGACCTGGCGCTGGCGCAAGCATTCCGCTCGGCCAAAGAGCAACTGCGCCCGCCGCCTGAGCTGACACCCTCCGAGTGGGCCGAGCGCAATGTGCGCATCCCCATCGGCAACGCCGTCCCCGGCCTGATCCGCTTCGAGAACGCGCCGTATCAGCGCGAGCCGCTCGACATGCTGATCGATCCGGACTGCTACCGGATCACGCTCATGTGGGGTGCGCAGCTGGGGAAAACGCAGCTCGCGCTGTGCGGCCAGGCGTATCACATCGCCATGCGGCCGATGTCGCAGATGATGATGCAACCCACCGAGACCGATCTGAAGGTGTGGCTCAACGCCAAGTTTGACCCGATGATCGAAGCAAACCCCGCCATTGCCCGGCTTCTGCCCAAGGCCCGCGCGCGCGAGGGGGTCAACAACACCACGATGAAGAGCTACCCGGGCGGCTTCATGATGTTCTCGTGGTCAGGATCGCCGCAGACGATGCGGGGGCGCTCAGCGCCCATCATCGTCGCCGACGAGCCCGACGGCTACAAGGTGACGCCCGAGGGGCATCCAGTGTCGCTGCTGTGGCAACGCGCGGCCACGTTCGGCGACCAGCGCCGGCTGATGGAGATGTGTACGCCCACCACCAAGGGCGCCAGCCACATCGAGGCCGCGTTCGAGGCAGGCGACAGGCGCCGTTTCCACGTGCCGTGCCCGGACTGCGGCACGCACCAGGTGCTGCGCTGGGAACAGGTCACCTGGCTGGGGCGAGACGACGAGAAGGGCGAGCAGGAGCCCGAGACGGCCCGTTACACGTGCATCCACTGCGCGAGCCTATGGGATGACGGCAAGCGCCGCGCAGCGGTGCGTGCCGGGGCGTGGCGCGCAGAGAAACCCTTCAAAGGGCACGCCAGCTACCACCTCAACGAGCTTTACTCGACGTTCCGGAGGCTGCGCGACATCGTGCAGGATTTTCTGGATAAGCGCGCGTCAGGCGACCTGCAGACGTTCACGAACGTATCGCTTGCCCTGCCCTGGGAGGAAACCGGCGAGCGCGCCAACGCCGATACGCTCATCGGGCGCGCCGAGGCGTTCGCGGCGCCCGTGCCTGCGGGCGGCCTTGTACTCACCGCAGGCGTGGACATGCAACAGGACCGCTTGGAAATCGAGATTGTGGCCTGGGGCCACGGAGAAGAGTCCTGGTCTATCGATTATCAGGTGCTCTGGGGTGACCCGCTGCAGGGCGACGTGTGGGAGGAGCTGGAGGTGCTCCTGTCGGGTACCTGGCAACACGAGACGGGCGCGCATCTGCCGATCACAGCGGCCTGTGTCGACACCGGCGGTACAGGCGGCACTACACAGGCCGCCTACGAGTGGCTGCGCGGGAAAACGGGCCGGCGCATCTTCGGCACGAAAGGTGTCGGCGGCTGGGGGCGGCCCATCGTTGCCTCGCCCTCGCGCAAGCGAAGCGGCCAGCGTCGCCGGCACGTGGACCTTTTCCTGGTTGGCGTCGATGAAGCGAAGCTCACCGTCATGCGGCGTCTGGGCGTGGCGGCGCCCGGGCCGGGGTACTGCCATTTTCCCGAGGACCGGGACGAGGATTGGTACCGGCAGCTGACGGCCGAGACGCTGGTGACCCGCTATGTGAAGGGCTTCCCGGTGCGCGAGTGGCACAAGGTGCGCGATCGTAACGAGGCGCTGGACTGCCGCGTCTACGCGCTGGCTGCGCTCAAGATCGCCAGCCCGTCGATGAAGCGCGCCGAAGAGCGCCTGATGCGGGACGTCGAAGCCGTCGAACAGGCCCGCGAGCAGCGCAGCCGGGCGCAGCCAACTGAGCCCCCGACTGTGGCGCAACCACAAGTGGAAAAAACCCCCGAAGTTCCCGACACTGCCGCGAACAAGCGACCCCGGCGGGCGCGCCCCGTGCGCCCCCGGGGCTGGGTCAACAACTGGTAACCATGGCAGACATTTTCCCGAGCAGCATCACGGCAGGACTTACGCTGGATCGCCGCGCGATCGCGGCCACCTATCCTGCGCCCGAGTGGCGGCTGCAGGCCGTGCTGCGCGGCCCGGGACTCATCGGGACGCTGCACGCCGAGCCCGACGGGCATAACCACCGTTTCCGGGTCTCTGCTGCCGAGACGGCCAAATGGGTGCCGGGCGACTACTGGTACAGCGTGCGCGCGCTCCAGGGCGAGACCGTGCTGGAGCTGGAAGCGGGCAAGATCTCGGTGCAGATCGATCTCGCCCAGGAGGGCACGGGCTTCAACGGCGCCAGCCACACCGAGCGGGTGCTGGCTGCCATCGAGGCGGTGCTGGAGCGGCGTGCCACGCTCGACCAGGAGGAGTACCGGATCAACAACCGGGAGCTGAAGCGCACGCCGATCGCTGACCTGCTGCGGCTGCGCGACCACTACCGGATGGAGCTGCAGCGCGCGAAAGCGGCGCGCAATGGCACGCTCTTTGGCGTGGCTCGGGTGGCGTTCCGGTGATGGGGCTTTTCAGGCGCCAGAAACCGCCCCAGGAGGGCGCGCAGCCGCCCGTGCGCAGCCTGTCGCAGGCGGATGCTTTGCAGGGCCAACGCCGCGCGCAAAGCCGCCCACAGGGCCGGCTGCCGGCCCGTGCGGGCGCGCGACTCTTTGACGGCTCGCGCATCGACCGACTCACCGCCGACTGGACGGCAACGCCGGCCAAGGCCGACACGATCATCCGCCAGCACCAGCGCGTGCTGGTGGCCCGCGCACGCGAGCAGGTGCGCAACAATGACTATGCGCGCGCTTTCGTGCGCCTGGCCCGCACGCACGTGGCCGGTCCTCGCGGGGTGCTCCTGCAGGCGCAGAGCCGGGGCGATGACGGGCGGTTCGATACGCTGGCCAACGCGGCGATTGAGGATGCTTTCGCGCTCTGGGGGCGGAGGGAGTCGTGCGATGTGGCTGGCCTCAAGTCCTGGCGCGCGTTGCAGGCCGCTGCGGTGGCCTCGGCTGTGGTCGATGGCGAGTTCATGTTCCGCCTGATCTTCGGTGCAGACGCCGGGCCGTTCGGTTTCGCGCTGCAGATGCTCGATCCGCAGCGCTGCAACCCGCAGCACGACGAGGACGACCTGCCTGGTGGGCGGTTCATTCGCGCCGGCATCGAGTTCAATCAGTACGGGCGGCCGCTGGCCTTTCACTTTGCCGACGACCAGGGCGAGGACGCCTATGGTTACAGCCACAGCCGGCGCGACAGCCTGCGCGTGCCGGCCGCCGAGATCATCCACGGCTTTCTGCCCGAGTTCACAGGGCAAAAGCGCGGGCTGCCGTGGATGGCCACGGGGCTTTTCCGGATGCGGCAGCTCGCCGGCTTCGAGGATGCGGCCGTCGTCAATGCGCGCGTGGGCGCATCCAAGATGGGCGCGCTGCAGTGGCGCGACGGTTTCGGCCCAGAATATGACGAGGACGCGGCGCTGCACATGCCGCTGGAAACAGAACCGGGCGAGTTCATGTTCCTGCCGGCCGGCGCCGAGCTGCGCGAATGGGCGCCGCAGTTTCCGGCCAACGAGTTTGCCAGCTTCAACAAGGCCATGCTGCGTGGCATCGCGGCCGGGTTCGGTGTGCTCTACAACAACCTGGCCAACGACCTGGAAGGGGTCAATTTTTCGAGCATCCGCCAGGGCACGCTCGATGAGCGCGAATGGTGGAAGGAGCTGCAGGAGTGGCTGATCGAAAGCCTCGTGCAGCCCGTCTTTGATGCGTGGCTGCCCAGGGCGCTGTTGGGCGGGCACATCCGAGTCAAGGGAAAGGCGCTGAAGCCCGAGCGGCTGGCGCGCTATGCACAGGTGGCCTGGCAGCCCCGGCGCTGGGCCTGGATCGATCCGCAGTCTGACATCCAGGCAGCCGTCGCGGCCAAGAACCAGCTCCTGATGTCGCCCGGGCAGATCATCCGCGAGCAGGGACGCGATCCGTCGGACGTGTGGCGCGAGATTGCCAGCGACATACAGGAAATGCGCGACGCGGGCATCCCCGAAGAGTTCATCAAGTCGGCCGTGTTCGACAAGAACCTGCAGGCGGCCGTGATGGCCGAGACGGCCAAGCAATCCCGGCCCCGGGCCGGAAACCAGGAGGACGCTGCCGATGCCGGCAACGCTTGACGATATCCGGGCACGCGACGGCGCGCGTGCGTTTCGCTCGGCCCAGGTGGGCGCGGTCAACCAGGACGCGCGCACGGTGGAGCTGGCGTTTTCGAGCGAAGCGCCCGTGCAGCGCTGGTACGGCACCGAGATCCTGAGCCACGCGCCAGAGGCGGTGGTGATGACGCGCCTCAACGACGGCGCAGCCCTTTTGCTCGATCACGACTGGGAAAAACAGATCGGGGTCGTAGAAACCGTTTCCATCGACGCAGACCGCCGGGGGCGGGCTGTCGTGCGCTTTGGCAAGAGCGCGCGAGCCGAGGAAATCTTCCAGGACATCGCAGACGGCATCCGCCGCCACGTCTCGGTTGGCTATCGCATCATCGACGCGGAGCGTACCGAGATCAAGGACGGGGAGGATACCTGGACGATCACCAAGTGGGAGCCGTTCGAGATCTCCATCGTCTCCGTGCCTGCCGACACCTCTGTCGGCGTGGGGCGCTCGATGGACATCGATTCACCTGCCGCGCCAGACGCCGCGAGCGCGCCCGAAGCGCAGCAACAACCCAACACCAGGAACACTACTGACATGCCTGAAGCAGTCACCGGCGGCCAGAAGGCCGCCACCAACGCCCCGGCGCCCGAGAAAACGGCGGATCACGCCAGCACGCGCGCAACCGAGGTTGAGCGCCAGCGCGTGCGCGCCATCATGGACATGGGCGAGCAGTACCACGCGCCTGAGCTGGCCCGTGATGCAGCCCGTGACGGCGTTTCGGTCGCTGATTTTCAGCGCCAGCTGCTCGACCACATCAACGGCCGCCATCAGGTGCCGCTGTCCGAGCAGATGAAGCACGCCGACATCGGTCTGACCGAGAAGGAGGCGCGCAACTTCAGCTTTCTGAAGGTCGTGCGCGCGCTGGCCGAACCCACCAGCCGCCGCGCCCAGGAAGAGGCGGCGTTCGAGTTCGAGGCGTCACGCGCTGCCGCCGAGAAACGCGCCCGCGACAGCGAGCGTTTTGCCATCCCGGCGGACGTGCTGACGCGCGCCCTCAACACCGCCAAGACGGGCGCCGCCACTGGTGACACGGGCGGCTATCTGGTGGCCAACACGCTGCTGGCGTCGTCGTTTATCGACATCCTGCGCAACCGCGCCACCATCATGCAGCTGGGCACGGTCGCCGGCGGCCTGGTGGGCACGGTGGACATCCCCAAACAGGTGGCAGCAGCCCAGGGCTACTGGGTGGGCGAGGACCAGGACGCCACCGAGCAGGCGCTGCAGCTGGGCCAGGTGAGCCTGTCGCCCAAGACCGTGGCAGCGTACTCCGAGATCACCCGCAAGCTGATGATGCAGTCGTCCATCGACATCGAGGCGCTGGTGCGTGCGGACCTGGCCAAGGCGCTGGCGCTGACCATCGACAAGGCGGGCTACTACGGCACTGGCAGTGACCAGCAGCCGCGCGGCATCACGAATCAGACCGGCATCAACGCCGTGCAGTTCAAGGCCGAGCGCCCGACGTTTGCCGAGCTGGTGGAGATGGAAACCCAGATCGCAGTCGACAACGCCGACGTGAGCGGGATGGCCTACGTCTCGGAGGCCGGCTTCCGGGGCTACGCCAAGACCGCGCTCAAGCACGAGGGTGTGGCTGGCACGATCTGGGAGCCGGGCAACACCGTCAACGGCTACCGCACCGAGATCACCAACCAGGTGAACAAGGGCGATGTGATCATGGGCAACTTCGCCGATCTGCTGGTGGCGGCGTGGGGCGGCCTGGATCTGACGGTCGATCCGTACAGCAACAGCAAGTCGGGCCGGCTGCGCATCGTTGTCTTCCAGGACGTGGACTTTGCGGTGCGCCGCACCGAGTCGTTCTGCCTGGGCCGCAAGAGCTGAGGCAAGACGCCGCCCGGCGGCGCGACTGCCGGGCAGCCCTGAACAAGGAGAGTGACATGGAAGAACAGGTCGTCATCGAAGTGACATCGGCCATCGTGGTTGAAGGGCTTGTCGTGCCGCCCGGTCAGTCCGTGCAGGTGCTGGCGTCAGATGCTCGCGTACTGATTGCCCAAGGCAAAGCTGTGCGCGCAGAGGACGCCGAGCCCGAAGAGCCCGAGGAAGGCGGCGCCTCGAAGCCCGCAGCGCCCAAGACGCGGGCCGTCAAGGCACGCTGAACAAGGCGAGCAGATGCCGCAGCACGCCTGGGAAGACCTCGACACTTTCCTGCAGGTGGACGAGTTCGCCACATGGGCCACTGTGCGCCTGCAGGCAGGCGCCGAGCGCCGTATCCGCGGCATCTTCGACGATCCGTATCTGAACGCCGAACTGGGCGAGTACGAACTCGACAGCACACGTCCACGCCTGACATGCCGCTGGGATGACGTGCGCGACGTGACCCGGGGCGATGTCGTCGAGATCGAGGGTGTCGCCTACGACGTCGTGACCAACGCCCAGCCTGACGGCACCGGCATGGGGCTGCTGGCGCTGGCGGAGCAGCGCGCATGATCGAGCTAACCATCGACACCAAAGGGCTGGAAGGCATCATCGATGAGCTGGGCGCCATGCCGCAGCAGGTGCAGGCTGCCATGCGCTCGACGCTCACCAAGATGGCCGGCTGGGTGCGCACGCGCTCAACGCGCGGCCTCTCAAAAGAGCTGGCGCTGCAACAGAAGATCATCCGCCAGCGCCTGAAGGTGGCGCGCCTGCGCCGCACATCGCGCGGCGCCGAGGTGCCGATTTGGTACGGCCTCAACCCCGTGGGCCTCATTCGGCTGCAGGCCCGCCAGAACCGTCAGGGCGTGCGCGCCTACGGCGGTCGCCAGGTGCAATCTGGCTTCATCCGCCGGGGCAAGGGAGGGAAGCTGCACGTCTTCACGCGTGAGGGCAAGGCGCGCCTGCCCATCAAGAGCCAGAAGGTCGAGATCGCAGACCCTGGCAGCGACTACCTCCGGGATGATCTGATCGAGAGCGCCGAGTTTCGCGCGCGATTCCTGCAGGTCTTTGAACACGAGCTGACATGGCGAATGCGCAAACAGTGACCACCATTGAGGCCGTCCACGAGGGCATCATTGCAGCCATCCGGCAGCGATTTCCCGAGCTGCTGACGGTCGAAGCCTACCGGATGGACAGGAAGAACCTGCCCGTACCCGCGTGCCTGGTGGAGCTGACCGAGATGGAGGGCGCCGACGACTTGGACCCGGGTACCGGACAGCTGGCCGTCAACGCGCACTTTGAGGCGCGCTTCGTGCTGGGCTTTCGCCAGGGGAGCCGGAACCCGAAGATGGAAGTGCGGCGCCTGGCTGCCGAATTCATGGCCTGGGCGCGCCTGCAGCGCTGGGGCTGTCCGGTGGGGCCGGCTATGGTGATCGGCGCCTGGCCCGACGAGTTCGACCCTGAACTGGACCAGTACGAATGCTGGCGCACCGAGTGGCAGCAGGTGATCCACCTGGGCGCATCCGACTGGACCGACGACGGCACCACGCCCACGGATCCGGCCGTGTCGTTTGCGCCCGAAGTCGGCGCCGACCACGAGGCCGACTACCTGCACCTGGACAGGGGGGCGCCCTGGTGAACGCCTACGCCCTGGCTGAGATTGAGCGGCTGCTGGCCAACCTGATCCGCGTCGGTACCGTGGCCGCCCTCGATGCGGCGACTGCGCGGGTGACGGTCGATGTCGGGGGGCTCACCACCGACTGGCTGCCGTGGATTACCGGGCGTGCCGGTGCCACGCGCACCTGGTCGGCGCCGCGTCCCGGCGAGCAGGTGCTGGTGCTGGCGCCCTACGGGGATCTGGCCCAGGCCGTCGTGCTGCCGGCCCTCTACCAGGACGCGCACCCGGCGCCGGCTGCCAGCCAGGACATCGAGCGCATCACTTACCCGGATGGCAGCACGGTCGATTACGACAGCGCCCAGGGGCAGCTGACCGTCACAGTGGCGGCCGCCGGGCGCGTCATCGTCAACTGCCAGACGGCCACCATCAACGCGGCCGATTCCGTGACACTGGCCGCGCCCCAGACCACCTGTACTGGAGCGCTGACGGTGCAGGGGCCGCTCACCTGGCTGGCCGGCATGACCGGCTCGGGCGACGCTGCCATCGCCGGCAACATGGCGGTATCTGGCGGGCTCTCAAACAACGGCACCAACGTAGGCGCCAGCCACCGACACAGCGGCGTCGAACAGGGCAAGGATACGAGCGGCCCGGTGCTCTGACGCCGCTCAGGGCGCACTGCCGGCGGCCGCCGTGTCTGCGCACAACACCGACAGCATGCTTGGCACAACCACAAGTGGAAGCGCTGCCGCGCCCCGGCTATCGTCCCGCCTCATGAACGGGACCAGTGCCACCACCGGCCGCCGCCTGAGCGGCATCGATCACCTGCGCCAGAGCGTGCGCGACATCCTCGCCACGCCGCTGGGCAGCCGGGTGATGCGCCGCGACTACGGCAGCCGCCTCTTTGCGCTCATCGACGCGCCGATGAACCGGGGCACGCTGGTGCAGATCTACGCCGCCGCCATCGAGGCGCTTCAGCGCTGGGAGAGCCGCATCGTCGTCGAGCGTGTCACGGCCAGTCGTGCTGCCCCGGGTTCCATCACGCTGGACATCCGGGGCACGTACCTGCCCGAGGGGCGCCCGATCCTTCTGGACGGTATCGAGGTGCGCCGATGATCACCAATGCCTTCTCGCAGATCGACCTGTCGCGGCTGGCAGCGCCCGATGTCGTCGAGGTGCTCGATTACGAGGTCATCCTGGCCGAGATGCTCGCAGACCTGCGGGCACGCGACAGCGCGTTCACTGCGCTCACCGAGGCCGATCCGGCCTACAAGATCCTGGAGGTGGCCGCGTACCGCGAACTGCTCATCCGTCAGCGGATCAACGAGGCGGCGCGCAGCGTCATGCTGGCCTACGCCGCTGGTGCTGACCTGGATCAGATCGCCGCCAATTTTGGCGTGGCGCGCCTGCTGATCCGCCCGGCCGATGACCGGACCATCCCGCCCACACCGGCCGTCTATGAGACCGACGAGGAGCTGCGCAACCGCGTCACCCTCTCGCTCGAAGGCTACACTGCCGCCGGTAGCCGGGGGAGCTACGTCTACCATGCACTGTCGGCCAGCGGTGACGTGAAGGACGTGGCGGTGGACAGCCTCACGCCCGGCACCGTCAACGTGGCCGTGCTCACCCGTACCGGCACGGGCGGCGGCGCAGACAGCGAGGCCACCCGCCAGACTGTCGTCAATGCGCTCAACGCCGAGGAGGTCCGGCCGCTATGTGACACCGTGGATGTGCGGCTGGCGCAGATCATCGAATACCGCATCGAGGCCGTGCTGACCGTGTTTGCGGGCGCCGGCCAGGCCGAGGTGCTGGCAGCCGCCCGGGCGGCCGCTGCACGCTACGCCGAGGAGCAGCATCGCCTGGGGCGCGACATCACGCGCAGCGGCGTCTTTGCCGCGCTGCATCAGCCTGGCGTCCAGAACGTCTCGCTCATCGCGCCCGCTGCCGACCAAGTCGTCGCCTGGAACCAGGCGCCGCACTGCAACGGCATCACCGTGACCATCGGAGGCGTCGGTGACTGATCCCGTCCGGAATGCGCCGGTGCCACCGCATCGGTCGCTGCTGCCGCCCAATGCCACGCCCCAGGAGCGCGCCCTGGAAGGCGCCACCGAGCGCGCTGCCAGCATGCCGGTGCCGCTGCGCGAGACCTGGAACCCTGAGACCTGCCCGGCCGCGCTGCTGCCGTGGCTCGCCTGGGCCTTCAGCATCGATGAGTGGCGCGAGGATTGGAGCGAGGACGCCAAGCGCGCATCGATCCGTGATGCCGTGATGATCCACCGTCGCAAGGGTACCGTGTGGGCCATCAAGCGCGTGCTGGCCAACGCAGGCTACGGCGATGCGCGCCTCATTGAAGGAAACAGCGGCATTCGCTACGACGGCTCGTTCCGCCACGATGGCGTGCACACCTACGGCGACCCGAAAGGCTGGGCGCGGTACGCCTTCAACATGTCACGCCCGATCACGCGCGCCCAGGGCGAAGCCATCCGCAAGATGCTGCTGGCCACCGCCCCGGCACGCTGCCACCTGCTGGACCTCTATTTCACCGACGCCCGCTTCTACGACGGGCAGTACCGCTACAACGGCGAGTTCAACCACGGAGCTGCATAAATGGCCACGCTGCCAGAAGAGTCGAAGTTTGACGACGGCGTCTACCAGATCGAGCTGACCGATTCGGTCGTCGGTGGACCCAACGGGATATCAAACGCGCCGATGCGCAACCTGGCCAACCGCACGCGCTGGCTGAAGGACCAGGTGGCCGAGCTGATCAAGGTCGTGCAGGGCAAGGCGCCGGCTGAGCACGTGGGCGCTGGCGGCAGTGCGCACGCCGTGGCCACCCGAAGCGCAGCGGGCTTCATGTCGGCGGATGACAAGGCCAAACTGGACGGCGTGACCGCTGGCGCACAACCCAATGCCGTGACCACGGTGGCCGGCAGGACCGGGGCGGTGACACTGACGGCATCCGACGTCTCCGGCGTCGTGCCTGCTACTGGAGGCACCTTCTCCGGCCGGATCTATGCGGCCCTGGCCGATTTTGCGGATCCGAACGAGACGTCCGTCCTGACCGCCGCGTGGATGAAGAAGTATGGCGTGCGCTCGGTCGCCGGCCGCACTGGCGCGGTAACACTGACCGTTTCGGATGTGAAGGGCGCAGCTCCGAGTGCCAGCCCAACGTTTTCCGGGACGATCGGTATCGAGGCCGGAACCATCGTCGACTTCAATCACCAGAACGGCGCGACGGTCTACGTGCCGGCCAAGAGGGTCGGGGACATCACGGCGCCCGAGGCCGTGTCGAAGTACGGACTGACCGACTATGCAGCTCCAAAGGTCTCGCCCTCCATCACGGGCGGCATGACCGTATACGGAGGCGCGACGGTCTATGGAGGTGCGACATTCTCGGGGACGGCGAACGTGACTGCTCCGCGCCCAGCCAACACCGACGACAGTTTCCGGGTGGCAACGACCAACTGGGTCCGCCAGGCCATGTCCAGTATCTTCGAGGCTGCAGGCTTCAGGATCGAGACGCGCAATAGCGTCATACCAGGGACGCTTGCGAATCCGCCCCGCCCCATCCTGTCTACGGAGGGTAGCTGCGGAATGATCACGTTTCCGTCGTTCCTGGGTGGCCTGAAGTTTGTCTGGGCCAATTGCCGCGTCGAGCGGCACACGGGGTGGCGGGAAGTGATGTGGATCCGCCCCATGACCGAGATGTTTACCGGGGGGGTCTCTTGCTTCGCGTCAGAAGAGGTGGCCGCCAGTATCCATCCGCTTCAGCAAGGCGCTCGAATCTCGGCCTTTGCCAGGGATAACAACTCGAGGAGCACCGAATACGTGTTCGTCTACGCCTGGGCCATCGGCCGCTGACAGCAGGCGACGAGCAAGGATCCAGCACGATGAGCCTGGCCAAACGTTCACGCTCCGGACGCATCACACCCGGAGCGCATACCTGAAAACCCCGGCAGCCTGCCGTCAGCAGGCTGCCACAACACCACAGAGAGCAACACATGTCTGAAAACTTCCTGCATGGCGTCGAGGTGCTCGAAATCGACACCGGCCCGCGCCCGATCTCGACGGTGCGATCGTCCGTGATCGGCATCGTGGGCACCGCGCCGCTGGCCGATGAAGAAGCGTTCCCGCTCAACACCCCTGTGCTGATCGCCGGCAGCCTCCGGGAGGCCGCCAAGCTCAAAGCCAAGGAGGACACCGAGAACAAGGGCGAGGGCACGCTGCCTGGCGCCCTGGACTCGATCTTTGATCAGGCCGGCGCAGTCGTCGTGGTCATCCGTGTGGCCAAGGGCGACACCGACACCGAAACCACCGCCAATGTCATCGGCGGCGTCAATGCCTCCAACGGCAACTACGAGGGCGTCAAGGCCCTGCTGGGCGCGGAATCCAAGCTGGGCGTGGTGCCCCGCATCCTGGTGGCCCCGGGCTTCACCCACCAGCGCGACAACGCGGCCAATGCCGTCGTGGCCGAGCTGAAGGGCATCGCCCAGCGTCTGCGCGCCGTGGTCATCGCCGACGGCCCCAACACGACCGACGAGGCCGCCAAGACGTATGCCGGGGACTTCGGCGACTCTCGCATCTACGTGGTCGACCCCTGGGTGATGAAGCTCGACGACAAGGGCAAGACCGTGGCGGCTCCGGCGAGCCCCTGCGTGGCAGGCCTGCTCGCTCGCATCGACAACGACGAGGGCTTCTGGGTCTCGCCCTCGAATCACGAGATCAGCGGCATCGTGGGTACTGTGCGGCCGGTCGATTTCACGCTGGGCGACAGCAACGCGCGCGCCAACCTGCTCAACGAGAAGAAGATCGCCACCATCGTGCGCCAGGACGGCTACCGGCTCTGGGGCAATCGTACGCTTTCATCCGATCCCAAGTGGGCGTTCCTGTGCGTGCGTCGCACGGCCGACATGATCAACGAGTCGCTGCTGCGCGCGCACCTCTGGGCCGTGGACAAGGGCATCACGAAAACCTACCTGGAGGACGTGACCGAAGGGGTGAACGCATACCTGCGCAACCTGACGGCCAAGGGCGCCATCATCGGCGGCAGCTGCTGGGCCGATCCGGAGCTGAACACTGCCGACCAGATCGCCCAGGGCAAGGTCTACTTCGACTTTGACTTCACCCCCGTCTACCCGGCTGAGCACATCACGTTCCGCAGCCACCTCACCAACAAATACCTGACGGAGCTGTTCTGATGGCTGCCCGCGATGTACGCAAGAACTTTAACCTCTTCGTCGACGGCAAGGGATACGCCGGCCAGGTCGAAGAGTTCACGCCCCCGAAGCTGACGCTGAAAACCGAAGAATTCCGGGGCGGCGGCATGGATGGCCCTATCGAGCTGACGATGGGCCTGGAAAAGCTCGAAGCGAGCTTCTCGCTGATCGCTTATGACCGCGAAGTTCTCAAACACTTCGATGTCCGCGAAGGCGCGGTGCTGCCGCTCACGCTGCGCGAGGCGCTGGAATCGTTCGACGGCGCGGTCACGCCTGTGGTGCATTCCATGCGCGGCAAGATCCGCGAGATCGATGCCGGCACGGTCAAGCCCGGCGACAAGGTGGGCCTGAAGATCACCGTGGCGCTGACCTACTACAAGCTGCAGCACGGCAAGGACGTGGTGCATGAGATCGACATGGAGAACATGGTGCGTGTCATCAACGGCACGGACTCCATGGCCAGCACCAGGGCTGCGCTCGGGATGTGACGCCCGGGGTGAATTGACGACATGGCCGGCTGCTGCCGGCCTTTTCTTCCTGCCCGTTTCCGGGCGGGGAACACGACCAGGACAACAGCATGGCAAAGAAAGTGGAGCCGGCCGACGCCGGCCATGTGGATATCGAACTGTCGCGCCCCATTGAGATCGATGGCGTGCAGGTGACGACGCTGCGAATGCGCGAGCCTACGGTGGCGGATCAGCTTCTTCTGGATGAGATGAAGGGCAGTGACGCCACGAAGGAGGTGACGCTGGTGGCAAACCTGTGCGAAGTGACACCGGACGACATCAAGCGGCTGACGCTGCGCGACTATCGCAAGGTGCAGAAGGCCTTTTCGGGTTTTACCGCCTGACCAGCGATTACGTGCGCGCGGGCGCGCTGGCGCTCGCGTCGCACACGGGCTGGTCGTGCGCGGAGATTCTGGCCATGCGAACAGAACGTTTCGTGTGGTGGCTGGAAGGACTGCCGCGCGAGAAGGACTGAGCGGACGTTCATGCAACGCACGCTGACACAAGACGGAGCGCTACTCCATGATATCCAACAGCTCGGTGACGCTGGTAATTGGCGCCGCCATGTCGGCCACATTCCTGGGCACGACAGGGCGGGCCAAGTCGCACATTAACCGCTTGGGCGAAGACATTGCGCGCCTACGACGCGAGCAGCGTGCGCTGACCGGTGGTCGCCTTTCTGGTGGCGGCCGAGGCGCACTGGTCACCCAAGAGGTCGGTCAGCTGATGCAAAAGATCGATCAGCTGGAGGTCCGAAAACAGCGCCTGGAAAAGTCCTTCGAGAGGATGTCCAGCGGCAAGGAGATGATGGGCGGCGCCCTCAAGAGTATCGGCGCGATGTGGGCTGGAAGTCAGCTTTTTCTGAAGCCGATCCAGGCGGCTAGCGCCTTCGAGGACGCCATGCTGGGGGTGGCCAAGCAGATGGATGGTGCTCGCGACGCTCAGGGAAACCTCACGCCAGAGTTCTTCCAGATGAGAGATGCCATCCAGGCAATGGGCCGGGAAATCCCAATGGCCACGAACGAGCTTGCCGAGATGACGGCGGCTGGCCTGCGCATGGGCGTTGCCAAGAACGAGGTGCTGGGCTTTGTCAGGACATCGGCGATGATGTCCACGGCCTTCGAGATGCCAGCGGGCGAGCTGGCCGAGCAGATGGGCAAGGTGGCAAAGATCTACGGCATCCCGACAGAGCGGATCGGCGACCTGGCCGATTCCATCAACTACCTCGACGACAACGCGATCTCCAAGGGGGGGGACATCATCAATGTGCTGCAGCGTATTGGCGGCACGGCCTCGATGCTGGGCATGTCGGCCAAGGATGCGGCGGCACTCGGTTCGACCTTCCTGACGCTGGGTGCTAGCGCCGAGGTGGCGGCCACGGCGTCGAATGCCGTAATGCGGGAACTATCGACGGCAGCATTACAGGGCGACAAGTTCACGAAGGCGCTCGGGGAGGAAGGGCTGAACCTGGGACTGACGCCCGAGGAACTTCAGAAGGCAATGGCCATTGACGCTACCGGCACTATCATGATGGTGCTGCGATCGCTTAGCAACCTGCCCAAAGAAAAGCGCCTAACCATTGCCACACTGATGTTTGGCAAGGAGTATGGCGACGACGTTGCCAAGCTGGCTGGCGGGTATGATGAATACAATAAACAGATTTGGCTTGCCAACAGCGCAGAGGCCAAGGGCAGCATGGCACGCGAGGCCGCAGCCAGGGACAATACCGCTTCGGCCCAGTGGCAATTGCTGAAGAACAACATGAAGGAGGCGATGGTAACTATCGGTGATCAATTGATGCCTGCAGCGCAGAATTTCATGAAAAGTATGCGCGATGCCCTGGGTGACTTGACTGAATTTGCCAAGAACAATGGTGCCTTTTTACAGAATCTCTTCCAGGTTGCCACAAAAGTTGTAAGCGGATTTGTAGCGGCAAAGGTCGCCATGCTGGGCCTGGGGGCTGTGACTTATGTTATGGGGTCGGTCTCATCTGGCTATCAGATGTTCAGAGAAAACCTTGTCCGGGCAGGCGATGCACTGGAAGTACAGAGCACGAGAACAGGAAAGAGCGTCGGCCTGATGAAGCGCGCAAGCGGTGAACTGAGAGGACTGGGCGCAGACATGGCGCGAGTCGGAAGGGGTATCGGCGGGGCGCTTCAACGTGCGCCACGTGCAATGCTGACTTTTGCTCGCGCCAATCCGCTTGGCGTGCTCATGGCGGCATCTGCCACTTTGACCTACCTGATTTACAGCCGATGGGATTCAATTCTGCAATTCTTTCAGGAGCGATTTCCCGTTATCGGGGAAAAACTGGCAAAAATCGGCGAGTGGCTTTCTCAAACCGAGTATTCCGCACTCGAAATGGGGAGCATGGTGGTTATGGTCATGCCGCTACTGGGCGCACTAGCGGGAAAGCTGGGAGTGGCTGGAAAGAGCTTGTTAACGCTGGGCGGTACGTTCATGTCGCTGGGCAAGCTGGTGATAAGCCACCCGCTATTGCTCGCTGTGGGCCTGCTCGCCACAGTCGCATTTCTGGTCTACAAGAACTGGGGGCCGATTAAGACCTTCTTCGGCGATCTGTGGGACGGCATCAGTCAGAAGATCGGTGACACCATTGATTGGCTGAAGGAGGTCTTCGGGAAGTTCCGCGACTGGATGGCGCCCTGGGTGGACAGCGCGGTGTCAGCCTTCGGGTTGCTGCGCGATGGCGTGGGCAAGGTCTTTGATTCGATCGGCGAGAAGATCGGCAAGACCATGGAGGGCGTCCAGAAAGCCTCTGCCTGGGTAGAAGAGAAGATGGCGCCCGCCAAGGAAGCCTACTGGTCCGTGCGAACGGGTCTGAGTGATGGCATCGAAGGGCTGGCGAACTTGGTGTCGGGCGCTGAACGTGCTCGGATCGACGCGCCGGTGCTGCCTGCGCGGGCGCTGCCGCCTGTGACAGGGCGCGCGCAGCCCGCCCAGCAAAACACCGTGACGATCAATGTCAATCAGCAACCGGGAGAAAGCGGTGAGGCGCTTGCCCAGCGAATCGCGCAGGCCCAGGCGCGCGCGCTTGCGGTGCGTATTCGGGGAGGCCTATATGATCACGCGGTCGCTTATTGAGTGGCAGCCCGCCACGTGTCGGCCAGTGCCCCAGGAAGTGACTTTGTACACTCGCCATCCGCTACCGGTTGCGGGATACTCGTGGCATCTGACGCACGGGGTGCGCCCATGGACAATCAACAACAACCTGACGAGAAACCCGAAGCTCTCACTCGCTTCGAGCGAGCGGAGCGAATTCGGCGACGATTGTCACTGGTCGCCCATACGATCGTCGTGCTTGCGCTTGCCTACTACGTTTATGGAGTCAAGTCCGAGATTGATGAGACAAATGCAGTTATCGAGGCGTGTAGGTACAACCTTACCTGGAAGTGTATGGACGAAGCAGAGGCGGCATATCGCCAGCGCGAGTGATGGGCATGTTCTGGTGCCAGGGGGGATGGAATGACCGTTGCCTATGCCCTAGCCACCCCCGTCATGATGCAGCTCGGCGCTTTCCAGTTCGGCATCAACACCGCCGCCTACCAGGGCCTGTCGCGCTCGGACGAGTGGCGCTGGCCCGGCCAGGAGCGCTTCGGCCAGGCGCCGGCCCTGCAACACACCGGCCCCAGCGCCACCACCATCACCCTCGACGGCATCCTGTACCCCGAATGGCGCGGCGGCCTGGGCCAGCTCGATGCCATGCGCGCCGAAGCCGGCCGGGGTAAACCGCTGGTGCTGGTCGACGGCCGTGGCCAGGCGCTGGGCATGTGGGTCATCGAGCGCGTGGACGAAAGCCAGAGCATTTTCGCAGCCGGGGGCGTGGCGCGCCGCATCGAGTTCACTCTGCAGCTCAAGCGCTTCTCTGCTCGCGTCACCGGCCCGGTGCCCCGGCTGCCGGCGCTGCCCCAGCCAGCCAGCGCACCGGCGGCCGGGAGCGATGCTGTCGCCCAGGTGCGCGCGGCCGCTGTCAACACGGCCACCTCCGCCGCCAGCGTGGCCAGTACCGCCACCGGTGCCTGGCAGAGCCTGCAGCGGGCCGTCTCGCCGGCTGCGGCCTGGATCAAGGAGGCTGCCGGCGCAGCCCAGCGCGTGGCCGAGACAGCTGGCCAGCTGCAGGGCGAAGCCCGGGCCGCCATCGAGGCGCTGCAGGGCGTTCCTGGCACCGGCCGGGCGCTGGACACGGCCCGCCGCTTGGCAGACCGCGCCGGACGTTTTCGCGCCCGCGCCAGCAGCGCCTCGGACATCCTGCAGCGCTCGGTTCGCCACCTGGACGACACGCCCGCCGAGGCCGCTGCTGCCGTGTTCTCGGCACTGGCCAGCAGCAACCGGCTGAGCGCCGCCTGCCGCCAGCTCGCGCGCGACGCCGCCCGCATCATCGAGGGCAAACAGCCATGACCGCCACCTACCTGACCCGCGAGGGCGACACCGTGGACGCGGTGGCTTGGCGCCACTACGGCACCACCGACGGCCGCGTCGTTGAGGCCGTGCTGGCCGAGAACCCGGGGCTGGCCGCCCTGGGCGCGCTGCTGCCTGCCGGCTCCGAAATCCGGATGCCCGACATCGAACCGACCGCCGACGCGCAGGGGCTGCGGCTGTGGGACTGACGCCCACCCGCCAGGCGCCCGGCGCCCGTCCTGGTGCAGCACGGCCCGGCCAGGCCGCCCAGCCTGTGCGCCCCCAGTACCGGCTGCTGGCCAACCGCGCCGACATCACCGCCACCGTCGCCGATCGGTTCATCAGCCTGCGCTACACCGACGAAGCCGGCCTGGACTCCGACATGCTGGAGATCACGCTGGCCGACCATGACCCTGCGCGCCCCATCCAGCTGCCGCCCACGGGCGCCGAGCTGGAGCTGTCGCTGGGCTATGACGGGCGCCTGCAGCGCGTGGGGCTCTTCGTTGTCGATGAGCTGGAGCTGTCCGGCTGGCCCGGGCAGATGACGATCCGGGCGCGCGCCACGCCGTTTGAGGGATCCAAGGGCGGCATGTCCCAGCTGCAGAGCCAGAAGACGCGCTCGTGGCCCAAGGACACGCTCCTGGGTGATGTGGTGCGCACAATCGCGGCAGAGCACAAGATGCAGGCCGTCGTGGCGCCTGAGATGGACAGCATCGTGCTGCCGCACCAGGACCAGATGGACGAGTCGGACATCAACTTCCTGGTGCGCCTGGCCAAGCGTTACGACGGCGTCATCAAGCCGGCCGCCGGCAAGCTGGTGCTGGCCAAGCGTGGCCAGGCCAAGACGGCCAGCGGCCAGAACATCCCGACCGTGCGCCTGGCACCGGGTGATGTGTCCGACTACCGGGTGTCGCTCACGAAACGCGACGGCGGTGGCACCGTGGTGGCCTACTGGCACGCCACCAAGCAGGCCAAGCGCGAAGAAGTGAAGGTGGGCCAGGGCGAGCCCGTGCTGCGCCTGAAGCGCTACTACCAGGCGGCCGGGGTGGCACGTGCAGCGGCGCAGGCCGAGTACGACAGCCGCGTCCGCCGGCAGGCCACGCTGTCGCTGTCAATGCCTGGTCGTATCGACGTGCTGGCTGAGGGGCGCCTGGAGCTGGCAGGGTTCCGGCCGGGCGTGTCCGGTGCCTGGATCGTCACGCGCGCCGAGCACAGCCTGGATGACAGCGGGTACCGCACCGACATCGAGGCCGAGCAGGAGAGGTTCGGAGCAGCGACGCCCGAGGCGCCGCAGTCGGCGGCAGATTCGTAGGGGCGGGTCACTCGGCGTCCTGGGTGGTGCGGGCCAGGCGCAGCGCCTGGCGGATGCCCAGGCTGATATTGACGTCGCCCAGCTGTGCGGCGGTCTGCAGGCTGTCATCGTCCAGGTAGAGCTGGATGCGGCGCCTGGCGCAGAAGTGTCGCAGCACGAAAGCGCCGAGGTCATTACGCCCGCGCAGCAGCCTGGGCCTCGGCGGCCAGGCGGGCGTTGCTTTGGGTCATTCTGATGAGGGCCTGATCGAATTCCGGCCGCACGATGAAAAGCTGGCGACCGATCTTTACGACGGCCCCTGCCCTGGTCAGTTCGTCGTGGTTGCATCGCATGAACCAGCGAAGGGATGCGGTGCTGCAGAAAAAGCGTTTTCCGTCCTCGGAGTTCACAAAATCCTTTGTGCTCTGAAGGTCGCTGAGTGTTCTGTGGTGGTTGGTTGTTTCTTTGGGCTCCATATTTGCGTCCTGTGATTCCTTTGTGCGTCCGTGACTAGCGGCGACGCGCAAGTATCTGGCTGGGGCGCTGGATTTGTCATGGCGAGATATCGCCGGAAAAGCACGAATTTTAGGAGCCTGAATAAATCGAATGCCGCCCTGCCCTTTTGTTCTCGTGATGTCGCGCCGACGCGGGAATGAGGGGCCTTTTGGCCTATATCTCGCGCGCAGGGCTGCCAATAAATACAACGGCCGCCTCTTCCAATTGGCGCGCATCGGCGGCCAGGTTTTCCGCGACAACTCCGGCCGAGGCGCCTCCCTTGTTCCCTGGCTCTCGGGTATCCAGCAGGCGCTGCCTGATGAGCTGCAGCTGCTGGTACAGGTCATCCAGGTAGCGATCTCGGAGGTAGTGCCGCACATCATGGTCCGGCGATTGAGGGATGCCAGCGATCTCAAACACCCCCTCAATCAAGAGGCGGTAGCGCCCGGCCCCTGATATCGTCGTATGCAGCCCGGTCCGCGCCGCTGCCAGCGTCGTCGAGGAGATGAGCTGGAGCCGCAAGATCCGTTCTTCGCTGATGGGACGCCCTCGCGTTGGTGCGAGGTTGCGCGCGCTCCGGGATGCCGCGTCCACCAGGGCGTGCCCGGGCTCAGACGCCAGATCCTGGAGCGCCCCCAGGGTGCTTGGCGCAAGCTGATCACTCGCTGCGGACTGGCCCAGGAAGCCAGTCCAGGCCGCCCCGCCCTCCGAGGCGATCCGGACGAGCGTCTGTAGCGCCTGATGAAGCGCCTCGGCATCCCTGTTTCTGCCGCCGCGCGCCGGGCTGCGCAGGCGTATGGCGGCCCGCGCCTCCTGGTAGCGCCGCACAGCGGCCTCGATCTCTTGCATGGCGCGCTGACTGCCTTGCAGCAGGCGCAACAGTGTCGCGCGTTGCGCCTGAGCGGCCATCACGCGGCCTTGTCGCCAAAGACCTTGGCGAGCATGGCTTCCCTGGTATCCACGCACAGGTGCGCGTACCTCTGGGTCATGGCCAGGCTCTTGTGGCCCAGGCTATCTGCAATGGCCAAGAGGGGCTGTCCTTGCCTGGCCAGCCAGCTGGCATGGGTGTGCCGAAGCGTGTGGAAGACGGCGCCTTCGATGCCGGCGCGCTCCAGGGCGTTGTAGTACGCCTTCTCGATGTTCATCGGCTTCCCCGGCGAGCGGCCGCAGAACACCAGGTCATCGTCCCTGGCTCCTCGCCGCAGAGACTTCAGCTCATCTGCGACGTCCCCTTGCAGGACGAGCACGAAGGGCTCGCCGTTTTTCGTGCGCTCGACAAACGCGCGCCGGGCGCCCAGGTCCAGATCCTTCCAGCGCAGCCCCAGTAACGTGCCCTTGCGTGCGCCGGTGGTCACCGCCAGCTTGATGAGGACATGCAGCTTCTTCCAGTACGAGACCTTGGCCGACGCAAGCAGGCGCTGATACTCATCAGAGGAAAGGAACCTGACCCGGCTGTTATCGACCGGGAGCAGCTCGGTTTCGCGCACCGGGTTGAGCCAGCCTTTCGGCATGAGGCGGCGCTTTTGTGCCCACGTCAGCACGGCCTGGATGGTCGAGCGGTACCGGTTGATGGTGGCTGGTGCCAACGGGCGCCCGGTGCTGACGATGCTGACGCCTTCGCGGGTGGCGCCTCCTCGGTTCAGGAGGCAGCCGCGCATCCGGAGGGCTTCCAGGGCGTCCTGGATGTCGTCGCCGTCGATCTCGGCAGCGACCTTGCCTCCCAGCTGCTCGACAAAGAAAGCGAGGCGCTGACCCTGGCCAACATTGTTCTTTCGGTAGCAGGCCATGTAGACGTCAGCCAGCTCTTTGAGGGTGAAACGTTGCCCCCTAGTCAGGGGGGCAGAAACAGCGTTTTCGAGTGTCATTTACGGCTCCGATCAAGGTGAGGGACCAAAACCGTTTCTGGCAGGGCTGGTGCTTGCTAACCGTTTGATTTCTCCGGGAGTTTCCCCCCAAAACGCTGTTGCGCTCAGGGACCATCCCCCTTCACAGTAACAAGTGTAAAACCGCCCAATTACCAAAAACTTTGGGTATCGCTCCTGTCGGCGCTAAGTCATTGACACACAAAGGAAATGGCGCCTCCGGCACGAATCGAACGTGCGACCCTCCCCTTAGGAGGGGGATGCTCTATCCACTGAGCTACGGAGGCGTGGTGCCCGATTGTACCGGATGTGTCGGTGGGGTGTCGGGAACGGCGGGCGAAGGCTTGGTAGCCGTTGACAGGCTATCCACGGGCACCATGCGGTTGTGCTCCAGCACGTCCAGGGGCAGCTGGCGGATGGCATCGTGCAGGGCGGTGGCATCGATAGCGCTGGCCTGGGCGGTGAGGCGCACGCCGTTGGCCAGCACGTAGCTGATCTCGATGCGGTTGGAGTCCTTCCAGCGCAGTTCCGAGACGCTGCGGGCGCCTTCACGGTAGCTGCGTTCGATGGTGGCGGTCGTCTCGCTTTCCTTGTGACCCTGGGCACCGGTGGCAGCGGACTGAGCCAGCAAGGCACCAGCGCTGGCCGGGTCGATGAGACGCAGATCCAGTTCGGTGCTGCCCTGGCGGCCGTAGATGCCATGGGCCATGACGGCGCGGGACGACACGCCACCCCAGGGTTCGATCTGCAGGGACTGCAGCTTCAGCCCCAGGATCTCACTGGGGAACCAGTCGGAGAGCTGGGCCGGCGTGAGCGGTACACGCTCCTGTCCGCCGGCGACGGTGGCCGCCAAGGCGGTGACGGCATCACGTGCGGCCTGTGCGGCAGCCAGGGAGTCGTTGCGGGCACTGGCGCTGCCGGCCTCACGTGCCGCCTCGTCCAGATTGCGATCGGCCTGCTGGATTTTCTCGATGGGCACGAGCACGCGGTCGTCACCCTGGCGCAAGGCAGGCCCTTCGGCGCCGACGATGGCGGGTACGGCCTCCGGCGGCACCATGCTTTCCCAGACCCGGTCAGCCAGGGGGCGCAGCAGCATGTTGGTCAGCAGGAAGAGCACGACGACGATGCCGCTGAGGATGCGTCCGCCGCGAGGCGACACTTTCAGCAGGGCGTGCATGCCCCCCAGCAGCAGGTAGACCGACCAGCCGCCGCCCAGCACCATCAGCAGGGGAAAGAGCGACATCAGCAGCGGCTGGAGTGCGGCTGCCACCAGGAGGCCGGCCATGGCGTAGCCAACGACGGCAAAGGCCTTGCGCAGATGGCGGGTTCCACCGAACCGGGGCGCGCACAGCTGCGTGACCAGTGCCAGAAGGGTGAACTGCACGAAGAAGGCCAGGCTACCACCGCCCAGCAGCACCAGCAGTTTGGTCAGTCCCTGCGGATGATGCAGCACGGGCGCATCGTCGTAGAGGTGCTGACCGAAAACCAGGCTGAGCCAGACCAGTAACACCAGAGGCAACAGCCAGCCCACGTACAGACGGCGCAGCGGGACATCTTCCCGGTCGATCTGCTGCCACTCGGACAGGGGCGACGTGAACAGCCGAAACAGGCGTCGAGGCAGTTTCAGGGTCGGAGGACCGGCCGGATCACGTTTCATCTGGTTAGAAGCGTAGGAAAGAACTATTTCCTTGCACGATTTACAACATTAGAACCGTCAGCCGTACAAGCGGTCAACAAATACAATGTGCCAATTCGTCAGTACCGCCCGATGAGGCGCCCTCGCTGACCTTCCTGTTGTCATTCACCAACATCTCGCGCCTTTGGGCCAATGGATTCCATCATGAGCACCCCCAGACAACCTGCCCCCCCTTCCCTGCAACTGCTGGATTCAGCAGGTATTTTCCAGGCCCTGCTGCCCCTGGCATCCACCTCCGGCCTGCTACTGGAGCCCTCGGATGGGACTGCAGGCGGTGAGGCGGCGCAGAGCGCCCCGGGGGGCGGCGGTGGCATTCGCGTCCGGCTGCAATCCGTGCCGGCCACGGCTGACGCCCACTGGTTTCAGCATGTGGCGCCCAGCCATGTGGCGGTGCGTTTCCACCTGCCGCACGCAGCCGAGCTGGTGGTGCTACCCGAGCAGTCCGAAAAGCTGGTGAGCGATGCGGCCGACCTGCTGGTGCAACTGGGACTGGCGCTGACGCTGACGCCGGCCCGCGCGGGTCTGGTGATCGACCGCGTTCGCCATGGTTATTTCAACGAGGGGCTGGCCTTGCTGGGAGAAGGCGTGGCGGCACAGGAGATCGAGGCGGCTGGCACCGCTGCCGGCTATCGCGCGGGCCCGCTGGCGCTGCTGGATGAGGAGGGGCTGGAGGTGACGGACCAGCTCTACCACCAAAGCCTGGGCGAGCACGGCTGTGGATGCGGACATGATCATGGGCACGATCATGGCCACGAGCACGATCATAAGCACGACCACGATCATAAGCACGACCACGATCATAAGCACGACCACGACCATGAGCACGGGCACTGCCATGGACATGGGCACAATCATGAGCACCACCATGGGCATCATCATGACCACGATCATGCACACGGCTGCGGGCATGACCATGGTGAAGCGGGGTCCGCTGCCCTGTCCGGACAGGAGGTGAAGCGCCCGCAGGCCGCCAAGGCTCATGCGGCCGATGAGAAACCGGCCAAGGCGGAATCCGGCTGCGCTTGCGCCTGCGCGGCCAAGGCCGCGGCGCAGGCCCACGACGAACACGATCTGGAGGACGATCTGGGCCACAGCCATGAGCACGGCCACGACCACAGCCACGACCACAGCCACGACCACAGCCACGACCACAGCCACGACCACGACCACGACCACGACCACGACCACGACCACGACCACAGCCACAACCACGGCCACAGCCACGATCATGGACACCATCATGGGCATGAGCATGATCACCACCATGAGCACGGACATCATCATGATCACGATCACGCACATGATCACCATCATGGCCACGACCATGCGCATGATCACCATGACCATGACCATGACCACGGGCATGCACATGGCGCGGCGGAGTCGGCTGTCTGGCCTGTGCTGACGGAGGAAGCGGCCTATGCCATGGAGAAGATGGCGCATGGCTTCCAGCGCAAGGGACGCGCAGCTGGCAGTGGCTTCTATGACTATTACGACGACGAGGATGAGGATCCGGACCTGTGGTCGGGGCTGTCGGCCTTCCTGCGGCGCAGCGTGAAGCTGCCGGCCGACGACGTGCGCGACCGACTGCGCTACATCGTATGGGTTGAGCTGCTGAGCAGCCTGAAGGCCCGCGCCCTGCCCTCGGCAGCGACGGCCGACGTGGCAGCACGCGGTGCCGACCTGTGGGCTGACACGGCCTCTGCCCCGCTGGCTGCGCTGCGGGCGCTGGATGCGGATGAAGTGGAGCGCCGTGCTGCCGAGCTGGTCGAGCGCTATGGCCAGCGCTTTGCGCTGCCCGCCGACTGGCGCGAGCTACTGAAGGCCTGATCAAGGCACGCCGCTGCCCGTACTTGCGGGCAGCAACGAAACAGCCCCGGACTCCGCAAGGAGACGGGGCTGTTTGCATAAGGGGTCAGGGGCTACTGGCTACTGGCTACTGGCTACTGGCTACTGGCTGCTGGCTGCTGGCTGCTGGCTGCTGGCTGCTGGCTGCTGGTCATCATGTTGCCAGAGGCCATGCTGGCTGACCCAAGCGGCACCGCAGAGGCATCCAGAAACAAAACGGGCCGCCTGAATATCAGGCAGCCCGTGATGAGGCCATGACGGCGCCCGGCTGACGGGCTCCGTCGGTGGTTCAGCGCATCAGGCGCCTTCGCCCGACTGGTTGGCCTCTTCGATAGCCACGGCCTTCATGGACAGACGCAGGCGGCCCTTGTCGTCGGCCTCGATGACCTTGACGCGGACGGACTGGCCTTCCTTCACGTAGTCCTCGACCTTGTTGACACGTTCCTGAGCGATCTGGGAGACGTGCAGCAGGCCGTCGCGGCCCGGCAGGACCTGAACGATGGCGCCGAATTCGAGGATCTTGAGCACGGTACCGTTGTAGATCTTGCCGATCTCGACTTCGGCGGTGAGGTCAGCGATGCGCTGCTGGGCGCGGCGTGCGGCCTCGGCGTCGACGGCAGCGATGGTGATGGAACCGTCGTCCTGGATGTCGATGGTGGTGCCGGTTTCTTCCGTGATGGCACGGATGGTGGCGCCGCCCTTGCCGATCACGTCACGGATCCGCTCGGGGTTGATCTTCATCTGGTACATGCGCGGAGCGAAGTCCGACAGCTCGGTGCGGGCAGCCGGGATGGCCTCCTGCATCTTGCCCAGGATGTGCATGCGGGCCTCGCGGGCCTGGGCCAGCGCCACCTGCATGATCTCGCGGGTGATGCCCTGGATCTTGATGTCCATCTGCAGCGCGGTGACACCCTGCTCGGTACCGGCCACCTTGAAGTCCATGTCGCCCAGGTGATCTTCGTCGCCCAGGATGTCGGTGAGGACGGCGAACTTGTTGCCTTCCTTGATCAGGCCCATGGCGATGCCGGCCACGTGCCGCTCGACGGGCACGCCGGCGTCCATCAGCGCCAGGCAGCCGCCGCAGACCGAAGCCATCGACGACGAGCCGTTGGACTCGGTGATCTCGGAGACCAGGCGGATGGAGTAGGCAAAGTCTTCCTGCGAGGGCACCAGCGCGGTGATGGCGCGCTTGGCCAGACGGCCGTGGCCGACTTCGCGGCGCTTGGGCGTGCCGATGCGGCCGGTCTCGCCGGTGGCGTACGGCGGCATGTTGTACTGCATCATGAAGCGCTCACGGTATTCACCGGTGATCGCGTCGATGATCTGCTCGTCACGGGCGGTACCCAGCGTGGCCACCACCAGCGCCTGGGTTTCACCACGGGTGAACAGCGCACTGCCGTGGGCACGCGGCAGGACGCCGGTGCGGATGGAGATGGGGCGCACGGTGCGGGTGTCGCGGCCGTCGATGCGGGGCTCGCCGGACAGGATCTGGTTGCGCACGATGCTGGACTGCAGCTCGAACAGGATGTCGCCAACCTCGGTGGCAGCCGGGGGATTCTCTTCGGCAGCCAGCTGGGCCTGCACGTCGGCCTCGATCTGCTTGATGCGCTGGGAGCGCTCCTGCTTGACGCGCAGCTTGTAGGCGTCGCGCATGGCGTCGCCGGCCAGGCCGTGCACACGCTCGATGAGCGCGGTGTTCTTCTCGGGGGCGGTCCATTCCCACTCGGCCTTGCCACCGGCCTCGACCAGCTCCTCGATGGCCTGGATGACGGTCTGCATCTGCTCGTGGCCAAAGACCACGGCGCCCAGCATCACGTCCTCGGACAGCTCGGAGGCCTCGGATTCGACCATCAGCACGGCCTGGTCGGTACCTGCCACGACCAGATCCAGCTTGGATTCCTTCAGCTGCGAGGCCGAGGGGTTGAGCACGTACTGGCCGTCGATGTAGCCGACGCGGGCGGCACCGACGGGGCCGTTGAACGGCACGCCGGAGATGGCCAGGGCAGCCGAGGCACCGATCATGGCGGGGATGTCGGCATCGATCTCGGGGTTGCTGGACAGCACCGTCAGCACCACCTGGACTTCATTCATGAAGCCTTCGGGGAACAGCGGACGGATCGGGCGGTCGATCAGGCGGGCGGTGAGGGTTTCCTTCTCGGTGGGGCGACCCTCACGCTTGAAGAAGCCGCCGGGAATGCGGCCTGCGGCGTAGAACTTCTCGAAATAGTCGACCGTCAGCGGAAAGAAGGACTGACCCGGCTTGGGTTCGCGGGCAGCCACGACGGTGGCCAGCACCATCGTGTCATCGATGGTGACCAGGACCGAACCGCTGGCCTGGCGGGCGATTTCCCCGGTTTCCAGGGTGACCGTGTGGTTGCCCCACTGAAATGTTTTCTTGGCGATCTCGAACATCGATTTTTCCTTGCACTCGTGGTGCCCACTCCCCGTGCTAACCCGGCGGCACGGTTCGCCCTTGCATTCCGAAAAACAGAATGCCCGCGCGGTGGCGGGCATCCCGTGGTGGCTTCTGCCGATTACTTGCGCAGACCCAGCCGCTCGATGAGCGAACGGTAGGCGTCGAGATCGCGGCGCTTCAGGTAGTCCAGCAGCTTGCGGCGGCGGCTGACCATGCGCAGCAGACCGCGGCGCGAGTGGTGATCCTTGACGTGATCCTTGAAGTGCTGCGACAGCCCGTTGATGCGGGCGGTGAGCAGTGCGACCTGGACTTCGGGCGATCCGGTGTCGTTGTCGGCGCGACGGTATTCAGAAACGACTTTGGCCTTGTCGGCGGCTTCCAGTGCCATGTTTTCCCTTTATAGAAAGTGGGTTGACGTGCGGTCCCGCCTGGCAAGCGGGCCGTGGTACCTTGCGTCCGTCAGGAAAGCCGCGGTTGCGGCCTCGACAGACGGCGCGGATTATACCCGGGGATGGCGCAAACCTGAAATGCGCCAGCCCGAAATTTCAGGCGCGCGGCAGGGTGACGCCCCGCTGGCCCTGGTACTTGCCGCCACGGTCACGGTACGAGACCTCGCAGACCTCGTCGGACTCGAAGAACAGCACCTGGGCGCAGCCCTCGCCGGCGTAGATCTTGGCCGGCAGCGGCGTGGTGTTGGAGAACTCCAGCGTCACGTAGCCTTCCCACTCGGGCTCGAAGGGGGTGACGTTGACGATGATGCCGCAGCGCGCGTAGGTGGACTTGCCCAGGCAGATGGTGAGCACGTTGCGCGGGATGCGGAAGTACTCGACCGTGCGGGCCAGCGCGAAGGAGTTGGGCGGGATGATGCAGACATCGCCCACGAAGTCGACGAAGTTCTTCTCGTCGAACTGCTTGGGATCGACGATGGTGCTGTTGATGTTGGTGAAGATCTTGAACTCGGGCGCGCAGCGGATGTCGTAGCCGTAGCTGGAGGTGCCGTAGGAGACGACGCGACGGCCGTCGACGGAACGGACCTGGCCGGGCTCGAAGGGCTCGATCATGCCGTGCTTCTCGGCCATTTCGCGGATCCAGCGGTCTGATTTGATGCTCATGCGGGCGCTCTGTCGGGGTATCGGGGATGCGGGCGTCGGGCCTGGCACACAGCCGTGCCCGCCGCCGGATGAAACAGGTTGGGATGATACCGGAACGGCCCCGGGATGACGGTCGCAGCCTGCCCTGCTGCACGCGGCGACACGCGAGGCCTCCCCATCACGCGCGCCCTGCGCCGGACAGCCGCATCATGCCATGGAGACAGCAGGAAAGCCGCGGGCGTCAACCGCCCGGGCTTCGGGGCGCGACCGATCGTTCCGATCAGTCGTTCTTGATGACGATGGACGGGAACTTGGACGACATGTCCTTGGCCTTCTCGGCCACTTTCACCGCCACACGGCGGGCGATGCGGCGGTACTGTGCCGCCAGCTCGCTGTCGGGGCGGGCCACCACCGTCGGACGGCCGCCGTCGGCATCCTCGCGGATGTGGATGTCCAGCGGCAGGCCACCCAGGTACTCCAGACCGTACTCGGCCGCCATCTTCTCGCCACCGCCCTGACCGAAGATGTGCTCGACGTGGCCGCAGTTGCTGCACACGTGCATGGCCATGTTCTCGACCACGCCCATGACGGGGATGCCGACCTTCTCGAACATCTTGTAGCCCTTGCGCGCATCCAGCAGCGCGATGTCCTGCGGCGTGGTGACGATGACGGCGCCGGTGACGGGGATCTTCTGCGAGAGCGTCAGGTGCACGTCACCCGTGCCCGGGGGCATGTCGATGACCAGGTAGTCGAGGTCGCGCCAGTTGGTCTGGCGCAGCAGCTGCTCCAGCGCCTGCACCACCAGCGGACCACGCCAGACCATCGGCTGGTCCATGTCGATGAGAAAGCCGATGGAGCTGACCTGCACGCCATGGTTCTCCATGGGTTCCATGGACTGACCATCGGGCGTGTGCGGCCGGCCATGGATGCCGAACATGACGGGCTGCGACGGGCCGTAGATGTCGGCGTCAAGCACGCCGACGGTGGCGCCCTCGGCGGCCAGTGCCAGCGCCAGGTTGGCCGTCATGGTGCTCTTGCCCACGCCGCCCTTGCCGGAGGCCACCGCGATGATGTTGCGCACCTGCGGCAGCAGCTTCACGCCGCCCTGCACCGAGTGGGCGATGATCTTCTGATAGACGTGGGGGGTGACGCCCTGCACGCCCGGAATCTTCTGGATGGCGGCCTGCACCGCCTCGCGGATGGGGTTGATCTGGCTGAGCGCGGGATAGCCCAGCTCCACGTCCAGGCTCACGTGCCCCTCGTCCACCCGCACGTTGCGGGCCGAGCGGCTGGAGAAGAGATCCCGGCCGGTATTGGGATCAATGACCGTGGCCAGCGCCTGATTGACGGCGTCGACAGTAACAACACTCATGATGGAATCGGGTAGAGGAATTCTGTTAAGGGGGCGGCGCCGGATGCAGCCGCATTGCCGCCCACGGATACGCCAGCCCGCAGGAAGGGGGAGGCAGCCAGCGCAGCCCTGCTGGCAGGGTGCCCGGTCTCTGCGTCATGCTCGCACGGCTTGTGCCCGGCAAACTTGACATTCGCCATGTTGACACATGGCCTGTGGCAACCATGCCCCGGCCCGTCCACCGGCTGACCGGCGGAGGCCAGGATTGGGCTGCGCCGCAACGGTCGCGGCCCGGATGCTGCCCGTCCGGCGATGATACGCCACCGTACCGGCAGGGCGGCCGCCCTTGCTAAAATCGGCGGCAGCACGCCCGGCATGCCGGGCCCCCCTTGACGGGGCATCGTGCCCGCCACATGCGGGCATCCTGTCCACCCTCTCCTGCGTTTTCATGAGCCAGCCCCAGCCATCCGCCGCATCGGCAGCCGCCGCCATGCCTGCCGCCACCGGCCAGCATCCCGAGCGTCTGTTCATCACCACCGCCCTGCCCTACGCCAACGGATCGTTCCACATCGGCCACATCATGGAGTACATCCAGGCCGACGTCTGGGTGCGCTTCCAGCGCATGATGGGCAAGGACGTGCTGTTCGTGGGGGCCGACGATGCCCACGGCGCACCGATCATGCTGAAGGCCCAGGCCGAGGGCATCACGCCCGAAGAACTGGTGGCACGCATCGCCGCCGAGCGGCCGTACTACCTGAACGGCTATCACATCAGCTTCGACCACTGGCACTCCACCCATTCGCCCGAGAACACGGCGCTGTCGCAGGAGATCTACCGGCGGCTGAAGGCGGCGGGCCTGGTGGCCACGCGCACCATCGAGCAGTTCTTCGATCCGGTGAAGGAAATGTTCCTGCCGGACCGCTACATCAAGGGCGAGTGTCCCAACTGCCATGCCAAGGACCAGTACGGCGACGCCTGCGAGGTCTGCAGCAAGGTCTACGCCCCCACTGACCTCATCAACCCCTATTCCACCCTGACCGGCAGCACGCCGGTCATCCGTAGCTCCGAGCACTATTTCTTCAGCCTCTCCGATCCGCGCTGCCGCCAGTTCCTGCACGACTGGCTGGCCCAGGGCCGGCTGCAGCCCGAGGTGGCCAACAAGGCGCGCGAATGGCTGGGCAGCGATGCAACCGGCACTGGCGCTGCCGAGGGCGAAGGTGCCGGCAACCCGCTGGCCGACTGGGACATCTCGCGCGATGAGCCCTACTTCGGCATTCCCATCCCGGATGCACCGGGCAAGTACTTCTACGTGTGGCTGGACGCCCCGGTGGGCTACCTGGCCTCGCTGAAGGCGCTGTGCGAGAAGCGCGGCCTGGACTTCGATGCCTTCATCGACCCGCAGGCCGGTCAGGATCCGCAGCGGCCGTACCGGCAGGTGCATTTCATCGGCAAGGACATCATCTACTTCCACACGCTGTTCTGGCCGGCCATGCTGAAGTTTGCCGGCATGCACACGCCCGACAACATCTTCGTGCACGGATTTCTCACCATCTCCGGCGAAAAGATGTCCAAATCACGCGGAACGGGCCTCTCTCCGAAGAAGTACCTGGAGCTGGGCATGAACCCGGAATGGCTGCGCTACTACCTGGCGGCCAAGCTCAACAGCCGGGTCGAGGACGTGGACTTCAACGCCGAGGACTTCGTGGCCCGGGTCAACAGCGACCTGGTGGGCAAGCTGGTCAACATCGCCAGCCGCTCGGCCGGCTTCATCCTGAAGCGCTTCGATGGCCGGCTGGCAGCGGCTTCCCCGGCCACGCTGGCCGCCTTTGCCGAAAGCTGGCCGGGTGCCGACGCCCTGGCCGAGCTGTACGAGCAGCGCGACTACGCCAAGGCGATGCGCGCCATCATGGCGCTGGCCGACCGGGTGAACCAGTTCGTCGATGCCGAGAAGCCCTGGGAACTGGCCAAGGATCCGGCGCAGACCGTCAAGCTGCATGAGGTCTGCTCGGACGCGCTGCGCGGCTTTGCACAGCTCATCACGCTGCTGGCGCCGGTACTGCCCGACACGGCGGCCCGTGCTGCCGCCTTCCTGAACCTGCCACAGCCCTTCACGTGGGCCATGGTGAACGAGCCGCTGCCGGCCGGCCACGCCATCCAGCCCTTCCAGCACCTGATGCAGCGGGTGGACCCGAAGCAGCTGGATGCCCTGTTCGGACTGGCGGCGGAAGAAGCGGGCAAAGGGGCTGCCAGCGCCGGCAAGGGCGGTGATGCCGGCGGCAGGGCTGCCTCCGGCAAGGGCGGTGCAGAGGGCGCCGGCAGGAAAGGTGGCCAGCCAAACGGCAAGGCAGGCGGCCAGCAGACGCACGCCGCAGCCGCTTCGGCCGGTGCGGCATCGACGGCAGCAGGCGGAGCCGGCGAACCCGACTACATCACCATCGACGAGTTCGCCCGCCCCGACCTGCGCGTGGCCAGGGTGATCTCCTGCGAAGCGGTGGAAGGTTCGGTGAAGCTGCTGCGCTTCATGCTGGACATCGGCGAAGAAAAGCCGCGGCAGGTGTTCTCGGGCATTGCCGCGTTCTACAGGGATCCGGCCGCACTGGTCGGCCGCAACGTGATCGTGGTGGCCAACCTCAAGCCGCGCAAGATGAAGTTCGGCGTGTCGGAAGGCATGATCCTGTCGGCGTCCGGCGCCACCGACGATGAGGGCGTCTTCCTGCTCTCGCCCGACAGCGGTGCCAAGGCGGGCATGAAAGTATCCTGAGTTCGAGGTCATCATGTCGCAGAAGCTGCGCAGTTTCCACTTCCGCCCCGCCCTGCTGGACAGCCTGAAGCACTATCGCAGGCCCGATTTCATGGCAGACCTGGGGGCGGGTCTGACGGTGGCCTGCGTGGCCCTGCCGCTGGCCATGGCCTTCGGCATCGCCAGTGGCGTCAAGCCCGAGCAGGGGCTGATCACCGCCATCATCGGCGGGGCGCTGGTCTCGCTGCTGGGCGGGTCGAAGGTGCAGATCGGCGGGCCGGCCGGCGCCTTCGTGGCCATGCTCTACGGCATCGCCCTGCAGTACGGCATGTCCAACCTGCTGCTGGCCACGATGATGGCCGGCGCCATCCTCTTCCTGATGGGAGCGCTGCGGCTGGGGCAGATCATCCGCTTCGTGCCCATTTCCATCGTCATCGGCTTCACCAACGGCATCGCCGTGGTGATCATGCTGTCGCAGGTGAAGGACTTCCTGGGCCTGCAGATCGAGAAGATGCCGGCCAACTTCTTCTCGCAGCTGGACACGCTGGTCCATTACCGCGACGGGCTGAACTACCCGGCCCTGGGACTGGGCCTGGTCACGCTGCTCACTCTCATTGTCTGGCCCAAGCCGCCCAAGGTGATGACTTCCCGTCAGACAGCGCTGGAGCAACCGACGCAGGGTGTGGTGGGCACGGCCACGGACGCTGCAGGTGATGCCGAAGGCGCCCCGGCGCCCACGACGGCCGGCGCGACGTCGGCGACGCCCGCAGAGCCCCAGGCCCCGCAGGCCAGCCTGCTGCGCCGCATCCTGTGGCGCATTCCGGCGCCGCTGGTAGTGCTGCTGCTGGGCACGCTGTTCACCTGGGCGCTGCAGCTGCCGGTCGAGACCATCGGCAGCCGCTTCGGCGGGATTCCGCAGAGCCTGCCTGCCCCCGTGCTACCCAGCTTCGACTGGGATTCGGCCCAGAACCTGCTGGGCCCCACGCTGGCCATTGCCTTCCTGGGGGCCATCGAATCGCTGCTGTGCGCGCGGGTGGCCGACGGCATGACCCATGACCGCCACGATCCCAACCAGGAGCTGATGGCCCAGGGCATCGCCAACTTTGCCACGCCGCTGTTCGGCGGCATTGCCGTCACCGGCACCATTGCCCGTACCGTCACCAACATCCGCAGTGGCGCCCATTCGCCCATCGCCGGTCTCGTGCATGCGCTGACGCTGCTGGTATTCATGCTGCTGCTGGCCCCGCTGGCGGTCAACATCCCGATGAGCGTGCTGGCGGGCATCCTGCTGTTCGTGGGCTTCAACATGGGCGACTGGCGGGCCTTCGCGCGGCTGCGTCGCTTCACGCTCAACTACCGCACGGTACTGCTCACCACGTTCTGCCTGACCGTCGTCTTCGACCTGACGGTGGCGGTGCAGTTCGGGCTGCTGCTGGCCAGCTTCTTCTTCATCTACCGGGTGGCACGCGTCACGCGCGTCGACCGCATCGAGACACCGGCCGAGGTGGCAACGCTGCCCGGCGGTCGCCGGGTGGGCACATGGCAGGCGTTCGGCTCGATCTTCTTCGGGTCGATCAGCAAGCTGGAGGCGATCACGGCCACGCCGCAACCGTTGCCGGACATCGTGGTGCTGGATCTGCACCGGGTGATCAACATGGACACGACGGGGCTGGATGCGCTGCAGTCGCTGCATCGGCACATCCTGGAGCATGGCGACCGGCTGGTGCTGTGTGCGGCCAACCGGCAGCCGCTGTCGCTGATGAAGCGGGCAGGATTCCTGGAAGAGCTGGGAGACGGGAATCTGTTCGATTCGCTGGATGAGGCGTATGCGGCGTTGCGGGGGGCGAGCCGCTCTGCGTGAAAGGATGGTCGTGCTTGAGGATCGACTTCGTTGAAGGATAAGAGTGACTCAACGGGGGCGACTTCACGGAAGGACGACTTCGATGAAAGGCGCTCCGGGATGGGGTGCCTCCACAG
>ERZ773009.129-NODE-129-length-52951-cov-10.059192_pt1 | contig 52951 bp, 55 predicted proteins | sample MGYA00580663_ERZ773009 | MGnify/ENA primary metagenome ERZ773009 (study PRJEB29015, sample SAMEA2737969) | human oral metagenome | biome: human oral; feature: human-associated habitat; material: dental | place: China | collected 2026 ... | reverse complement strand
AACTCCTTATGAAGTCTTTTTCAATAAAGTGTTGCACTTGACTTGACAATTCACCCTCTAAAATCATTCTCCAAGAGTATAATCGCAAAACAAAACGACATCAATGCAAAGCGCAGCGATGCCGTATGTACTATTTTATTTGAGTCTCAAAGTGTTTTGATGAGCTGTGCGAGTTTATCCGCATGCTGTGCACTGCGCTTTTTCATATCGGCAACCGCCGCCGCATCCGAGCGTGTCGCATAGGAGACATTCCCGGTGTAGACGCGTCCGGCATACTCCATGCCGCAGAGTGCACAGATGGAGACGACCGGCAGGAGGTATTCATCGATCTCGTGCCCGGCAGCTCCCTCCTTGCTGTACATCTCGGCAGGCGTGCCGGTCGTGAGTGATACGACAAGCTTCTTGCCCTTCAATTTATCACCTGTTCGTCCATGTGACCAGCCATGCTTGAACGTCTCTTCCATCCAGCGCTCGAGGAGCGACGGCAGAGAGTACCAAAACACGGGAAACTGGAGCACGACAACGTCCGCTTTCTCAAGCTTTGCCTGTTCAGCGGCGATGTCAATTTTATAGTCCGGATACAATTTGTCAAGATAGTCAAACTCAACCGAAGGGATGAGCTTCGCCAACTCTTCCATGATGGTTTTGTTTGCGACAGAATCGTTCAGATCCGTATGACCGGAGACCACAAGCACATTTTTCATCGGATATTCCTCCCATTCATTCCACTGTGCTCATTGTAGCACGGAAGCGGTAATGCGTCTATACTAGAGTACACTCCGATTTTTCCTGAAAAAATACGCGTGCAGCGCTCCCCTTGATGCAAAAGCGCAGGCTGCCGCAGCAGACGCGCCAACACAGTCTATCGGATGAATTGGAAGATATTCCAGGACTCCTTCCCTGTTTTTTCCTTCATGTAATATGCATAATTGGCAAGTATCGCGAAGAGGAAATTGACTCCGTAGCTGCACGCTTTGATTGCTCTGTGGGAAAACCCGAGCGCATCCAGCACGAGGCCAACCGCAACGAGGGTCAGAACTTGAACAAGTGCGGATCGCCACATGCCCTTGGTAAGAAAGAATATGAATCCGACGAGCATCACCCAGAGATTGATTGTGATGTTCGAGCGTTCAAACAATCCCATGGATTTGAGTGCCAAAGCCCCCTCTTTACTGTAGGGTTTTCCGTAGTTCTCATAGAAAGCAAATCGTTTTGCCCATTTTTCACTATATACTTTGCCAAAGTATTCTCGATCCTGCACGTCCATTACTATAACCTCCTTAAAACAAGAATGTATAAAATAATAAATTCATATCGTACCGCATTCCGGCAAACGCATACGGTACGATATGAACCATTCAAACGGCTTTGTTGGTATTCAGCACTGCGAAAGGGGGTCACAATATCCCATCCGGTATATCTGTATCATGCTTAGAGATAGCGGAGATAGACGTACACACTCGAGACGATGATCGTGAAGATCATAACGGGGAATGCGACCTTCATAAAACTGAGGAAGGAGATCGGGCGTCCGCGCTGTGCCGCCATGGACGCGACGACGACGTTCGCACTCGCGCCGATGAGCGTTCCGTTGCCGCCAAGGCAGGCGCCGAGCGCGAGCGACCACCACATCGGGGTGAGATCGCTGAGTCCCATCCGTCCCATATCCTGAATGAGCGGAATGAGCGTTGCGACGAACGGGATGTTGTCGATGAACGCCGAGGCAATCGCACTCATCCACAGGATGAGCATCGCCGTCGCGTCCTCGTTGCCGTTCGTAACCTTGATCGCCTCCGCCGCGAGCATCCGGATGACACCCGTCTCAACGAGCGCGCCGACGAGGATGAAGAGTCCGCCGAAGAAGAAGATCGCCGGCCATTCGATCTTTGAGAGCACCTTGGTGATCATATTCTCGTCTCGCGTCGCCGTGATGAGGAGCAGGAGCCCCGCGCCGAAGAGCGCGACGGTTGCGGACTCCAGCCCGAGACTGCCGTGCAGGACGAAGAGCGTGATCGTGAGAGCGATGACGGCAAGGCATTTTCTGAGGAGTGTGTGATCCGTGATCTGCGCACCCGCAGGGAGACGCATGATCTTTTCCTGCAGTTCGGGCTGTGTGTGCATCCCTTTTTTATAGAGGAAAATCAGGATGATCTGCACGAGCACGAAGATGAGGACGGAGATGAGCGTCAGGTTCGCAACAAAATCCATGAAGTCAAGCCCCACCGCGCTGCCGATCATGATGTTCGGCGGGTCGCCGATGAGCGTCGCCGTGCCGCCGATGTTGGAGGCTAGAATCTGCGATATGAGATACGGCATGACGTCCACCTTGAGCTGTGAGGTGATGCTGAACGTGATAGGGACGGTGAGGAGCACCGTCGTCACGTTATCGAGCAGCGCGGAGCAGACCATCGTGATCGACGAGAGCACGACGAGCAGCGCAATCGGCTGTGCCTTTACTTTCTGTGCCGCCCATATCGCGAGGAAGTTAAAAAGCCCTGTCTCGCTTGTGATATTGACGATGATCATCATGCCCATGAGCAGTCCGATCGTATTGAAGTCGACGTGATGTACGGCCGTCTCCTGATCCAATATGCCAAAGAGGATCATGAGCATGGCGCCGAAAAGTCCGACAATGGTGCGGTGCACCTTTTCGGAGATGATGAGTGCATACGCGGCGACGAAGATCACGATCGCCACAGTTGTTGCTGTTTCCATCATTACACATCCTTCTTCTCATCAAGAGAAACGCATCACGTCGCCGTGATGATCACTTGGCGTCCGCTGCGCTTGATTTTGAGCTTGTAGTTCGTCACTTGCTCCTGTGCAAGTGTCAGCTTCAGCTCCATGAGCGCTCGGCCAAGTTCTTCCGTCTGCGCGGCGCTGAGCCCCGCACGCGCAAGGTCGGCGGGAGGTTCTTTTGCCGCCGCTCGGCGGGCGCGCTCCTCTGCCTCTTGCTCCCTGCGCAGCAGGGTCTCTTCGAGCGTCTCCTCGCCCTCGTGCCCCTGCATCATGGCTGTATCGGATAGACCTTTGGGAATCTTTGCCACGGCAAACCTCCTTATGCCGCCGCGGCGGCATGAACTATTGCCCGTGCGCGGGACTCACTTCACCTTGCTCCACGAGTCCTTCAGCCCGACAATACGGTTGAACACTATATGATCCGGCGTTGTGTCCGGGTCAACGACAAAGTAACCGACGCGCAGGAACTGATAACTCGTCCCCGCCGCCGTGAGCGCCGCGCTCGGCTCGATCTTCGCATCCGTCAGAATCTCAAGGGACTGCGGATTGAGCGCGGCGATGAAATCATCGTTCTCCTCTTCCTCGCTCTCCTCGCTGCGCAGCAGACTATCATAGAGACGAACCTCCGCCGTGAGCGCGTGCTGCGCCGAGACCCACTGGATCGTCCCCTTGACCTTCCGATTGGCCGCGGCGCCGCCGCTGCGCGTCTCGGGATCGTAGGTGCAGCGCAGTTCGACGAGATTGCCCGCTGCATCCTTGACGACTTCCTCGCATTTGATGATGTAGGCATGCTTGAGCCGCACCTCGCCGCCCGGTTTCAGGCGGAAGAATTTTTTCGGTGCATCCTCCATGAAGTCCTCGCGGTCGATGTAGAGCTCGCGCCCAAACGGTACATAGCGATGCCCGCCGTGCGTCGGACTGTTCTTCGCCAAAAGGTACTCCGTCTCGCCCGCAGGGTAGTTCGTGAGCACGAGCTTCACGGGGCGCAGCACCGCCATGATGCGCGGCGCGTGCCTGTTCAGCTCGTCGCGAACGGCGTGCTCGAGCATGGCGCTGTCCACTGTGCTGTTGCTCTTGGCAACGCCGATCTCCTCGCAGAAGGCGCGGATGGCGGCGGGCGGATACCCGCGGCGGCGCATTCCGGAGATGGTCGGCATTCGCGGATCGTCCCAGCCGCGCACATGCCCCTCCTCGACGAGACGACGCAGCTTGCGCTTGCTCGTGATCGCACCCGAGAGGTTCAGCCGCGCGAACTCGATCTGACGCGGGCGCGTGTTGACATCAAACCCCAACGCTTCGAGCAGCCAATCATAGAACGGGCGGTGCTCCTCGAACTCGAGCGTGCAGATCGAGTGCGTGATGCCCTCGATCGCATCCGAGAGCGGATGCGCAAAGTCATACATGGGGTAGATGCACCACGCGTCCCCCGTCCGGTGATGATGCGCATGGGCGATGCGGTAGATGACCGTATCGCGCATGACGAGATTGGGCGATGCCATATCGATCTTTGCACGCAGGACACGCAAACCGTCCGGGAACTCCCCCGCGCGCATCCGCCGGAAGAGGTCTAAGTTTTCCTCGACACTCCGATTGCGGTACGGGCTTTCCTTCCCCGGCTCGGTCAGCGTGCCGCGGTACGCGCGAATCTCATCCGCCGTGAGATCGTCCACATAGGCAAGTCCCTTTTCGATGAGCCGAACGGCATAATCGTAAAGCTGCTCAAAGTAATCCGAGGCATAGAAACGGCGGTCGTCCCACGAGAATCCGAGCCAGCGGATGTCCTCTTGAATGGAGTCCACATACTCGACGTCCTCTTTCGTCGGGTTCGTATCGTCAAAGCGCAGATTGCACAGTCCCCGGTAGTCCTCGGCGATGCCGAAGTTCAGGCAGATGGATTTAGCATGTCCGATGTGCAGATAGCCGTTCGGCTCGGGCGGAAAGCGCGTATGAATGCCCGCCGTATGCTTCCCGCTGCGCAGATCATCGTCGATGATGTTCCGGATAAAATTCGATGTTTTCGCTGCTTCCGCCATTGCTTTGTCCCTCTATCCATATAATTCCATCTTGTCCTCTTCGCCGCAGCGGCGTGCCACATAGGCACGCATCCGCGCGACCCCCTCGGCAATGCCCGCCTGCGGGGGGAGACTCTCGATGAATGCGTCGATATAACCGCGGCTCTTGATGCGCCGCAGCGTCCATACAAAATTGATGTCGTAAATCCACATGAGCCGCACGATCTTGCGGTCGCCGTGCGTCCTGAGCCGATAGTAGTCCGCCTGACGCCCCGCCGCAAAGTCCGCGATAAAGTCCGGACTAACCTCCTGCGCCGCATCCGACGGTACGAATTTCGGCGCTTTGTCCGCCCCGTCGGGTGAGAGGAACGGCAGGAGGACGCGGTAGATGTCGAGTTTGTCCGCGTCGCGGATGAGCTTTGCGAAAAATATTTTTCGCCGATCGTCGCACGCGGGGATTTCCTTTTTATTGTGATATTTGATCGCGAATCGTACGAGCTCGGCATCCGCCGCGGACAGTCCTCTCAAGAGATCGTGCTCCGCGATCACCTTCAGCCCGAGTTCCGCGTGATCCTCCGACTGCGCATCGTTAAATGTTTGATAGACGGCATATTGACGAAACCGCCCCACATCGTGAAAGAGCCCGATGATCTCGGCGAGCGCCGTGTCGTGCGGCGTGCATCCGAGATGCCGCGCAAGCGCCCGCGCGTTCGCGGTCACATAGCCCGTGTGAATCTCCTTGAGCCGAATCCCGAGCATCACGTCGGCGTCATCCGTATGGTAGGACCGCATATAGGCATGCATCCACACGTGCATTTCGTGCAGGATTTCATCCATATTTGTTCCTCCTTTCACATAGTCGGATGATTCCTTAATCGCGCCCTTTCGCGGGAAGCTGCGTGATCAGAGCGCCCGCAAGCAGGAGCAGACAGCCGCCGACCTGCGCGGCGCTCATGACTTCGCCAAGGATAAGCCACCCCGCCACAGCCGCAACCGCCGCCTCGAGCGAGAGGATGACCGCTGCCTGCGCGGGGCGCACATATGCCTGCCCGAGGATCTGACAGGTGTAGGCGACGCCGCAGGAAAATATGCCGCCGTAGAGGATGGGTGCCGCCGCCCCCGCGACTGCTGCCCGGGTGCACGTCTCGTAGAGCCCCGCGAGGATCGTACTGCCGACGACGCAGACGAGAAGCTGCGAGAGACACAGCTCGATGCCGTCCACAGCGCGGGCAAAACGGTCGATGAGCAGAATCTGCACCATCCAAAAGAACGCGCTGACGAATACGATAACGTCGCCGATGTTGAGGTCGAACGATCCGTATGCCGAGAGGAAATACACGCCGAGAAAGGCAAGAATTGCGCCGATCCAGTTGACCGGGCGGATGCGCTGTCCGAGCAGCGCCGCACCGATCGGCACGAGCACGATGTAGAGCGTCGTGATGAACGCCGTCTTGCCCGCCGTCGTGTAGAGCAGGGCAACCTGCTGCATCGTAACGCCGACAAACATCGCTAGCCCGACGGGAAGCCCCGCGCGAAAGCCGGAGCGATACGTCCCTGCCCGCCGCATCTGCGCGCGTTTTCCCCGATAGAGAACCCAAAGGAGCGTCAGGCACGCGGCGCCGAGCGCGAACCGCAGCGCCGCATAGCTATAGGGGCCAAGCCCCTCCATCCCTACCACCTGTGCCACGAACGTCGTCCCCCAAAAGAACGACGCCGCGAGGAGCATCAGCACGCCGCGCAGATTCCCCAATTACAGCACCTTGGACAGGAAGCTCCGCGTGCGCTCCTCTTGCGGATGCTCAAACACATCGCGCGGCACGCCGGACTCGATGATGCGCCCGTCGTCCACAAAGAGCAGACGGTCGCCGACTTCGCGGGCAAAGCCCATCTCGTGCGTGACAATGACCATCGTCATGCCCTCCTCGGCGAGCGAGCGCATGACGTCAAGCACCTCGCCGACCATCTCGGGGTCGAGTGCCGAGGTCGGCTCGTCAAAGAGCATGACCTTCGGATGCATCGCAAGCGCGCGTGCAATCGCCACGCGCTGCTGCTGCCCGCCCGAGAGGTTGTCGGGGTAGGCGTCCGCCTTCTCCGCGAGTCCCACGCGCGTGAGGAGCGCGCGCGCCGTCTGCTCCGCCTCGCCGCGCGCCGTGTGCCGCACTTTCAGCGGCGCGAGCATGATATTTTCAAGCACCGTCATATGGGGAAAGAGGTTAAAGCGTTGGAACACCATGCCGACCTCTTCGCGCACCTTGTTGATATTTGCCTCGCTCGAAAGTGTGATGCCGTCGACGACGACCTCGCCCGCCGTCGGCTCTTCGAGATGGTTCATGCAGCGAAGGAGCGTGCTCTTGCCGGAACCGGAGGGACCGATGATGACGACGACTTCCTTCTCGTCGATTGAGAGGTCAATCCCTTTCAGAACCTCGTCCTTGCCGAACGACTTGCGCAGTCCTTTGATCTCAATCATTGACCCGGTACCTCCGTTCCAAATACGCGACAAGGCGCGAGATTGTGAGTGTCATCGCGAGATAGATGACGGCGACGCTCAGCCAGATCTCCATCGAGCCGTATGTTTTGGCGATGATGAGCTGTCCGCGGCGCGTCAGCTCCTCGAACCCAATGACCGAGACGAGGGACGAGTCCTTCAGCATCGCGATGAACTCGTTGCCGAGCGGCGGGATCACGCGTTTGAACGCCTGCGGCACGATGATGTAGCGCATCGTCTGAATCCACGTCATGCCGAGCGAGCGCCCAGCCTCCATCTGCCCCGCGTCCACGGACTGAATGCCCGCGCGAAAGATCTCCGCCACATATGCGCCGGAGTTGATGCCGCACGCGGAGATCGCCGCGATGAACGGATCGATGCGCTGTCCCGTGATGACGGGGAGTGCAAAGTAAAAGAGGAAGATCTGCACGAGCAGCGGCGTCCCGCGGAAGAACTCCACATAGACCTCCGCGAGTATCCGTAGCAGCTTGAGCTTCGATATGCGCGCCACAGCGACGATGAGACCGACGATGAAGCCGATCGTCGTGGAGAGCACCGTGATCTGTATCGTCACCCCCGCGCCGACCAGCAGCAACGGGAACGAGTTCACGATCAAATTCATGTCTAAATTCATAAGCACATCCCGATTCAATCATATTTTTGCGTTGTATAAAAACTCAGTTTCTATTATACCCTCTCAGAAAATGAATAGCAACAAGCGTTAATGAAAAATTCGGATAATCCTATATTCCATCTAAAATTATAAAAATCAATTCGGACGATATGATAATAAATCTAAACCGAATAAAAACTAACATATCATGCATGTTTTCATAAAGATAAAAACATAAAAAGACCGCCGTATACCAATATCTAATACGGCAGTCTTCCCTTTATGCTTTTGCCCACGCGGCGATACCCGCGATATCTCGCGGAGAGGTGCGGCAGCATCCGCCGATGATGCGCGCTCCCGCATCGCGCCAGCGCCGCGCTCCGGCGGCAAAGTCCTCCGCCGTGCCATGCCACGATTTATCCGAGGCACTATAATCCTCACCCGAGTTTGGATAGACGACGACAGGCTTATCTGTCTCGCGCCGTATCGCACGAATCAAATCCTCGATATACTGCGGTGCCGTGCAGTTCACTCCGATGGCAGCAGCCTCCGGCACCCCGGCTAGGAAACGAGCACAGTCCGCAATCGGCGTGCCGTCGGAGATATGCGCGCCGTCGCGGCAGGAAAACGAAAACCACGCGGGGATGTGAATCTTCTTTTCGCGCAGCGCGCGTACGATCGCCCGCGCTTCCGGGAGACAGGGCAGCGTCTCGCACGCAAGGAGATCGGGCTGCCCCTCCGCGAGAAGGGCGAGGCGATCGGCATGGAACGCCGTGAGCGCATCCTCATCCACGTCGTAGTCGCCGCGGTACTCCGATCCGTCGGCAAGATACGCGCCATAGGGTCCGACGGACGCGGCGACGAGCGGCTCCTCGCCGAGACTTCTCCGCTGTGCCGGCGCGCAGCGCTCACAGCTCCCCCGTGTGAATTCCTCATGCACGTGATATTCGTCTGCGAGGGATTCCAAGCAATATATATCGCGCGCCTCGCGTGCGAGTTCCACGGATCGTACGATAAGCGAGGCTGCTTGTTCCTCCGTAAAACCCTTTTTCATAAAGCCCTCGACCGTCGCCTGATAGCTCGCGCTCGTCACGATGTCCGCCCCTGCGCGCAGATAGTCGAGATGGACGTCCCGCACGAGATCGGGACGCTCAAAGATCGCCTTCGCCGACCACAGCGCGTCGTTCACCGAGAAGCCGCGCGCCTCCAGCTCCGTTGCAAACGCCCCGTCAAGTACAAGGATATTTGACACAGCAAGACGTTCTTCTATGATATTCAACACAGACCTCCCTCACTGCACCGGCGGTTCTTTGCCAAACCACTTGCGGTAGATTTCCGCGTACGTCCCGTTTTCCTTGATCGTCCGCAGTCCTGCATTAAGCTGACCAAGAAGCTCGGTATTCCCCTTCTTAACGGCGATGCCGAGATCCTCTTGATTGATCTGCGCGGGCACTACTTTTGCGATGCCCTTGCCGCGTCCCTGCACATAGTATTCGTCGACGGGCGTATCATTCACCACCGCGTCAACGCCGCCGTTCTGCAGATCCAGGAATGCGTCGGAAATCGTGCTGTACTCGCGCAGCTGCACCTCAGGAATGGTCGCACCGACCTCTGCTCCCGTCGAACCAATCGTCACGCCGACCTTTTGACCGCGCAGATCCTCAAACGCGTTATAACGCGTCTCATCTGCACGAACGACAATGCTCAGCCCCGCCTTATAATACGAATCGGTGAAATCCACGCTCTTCGCGCGCTCCTCGTTGATGGTCATATCCGATATAGCGATGTCGAGATCACCTGTCTGGAGCGCGGGGATCAGACCGTCAAAATTGAGATTCTTGATCTCGACCTCATGCCCCTGCGCTGCGGCAATCGCACGGATGATGTCGATGTCATAGCCTACATAGGCATGCGTCTTCTCATCCTGAAATCCAAACGGTGCATAGCTCGCATCCGTACCGACGCGCCATTTTCCGCCCTGCTCCGATGCCTCATTTGTACCGCCGCATCCCGCCGCAGCAAAAATGACCGCAGTGCCGAAGAGGAGCGGCACAATGTATTTTGATAATATCACGATAAATCATCTCCATTTCATATATACTAAATATGTTTTACATATATTACATGAAATTATGCACCGTGTCAACAGAAAGAATTTTTCGTGAATCAATATAACAAAAAGAGCATCCTCGTGTCCGGCACGTTGATGCTCTCTATCGTTTCCTATGCTGTTAAATGAGATTGTGTGCGCGCAGCGCCGCCTCGATCTGCGCCGTATGTGCAGGCTCCGGTTCCGAGAGAGGCATACGGAGCGTGCCCGTATTGTAGCCCAGCATCCGCATCGCGGTTTTGACGGGGATCGGGTTGACCTCGCAGAAAAGCGCGTCGATGAGATCGGCGTATGCGATCTGGAGCCGTGTGGCTTCGGTGACATTGCCGTCAAAGTAATTTTGGCAGATATCGTGCGCAATGCGCGGTGCGACGTTCGATAGGACGGAGATGACGCCCTGTCCCCCGAGCGAGAGAATCGGCACGATCTGATCGTCGTTGCCCGAGTATAGCACGAGGTCGTCCCCCGCCGCCGCACGCAGGCGCAGAATCGCCGAAAGATCGCCGCTTGCCTCCTTCACCCCGACGATGCGCGGGTGTTTCGCAAGCGCGGCATAGGTCTCCGTCTTGATGCACACGCCCGTGCGCGACGGCACATTGTAGAGGATCGCGGGGATGTTCACGCTGTCCGCGATCTTCGTATAATGTGCAATCAGCCCGTTCTGCGTGCATTTATTGTAATACGGCGTCACGAGGAGCAGCGCATCCGCGCCCACACGTTCCGCATACTGCGAGAGCTGCACGGCGTACGTTGTGTCATTCGATCCCGTGCCCGCGATGACGGGGATGCGTCCGCGCGTGTGCTCCACAGCGAACCGAATCGCCTCTTTATGTTCCTCATCCGAAGTCGTTGAGGACTCTCCCGTCGTTCCTGTGATGATGATGGCGTCCGTGCCGCCCGCAATCTGATCGTCAATGATACGCCCGAGTTCCGGATAGTTGATGCCCGTCTCTGTAAACGGCGTGATGATCGCAACACCCGCACCGCGGAAAATAGGCTTCTTCATGGAAAACTCCTCCTCAAAATCATCTGCCGCCATTATCCCACGCCGGGCGTCAAAAGTCAAAAGTTTTCACGGATGTATTCATTAGATATGCAGTGCTGGACGCACCTCGCCAAAGAGCGCCGCGTTCTCCTTGAGCTTCTCTTCGCCGCCGAGCACGCAGAGCACATCGGCGCGCATGGCGTCCTCGATGAGCGGCGCGAGGGCGCGGATATCCGCCTGCGTTGCCGTGAGGATCTCGTCGCGGGCGCGCTGGCGATCCTCCTGCGTGATGCCGCGCAGGTAGAATGTCGCTGCCATATCTCCTTTCATCTGCGGCGTGAGCGGCGCGTCGACGCCGCTCATCGTGCCGATGATGAATTTATCCATCTCGCGGTCGGATGCGTCGAATGCGCGGATATAGTCCGCCGTCTCGTCAAAGATGCGGAAGGTCTCAGCAAGGTTCGGATCGCGATAGGACGCGAGCACCATGAACCCGTTGCGGTTGAACTGCGTCATCGCGCCGTACGCGCCGCCCTGCACACGGATGCGCGTCCAGAAATAATCGTAGCGGAGCAGCGTCTCGAGCACGCGGAGCGCGCCCGTATAGCGATGCCCGAGCTTGATGAAGTTCGCGCCCTTTGCGACGTACTGGACGCGGCTCTGCGTCGTCAGCCCTTCGTTGCGCGCCGCGATCTCCCATGTATAGGACGCCGCGGGGAACTTCTCCTGCGATAGTTTCTCTTGGAATGCCGCGAGCTGCGCCGCGATCTCATCGTATACCGCCGCGGGCGCGGTGATGCCGATCATGAGGTCGTTGCGGTTAAAGATCTGCGGCAGGATACGCGCAAATGCCGCCTGCATCTCGGCGTGGCGCGCGTCGAAATTCTCCTGAAAGGCGGAAAGGAAGTCGTGGAACGGCAGTCCGCCCGTCTCCGCATAGCGTCCCGACGGCATGAGGTACGCCGCGATCCGCGATGCGACGACCTGATTCGCCGCGCGCTGGAGCGAGAGCTCCATGCCCGTCTTGTCCTCGTCGATCAGCTCGCGCACACGCTTTGCACCGGAGTAATCGCTCTCCGTCATCATCTCTGTGAGGAGATCGAGGAGACGCGGCAGGTTTTCACGCAGGACTTTTGCACGCAGCTTGTAGCGCGGCGCGAGTGAATCCGGTTCCCCCGCGCGCGTATAGGCAACGATGTCCCCGCCGATACCGCCCGTGTAAAGGTTCCTTTGCACCGCAAGGTCGGCATAGCTGCGCCGTGCCGTATCGACCGCGCCGAACATCTCCGCGAGGAGGTATGCGTACGGCAGATCGCTCTGCGCAACAGCCGCCAGTGAAAAGTAGAAATTCAGATAGACGATGCCGCTCGTCTCAATATCGGCATAGAGTATCTTTGTCCCCGCAATATCACGCACCTCGAGCGGCAGCGGCTCCGCGTCGGGGCGAATGTCCGAACGCGAGAGGATGGGGATCGTCGCAAGTGCTTCCGCAGTGTCGGGCGCTTCCTGCGCCGCCTTAAGCGCGGCGCAGTCCTCTATGACGCGGGCGATGTCCGCGGCGGACATCGCCGCTTTTTTTTCTGCGAGGATCTTCTCCTGCGCCGCCTCACGCTCTCTGCCGACCGTTCGGCTTGGCGCGAGCGTCACAAGCGCCTCGTGCGTATTTTCGAGGAAGGCTTCGCGGATCAATTGCTCGAAATAGCCTTTTTCCAGCCCGTCCTTGAGGTCTCTGAGCGCGTCCTCATAGTGCAGATAGGTCTCCGGCGCGCCGTCATAGAGCCACATTTTCATCATGCGGATGCCGTAGATGAGCCCCTTCGGCGAGGTACCGAAATCCGACTCGCGCAAACGGAACTCGATCGTATTGAGCGCGGCGCGGATCAGCGTCCGGTCGAGCCCGCCGTCCGCGAGCTTCGTTAGCGTCTCCTTGATCACGTGCACGAATGCATCCGCACGCGCCGTCTCCGATTTGCTCACCACGATGCTAAAGAACGGCTGGAGGACGTCGCTCTCGTAGTTGGAATCGACATCCCGCCCGAGCCCCGCGTCGATGAGCGCCTGACGCAGCGGCGCGCCCTGCATCCGCAGCAGCGCATGGTCGAGGATCTGGATCGCCATCACGCGCTTCATATCCGCCGTATCGCCGATGACCCAGCTCAGCGAGAGAAACGCGTTCTCCTCGAGTGAATCCTCCGCGCCGACGGGGTAGAAATGCTCCTTTGTCACGCGCGCCGGGAACGGCGCCTGCCGCTCGATGCGCGAGGGCACGGGAATCCGATCGAAATGCGAGAGATACTCCCTGTCGAGATACGCAAGTTTCTCCTCAATGTCCACATCGCCATAGAGATAGATATAGCTGTTCGACGGATGGTAATAGCGCGCGTGGAAGTCGAGGAACATCTCGCGCGTGAGCGAGGGAATTGCGTCCGGATCGCCGCCCGACTCGCATCCGTACGTCGTATCCGGGTAGAGCGCCGCCATGATGCGGCTGCCGAGCAGATCATCCGGCGCCGAGAGCGCGCCCTTCATCTCGTTGTAGACAACGCCGCTGTAACGGAGCGGCGCACCCGCATCGTCTAGTTCGTAATGCCAGCCCTCCTGCATGAGCACCTGCGGATTCTCACGCATCGCGGGGTAAAATACCGCGTCGAGATAGACGTCCATCAGATTTTGGAAATCGCGCGCATTGCGGCTCGCCACAGGGTACATCGTCTTGTCCGGGAACGTCATCGCGTTCAGGAACGTATTGAGCGAGCCCTTCACCAGCTCCACAAACGGCTCTTTGAGCGGATACTTGCGCGACCCACAGAGCACCGAGTGCTCAATGATATGCGCGACGCCCGTATCGTCCGTCGGCGGCGTGCGGAAGCTGATCGAAAAGACCTTGTTGTCGTCCGGCGTCTCTAAGAAAAAGAGACGCGCCCCCGTCTTTTCATGGACAAACGTATATCCCGTCCCGTTTGTTTCCTTTATCTGCGACACGCCGATCAGGCGAAATCCATGTACGATGTCATCTATCTTCATATATCTTCCTCCTTCGTAATCTCTGCCATTATATCACAGGGAGGCTGATTCTCAAAATGTGTTGAAGAGGAGACATGTTTTCTCAAAAAAGGAGCTGCACAGTTAGGTCAAGGGGTTCTTTCAACCTAACCGCACAGCTCCTTTATACGTGAGCCCTATTTATGGAGACCATTGCCCTGCCCTACAGCGGCGGAAACGCTTTCTCAGGGTACATCTCCTGCGCCGCCGCGTCATAGCGCCCGATGCCAAGGAACACACTGCCGCTGTAGACGCGGTAGAGCCCCTCATTGAGAGGGACGTTCCGCTCCGTGGTAGAGAGTCCGCTGTAAAACGCCTTGACGCGCGCAGGGGCGAGTTCATAGCGCGGGATATGCCCGAGGACTTCATCAGGCATGCACAGTGCCTCCGTGCGTACATTGGCTAGTTCTTCGAGCGTATAGGAGTCACTCAGATAAAATTCCCCGACACGCGTACGCAGGAGGAAGCGCAAAAGTGCGGGCAGTCCGAGCTTTGCGCCGATGTCCATGCAGAGGGAGCGGATATATGTCCCCTTGGAGCAGTCAACATCAAAGAAAATACTGTGCCGTGCGGGATTGTACGCAAGGAGCGCAACGCCGTAAATCTCTACACGCCGCACGGGAACCTCGATCTCCGTCCCCCGGCGCGCGAGGTCATAAGCGCGCATTCCGCCGATCTTAATCGCGGAATGCACGGGCGGACGCTGATCTATTTCGCCGATGAAGTCTACGAGCGTTTTGATGACGACGTCCTCCGGCGGAAAGGAAAATGCCGGCAGTGATTCCGTGACCGTGCCGTAGACGTCGCCCGTATCGGTCGCGCATCCGAAAGACAGCTCGGCGCGATAGGATTTGTCCGCGATCTCCATATACTCGATGAGACGCGCCGCGCGTCCAAGCGCGACGGGGAGCACGCCCGCCGCCGCTGGATCCAGTGTGCCGGCGTGTCCCACGCGTTTTTGCTTAAAAATACGCCGCACGACATCAATGACATCGTGCGACGACATTCCCGGCGGTTTCAATACGTTGATGAATCCGTCCATATTATTCGCTTAGTCCCCTCCCGATGGCGGCGAGGATCATGCTGCGCGCCTCGTCAAACGGTGCGTGCAGGGTACAGCCCGCTGCACGGATATGCCCGCCGCCGTCAAATTCCTGCGCGATGCGCGAGACGTTGACTCCCTTGGAGCGCATACTGACGCGGTAGGTATCGTGTTCGAGCCACTTCATGAAGAATACGATCTGCGTACCCTCAATGACGCGGAGCTTATCGAGCAGTCCCTCGGTCGTTTTGACCTCTTTCGCACGCTCCTCATCGATGAATACGGCGGCGACTTTGCCGTCATAGAACATCTCGAGGTTTCGGATCGCGCGCACCTGCGCCATGACCTCATCGTAGGATTTCATCTCCATGGCAACGGAGATGATGTTCGGCTTCACGCCGATCTCGATGAGATCCGCCGCCGTGCGCATCGTGTGCGGCGTTGTGTTGGAGAACCGGAAAAATCCCGTGTCCGTTGCGATCCCCGTGTAGAGACAGGTCGCCATATCGAGTGAGAATGTGCCGCCCATCTCGCGGATGATCTCGCACATGATCTCGCAGGTCGCGGCGCGGCTCGGATCGAGGTAAAGGTACTCGGCTTCCTCGTCGTTCGTGACATGATGGTCGATGTTGAGCACGCGTAGTGCATCGACGGACGGGACAACCGCCCCTGTGCGCCGCAGTTCGACATCGCAGACAACAAGAAGGTCGGCGGTATAGCGTTCGCCCTCTGCAGGGCGCTCGATCAGATCGAGCCCCGGCAGTACGCGGAACGTGCGTGGGAGCTCGTCGTCGATGAGAACGCGCGCCTCCTTGCCGAGGCTGCGGAGGAAATGCATCAGTCCGAGCGTCGATCCGATGGAGTCGCCGTCAGGACGGATGTGTGAAGTCAAAATGACGGTCTGTGCATCGTGCAGGAGACGCGCCGTATCGGTCAGATTGATTTTCATAGGGTCTCCTCCCGCGCCCCTGCAGGTTTTTCTTCATGAAGGGTGTTCAGTATGCGCTGGATATGATCGCTGTAGTTCAGCGAGGTGTCGAGCGCAAAGCTGATCTCAGGGGTAAAGCGCAGTCGGATGCGTCTGCCGATCTCGCGTCGGACATATCCGAGCGCGCGATTCAGCCCTGCAAGACTCTCCTGCACGCCCTTTTCATCCCCCATGACGCTGACATAGATCTTCGCCTCGCGGAGATCCTCGGTACAGGCGACGGATGTGACGGTCACAAAGCCGATGCGCGGATCCTTCAGATCATGGAGAATGATGTCGCTGATCTCCTGTTTCATTAACTCTTGGACTTTTTCAACGCGAACCTTAGACAAGCCGTCACGCTCCTTTCTTACTCCTCGGGCGCAGCCTCCGCTTGTGCCGCGGCTGCAGCTGCCGCCTGTGCCTCACGCTTTTCCTCGGCTGCTTTATTCGCCTCGGCGATGGAGGTTTCGATCTCCTCCATCGTATAGGCTTCGATGATGTCGCCCTCGGCGAAATCCTTGTAATCGACGATGGAAATGCCGCATTCGTAGCCCGCGGCGACTTCCTTCACCTCGTCCTTGAACCGACGCAGGGAGTCGATCTCTCCGTCGAACAGCTCCACGTTGTCACGCAGGATGCGGATCTTCGAATTGTTGTGAATCTTGCCCTCGAGGACGTACGAGCCCGCGACGAGCGCCTTGGAGAATCGCATAACCTGACGAATCTCAACGCGTCCCTGAATAACCTCTTTGTATTTCGGCTTGAGCATGCCGCTCATCGCATCCTTGACGTCGTTCAGCGCGTCGTAAATGACGCGGTAGGTGCGGATGTCGACGTTCTCGGTGTCCGCGAGACGGCGTGCGTTTGCATCCGGTCGGACGTTGAACGCGATGACGATCGCGCCCGACGCCGTTGCGAGCATGATGTCGGACTCGCTGACCGCACCGACGCCCGAATGGACGATGTTGACGCGTACTTCGTCGTTCTTGTTGAGTCCGAGCAGGGCGTTGTTCAGCGCTTCGACAGAGCCCTGCACGTCCGCCTTGACGACGATGTTGAGATCCTTGATGTCGCCCTGCTGGATCTGCTGGAAGAGTGCGTCGAGCGAGACGCTCTTGGACTTGATGAGATCGCGGCGCTGGTTGCCGAGACGTGCCTCGGCGATCGAGCGCGCCTGTTTTTCATCGACGGCGGCGAGGATGTCGCCCGCCGACGGGACGTCGTTCAGTCCCAAAATCTCAACCGGCATGGAGGGTCCTGCCTTCTTGACGTTATCCCCGCGGTCGTTGATCATCGCGCGCACATGTCCGTATGCTGTGCCGACGACGATGGAGTCGCCGATGCGCAGCGTGCCGCTCTGCACGAGGACGGTCGCAACGGAGCCGCGCCCCTTGTCGAGTTTTGCCTCGATGATGACGCCGCGCGCTTCGCGGTTCGGATTTGCCTTCAGCTCCTCCACCTCGGCGACGAGCAGGATGTTCTCGAGGAGTTCGTCAATGCCCATGCGCTGTTTTGCAGATACCGGCACCATGATGGTCTCGCCGCCGTATTCCTCGGCGACCAGTCCGTACTCCATGAGTTCCTGCTTGACGCGCTCGGGGTTCGCGCCGGGCTTATCAATTTTGTTGATGGCGATGATGATGGGGACATTCGCCGATTTTGCATGATCGATCGCCTCGACTGTCTGCGGCATTACACCGTCGTCTGCCGCAACGACAAGGATCGCGACGTCCGTAATCTGCGCGCCGCGCGCACGCATCGCCGTGAACGCCTCGTGTCCGGGGGTATCGAGGAATACGATTTTCTTGCCCTGACAGATCACCTGATAGGCACCGATGTGCTGTGTGATGCCGCCCGCCTCGTGCGTGCTGACGGAGGTGTTGCGGATCGCGTCGAGCAGCGAGGTCTTGCCGTGGTCGACGTGTCCCATGACGGTGACGACGGGCGGACGCTCTTTGAGCGTCTTCGGATCGTCGACGATCTCGGGGATCAGCGTCGGATCGACATCCGGCGGCAGCTCCTCGGTCGTGACGCCGAACTCGGCGGCAACGAGGGTTGCCGTGTCGAAATCGATCTCCTGATTGATGCTCGCCATGACGCCCATGAGGAGCAGTTTCTTGATGATGTCGGACGCGGTGTAGCTCATCTTGGATGCGAGATCCTTGACGGCGATCGTCTCGGGCAGCTTGATGTGCTTCGGACGAGCGATCTCGACCTTTGGCGCAGGTGTAGGCGCAGTGCGCCCCTTACGCTGTTTGCGTGCGCCGCTGCGCCCTGCACGCGGCAGATCCGTCCGCTCCTCGCGGTCACGCCGCTGTCCGCCGCGGCTGCCGCGGCTGCGGTCTCCTCCGCCCGTGTTCTCGCCGCCTCGTCCGCTGCGGCGACGACCGGTCTCACGGCCTTCTGCGGGCGGCGGTGCCGCCATTGCAGTGGGTGCGCTTGGACGCCCCACACCGGAGCGTCCCGCAGGACGCGCTCCGCCTCCGGTACGTCCGCCCGCGTTTCCGCCGGCGGACGAGGACCGTGCGGGACGAGAGCTTCCTGCATTCGACGCTCCGGTACTCTCACTGCGCGTCTTAGCAGGCGCCTGACGTACGATTACAATGCCGGGTGCCTTTGTTCGGGCACGCAGTACCTGCTTCTCTGGCGCGGGTATCTCTGCCCTTCCTGCCGAGGCTGCGGACTCACCATCCTTCTGTGCCGGTGCTGCAGGTCGTACGTCCTTCTTTGCGAGGCGCTCTTGCTGCGGAGCGGGGGCTTTGCTCTGCATGGACTCCCTGCGTACGGGCTTTGCCGTCCGCCCAAGCTCCGTCTTGACGGCGGCGCGTTCTTCCTCACCGACAGCACTGAACATGTTCTTCACTTTGTAGTTCTTGCTCTTCAGAATATCAATAATGGTATTTTTGTCCGTCTTGAATTCCTTCGCCAAATCGGTGATTCTGTATTTCGATTCTGACATCAATCCACCCCCGTCGGTATTTCATGCAGATAGGCGTCCAGCCGCTCCGCAAATCCTCTATCTATCAATACGGCGACCGCGCGGTACTCTTTTCCGAGGCACCGTCCCAGCCGCTCTGCTCTTAATAACTCCACATATGGAACATTCCGTCGTTCCGCCATATTCGTAAATTTGCGCTTTGTTTCTTCCGAGGCATCCGCCGCGAGCAAGAGGTATGTCCCTCGCCCTTTTCCAATCGTTTCCTCCGCTACGAACGCACCCGAGACGATGCGGCGCGCGCGCGCCGCCATACTCAGTAAATTCTCGACACGGTTCTCAGTCTGTGCATTCATCATCTAGCCCTCCGTACGCGCCCGCAGGGCTTCCGAGAGTGCATCGTAGACAGCGGCCGCAACCCGCCCCTTGAACGACCACGCGAGACCGTTGTGTTTCCGCGCTGCCAGCAGACACTCTTCACACGGACAGAGATACGCGCCGCGCCCTGGACTCTTTCCCGTCGCGTCGATGGAAACATCCCCCGACGGAGCACGCACAATGCGGATGAGTTCGCCCTTGGGATGCTTCTCCCGACAGCCGACGCACAGCCGCTCGGGCTGTTTCGCCGGCTCCATTTAGGCCTCCCCCGCCGCGGAGGTCTCCGCGGCATCTATGTCGTCGACGGGTTCCGGCACACCGCCGTTCTCTTCCTGTGCTGCCTGCGACTCGCTCTTGATGTCGATTTTCCATCCTGTGAGCTTAGCCGCCAGTCGGGCATTCTGCCCCTCCTTGCCAATGGCAAGCGAGAGCTGATAATCCGGCACGACGACGCGGGAGAGCTTCTCTGTCTCGCTCACGGCGACCGAAATGACCTTTGCGGGGTTCAGCGAGTTCGCAATGTAGGTCGCGGGATCTTCACTCCATTTCACAATGTCGATCTTCTCGCCAGCCAGCTCGTCTACCACAGCCTGTACACGCATGAAATGCGGACCGACACACGCACCGATGGGATCGACACGCTCCTCTGTAGAGTGAACAGCGACCTTGGAGCGGCTGCCTGCCTCACGCGCAATCGCCTTGATCTCGACGATGCCTTCCTGCATCTCGGGCACCTGGAGTTCGAACAGCTTTTTGAGAAGTCCCGGGTGCGTACGCGAGAGCATGATCTGCGGACCGCGGGGCGAGCGTTTGACCTCAATGATATACGCACGAATGGTATCGCCATAGTTGTATGTCTCGCCGGGTATCTGCTCGGTCGGCATCAGCACAGCCTCTGCTTTGCCGATATCGACATAGACGCTGCGTCCCTCAATGCGCTGAACAATCCCCGTCACAATATCGGCGGAACGATTCATATACGCTTCGTAGACAATGCCGCGTTCCGCTTCGCGCAGACGCTGCATGACCACCTGTTTCGCGGTCTGCGCTGCAATGCGCCCAAAGTTTGCAGGAGTCATCTCGATCTCGACCACATCGCCGACCTGATAGTCCGGATTGATGGCATGCGCCTGTGCAAGAGAGATGTCTGTGACGCCGCTCTCGGCTTCCTCGACCACCGTCTTGATGGCAAAGACGTGGAATGCGCCCGTCTCGCGTGAAAGTGCGATGCGTACGTTCTGGGCCGATCCGAAGTTGCGCCGATAGGCTGAAATCAGCGCCGCCTCGATGGTTTCAAAAAGGAGTTCCTCGTCAATCCCCTTCTCGTACGCAAGTTCCTTTAGTGTTTGAAGGAACTCCTTTCCGGCATTCGTCTCCTTTGTGATCTTTCTTGCCAAAGCCCAAATCCTCCCTAAAAGTCGATATGCAGACGCACCTGAGATACCTGCTCCATCGGGATGCGCACATCGTCGTCCAGTATCAATACATTTCCGTCATAGCCGGTGAGCGCACCCGTCAAGTTCTTTTTACCGTCAAGAGGCGCATAAAGCGCCACATCGACACGCTTGCCGTGTTCCCGCTCAAAATCGCGTGCCTTGCGCAGAACACGATCAAGCCCGGGCGAGGAGACTTCGAGGATATAGGCATCGGAAATGAAGTCCTCACGGTCAAGAACCTCCTCCAGGTGCTCGCTGAGCATCCGGCAGTCCTCAATGTCGATGCCGCCCTCCTTGTCGATGTAGACGCGCAGATACCAATCGCGTTCACGTACATATTCGACGTCTACGAGTTCCAATTCCGGCTGCGCCGGCAGGAGATCCCGTACGATCTCCTCGACGCACTCCTCGATCTTCGCGCTCATCGTTTTCCTCTCTATCCTAACCGCATCACAGAGGGAAGCACGACGCAAAGCGCCCTGCTTCCTTTTTACATGAATGAAAGAGTGGGCTTTCACCCACTCTTTCCATGTCTTAAATGAATTTCCTAGAGTATATCATATGATATAGGCTTTGTAAAGCCCTATCTCACGCAAACTCGCCCGCTGCTTCGCCAAATATTTTCGCCCGGATCAATACGCTGCACTTTTCTATCTTCCGTATAAATGCCGCGTCAGCCACGCAAGCACTCTCCCTCTCCCAACGAGGCTGACGATCGCGCCGAGAATACAGACTCCGACAATCACCATAGCGATCGCAGGCAGCGCGACGAAGACGACGAAAGTGAGCAGCGCGGCAAGGACAAGCCCCCACATAATGGAGGAAAACAGCGACGGTCGCTGCGGTGCCCCACCTATACGAACATAGCGCACGGAGCTTCGCTGCGCACGCTCATACGCCCCGCCCGAAGGCCGATATTCCTCCGTCCGCGGCGACTCTGCATCTGCCGCCGTACCATCCTCATCCACCGTAACGCCACGATACGCAGCATTCTCCGCCTCACTCATCGGACGTACGCGCGAATCCTGATCTTCCATAAAGGTTCTCCTCCCTTGATATTTTCCATACAATAATTTCAACGCAGAATATCTTTATTCTGCACTCGGATTGTTCTGCACTGCCCGGGGCACAACAAAACATGGGCTCAGATTTCGAGCTGTACTTGACTATTTTTCCAATACAATTTATTCCAATTCCGCTTACTTTGCGTCTATATTCTACTAAATTGTCCGGCTGTCTGCAAGTAAAACCGCTGCAGTACTTAGAACTTCTCTTTATAAAGGGTCAGCTATGCTCGCTCGCGAGGACAAGCGCATATACATTTGCCGCTCCTGCGCGTTTGAGCGTACGCGCGCACTCCAGAAGAGTTGTCCCCGTCGTCATAATATCGTCGAGAAGCAGGATATGCCGTCCCGCGATCTGCACCCCATCCGCGCATGCAAACGCCCCGCGCAGCTCACGGCGGCGTTCTTCGCGTGAGAACTCATAAAGCGGTGCAGTTTCACGGCTGCGTATGAGCAGCGATTCGAATGCGATCCCGTGCGCCTTTAGCCACGGCGCAAAAATCAGCTCCGTCTGGTTGAATCCACGCTCATGTGCGCGCGCGGGAGCGAGCGGAACAGGTACGGCGACGATCTGCTCCGGGAGCTGCATGAGTACCGCTTCCCCGGCAGCGAGCATGCCATGGAGATAGGGCAAAACACTTTTCTCCCGCCGGTACTTGAGCGTACGCAGAAGATCCCGCACACCTTCACGGTAATATCCGAGCGCCCAAATCCCCGCAAGATACGATACGGCATCCACAGAACGGGCGACCGTGCGCAGTCCTGTGAGTCGTCTCGTACAAGCACCGCAAAAACCGCCTCGCCGCTCCACATACGATTTGCAGCTCGGACAGCGGGGCGGGAAGAGAAAGTCAACAAACATCGAAAGCAAACGTATCCCTCCGGCATATATAGAAGTTTCTACATTATAGCGCAATTTCCTAAAAAATGCTTGCGATTCCCTCGGGATTATGATATGATAAACGCAGAAAAGAGATATATCTCCTAGGTTCGAAACTAGCGGAAAGGAGAATGTCTATTGACACAAATTCTTCAGCGCGGTGACCATGCCCATTGACGGGAATGCATCTTTGAAGAAGTATTGCGGCGGCGGATTCTGCCGATACGCACATGGCATAGTGTCAAAAAAGCCGGTTGCAGCGCAGTCACTCCCCGGTGGTTCGGGCAGTTGACAAATTCCTTCTGTACGATTCGATTTCGAAAACCAAGCGCGCAAATTGGATGAATCTATGGGATCTCCAAAACGGTTTCAGCTGAACGTACAATATAAGGCTTTCCAAGGCGCAGATACACGAGGCGTACACGCAGTGGAAAGGCGACCACACAACTGAATAAGGATGGTTCACAGTTTTATGGTAATATCGACATAGATCGACAGCTTGCTCGAAATAGAGCGGCTGTCGATTTTTTAGTTCATAAAACGCGTTATGGCGACGCAACGCCTCCCCATAATGACAAAACTAGGCGCGCCCCCCCCATCCCCCGCCTCAACAACGCCGCTCGTTGATGCGGAAGTTTCGATGCACAGCGAGGAATGAGGAGAATGCGAGGGCAGGCGTAGATGAAACCTACATCGACCGAAGCGTTTGACAAAATGACAAAGCTAGGCGCGAAAATCCCGCATCACACCTCGTGTTATAGCGCAACGTGAGTGACACGCAAGTTTGGATGCAGCGCAAGGAATAAGAAAAATCCAAGGGAAGGCGTAGATGAAACCTACGTCGACCGCAGGATTTTTCGAAATGACACAGCGATGCGCCAAAATCCCGCCTCAACACTGCCCGGTGATGCGGAAGTTTCGATGCACAGCGAGGAATGAGGAAAAAGCGAGGGCAGGCGTAGATGAAACCTACGTCAACCGAAGCGTTTGACGAAATGACGAAGCTAGGCGCGAAAATCCCGCATCACCTCTAAATGAGAGCTGCAGGCTCATACTCTTCGGGCAGAATCCTCCGCAGAAACCGGCGCGTGCGCTCCTCACGCGGTGCGGTGAAGATCTCCTTCGCGCTGCCCTCCTCCACGATCACGCCGTCCGACATAAATACGACGTGCGTCGCGACGTCCTGCGCGAACTTCATCTCGTGCGTGACGACGATCATCGTCGTGCCTTCCTGCGCGAGCTGCTTCATCACCGATAGAACCTCGCCGACAAGCTCCGGATCGAGCGCGGAGGTCGGCTCGTCAAAGAGGATGACGTCGGGCTTTGCCGCAACGGCGCGCGCGATGCCGACGCGCTGCTGCTGTCCGCCCGAGAGCTGCGCGGGATAGTAGTCCGCACGGTTCTCCATGCCGACCTTGCGCAGCGCATCCATGGCGATTTCATGTGCCTCTTCCTTCGCGATGCCGCGCCCGACCGTCAGTCCGAGCGTGACATTCTCGAGCGCGGTTTTGTTCGCGAAGAGGTTGTAATTCTGAAAGACGAATCCGGTCTTTTTCCGCACGTCCGCGACCTCTTTATGCGATGCGTCCGCGAACGATAGATGCGCGCCGTGAAAATCCATCGCGCCGCCGTCGGCGCGCTCGAGGAAGTTCAGGCAGCGCAGGAGGGTCGTCTTGCCCGATCCGGAGGGGCCTAGGATGACAACGACGTCGCCCTTGTCGACGCTGAGACTGACGTCCTTCAGCACCTCGGTGTTTTCAAACTGTTTGCGGACATTTTGGACATGCAGCAGCATGTTCTCCCCTCCCTAAATTTGACCGCGGAACGCGCCGACGCGGCGCTCCGCCGCTGCGAACAGCAGCTGAACGATCGTGCAGAGCACGAGATAGACGACGAACACGTCGAGATACGACTCGATATAATTGTAACCGTAGGATGCGGCGATTTTCCCCACCGCCATAATGTCCTTGACCGTCATGAGGAACGCGAGCGATGTCCCCTTGATGAGGTTGACCGTGATGTTGCAGATGCTCGGCAGCGCGACGACGAGTGCCTGCGGCAGAATGACGTGCAGATAGGTCGCGGGCGCGGAAAGTCCGCTCGCGAGCCCCGCTTCGAGCTGTCCCTTTGGGATGGCGAGCAGGGCGGAACGGAACGCCTCTGTGAGCAGCGCGATCGAGTTGATCGTGAAGATAAAGACCGCGTACCAAAAGGGATCGACGGCATCGAATACGTTGACATCCAGTCCCACCTGCTTGACGACGACGTTGAGCAGGCTCGGCAGTAGACTATAAAGGAGCAGTATCTGCAAAATGAGCGGCGTGCCGCGCACAAAGGAGACGTAGCACCGCACGATCGTCCCGCCGACGCGGCGTCCGCGCACGCGCAGCACCGCAAAGTAAAACGCGATCGGCGCGGCGAGGACGAGAGAGAGCACGGTCAGCGAGAGCGTGACGCCCGCGCCCTGCCAAACGAGCAGGAACGTCTCGCGCATAAATTCGAAATCAAGCTCCATCCGCGGCGCCTCCTCCCGTTACCGCACCCGCGCGGGCAGGCGTCTCGACGCGCAGGCTCGAGCCTTTATCAAGACGGCGTTCCACCTGCGTAAAAACCTGCTCCAAGAGGAGCACGACCGCCCAGTAGACGAGCATACAGGCGAGATAGATCTCGATGCCGTACGCGCCGAAATTCTGCGCGATGATGAGGTTGCCCTTGCCGATGAGATCGATGAGCCCGATGGTATAGGCGAGCGATCCTTCCTTCAGCAAATTGATCGACGCGTTGCCAAAGTTCGGTAGGGCGACGATCGCCGCCTGCGGGAGCATGACGTGGGCGAATGCCTGCACAGGCGAGAGCCCCGCGCAGATCGCCGCCTCGTACTGCCCGCGCGGCACCGCCTTGTACGCGGCGCGGAACACCTCGGAGATGTACGCGCCGAAGAGCAGTGTAAAGGTAATGACCGCGAACACCGCGCGGTTCATGCCGTTCATATCGATGCCGAATGCGCCCTGCAGGAGTTTTGGCAGCCCGTAGAACACAATGAACAGCAGGACGATGGACGGCGTACAGCGCATGACATACACATAGACTGCTGCGAGTGCGCGCAGCGGACGCCCGCCGTCAAGATTTGCCCATGCGAGCAGCCCGCCGAGGAGCGATCCCGCCGTGATACTGATGCCCGCAACGAGCAGGGTCACGTCGAGATATGCGAGGAGATCGGGCAGTACCTCTAGAATCATACCGGCGTCAAAGGCTCTTGTTTCCACCCTTCACCTCACATTCCTCTCCGCTTACTTCAGATACTCCGAAAGGCTCTCGCCGAAATATTTCTGCTCGAGTTCCGCGATCTTACCCTCGGCGCGCAGCTCCTCGATCGCCTTGTCATATTCGTCGGCGAATGCCTGCTCGTTCTTGTTAAAGATCGGGTACGTCGGGATGCCTTTGTAGCGCACATAGGTCAGCTTGTCGCTGAACGCATGGTAGGGCGCATCCTCCTTGGCGATGTTGTTCTTGTAGCTCAGCTCGACGTCGAGATAGCCGTCGTAGCGCCCCTCCATCACCCAGCTGTACGCGTCCGCGTTCTGGAACGACTCGGCGGACGTCAGCTTGATCTGATTGTCCGGGTTCTCCTTGTTGTAGGTGTCGACCACCATGTAGCGCGCGTCCTGCGGAGCGATTGGCACGATCTTGCCGCTGAACTTCGCGAACGACGCCATATCCTTGATCTCATTCGCCGTGTCCTTGCGGATCGTCAGACCGATGACGCTCGCGCCGATGTTGTTCTTCGGGAAAACATATTTCTTCTTGCGCGCATCCGTGATCCAAATGCCCTTCGTCCCAACCGTATACTTGCCCGATTCGACGCCGATGAGCAGGTCGTCGTCCGAGGTCGGCACGAATTTGAACTCATACTGCGGCAGTTTCTTCGCGACTTCCTTCATCACTGCGACCTCGAACCCGTCGGATTCGCCCTGCTCGTTCACATAGTCGTACGGCACATAGTAGTTCGTGTGCGCGACCGTGACGACCTTCTTGCCGTCCGCGGATTTCGCCGCGCCGCCGTCCACCGCGTCCTTGCCGCAGCCCGCAAGACCCACGGCAAGCGCCGCACCGAGGAGCGCCGTCAGCGCCGTTTTCGTGATTTTATTAAAATGCATTTTGCCATCCTCCTATATCAAACGCGTGCAGCTTCGCGCACCCATGCAAAACGGTTCCGGTCAATGTCGCGCGGCACGGTGCAGTCCGCACCGAGCAGGACGCCCGTGCGCCCCGCCGTCGCCAAAATGCGGCGCGTCTCCGCCTCCACCTCCGCGCGGCTGCCGCGATAGAGCACGTCCGTATCGAGGTTGCCGAATCCGCCGAGCAGCGCGTGCTCTGGGAACACTTTGCGCCCCTCCTCGAGCGGCACGCCCTCGACGACCGCCGCCCAGTTGATGGTCTTGACCTCGTAGCCGCGATACCATTCGAGCTCGTTGCGGTGTCCCGCATAGCCGCAGATGTGGAGGATGTTGTAGTCGTTTGCCGCGTTCGCCGCACGCAGAATCTCCTGTTCCCCGGGGGCGAACACCTCGCGGTAGACGCTGCGGTCGTCGCCGAATCCCGTGTGATTTTGCAGGCTGAGGTAGATGCCCGTCACGCCCGCCTCCTCGATGATGCGGCGCGCGAGTTTCGCGATGTCGGCGGAGATGACGGCGAACGCCGCCTTTACCGCTTCCTTATCGGCACGCACGAGATTCGTGAGGAACGTCTCACTCTCGTCGATCGTGCCCGGCTGCATGAATTTCACCGTCGTCGCCGCGGAGAAGATATTGTAGAACGTCGCGATCTCATTGCCGTAGCGGCGTGTGATCTCCTGCGCATACGCAATCTGCCGCGTGAAGAACGGGTGGTCGTCGGGCAGCGGCTGCACCTTCGCGAGCTCCGCCGCCGTACGCGCCTGCTGCACGACGGGATTCGGATAGGAGAAGAACCCGTCCGTCATGATCTTTACAAAGTCCGGCTGCGACTCCTCGATGTAGCGCAGCTCCCCGTCCAAGACCTTTTTCTCGAGCGACGGATCATCGTACGCGTTCGCGTGAATCTCGTCGTCGAGGAAGTGGAACCAAAATCCCGCCGGAACGCGTTCGACTTCCTTGCGATCCATCGCGCTCAGCACAAGTTCTTTCTTCGATACCGCCATGATATGCTCCCTTCCCGGCAAATCTGCCGGATGCTTAAATTCATTGTTTACAGGTATGTTTTAACTTGATCGTGGAGCAATCATACAACGCTTTAGTATAGTTGTCAAGTATGTTTTTATGGATTTTTGATTGACAGATGCCTTTCCCCGCGTTTATAATGAAATACATAACAATGCTGAACTGCAAAATGATGAGGGAGGAAATAAACATGAAGGATTTTTCAGCCGAGGTGCATGGCTGTCACAAATACGATGCAACGGGGGCGATCACGGAGCCGATCTATCTCTCCGCGACGTTCCGTCATCCCGCATTTCGCCAGAGCACGGGCTACGACTACGGGCGCATGGCGAACCCGACGCGCAGTGTGCTCGAGCAGACCGTCGCGCTCCTCGAGGGCGGCGAACGCGCGTGGGCGCTGTCCTCAGGCATGGCGGCGATCAACCTCGTCTTTTCCCTCTGCACGGCGGGCGACCATGTGCTCCTCTCCGAGGACATCTACGGCGGTACGGTGCGCCTGACGAACGAAATCTACGCGAAATACGGCATTGACTTCGAATATATCGACACGCGCGACGCGGCGCTCGTGCGCACGAAGATGCGCCCCGCGACGAAGCTGGTCTTCATCGAGACGCCCTCGAACCCGATGATGTTCGTCACGGACATCCGTGCGCTTGCGGACATCGCACACGAGGGCGGTGCGCTCCTTGTTGCCGACAACACCTTCCTCTCGCCGCATTTTCAAAAGCCGCTCATGCTCGGCGCGGACATCGTCCTCGAAAGCGGCACGAAGTACCTCTGCGGACACAACGACATCATCTGCGGATTCATCGCCGTCAAGGACGGCGCCTCTGATCTCGCGGAGCGCATCGAGTTCTTCGTAAAATCTGAGGGTCCGAATCTCAGCACGATGGACGCTTGGCTCATGCTGCGCAGCATCAAGACCCTCGGTGTCCGCATCGAACGGCAGGCACAGAGCGCACTCACGATATCTGAGTGGCTCGGCACACTCCCGGAGGTCACGGAGGTGTTCTACCCCGGCCTCCCGGATCATCCCGGACACGAACTTCAAAAAAGTCAAAGCACAGGGTTCGGCGGGATGATCTCGTTCAAGGTACAGACGCCCGAAATCGCACAGAAATGTCTCGCACACCTGAAGCTCATCGCCTTCGCCGAAAGTCTCGGCGGCGTCGAAAGTCTCCTCACCTATCCGCTCGTGCAGACGCACGCGGAGATGCCCGCCGAACTCATCCGCCGCACGGGGCTTGACAGCCGTCTTCTGCGGCTCTCCGTCGGCATCGAGGACGTCGACGACATTGAGGAGGATCTTGCCCAGGCGCTGCGCGCCGCGGCACGAGAAAGATAATAGGGAGCACTACTATAAAATAACCTTCGTGAAAAAAGCTGCAACCGATGCGCGCCCTCCGGCGCGGAAAGAGTGATGCCCTTTTAAGTATGGCGCGGGGGGCGTTATCACAGCCGCAAAGCTGTAACCCGCAAGGGCGGCGCGGCATATTTACCTCCCGTTCATATGCAGTGTGAGAACGCCGCTGTGCAGCCCAAGGAGCAGAGCGACACAGGGCTGTGCGGCGTAACATTCTGAGCGCCGAATGTCACTGCCGCGTCGTTTGCGCAGCGGCGTGAAACGCCTCCCTAAGCCATGCAATAACAGTTTCTAACAGGAGAATCATCATGCCCACAAATTTTGACGAACTCATCGACCGCCGCGGCACCGCGAGCATCAAATACGACTTCGCCGCAGAACGCGGCTATCCGAAGGACGTCCTCCCCTTTTGGGTCGCCGACATGGACTTTCGCGCGCCCGCGCCCGTCCTCGACGCCCTCACACGCCGCACAGCGCACGGCATCTTCGGCTATACGCAGGTGAAGGACGATTACTTCGCCGTCTTGCAGCATTGGTTCAAGACGCGCCACAACTGGGACGTCACGCGCCGCGAGCTCGTGATCACGCCGGGTGTCGTCTTTGCCATCGCGACCGCCGTTCGCGCATTCACAGAACCCGGCGACGCCGTGCTCATCCAGCAGCCCGTCTACTATCCGTTCGCGAACGTCATCCGCGACAACGGACGTACACTCGTCGACAATCCCCTCCGGCTCGAAAATGGACGCTACGAGATCGACTTTGCGGATTTTGAGCAAAAAATCATCGAGAACAATGTGAAGCTCTTCATCCTGTGCAGTCCGCACAACCCCGTCGGGCGCGTGTGGCAGACCGCGGAGCTTGAGCGTATCGCCGAGATCTGCCTGCGCCGCCGCGTCCTCGTCGTCGCCGACGAAATACACGAAGAGTTCATCCGCCCCGGGTTCACACATACGCCGTTCGCCGCCATCTCACCCGAAGCTGCAGCGATCACCGTTACCTGCACCTCGCCGAGCAAGACCTTCAACCTCGCGGGGCTCCAAATCTCCAATATTTTCATCAAGAATGACGAGCTGCGCAGCCGTTTCCGCACGGAACGCGGCAAAACGGGCTACGACGAACCGAACACGCTCGGACTCTCTGCCGCGCACGCCGCATACGAACACGGTGCGCCGTGGCTCACGGAGCTCCTCGCCTACATCGAGATGAACTACGCGCACACGAAGGCGTATCTTGCACAGTATCTGCCGCAAATAAAAATCGTCGAGCCCGAGGGAACATACCTCCTCTGGCTCGACTTCCGTGCGTACGGTCTCTCGGACAAAGCGCTCAACGACAAAATCGTTCACGAGGCAAACCTCTGGCTCGACGACGGTCCCATCTTCGGCACAGGCGGCAGCGGTTTCCAGCGCATCAACATCGCCTGCCCCCGAGCGACGCTCGAACGAGGGCTTGAACAGCTCGTACAAGCATTTCGTTAAAAGGGATCTCCTTATTATCCCCTTTTCCCATAAGGAACAGGGCTATTACACGAAGGAAAAATCGTGCAATAGCCCTTTTTTATTTCTATATCAAATTCGATATCACAGATTCTCTCTGTACCACGCGATTGCCTCGGTGACGCCGCGCTTAAAATCGTATTCGGGTGCATAGCCGAGTTTTTCACGTGCCTTCGTGATGTCCGCGCCGCTGTGGCGGATGTCGCCCGCGCGCTCAGGACCATAGACGGGCGTGAGGTCTTTGCCGAGCAGTTCTTTCAGGACGGCATACATCTCGTTGAGGCTTGACCGCGTGCCGCTCGCGATGTTGTATGCCTCGCCCGCCGCTTCATGCGGCGCGGCGCACGCAAGGAGATTTGCCTGCACGACGTCCTCGACATAGACGAAATCGCGCGACTGCTCGCCGTCGCCGTTGACGGTCGGCGGCGTGTCGTGCAGGAGCGCTTCGACGAATTTCGGAATGACTGCGGCGTACGCGCCGTTCGGGTCTTGGCGGCGTCCGTAGACGTTGAAATAGCGCATCCCGTAGCAGTCCAGCCCGTAATGCATCGTATACTGGACGGCGTACTCCTCGGCGACGTACTTCGTCACGGCATAGGTGGAAAGCCGCCGCCCGACGATCTCCTCGCGCTTTGGCATCGTTTGATCGTCGCCGTAGACTGCGGAACTCGAGGCGTAGACGAATTTTTTCACATGCGCCGCGGCGGCAGCCTGCATCATGTTGACCGTACCCATGATATTCGTCTCGGTGTAGGCGATCGGCTGCTCGATGCTCTCCGGCACGCTCACCGCCGCCGCCTGATGGAGCACATAATCGACACCCGCACAGACGCGCGCACACGCCGCAAAATCCTTGATGTCCCCCTCAATGAACTCAAATTTCCCATGCGTACGCAGTCCCGCGATGTTTTTCTCATAGCCCGTCGACAGATTATCGAGCACGCGCACGCGATGCCCCATCGAAAGCAGCGCTTCACATAGATTCGAGCCGATGAATCCGGCACCGCCGGTCACGAGAAAAAGGCTGTTTTCGGGAAAATTAATTGTACGATAATTCATCATATCCCCCATTCCATGATGTATTACTGTTCACAAATCTGCATTTTGCGCTCCCGGAACGTGACGACAGTCAGATCAAACGCGTGCGCAAGTGCGAGCGCGCGGGCAAAATACGCGCCGACTGCCGTCGGTACATGCGCGTCGGAGCCGATCGTAACGTAGCGCCCGCCGAGTTCGCGATAGCGACGGTAGACGGGCGCGAGCTCCTTGATGCCGCGCGGCGTACCTAGCCTGCGCGTATTGATCTCGATGACCGTCTCGGTCTCGACGAGCGCGCGGAGCACACCGTCGATTTCCTCCGCGAATGTGCCATAGGAAATCTCGGGATTCTCGAACGGCGCGTTGCGCGCGATGTAGTCGATGTGCGCGAGCGCGTTGATATAGGTCTGCGCGTAGATCCCCGCGCGCATGACGGAGAAGTATTCGCGGTACATCTCGTCCTTCTCGCGCCCCTCAAATCCCTCGGGGAGGTAGAGATCCTTCACGCGCAGGAAATGAATGGACGCGAGCACAAAGTCGAACGGCACACGCGCAATAAATGCCGCATTCTTCTCGCGTGAGCTCTCCATCATGCCCATTTCGACACCGAGGGACAGCCCCGCATCGCGCAGCGGCTCATATGCCGCCCAATACGCTTCGGGGTCAAAGAGAAACGTCTCCTCGCCCGCCGCGGGATAGTCATAGTCGCAGTGTTCGGTAAAGACGATCCCGAGTCCCTTTGCCCTCGCGGCGCGCAGGGCTTCCTCCGCGGGCATCTCCGAATCGGCGGAAAATACGGTGTGCGAATGGCTGTCAAAGAGCATCTTCATTCCTCCTCACCCTTGTCCCGGCAGATCGCCGACAGCATCGGAAATCCGTGCAAAGTCTTCGAGCGACAGCTGCTCGCCGCGTGTGCTGCCGGCGATGCCCGCCGCGCGCAGGGCGGCTTGCGCGGCATCCTTCGTCAGTCCCGCCCCCACCAGCGCATTCGGCAGGGTCTTGCGCCGCTGTCCGAATGCCGCGCGGATGAGACGGAAAAAGAGTTTTTCACTGCGCGGCGCAACGCTCGGAGACTCGCGCACAATGCAGGCAACGACCGCGCTCGTCACCTCGGGCGCGGGGCGAAACGCCCTGGGCGGCACGTCCATCACCATGCGTGGCGCGGTGAAATACTGCACGGCGAGGGAGAGCGCGCCGTAGTCCTTTGACCTCGGCTGCGCCGTCATGCGCATCGCCACTTCCTTCTGCACCATCGTGACGAGCCGCTCGATCGGCAGCCGCTGTTCGAGGAGCGTCATGATGATCGGCGTCGTGATGTAGTACGGCAGGTTCGCCACGACCTTGAAGCGCTGCCCCTCTTTTAATCCAAGCGTCTCCGGGATGTTGATCTTTAGAATATCGCCCGGCACGACGGTGACGTTATCGTAGCCGCGCAGGGTTTCGGCGAGCACGGCGGGGAGCTTTTTATCCAGCTCGACCGCGACGACGCGCGCGCCCGTCTCCGCGAGCCCCTGCGTCAGCGTGCCGATGCCGGGGCCGATCTCGAGCACCGTATCTGCGGGCGTGAGCTGTGCCGCCTCCACGATACCGCGCACAACGCCCGCGTCCACGAGGAAGTTCTGCCCGAGCCGCTTGCTCGCACGCAGGTGAAAGGCGTTCAATATATGGCGCGTGACCTCCGGATCGGCAATCACGGGAATATTCGCTCTCATGGCAGCTCCTCTCCGGCGGATTGAAAGTCGGCGCGGCTGATGCCGTAGGTGTTGAGCCGCGTGAGAAACGTCTTTGCATTGGCGCATCCGAGTCCGAGCCGCCGCCCCATCAGGGCGCGGCGCGCGGCGGCATCAGGCGTCCCCGTCAGACCGTACGACATCATGTCGCGCATCGAAAAGAGCTCTGCGGGACGCTCCATCGGCGTATGCACGAGGGCGAGCGCCGCCCGCACGGCATCGGGGCTCGCCTGCTCGACGCCGACGTCGCCGTCAGCGGCATTCGTCGCCTCCTCGGCGGGGATAAAGGCATGTTTTGCACGCGGGAACATCTTCGTCAGACGCGCACGAATGCGTTCGCCGACCGTGTCGGGATCGGTGAGGACGATGATGCCGCGCGCTTCATACGCGGCGCGGATATCCTTGATTGCGCGGCTGCGCAGACGAAACCCGTCCGTGATGATGCAGTCCGCCTCCACCGCGCGCCGCACCGCCGCGACATCCATCTTCCCCTCGACAATGATCACTTCTTGAATCAAAACGTCACTCTCTTTGCGCCTTCCGGATCATACTTCCAACGGATCCCGTACAACGGGTGCGTCGTATACGTCAAACGGATCGATGTCAATGCATTTTCGGGGATCTCTTTTCCCCTCAATATCCCACGCCGCCGTCCCGTTCATCACGGTGAGCGCCGCATCGAACACCGCCTTATCCGTGAGCGGGCGAAAGATGCCGCCGCGCGCCACGAGGGGCGCGGCATCATACCGGCGCACCGTTCCGTCGTTGAAGTATGCGTACAACTCGTACTGCTCGCCGGGCACGACCTGTAAGACCTCGGGAAAAAATCTCTCATCCATCGTTATCAGCCCTTTCTGAGCGGCGGTACCGGATTCGGTTCTTTCCCGCTCTTGACGAGTTCCCAATCCTGCATCAGTTCATCTTGATACATAGCGCACCATGCAAGCACAAGTTTTAATTGTCTGTTTGGGAGGAAGCCTCGCGTCACCGAAGCGGTTTGAATATCGATCTGCGCCTTATTGCCTGCATATTCCGCATGAATATGCGGCGGATTGTGGTCGTTATGATAGATCATGATACGTATTCCGAAAAAAATGCTGATTTCAGGCACATGGTTCACCTCCCAAATATGTTTGCACCTCACGATATAGCCGCTCGTGGATCTCCGCGATCGGCAGCGGCGCGCCGTCCGTACTCGATGGGATGCGCACCCAGCCATAGCGCACCGCAAGCAGGACGTAGGCGTCGTGCGTGCGCGCGAGATAGTCCGCGTCGCGCTCGTGGATGTCGGGCGCGGCGCCGTTTTTCTCCGCACGCGCAGCGATGAGCCGCTGCGCCGCCGCAGGTTCCATATCGAGGAAGAACACGGCGTCCGGCACGGGCAGCCCTATCTTGCGGAACTCCAGATCATAGAGCCAATCGAGAAATGCGTCTCGCTCTGCGTCGTCCTGAATCTTGACCGCCTGATGCACCATGTTCGACGTCGTATAGCGGTCGGCGAGGATCACTGCGCCCGTCTCGTAGTCCCGCCCCCACTTCGTCCTGTAGGACGCGTAGCGGTCGACGGCAAAGAACGTGGATGCCGCATAGGCGTTCACATCATCCGCGTGCGTGCCGAAATCCCCGCGCAGATACATCCGCACGAGCATGGAGGAATCCGCCGCATAGTCGGGAAACGTAATCGGCAGGATGCTGTGTCCGTCCCGCTCAAGCCGCTCTGCGAGGAGCCGCGTCTGTGTCTCCTTCCCTGAGCCGTCACCCGCTTCGATGATAAAGAGTTTGCCCTTTGCCATAGCTATCCTTCCGCTGTCACCAGTATTGTCTCAAGGGATGCGTCCGACGCGCCCACAACACGCGCGCCCGCGTCCCGCATCGCGCGCAGATAATCGAGCGACGCCGCCTGTATGGCATCCCCGGGAGCGAGCACGGGAATCCCCGGCGGGTAAAAGAGAATCGTCTCCGCCGCCGTGCGTCCTGCCGCCTGCGCGAGAGACACGCGCTCCTTCGGCGCAAAATATGCCGCGCGCGGCGTACATGGCGTCTCCGGCAGGGGCGGCATCTCCGGCGCCGCAGTCTCCGGCATATCTGCCCCTCCGCACCGCGCCGCTATCTTCTCAAGCGCCGCCGCAATTCGTTCTATCTCCCGCACGCCGTCCGCATAGGAGAGCAAAAAGAGCACATTGTATGCATCCGACAGCTCACACGCAATCCCCGCGCGGCGCAGTTCCTCTTCCGCCGCAAAGCCCGAGAGCCCGAGTCCCGCGACGTTCACCGTGACCTTCAGTGGGTCGAGTGCGACGCGCCCCGGCGCGCCCATGTACGCGCCACCAAATGCCCACAGTCCCGGCAGCGCATTGATGCGCGCGCGCAGCTCCTCTGCGCAGCATATCGCTGTATCGAGTCGCACGCGTCCCTCCTCTTCCATTTGCAGACGCGCCGCATCGAGCGAGGCGAGCAGGATCTCGTTCGGACTGGTCGACTGGAGCAGTCCCGATGCCGCGCGGATGCGTTCGGCAGGGACGCGCCCCGCGCGCGCGAGCAACATGGATGTCTGCGTCAGCGAGCCGAGCATCTTGTGCGTGCTCTCCGCGGAGAGATCCGCGCCCGCCTGCATCGCGGACGGCGGCAGCGCATCGGAGAATGCAAAATGCGCCCCGTGCGCCCCGTCGATGAGCACGAGCATCCCCCGCGCGTGCAGGAAGTCCGCGATCTCGGGCAGCTCGTTTGCAACGCCGTAGTACGTCGGATAGACGAAAAGTGCGGCGCGTGCCCCCGGGTGCACCGCCGCAGCGCGCCGCACCTCGGCAAGAGAAATGCCCATCGCGATGCCGAGCCGGGCATCGATCTCCGGCTGCATGTAGACCGGGCGCGCACCGACGAGGATCAGCCCGCCGACGATCGAGCGGTGCACGTTGCGCGGCACGAACACCGTATCCCCGGGCACAAGCGCCGACATGAGCATCGTATGGATCGCGCCCGTCGTGCCGTTGATCATGAAATATGCGGCATCCGCCCCATACGCCCGTGCCGCCATCTCCTCCGCCGCGCGGATGCATCCCGTCGGTGCATGGAGGTCGTCGAGCTCCGCCGAGAGCGAGACATCGGCGCGCAGCCCCGTCTCCGTCAAAAAATTGCGGAGCAGAGGATGCGCCCCGCGCCCGCCCTTATGTCCCGGCGTATGGAATGGCGCGACACCAAGATTTGCATAATCTAGGAGCGATCCGGCAATCGGCGCTTTCACTCATCCACCATACGGTTTTCCACGCGCAGATGTACCTTCGTCCCCTTCTTTGGCTCGGAGAGTATCTGAATTGCCGCGCCGATGAGTTTGGCACGCTCTTCCATGCCGATCACGCCGAAATGGCGTTTGCGCCGCTGTGCTTCCATATCAAAGGAATCATCGGGCTCTTCGAGCGGCTCATCATGCGCATACTTTGTATCGAATCCCACCCCCTCATCCGCGATAAGTACCGTGAGCGCCGCATCGGTGTAATGCATCCGCACTTTCACCTTATCCGTCTTGGCATGATTTACCACATTGTTCAGCGCCTCCTGCACGATCCGGAACACGGCGATCTCCACATGTTTCGGCAGTTGATAATGATGCCCCTCGAGACTAAAGGATCCGCGCAGCTTTCCACGTTCACCGAAAAGATTCACAAGCTGTTCCACCGCCTGCGGCAGCCCGAGATCGTCGAGCGCCATCGGCCGCATGTCAAAGATAATCTGACGGACGCCCGTAAGACATTTACGGATCTCGCCGCGCAGCTCCCCTAGCGTTTCCTTCGCAGCTGCCATATCCTGATCCATGAGCCGCTCCGTGATGCTCGTCGTAAAAAGCGCGTTCGCAAGATCCTGCGCGGGGCCGTCGTGAATCTCGCGCGAGATGCGGTAACGCTCCTCCTCTGTCGCCTTGATGATGCGTGCGCCGACAAATTTATCTTTCTGCACCGCCTCGATTTTCCAAATCACGCCGCTGACCTGTGTGCTGAGATAGCTGAGCACCGAACCGATCGCGAGTGCCATGTGTTCCGCACGCTCGACCATTGTGAAGAGATAACGCAGACGAATCTCCAGCTTATCCCGTTCCCCGCGCATCTGCTGCTCTTTCTCCCGCTCGATGGCGAGATTGATCTGAATGATGGAGACATTCTCGTAGGTTTTGCGAATCTCGTCCTCCGAAAACTCGGAGAACCTGCTGCTGACCTCAGCGAGCCGCTGCTTCGCCTGCTGTTCCTCGGCCGCAAGTTCGTCCACACGCTCAATCGTCGTGGTTACATTCTTCTTCAGCTCGATGAGCCGCTGTCGCGCCTGCTCCAGCTCGCTGCGCGTATTTTGATAGATGTCAAAGATCTGTGTCTTGTTGTCCTCAATGGTATCGATGGTATTTGTCAACAAGCGGCGCAGCTGGCTCTCTTCGATCCCCTCTGCACTCTCCTGCTCCAACGCTGCGGAGCTCCGGCGCATATTTCTCTCACGTTTGCTCATAATCCCCTCCTGCTCTTTGTGACCATTGTACTCTATTTCCCCGCAAAAGTCACGCAGTGTACGAGGGATATATAATGATCCACGCAGAACATTACATATGCACGAACCATATAACATGTTCAAAAAAATAGGGCTTATTGCACATATACAAAAGTATATTTGTGCAACAGCCCTATGATCCGTCAGCCTTTGGTAAATAAATCTTTGAATTTTTCGTAGAAACTCTTTTGCTCCGGGTTGACGGAGTCTGCGCTGAGTTCACCGAACTCCTTGAGGAGTTCTTTTTGCCGCGCGGAGAGTTTCTGCGGGGTTGTGACCTTGATGCGGACATGCTGATCGCCGCGCCCCGTACCGCGCAGGTGTGGGATACCCTTCCCCTTGATGCGGAGCACCGTTCCGGTCTGGATCCCCGCGGGGATTTTCAGATCGACCGCACCGTCGAGCGTCGGTACCTGTACCGTATCGCCGAGCGATGCCTGTACGAAGGTGATCGGTATCTCGATGATGACATCGTTCCCACGCCGCTGAAAGAGCTTGTGCGGTTTGATGTAGATGTAAACGTAGAGATCGCCGTTGCCGCCGCCGCGCACGCCGCCTTCGCCTGCTCCGGTGACGCGCACGCGCTGTCCTTCGTCGACCCCTTTGGGAATCTTGACGTCAATCTTGCGCGTGACATGTCTGCGTCCGGTGCCATGGCAGTCTCCGCACGGCGTTTTGATGATCTTGCCCGTGCCGCCGCATTTACTGCACGTCCGCGCTGTACGCATACTGCCGAGGATCGTCCGTTGGACGACCTCTTCCTGTCCCGTGCCGTGACAAGCGGGACAGGTCTCGGGCGTTGAGCCCTTGGCCGCACCGCTGCCGCCGCAGGTCTCACAGTTTTCATCCCGCGGAACATCGAGCTGGATTTCCTTGCCAAACGCAGCCTCTTCAAATGTGATTTCAAGGTCAAATCTAAGATCCGCACCGCGTTCGGGGCCCTGCTGACGCGTGCGGCGACCGCCGCCCATGCCGAACATATCGAAGATGTCGTTCACGTCGAATCCGCCAAAGCCGCCGAATCCGCCGCCGAAAGGGTTCCCTCCTCCGGCGCTGCCCCCACGGCGCGGGTCAAAGGCATCGTGCCCAAATTGGTCGTATGCCGCTTTTTTCTGAGGATCTTTAAGGACATCATACGCCTCGTTAACCTCTTTGAATTTCTCCTCGGCGGTCTTCGGGTCGTCACGGTTCAGGTCGGGGTGATACTTACGCGCGAGTTTTTTGTATGCTTTTTTGATCTCGTCGTCCGAGGCGCCCTTTGCAACGCCTAGGATTTCGTAGTAATCGCGTTTATCGCTCACAATACCACCTTACTTCTTGTCGTCTTTGACCTCGGTGAACTCCGCATCGACGACGTTATCATCCTGCGGTGCGCTCTGCTGCGCACCTGCGCCCGCATCGCTGCCCGGCGCCGCACTCTGCGCGCCTGCCGCCTGCTGTGCCTGCTGGTACGCGGCTGCGGAGAGCTCATAGAGCGGCTGCTGAACTTCCTCGGTCGCCTTCTTGATGGCGTCGAGGTCGCTGCCCTTGAGGGCTTCCTTCAGCTTTTCAACGCCCGCATTGACCTTTGCAACGAGCGCCTGATCCGCTTTTTCGCCGAGATCCTTGACCGCCTTCTCCGCCTGATAGACGAGAGCGTCGCCCGCGTTGCGCACATCAACGGCTTCCTTCTGCGCCTTGTCCTCGGCAGCGTGAGCCTCTGCCTCTTTGACCATGCGCTCGATGTCCTCTTTGCTCATGCCGCTGTCGGACTGAATCGTGATCTTCTGCTCTTTACCCGTGCCGAGATCCTTTGCCGAAACGTTGACAATGCCGTTGGCGTCAATGTCGAACTTGACCTCGATCTGCGGTACGCCGCGCGGTGCAGGCGGAATATCCGTAAGCTGGAAGCGTCCGAGCGTCTTGTTGCCCGCCGCCATCTCGCGCTCGCCCTGAAGCACGTGGATCTCAACGCCCGGCTGATTGTCCGCCGCCGTCGAAAAGACCTGGCTCTTCGAGGTTGGGATGGTCGTGTTGCGGTCGATGATCTTCGTGCAGACGCCGCCAAGCGTCTCGATGCCGAGCGAGAGCGGTGTCACGTCGAGGAGCAGGACGTCCTTGACCTCGCCGACGAGCACGCCGCCCTGAATCGCCGCACCAATGGAGACGCATTCGTCCGGGTTGACGCCCTTTGACGGCTCCTTGCCGAGGATCTTGCGGATCGCTTCCTGTACCGCGGGGATACGGGACGACCCGCCGACAAGAATGATCTTGTCGATGTCGCTGCCGGAAAGTCCTGCGTCCTCCATCGCCTTGCGCGTCGGCACCATCGTGCGCTCGACGAGGTCTGCCGTGAGTTCTTCAAATTTTGCACGCGAGAGCGTGAGATCGAGATGCTTGGGTCCCGTGGCATCCGCCGTGATAAACGGCAGGTTGATGTTCGTCTGGGACATGCTCGAGAGTTCGATCTTTGCCTTCTCCGCCGCCTCAATCAGACGCTGCGCGCTCATCTTGTCCTGCGAGAGATCAATACCGTTGACCTTCTTGAATTCCTCGACCATCCAGTCCATAATCTTCTTATCAAAATCGTCGCCGCCGAGATAGGTATCGCCGTTCGTCGCCTTGACCTCGAACACGCCTTCGCTGAGTTCGAGGATGGAGACATCGAACGTGCCGCCGCCAAGGTCGAAGACGAGAATGGTCTCGTCCTTATCCTTATCCAGACCGTAGGCGAGCGCCGCCGCGGTGGGTTCGTTGATGATGCGCAGGACTTCGAGACCTGCGATCTTGCCCGCGTCCTTCGTCGCCTGACGCTGGCTGTCGTTGAAATACGCGGGCACCGTAATAACCGCCTGCGTCACCGTCTCGCCGAGATATGCTTCGGCATCACTCTTGAGCTTTTGCAGAATCATCGCCGAGATCTCGGGCGGCGTGTAGCTCTTGCCGTCGATCGTGACATGATAGTTCGGATCACCCATATGGCGCTTAATGGACGATATCGTACGGTCGGGGTTCGAAACCGCCTGATTCTTTGCCAGACGTCCGACAAGACGCTGACCGTCCTTCGTAAAGCCGACCACCGACGGGGTGATGCGGCTGCCCTCCGGGTTCGTGATAACGGTCGGTTCGCCGCCCTCCATCACCGAGACAACAGAGTTCGTCGTACCAAGGTCAATACCAATTACTTTAGCCATTTTATATTCCTCCAAATCAAATATGATGATGTGATTTCTTTGTTAGCTGCCGGCGACCTGCACCATTGCGGGACGTATGACGCGGCCCTTTGCGCGGTAGCCCTTTTGCAGCACCTGCGTAACCGTCCCGTCCGAGACGTCCGGATTCTCGACGCGCATAACCGCCTGGTGCACATTCGGGTCAAAGGGCTGCCCCTCCGCCTCGATATGTTCCAGACCGTTTTTGTCAAGCACCTCTTTGAGCTGGGTGAAGATCATCTCCACGCCCTTGCGGAACGCCTCGCCATCCGTCTGCTCCACCGCCATCGCCCGCTCGAAATTATCGAGGAGCGGCAGGAGATCCCCGAGCATGTTCTGCGTAATAACCGCTGTCAGCTCTTCCTTCTCTTTTGCCGTGCGTCGGCGGAAATTTTCAAAATCCGCCTGAAGCCGCAGAATGCGGTCATTTTTCTCTTTGAGCTGCGCTTCGAGCGCGTCGACAGGATCCTCTTCGGGCGCAGTGCCCTCCACCTGAATCTCCGGTTCCACAGCCGTATCTGTGGCTGCTTCGTCCGTTTCGACTTCTTGCTCTGCGGGCTGCACCTCTTCCACCGGTATCTCCTGTACCGGCTCTTCCTTTTCCTGCAAGCTGTTCACCTCTTCTACCACTTCAGACGATGGATCATCTCTGTTAAATTCGTGTTCACATAGTCCAGAATGCGCATTGCCTTCGCGTATTCCATGCGCGTCGGACCGAGCACCGCAATCGTACCGAGCAGTCTGCCGTCCACATGATACGAAGCTGTAATCACGCTCGTATCCCAAAACGCACTGCTCATGTTCTCGCGCCCAATCGTCACTGTCAGCCCCTCGCCCGTATGCGTGTGCAGGATCTCCTTGACGAGATCCTCGTGCTCAAGGGCGTGCAAAATCTCGCGCACACGCTCAAGATCCCGATACTCCGGATGTGCGAGAAGCTGCGACGTACCGCCAAGGTACAAACGCTCCCCGTCACGCCCCTCGAGGGCTCGATGCATGACGTGCATCGCCTCGGCAAATATTGCCTCATCACCGATGTCGTCACGAATGCACCTCAGATCTTCACGCGTCACATCCCGCAGTGCCTTGCCCGCGAGTATGCGGTTAACCGCGTCCGCCATTCGGAGGAAGTCCTCGAAAGAAGCCCCCTCCGGAATCTCAATGACGCGATTCTCGACGAAGCCCGCATCCGTCATGAGGACGGCGATCACATGGCTTTCGCCCATCGGCAGGAACTGCAGCAGGCGAAATGCCGACTGTGCTGCCTGCGGCGCGAGCACGAGCGAAACATTGTGCGTCACATCTGCGATAAGACGCGCCGTCTCTTGGAACATCTCGTCGAGGCGCCGCACGCGTGCACGGTACCATTCGTGAATACGCGTGCGCTCCGTCTCCGTTACGGGAGCGACCGGCAGAAGTCCGTCGACATAGAACCGATAGCCCTTTGACGACGGGATGCGTCCGGCGGATGTATGCGGATGCTCTAGGAATCCAAGCATCTCCAGATCCGCCATCTCGTTTCGGATGGTCGCAGGGCTGATGCCGAGATTATATTTGCGTGCGAGTGTCCGAGATCCGACCGGTTCCGCCGACGCAATATAGTCGTCTACGATCGCCCACAAGATCTTGCTCTTGCGTGCGTCAAGTTCATTCACCATCAACCCCTCTCCTCTCTTTTAACTGTTGTTAGCACTCCATATTGTCGAGTGCTAACCGAATCTATAAAGAATATACAGCGTAAAAAGCAAAAAGTCAAGCGTAAAACGACAAAAAGTCAAATATTTTTTAGCGGATTTATTAGACGCACGAAAAAAGAGCTACCGCACGATGTCTCCATGCAGCAGCTCTAATATAGTTTGTTTTGAAGTAAATTACTTCAGCTCGACCGTTGCGCCTGCCTCTTCGAGCTTGCCCTTGAGCTCCTCGGCCTCGGCCTTGGCGATGTTCTCCTTGACCGGCTTCGGTGCGCCGTCAACAAGCTCTTTTGCTTCCTTCAGCCCAAGACCCGTTGCCTCACGGACGGCCTTGATGACGTTGATCTTCTTATCGCCTGCGGACGCGAGAACGACAGTGAACTCCGTCTTCTCCTCAGCAGCGGCACCGCCTGCGGGCGCCGCACCGGCAGCTGCGACCGCAACCGGAGCGGCGGCGCTGACACCGAACTTCTCTTCCATTGCCTTAACGAGCTCGGAAAGTTCGAGAACAGTCATGTTCTCAATAGCTTCAAGAATCTGATCCTTATTCATGAGATATACCTCCAAAATTTTGTATAAAATCTGTTATATTCTTCCTTATGCGGACGCTTTCTGCGCACGCACTGCATCAAGCACATAGACGGCGTTGCGAATGACGCCCTGAAGCACGTTCACCGTGTTCGAGATCGGCGCATTCATGCTGCCCATAAGCTTTGCGATGAGCTCCTCGCGCGACGGGAGCGAGGCAAGTGCCTGCACCTCGTTCGCCTCGATGACTTTGCCCTCGACGGTACCGACCTTGACGGACAGGACGCCTTTGTCGTCGAGCTTGTTCTTCTTGATGTAGTCACAAATAACCTTTGCAGGAGCAACGGCATCCTCTGCAGAGAACGCAAACGCTGTCGTTCCCTCGAGATGAGGGTCAAGCCCCTCGAGACCAAGTGCATCGGCGGCACGGCGCAGCATCGTATTCTTCACGACATGATAGGTGACACCCGCAGAGCGCAGCTCACGGCGCAGCTCCGTATCCTGTGCGACCGTAAGTCCGCTGTAGGTGGTGAAAACGGCACCCTTAGCGGAACCAAGCTGCTCTTTCAGCTTTTCAACGATAACTTCTTTTTTATGATCTGCCATGAAATTGTTTCCCTCCTTTCGTTTATGGAATATAAAAATCTCCGGCTGCTCTGCCGGAGATGAATGTTCTAATTCACGTCCGACCTCGGCAGGCGACTTTGTCGTTAGATGCTTTCGCAAACCTGCTGTCTACAGCCCGGGGAAATTCCGCCGCTCAGGCTTAGCTGAGCGCAACGGGGACGGCAGGTCCCATCGTCGCAACGACCGTGATGGAGCGGATGTATTGCCCCTTTGCCGCTGCCGGCTTGACACGGATAAGCGTTTCGATGACTGCCTGGTAGTTCTCGCGGAGCTTCTCCGCGTCAAAGGAGGCCTTCCCGATGGGAACATGGATGTTGCCCGCTTTGTCTGTGCGGTACTCCACCTGACCTGCCTTGATCTCAGAAACTGCTTTCTTGAGATCCATGGTGACGGTGCCGAGCTTCGGGTTCGGCATGAGTCCGCGGGGACCGAGTACCTTACCGAGACGACCGACCGTGCCCATCATGTCGGGCGTTGCGACGGCGACGTCAAAGTCGAGCCAGCCGCCCTGAATCTTCTGCACGATCTCGTCCGATCCGACGAAGTCCGCGCCGGCGGCTTCCGCCTCGGCGACCTTTTCGCCCTTAGCAAAGACGAGAACGCGCTGTGTCTTGCCCGTACCGTTCGGCAGGACAAGGGCGCCGCGCACCTGCTGATCCGCGTACTTCGGATCGACGCCAAGGCGCACATGCAGTTCGATGGTCTCGTCGAATTTCGCCGTGGCGGTCTTCTTCACGAGTTCCATCGCTTCCTGCGAAGTGTAGAGCTTGCCGCTCTCAATCAGCTTCGCGGCATCTTGGTATTTCTTACCAAATTTTGCCATTGTGTGTTCTCCTTTCGTGGTCACAGCGGGCAGAATGCCCTGCCACAGAGAGCGTCTTAGTCGACGATCTCGATTCCCATGCTGCGGGCGGTGCCCTCGATCATGGATGTTGCCGCCTCAATCGACGCGGCGTTCAGATCCGGCATCTTGGACTCGGCGATCTCGCGCGCCTTTGCACGCGGGAGCTTTGCGACCTTCGTCTTGTTCGGCTCGCCCGACGCCTTTTCGATGCCCGCAGCTTTCTTCAGCAGAACTGCTGCCGGCGGGGTCTTCGTGATAAAGGTAAAGGAGCGATCCTCAAAGACCGTGATCTCAACAGGGATAATCAGCCCCGCCTGTTTTGCCGTACGCTCGTTGAAATCCTTGACAAACGCCATGATATTGACGCCCGCCTGACCGAGCGCAGGTCCTACCGGAGGAGCCGGCGTCGCCTTGCCTGCAGGAACCTGCAGCTTTACGACACGCGCAACCTTCTTTGCCATTGACACATCACCTCCTTTCGGTGTGTATTCTTTAGTCTCAGATCAGCTCGACCTGATCAATTTCAATGTCAATCGGCGTTCCTTCGATATCCACCTGTACGCGTGCTCCGGCAGAATCGATCGATATCACCTTGCCGGCGTAGTCCTCGAATGCGCCCGATATGATGCGCACGTTGTCGCCAACACTGACTTTTGTCCGGCGTTTCGGCGCACCGCCCACGGAACCGCTCAGGATGCGCTCCGCCTCCTCCGCCGTCAGCGGAATGGGGTGCTTTTCGGAGCCGACAAATCCCGTGACGCCTGTCGTATTGCGGACGACATACCATGAATGCTCGTCAACGATCATATCGACCAGCACATATCCGGGAAATACCTTGCGCGGGACGACTTTTTCCTTGCCGTCCTTGACCTCAAGCTCGTCCTCTACGGGGACAACGACGTTAAAGAGCATGTCGCTCATGCTCGCCGAATGCATCAGCCGCTCGAGATTCGCCTTGACCTTGTTCTCATAGCCCGAATAGGTGTGAATGACATACCATGCCCGGTGCGGGTTTGCCTGTCTCAGATAGAGTTCTTCCTTATCCGCCATATCCCTCACCCAGCCTAGTAATGCAAAATGACCTGAAATACACGGGCAAAAATCGTGTCACAGATCCAAATCAATGCGCAGACGATAACAATCGCAATGCCGACGACGCCGGTGTAGGTTGCAAGCTCGCGCTTTGTGGACCACGACACCTTCTTCATTTCGGCGACAACTTCGCGTAGGAATTTGACTATTTTTCCCATGATATCAGGCGCGCTTACTTCGTCTCTTTGTGTGCCGTGTGCTTGCGGCAGAACTTGCAGTACTTGTTGAACTCGAGACGATCCGGATTATTCTTCTTGTTCTTGTTCGTGCGATAGTTGCGGCTATGGCACTCGGTGCACTCAAGCGTAATGTTGTTGCGCATGAATATCAACTCTCCTCATTAGTTCTTTGGGCAATAACTCATATCAATTTATCATACTTGGAAAATGCTGTCAACCGCAACATTTTCACAAAAATGCATAAAAGAACCCCCGTATCGGGGGTGAGTTTCAAAATGGTGGCGGCACAGAGATTTGAACTCCGGACACTGCGGGTATGAACCGCATGCTCTAGCCAACTGAGCTATGCCGCCGTTATATGGAGCTGATGACCAGGATTGAACTGGTGACCTTATCCTTACCAAGGATACGCTCTGCCGACTGAGCTACACCAGCGACGAAACTTGGTTGCGGGGACAGGACTTGAACCTGTGACCTTCGGGTTATGAGCCCGACGAGCTACCGACTGCTCCACCCCGCGATAAAAAGTGGTGGGCAGGGATGGATTCGAACCATCGTAATCCGAAGATGACAGATTTACAGTCTGTTGCCTTTAACCACTCGGCCACCTACCCATGAAAGCTATGTAATTGGTTGCGGGGACAGGACTTGAACCTGTGACCTTCGGGTTATGAGCCCGACGAGCTACCGACTGCTCCACCCCGCGATGTTGATGTTCGCGCTGTGCGCTAACAAGATGACATTATACGGCAAAGCGAGTGCTACGTCAAGTGGCAAAATAAAAAATGGAGCAGAAAAATTCTGCTCCGTCATTTTCTCTCTATTGTGTCACTCCGCAGCGTCGCCGTCAAAGAGATAGGAGTAACGCTCCTTGAACTCATCGTGCGTCATGCGGTAGGCGTTTGCAAGCCCCGGATCTTCAAGATCGCCCTTTTCGAGACGCATCATGAAACCGCGCGCAATCTGATAGTGAACCGACTGGATATTGACCTTACGCACCTTTGTCTTGCCTGTCTCCGGGTCACGGATCTCGTCAAAGCGCATCGGCACCGCCTGGTTGTCCTGGATCGTGATGATCGCACCGGAGTCCCCGCTCATGAGGAACTTGACGGCGGAATATCCGAGCGAACGGCAGTAGTCAATGTCGTATGCGATCGGCGCGGTGCAACGCAGCTCGTAGCCAATCTCCTTGTCGATGACGGAGATGGTGATGCCGAGCTTCTTCGTTTCGGCGAGCACGGCCTGCTTGAGAATTTCGCCGAAGTCCAGCTCGCTGTAGCGGATGTGTCCGTGCTCGTCCGTGACGACATTGCCGAGCTTTGCGAAGTCCTCCTCCGCAATCTTCTCAATAACGCCCTCCGCAATGACTGCGACACCGTAGTTGCGTCCCGTAAGGTAGCGTTTTACAATCGAGCCGGTAATAACGTCGACAACCTGCTGCAGGGGGATCTTGTCCTGTGCGAATTCCTCGGGAATGATCGTGATCGCCGCGCCCGCGCTGCGCCCCATACCGAGCGCAAGATGCCCCGCCGTGCGCCCCATGGCAATGGTGAAGTACCAACGATTGTTCGTCGTGCTCGCATCCTCCATGAGGTTCTCGATCTCCATCGTGCCGAACGCACGCGCCGTCTCAAAGCCAAACGTCGGAACGCCCTCGGGCAGCGGCAAATCGTTGTCGATGGTCTTGGGGACATGGACGACGTTGATCGTGCGCCCCATTTTGCGTGCATACTCGGAGACTGCCATCGAGCTGAATGCCGTATCGTCGCCGCCGATGGTGACGACATGGGTCACGCCGAGCTCCGTGAGCGTCTCGACAACCGTGCGCAGGTCGGATTCCTTCTTCGTCGGATTGAAACGCGACATCTTGAGGATGCAGCCGCCCGTCAGATGAATGCGGCTGATGTTTGCCGGCTCAAGGCGCACGTAATTCTTCTCACCGCGTGCAAGGCGCGAGAAGCCGTCATAGATACCGAGAACATCCCAGCCGTGCCGCGTTGCCTCGCTGACCACAGCGGAGATAACGCTGTTGATGCCCGGCGCGGGGCCGCCTCCGCAGATGATCGCAATGACCTTCTTGATCCCAATCATGAATATGCCTCCTCGTTGAAATTGTCTGTACTCTGTATAGATTCGACAGAATCAAAAGTTTTCCTTCTATGGGAAAATTTTTGCCTACCGACGTTTCCGGCTGCGCCGCCCGATATTCGTGACGGTTTTCCCCGGCTTCCCGCTGCGCGGCTTCGACTTTACACGTTTCGGCGCACTGCTGTGCTTCGCACCGTGTGCGGAACGCAACTGCTGCCCGTCCGTCTCCGTCGGACGCGGACACGGCTTTTTCTTGACGGCATCGCGGCGCAGACGCTCCTTGAGCGCCGCCTCCATCTTGCGCAGCTTCTCGTGCTGGTGCGCAGCGACAAGCGTAAACGCCTTCCCCTTCGCCCCCGCACGTCCCGTGCGCCCGATGCGGTGGATGTAGTCCGTGACGGTCGGCGGCAGATCGTAGTTGTAGACGTGAGTCACGCCCTCGATGTCGAGTCCGCGCGCAGCAATGTCCGTTGCACAGAGGATCTGCAGCTTTGCCGCGCGAAACTGCCGCAGGACAAAGGCACGCTGCGTCTGCGTGAGATCGCCGCTGAGTGCGTCGACGAGGTAGCCGCGGTGTGCCAGTTCCATCATGAGCGCACGCGTGCGTTCCTTCGTCGCACAAAACACCATTGCAAGATACGGTGCTTCCTCGTTGATGGAGGCACAGAGACGGTCGATCTTCTCTCCCTCGCGCACGGAAAGGACAATCTGCTCAATATTTTCGAGCGTCGTCCGTTCCCCCTCGATGCGGATGCGTGCAGGATTCGTCATAAAGGTCTTCGTGAGGCGCACAATCCGCTCCGGCATGGTCGCGGAAAAAAGTGCAAGCTGATAGTCCTGTGCCGTTTTCGCGAGCAGTGCCTCCACATCCTCGATAAAGCCCATCTTGAGCATTTCATCCGCCTCGTCGAGGACAATCTTGTTCACGCTGCTGAGTGTAAGCGTTCCGCGCCGCACGTGATCGAGCAGCCGCCCCGGCGTGCCGATGATGAGCTGCGGATGGCGGCGCAGCTTCTCCTTCTGCCGCTCAATGTCCGCGCCGCCATAGATCACAATCGTGCCGATGCCAAGTTCCGCCCCGAGCGGTTCCGCCACGCGCGCGATCTGGATGGCAAGCTCACGCGTGGGTGCGATGACAAGAGCCTGCGCGACCTCGCCCTGCGGTTTGATTTTCTCAAGCAAGGGCAGGAGAAAGGCGAGTGTCTTGCCTGTGCCCGTCTGCGCCTGTGCGATCACGTCGCGCCCCGCACGCATGGGCGGGATCGCCTGCTCCTGCACGGGGGTCGGTGTCGTAATGCCCTGTTTTTTGAGCAGGGCGGCGAGCTGCTCGGAGATGCCGAGCTGATCGAAATGCGTCATGATGAAAGCACCTCTGCGCCGTTTTCCGTGATGAGGATGGTCTTTTCCCACTGTGCCGAGAGCGTACCATCCTTCGTCCGAACTGTCCAGCCGTCGGTTGCATCCACCGTCACGTCATAGTCGCCTGCATTGATCATCGGCTCAACCGTGAACACCATGCCCGGCACCATGAGCATCCCCGTACCGGGCTCGCCCTCATGCGGAACGAACGGCTCCATGTGAAAGTCCTTGCCGACACCGTGTCCGCCAAGTGCCGTGACGACAGAGTAGCCGTTTGCGTGCGCCCAGTCTCCGCACGCTGCGCTCACATCGCCGAGGAAGTGCCACGGACGTGCCTCAGCGATGCCGCGCTCCATGCACTCCTTCGTCACCTGCACCAGACGCTCCGCCGCTGCGGGTACCTTACCCACGAGGTACATACGCGAAGCATCTGCGTAGTAGCCGCCGAGGATGACCGTCGAGTCGACGTTGACGATGTCCCCCTCCTTCAGCACATCCTTCTTTGACGGAATGCCGTGACAGACCACATTGTTGATCGAGGTGCAGATGCTCTTGGGGAATCCCTCAAACCCGAGGCAGGCGGGAATCCCGCCACGCTCCACAATATAGTCATGCGCCGCACGGTCGAGTGTCTCCGTATCCACACCCGGACGCACGAGCGTCTCCATGAGGTCGAGCACACCGTCGTTGATGACCGCAGCTCTCCGAATCCCCTCGATGTCTGCCGCATTGTTGATGATCTTGCGCGGCGGCCGCACCTGTCCACGGAGAACATCATAACGGATGGACGCAACGCGCTCGTCGAAGTCCGCATGACATTTCTTGTATTTTTTTCCGCTGCCGCACCAGCATAGTTCGTTTCGATTCATTCCTGCTCCCTTTCTGTGTCATCTGTACCTCTGCATTATAGCCCCAATCTGCGTTTTTATCAAAGTTTTTTCACCCATGCTCTCCTGAGATACGGATGCTTGACATACAGCAGGCAATAGGCTACACTTAGGCTTAAGAAAATACTAATTTTTAGAAGAAGGTAATTCATTTTGAAGCTCTCGCGTACCTCCCTGTTGCCATGTCTGCTCATACTCCCTCTGCTGCTTCTCCTGGGCGGCATCGCCCTCATGTATGCATCCCCGGGGGTTCCCGTCCTCAACTATCATCAGGTCGAGGAGAAGAACGGCAACCCGCTCACACTCTGGCCCGATCAGTTCGAGGCACAGATGGCGTATCTCGCCGACGAAGGCTATACGACGATCACGATCGACGAGATGATGGATGCCCTCGAAAATGGGACTCCGCTGCCCGAAAAGCCCGTTATCATCACATTCGACGACGGCTATGCGGACAACTACGAGTACGCCTACCCCATTTTGAAAAAATACGGATTCAAGGCGACCATCTTCCTCATCTATGATTTTACAAACACCTACCCGAACTATCTGACATGGGAACAAATCAACGAGATGAAGGATTCCGGGCTCATCCACTTTGAGAGCCACACGATGACGCACGCAAATCTCGCCGAACTCACATCGGCGGACGACCTGCGCCACGAGATTGCCGACTCACATGACCTCCTCTCGGAAAAAATCGGCTATGATATGCACTACATCGCCTATCCCGGCGGACGTGTCAATCCGGAAATCGAGGAGATGACCCGCGCAGCGGGATACCGCGGCGGCTTCACCGTCCACTACGGGCTCTCAACGCCGGCGGAAGGGCGCTATCAGATGGATCGTATCCCCATCTTCGGGGCGAATATGCACACGCTCACACGCTTTAAACTGCGTCTCGCCTTTGCCCCGCTCATCGCACCGCTTGAGGATCTGCGTCTCGCGCTGCGTTCCTGCGGCTTTACCACACTTGCCAACTATATGTTGATTCCTTGATCTTTGTGCGAAAAAGACCAATCCACATAAGAAGGCGACACAGCAGCCCCACAATCGACAAAATTAGAATGAAAAATCTGTAAAAGAAACAGGACAGCACGAAAAAATTATGCTATAATGCTTCTATTGGTTATTGTGTTTAAGGAGGGCTTTTCATGGATTTTGAAGCACTGGTCAAGGCGAAATTTGATGAAGCATATGCAGCGTCGGAGCATCCGAAGAAATTCTTCCTCACAGAGAACGGGCGCGGTGTAGTCGACGGTGGTGAGATGTACAACGCCCTGCTCCACGATGTACTCGACGTGGTGCAGAGGGCAATGGTCGGTATTCTGAAGGACAGCCATCACAAGCACTAATGGGATCATTTTGGAGTCGACGTACAGAGCAGTACGTCGACTCTTTTTTGATGTCTGCAAAAAATAAAGACAAACCCAAGATATGTCCGGAGCTATTTGGGGGAACGAGGGGATGCGTGCGGGCAAAAATGTGTCAAGTCAAGTGCGGGATGCATCAGTGCCTCCTCAAGAGCAGGATCTGATCCTCTCACGCGAACAAAGGGCTGTTGCACGAAGTTTCCTAACTGCGTGCAACAGCCCTTTGTTTTATTGTGTTCAGATATTTTCGTAGTGAAACGGCTCAAGCTCCCAGAGCACGCCCGACAGCTGCTTCATGTCCACGTCGGAAAAGACGCGCAGCGTCGGCTGAATGTTCTTCTCGGGGAAGATGGCGATGGTCGCCGCCTCCTCGCCGTGCTGGAAGAATGCTTCCACCGCACCGTGGTCAACGTACACCCGCATGGAGAGCGTGTCCTCGGCATACAGCTTAAAGACGCGCTTGCCGCGCCCGCCGAGCTTCATGCCCGTGCGGTCGATGGTCATAACCTGCTCCAGACGATTGTAACGGAAGACGAGCTTTTCAAGTCCAAAGACGAGTTCGACGGAGACCGTATGCGCCTCCCCCATCGTCAGATCGAGGATGAACTCTGTGAGATCGTAGAGGGTCGCGGAGAACTCGCTCTCCCCCTCCGCCTCAAGCACGCGCTCGGTCTCACGGTGACGCAGTGCCTTCAGCTCACGCGCCGGCTCGGAGAAGATATGCCCCTGCCGCAGCGTCAGCACACGCGGGAGCGTCAGGCTGTGCATCCAGCCCTCCTCCCGCGTCGGGTAGTCCTCCTCGCGGTCGGGCATCCCCATCCAGCCGATGAGGATGTGCCGCCCCTCGTGCGTGACGATCTGCGGCGCATAGAAGTCAAAGCCGTGATCGAGCTCCTTGAACCGCCCGTGCATCAGCATCTCCATCGCATCCATCGAGGCGTGTCCTGCGATGTAGCCCGCCTGATAGACGTTCTGGCGGTCGTAGGCGCGCGCCTCCACGCCCTGCGGACAGAAGACGAGCACATCGCAGTCGCCGAACGAGA
>ERZ773009.124-NODE-124-length-54570-cov-16.025553_pt1 | contig 54570 bp, 46 predicted proteins | sample MGYA00580663_ERZ773009 | MGnify/ENA primary metagenome ERZ773009 (study PRJEB29015, sample SAMEA2737969) | human oral metagenome | biome: human oral; feature: human-associated habitat; material: dental | place: China | collected 2026 ... | reverse complement strand
TCAGCCAAAGTACCCGAATAAGATATGGCGGCCATGGCTACAATCATAAAGGCATATATCTTTGATGAATTACCGATTATATTATTCCTATTGAAGCATATATATAGTAAGAATAAAATAATACCTATTGAAAGAGATATAAAATTCTTTATTTCTATTCCAATTCCACTCATCCTGACAAACATACAGTATATTATAATTATATGTAATATAATAAGCATTAATATACGAAATTCTCTTGTAGTTTTGGCTATCATTTTTCTATATAGGTTAGTATAAATTTCTGCTATTTTTAATCTAATAATATACAAGATAAGTGCAACCATTGATACAATAAGCGAATTTTTTAATATAGTTTGGTTTAAAGGATATGTAGCAAATCTCGTGGCCATAGCGAAAAAACTGCCCTTGGAATCATTTTCTGTTATAGAAGATAAATTAAAAGGAATGATAAAATTCATGATAGTAAAAAATATAGCCGAAATAATGAGTAAAAAACAAATTCTTTTTATATAATCTTTAAAGTTTATAGCGACAAATGCATATGCAACAAACAAACCGGCAAAAAGGACCAGGCCCACATTTTGTTTAACAAAAAACAATAAAACACAAAATAAAATTCCAATTATATGATAAAATCTGCCTATGTTGGAATTATAATTTTTTATATATTTTATCAAAAATAGTAATGTTAAAAATTCGGTAATATATACATACGTATGATAATCTTTGGCAATATAAGTACCGCTATTTATATTTAAAAATGTCGCAAAAAGAGCTGCGATAGCACTAGCCGGTTTTGAAAAAAACTCCCTCAAAACAGCATAAAGCAAGATTACCTGTATCATTGCAGCTACTACACCGATGCAGGCAAAAGCAAAGAAATTTATCCCGAATATTTTTTGATAAAAGGCATTTATATAGACAAATAACGGAGTCCATGCTAGATAAAAATCTTTATTTATCACCTCTCCCCTATTTACTAAATAAGCATAGGTTTCCCACCATCCTTCTTGGAGTGAGAAGTAATGGTTAAATATCAGTAAATGTAACGCAAGCGTTATACAAAAGCAAAAAGCAACCATTAAATTTTCTAAAATTTTAGTGTTAAACATATCTACCTCAAATCATTTAAAATTATTTTCGCGCTCTCGTCGAAAATTTTACCTTTTAGATGCGCTTTGCAAAATTCCACGATGAGGCCGTGAAATAGCGCATACACGCCGTTTTCATTCTCTAGCTTCCCTGTTTTTGCCGCCGCATCGCAGGGAGAGTTGGCGGAATTTACAAACTCGTAGATCCGCTCAAATTCCAGCTCGCCAAGCCACGCGCTAAGCTCATCGTAGCTTTCAAACTCATAGCCCAAAGCCCCGAGCAGCCGCGCCGAATAGCTGTCTGCGACCATCACCGCGCGCTCACACGCATAGCACAAGATCGCATCGCAGCTCTCCGCGCCGATCCCCTTGCGCGCTAGCAGCCACTCACGGCCAACGCTCGCTTTAAAGCTCTCAAAATCCCCAAAATCAGCGATTATCGCTTTACAAAGCAAACTTAGACGTCTCGCTTTTTGATTATAAAATCCGCTCACTTTAATGATCTCCGCAAGCTCCGCTTCATCTAGCCCAGCAATCCCATCTAAGCTCAAAAGCCCCTTGCTACGCAGGTTTTGCAGTGCCGCGTCGGCATTGCGCCACGCCGTATTTTGGATCAAAATCGCCCCCACGACCACCTCAAAGCTTCCAAATGCGGGCCACCAGCGCAAATTCTTGATTTTCACGGCGCGAAAAAGCGCGATAAAAAGCTCGGTCGCGCTCATCTGCCGTCTCCAAGGACGCTGGGGGCATCAAATTTCGGCTCTATAATCCGTACCTCGCCGCATCTTGCGACAAGCGATGCATACGCCGAAATAATTTTTAAATTTCGCTTAAAGAGTGCCGTGCAACGCATAAAAATTTGAAATTTATGCGTTGCAAAAACAGACGCAAACGGGGTTTGTTCTTGCAAGACACCTGCGATGAGAAGGAATTTCGACGCATCGCTAGGCTTAAATTTAACGATCGTCGCGCACGTAGTGGCAACTTTAAATTTTAGTGCAGCCGCTGCCCTGCTTCGCTCCAGAAGCCGCTTTACGCCGCAACTAAGCTCGCTTACGACATTTTGAAATTCGCGCGCTGTATTCATCTGCCGCCGCCTTTTAAATTTGCAAAAAATTCCTCGCCGAAACTCAAGAAAAACTGCTTTGCCGCGCGGCCGCTGCGGCTTGCGCGAAGCATCGCAAACTCACGCGCCTTTGCATGTAGCTCGTCTAAATTTGCAGCAAAGCTCAGGCGAAATTCCGCCGCGCTCATGCCTTGCGCAGCCGCAAAATAGGCATCTACGATCCCTAAATACTCATGCATGCTCCCGCCGTAAAAGCTTAGCTGTAGTCCAAAGCGCTCGCTAAGGCTGATTCGCTCGTTCGCCGCGTCGCTTAGGTGCAGCTCGCCGCGGCTTATCTGCGCGGCGTCGTTATCGCTTGCGCATTCGCCTACGATGTGGCGGCGGTTGGACGTCGCATACATCAGCACGTTGCGCGGCGCACGCTCCAGTGAGCCTTCAAGTAGCGGTTTTAGGTGCTTGTAACCGCTCTCACCGAGCTCAAAGCTCAAATCGTCGCAAAAAATGATAAATTTAAAGCTCGTTTCGCGGATCGCGTCGATTATATCCGCGAGATAGCCCAGATCGTCTCTGCCGATCTCGATGATCTTAAGGCCTTGCGGGATAAATTTAGAAAAAACCGCCTTCGCAAGGCTTGATTTGCCGCAGCCGCTCTCGCCCCATAGTAGCGCGTGGTTGGCACTCGCGCCGCGCAGGAAGGCGTCCGTGTTTTTTGTAAGAGCCGATTTTTGGCTCTCTAACCCCACAAGCACGTCAAGTTCGGTAAAATCGATGTCACGGACGATCTTTAGCGCCTTTTTATTTGCGCGAAAGACGGCGACCTGCACCGCGCGCCAATCAATCGCGCCAAAATCGCTGAAATAAATTTGCTCGCTAGCGCCTCTCTGTGCGCTTTTTAGGACGGCTTGCGGCGCTAAATTTAAACCGCTCGCCGCGTCCAAATTTAACTCTTCGCTTCTGCTTTTGCTCGCGCTTTTTTTGATATTTTCATCGCAAGTTCGCATTTTTTAGCTCCCTTCGCAGATAGATCAAAATTTCGCTTATCACATCATCATCGTCGCGCGTCTGCGCCTTTAATCGCACCTTATCGCCGTTTGCAAGGGTGATTAAGATATTTTCATCCATGCTCGAAATCACGCGCAAGCCAAGCTTCGTAGCCAAAACCTTAATCATCATCACGTCGATAAATTGCTTAGTGTAGACGTCCGCGCGCCCGAAGCGATCCTCGATCTCGCCGAAAATTTCAAGCACTTCGCTCGCCTCTGCGCACTTGCTAAGCCGCCTGTAAAGATCCAGGCGCAGGCGATCCTCTCTGATAAATTCCGAGTTTAAAAAGGCGTTTACCGAAATTTTAAGCTCCACGCTCGCAGCGGCGCTCTTTCTGCTTAGTAGCTTGCCGATTTCTTCTTCGAGCATCTTTAAATAAAGCGAGTAGCCGATCGCTTCGATATGCCCACTCTGCGCCTCTCCGAGCAGATTTCCGCCGCCGCGAATTTCAAGATCGTGATACGCTAGCACCGAACCGCTGCCCAAAAACGAGTTGCTCTCAAGCGCTATGAGCCGTTTTAGCGCGTCCTGCGTAAGAGCGGTTTTATCCTCGATCAAAAAATAGCAAAAGCCCTGTTTGTTGCTGCGCCCGACGCGGCCGCGCAGCTGGTGTAGATCGGCGATACCGAATTTATCAGCGTTTTCGACGATGATCGTATTTACGCGCGGCATATGAATGCCGCTTTCTACGATGCTGGTGCAAAGTAGCAGATCGTATCCGCCCGCTACAAATTTTAAAATTTCATCCTCAGTCGTCTTGGCGTCGATCTTGGAGTGCAAAATTAAAATTTTAAGGCTCGGCAAAATTTCAAGCAGTTTCTTTTTGGCGTTTTGCATCGTCGCGATGTGGTTATGGACGTAAAAAATCTGCCCGCCGCGTCGCAGCTCGCGCGAGATCGCCTCTTTTATGATCTTTTCGTCCCACTGCTTGACGAAGGTGCGCACGTCGAGGCGGTCCTGCGGCGGGCTAAGTAGCGTGGAGTAGCTTTTAATCGAGCTTAGCGCCATATTTAGACTGCGCGGTATCGGCGTCGCGGACATACTAAGCAGGTGCGAGGCGGCGCTTTTCTCTTTGAGCCGCTCCTTTTGCTTAACGCCGAATTTATGCTCCTCATCGATGATTATGAGCCCTAAATTTGCGGGGTTTAAATTTAAAAGCGAGTGCGTGCCGACCACGACGATCGCCTCGCCGCTTTGCAGGCGCTTTAAAATTTCACTTTTTTGCCTCGCGCTACTGAAGCGATCGAGCTTGAAAACAGGAATTTCAAACTCCCTAAAGCGCTCGCTAAGCGTGGCGTAATGCTGCGAGCTAAGCAGCGTAGTGGGTACGAAAAACAGCACAGAATGACCGCTGCGGATGCAAGTAAAGATCGCATTCATCGCAACCTCGGTCTTTCCAAAGCCTACGTCGCCGCTAAGTAGGCGATCCATCACCTTGCCGCTTTGCAGATCCGCCAAAATCGCGCCCACCGCCTTTTGCTGATCGCTCGTGTAGCTAAAGCCGCTTGCGCTTAAAAATTTCGCATAATCCGCGCTTTCGTTTTTGATGACGAGCCCTCGCACCAGCTCGCGCTTGGCAGCCAGCGCGATGATCTTTGAAGCGATCGCAAAGAGCTTTTCGCGCACTCGCTCTTTAATTTTTGAAAAGCTCGCCCTGCCCAGATGATCCAAGCTTACCGCACCGCCGCTTGCGACGTAGCGATCGATCTTGTTTAGATACTCGACCGGCAGCAGCAGCTTGTCGCCGCCCTCGTAGAGTAGGGATACGAACTCCTTACTGCGCCCCATCACCTCGATGAGCTCAAGTCCGTTAAATTTAGCTATACCGTGATCTTCGTGCACGACAAAATCGCCCACGTTTAGCTCATCCAGAGCTAGGCTCGATCTTCGCATGCGCTTTTTAGGCGCCGCTTTGTTTAGCGAAAGGATGATCCGCTCGGTGCTTATTAAATTTACGACGAAATCCTCGCGTAAAATTTCGATATTGCTAAATCCGCTAAGATCAAACGGCGTGAGCAGCGCGTCGTTTCGCGCGATCAGCGTGATAGCCTCGCTGCGGTGAAATTCAAAAAATTCCTGCGACGGTGTTACGGCAAGGTCTTTAAATTTACGCGCCGCAGGCAATACCTCGATCGCGTCTAAAAAATCCAAATTGCGCTCGGAAAAAATTTCATCCTTTTTGATCTCGTGCAGCAAGACGCAATCAAACGCCTCCGTGTAATCTACGAAGCCCTCAATGAACCAAAACCCGAGCGAGCCCAGATCGTGCGCCAACGCGTCGCTGTCCGCGCGCGATATCTTTTCGCTCACGCTCTCAAACTCGTCCTCGCTTAAATTTGCTAAAAACGGCGCTATCTCGACCTGCGCAAGCTCATCTTTTTCGCTTTTTTGCGTCGCGACGTCAAAGCGCCTGATACTCTCGACCGTCTCGCCGTCGAGCAGAATTCTAACCGCGCTTTCGCTTCCTACCGAAAAAATATCGATAATCTCGCCACGGAAGCTCACCTCGCCCATACTTTCGACGATGTCGCGCACGTCGTATCCCAGGCGTAAAATTTCCTCTTTTAGCTCGCTTAAGTTTAATTCGCTTCCAAATTTTATATTTAACGGGCGCAGATGGCTTGCGGCGGGGAGTTTGTTTAGGATTGTGCGGACGGGCGAGATTAAAATTTTTTTGCCGCTTGCTTTGTAAAACGCGCTAAGAGCGGTGCTGATGCCCGCTAGCTCGCCCATGTAGCTGCGCAGATCCTCGCCGAAGCTAGCTCTAAAATCAGGCAAGCAAAAGGTTGCGTAGCCCATAAATTTAAGCACCTGCTCGCACGCTGCAGCCTCTTTATCGTCCTCGCAGATCAAAAGCTCTTTTTGGTTTTGCAAAAAGTATTCGTAAACCTCGGCCTGCATTATTTAAACCTTTCGATCTGGTGCTGCACGACGTTCGCGATCTCCTGCCACGATACGTTAGGCTCCAAGGTTGAGATATTTTTAAAATTTTGCGCGTTCCAGCTCATAAAATTTGCAGGATCGACGCTTTGAGCCAAAAACCTAACTTCGTAATGCAGGTGTGGGCCGGTGCTGTAGCCGGTGTTGCCGCTATAGCCGATAAGATCGCCCTTTTTAACCCAAGAACCGGGCGTTACGACCGCGGAGCTAAGGTGGCCGTAGCGGGTTTCAAAGCCATAATTGTGCGATAAAATCACTAAAATTCCATATCCGCTGCCGCTACCACCTGCAAACTGCACGAAGCCTTCTGCTGTCGCAAACACCGGAGTGCCCTCACTCGCTCGCAAGTCTATGCCGTGGTGCATCCTCATAACGCCGCTGATCGGATGAGTGCGCATCCCAAAAGGGCTAGTGACGCCACGATACTGCATCGGAAGTCCGTTAGGCACAGCGCTAAGAATCGCGCTCGCCGTTTTTTCGCTAGCTGCGATATGCGCGCCGGAGCCCTTTTTACGCTCCTTTTTCATCTCATTCATCGCAAGCATTACCTGGATATCACTATCCAGCCCGCCTCCATCGTCTTCGCGTCCGTCCAGCTTGGCAAGCACCTCCTCGTTTTTGCCCTCAAGCGCGATATTTTGCTCTTTTAGCGCGAGATTTTCGGCGTATAGGGTTTTGTTTAGCTCCTTTAAATTTGAGCGGTCGCTCGCGAGTTTAAAGATCGCAAAAAACAGAACGAGCAGAAAAATTACGAAAAACGCGGATAAAATTTTAAGTTGAAATCTAAAATTTTCGCCGAAATACAGCGTCTTGGTGCCAAAGTGATCGCTTAGGGTAAGTTTAGTTTTAGCCACGGCGCGCCTCAAGCCATAAAATGAAATTTTCTACCAAATGAAACGAGCCGAAAACCAAATACTCCTCCTCCGCTCTAAGCTCGCCGCGAAACGGCGAATACGGAATTTTAAGCGCGTCAAGCGCACGGGTTATCGCCTCTGCCGCCATTTCGCGATCCGCAACCTCGTAGTTAAAGATCTCCACGCGCTCTACCACGGGCGCTAAAGTCCGCAGCACAGCAGCTACGTCCTTATCGGCAAAGGCGTTGTAAATCAGCACGATCTTTCTGCCCCTGTAGATTTCGGTAATTTCACGGGCGACTTGCTGCGCCGCAAGCTCGTTGTGCCCGACGTCCACGCGTAAATTAGGCGCCAAAATTTCCATCCTGCCGCGTAAATTTAGAGGCGGTAGCTGCGAAATTTCAAATTTCAAATTTAAAAATTTCATTGCGGCAAGCGCTAGAGCTAAATTTGAAATTTGAAATTTAGGCAGATCGTTGCGTGCGCAAAACTCTACGATCTGCGCTTGCTCGCTCTTGCTTAAAAGCTCTGCTGTAAACCTCAAATGAGTTCCTTTTTGCTCTGCGATCTGCCGCGCGATACGAAGCGGAACCTCGCTCATCTCATCGCTTAAAATCGCTTCCTTATCCATCGTAATGAGCTTGGTGTGGGCGATCTGCTCTAGATTTTGTCCTAGCATACCCAAATGATCGGTGCCGATCGGTGTAAAAAGCGACAGCGTGCGCCCAAAGCTCGATGTAGCGTCAAATTCTCCGCCCATCCCAGCCTCGATCACGCAGTAATCGCAATCCCTAAAAAGCACTGCCGCCGCAAGAGTGAGATACTCGAAATACGACAGGCTATCTTTAAACTCCGCGGGCAAGCTCTCTTGCAAAAACTCATGCGCGAAATCAAGCTCCTCATCCGTAGCATCACGACCTAGCGAAATGGGAAGCGAGCTTTGAGCGGATTTAAAATTTGATCCTAGCGGAGATTTAAAATTTTGCTCAGATGAGAATTTGAAATTTTGCTCAGACGGCGATTTGAGATCTTGCGAATTCCATAAATTTTGTGTAGAAGCAGAATTTTGCGTATCTATCGAATTTCGCGCGATAAAATTCTGCTCGCTACAAAAATTTCGTGTGGCAGAAACGAAGCTTTGCAGGGCAGAATTCCGCTCACCATGCGAATTCTGCATGGCGATAAAATCCTGCGTGGTGGAATTTTGCAAATTAGAAATAGAAATTTGAGAGGCTGAATTTTCTCTGTTCGCAAAATTTTGCATCTTTATGGAATTTTGTTTTTCCGTAAAATTTGACGCCGAAGCGGAATTTTGCTCGTTTTTAAAATTTGAAGCGTCGGAATTTAACGCAAAAACTGGGATTTGCGCGATGCGTCCGCCTAGATAGATGCGCTCGTTGAGCCTAAAAACGTGCGGGCTGGTGTAGTGCCCGACGCTAAAGCCCGCTGCGGCGATCGCGTTAGCCAAAAATCGCCCGGTGCTTCCCTTGCCGTTGGTGCCGATGATCTGAATGACGTTTTTGAGCGGAATTTTATCTTTAATGGCGGCATATGCCCGCGGGAAGCGCTCGTAGTCGATTTTTTTGTAATAAATCGGGCGATTTTGCAAAAATTCTTTAATGCTGCGCCCGCTCAAGTCTGAATCCCCTAATCGCAAGCGCCGAAATAAACTCGTCAAACGCCTGCGCAGAGGCATTTTCGATCGCCTTATAGCGATCCTTATCGCTAATGATCGAGCTCGTATCGTAGCTATTTTTGACTAGGCGGCTAACTTTAAAATCGTAATCGCCAACGCAATCCTTGCTGAAAACCTCGCCGTTTTTAAGCTCGGTGCTAAAATTTACGATGAGATTTGCGCGGTAGCTAGTGACATAGCCGAACTGATCGTATGAAAGCTCGCTAAAGCTTAGGCTTTTTATGCTCGCTACTACAATCGTCTGCGCCGAGTTTTTATCCGAAAGGCTCATCCCTAGGCGCTGAACTATACCCTGCCTGATCGCATCTTTGATAGCGACAGTGTTTTGCGGATCGGTCTTGCTCATCATTACATCCACAAATACGCTTCCTCTCATCGTCTCTTTCGCGATCCTTGAAACGGGCTTGTAGCCGCAGCCGATTAAAAAAATCAAACAAAAAACGGTTAAAACTCTTCTCATCTTCGCCTACTTTATCACCAAATTTACAAGCTTGTTTTTGACATAAATTTCTTTTACGATGCTCTTGCCCTCTAGCCATTTGGCGCAGTTTTGCTTCGCAAGGCTTAAAATTTCGCCCTCGCTTAGGCCTGCATCCGCTTCAAACTCGGCGCGTTTTTTGCCGTTAATCGTGACGGCAAGCTTGATCGTATCGCTCTCAAAGACCTCTTCGCAAACTCGCAGCTCGCCGAAATTCCGCCTCTTAAACAGCCTCTCGCTAAGCTCGGCGCAGATGTGCGGCACGATAGGCTCTAGCAGGCACAAGATCACGAAGTAGCCCTCAGTGAATACGTCTTTGTTACTCTGCGCATTTAGGGCGTTTAGCGCCTCCATACACGCGGCGATTAGGGTATTGAAAGCAAAGCTGCTCTCATAAACCTGCTGCGATTTCTTAAGCGCCTCGTAAACCTTGAGGCGGGCGTATTTTTCCTCTTTATTTAGACTTGCGTGGTCGATCTGCGGAATTTTATCCGTAGCGTAGGCGTTTTCGGCGCGATCGTATAGGCGATTTAAAAATTTATACGCGCCCTCTACCGCGCTATCGTTCCATTCAAGCTCCTTTTGCGGCGGTGCTGCAAAAAGTATAAAAAGTCTCGCCGTATCGGCGCCGTATCTCTCGATGATATCATCGGGATCGACGGTGTTGCCCTTGCTTTTACTCATCTTTGCGCCATCTTTTAGCACCATGCCCTGAGTTAGCAGCCGCTCAAACGGCTCGCTATCGCGTAGATAGCCTATGTCGCGAAGAGCCTTTTGGAAAAATCTTGCGTATAAAAGGTGCAAAATCGCGTGCTCAATGCCGCCGATATATTGATCGACATTCATCCAGTAATTCACACTTTGCTCGTCAAACGCCCGCTGCTGCCACGTTCGCTCGTCGCTTGCGTAGCGCGCGAAATACCATGAGCTTTCAAAAAAGGTATCGAGCGTGTCGGTTTCGCGCACCCCGTCGCCGCCGCATTTAGGGCATTTACAAAACTTCCAACTAGGATGCGTATCAAGTGGGTTGCCTTTGCCGGTGATCTTGATGTCCTGCGGAAGCTCTACGGGTAGATTTGAAATTTCTTCGCTTACCAGCCCGCATTTTGGGCAGTGGATCATCGGGATCGGCGCGCCCCAGTAGCGCTGGCGGCTCACTCCCCAATCGCGCAGTTTAAAATTTACCACGCGGCGTCCGAGCTTTAACTCCTCAAATTTTGAGATAACGGCACTTTTTGCTTTCTCGCTATCCATGCCGCTAAACTCTTCAGAATTTACTAAAACTCCGCTCTCGGCGTAAGCTTTGCTCGCGTCGTAATCGCCGCTTTTAGGAGCGATGCTTTGAACGATCGGCAGGTTAAATTTCTTCGCAAACTCAAAGTCTCTCTCATCATGCGCAGGCACCGCCATAACCGCGCCGCCGCCGTATTCGGCTAGGACGAAATTTGCGGTCCAAACGGGAATTTTTTTGCCGCTTAGCGGATGAAGCACGCTGATTCCGAGGCTCACGCCGTCCTTATCGCTTGCTTGGCGCTCGCGCGGGCTTTGATTTAAAATTTCTCTTACTTTCGCCGCAGTCTGGGCGTCAAGTAAGCCTTTATCCAAAAGTCTCTTTACGACCTCGTGTTCCGGCGCAAGCGCGGCGTAGCTCATGCCGTAGATCGTATCGGGCCGCGTCGTAAAAACCTTAAAGCCCTCGATGCCGCCAAGCATGGCGCTGCTTTGCTCGTCAAATTTAAAGCTAAATTCCAAACCCTCGCTGCGCCCGATCCAGTTTTCCTGCATCGTAAGCACCTGAGCGGGCCACTTGCCCTCAAGCTGTTTTAGGCAATCCAAAAGCTCCTGAGCGTAAGCGGTGATTTTTAGATAATAGCCCGGCATCTGCTTTTGCACGACCTCGTTGCCGCAGCGCCAGCACCTGCCCTCCTCGACCTGCTCGTTGGCAAGCACCGTCTGATCGTGCTCGCACCAATTTACCACGGCGTTTTTTCTGTAGATAAGCCCTTTTTCAAAAAGTTTGATGAAAAATTCCTGCTCCCAGCGCGTATAAAGCGGATCGGAGGTGGCGAGCATGCGACGAGCCGAAAAGCTAAAGCCCAGGCGGTGCAGCTCGTTTTTCATATAATCGATATTTTCGTAGGTCCAAGTTTTGGGATGGGTGCCGTGTTTGATCGCCGCATTTTCCGCAGGCATACCGAAGCTGTCAAAGCCGATCGGCTGAAGCACGTTGTATCCGCGCAGCCTGTAGTAGCGGCTCAGCGCGTCGCCGATGCTGTAGTTTCGCACGTGCCCCATGTGAATGCGGCCGCTTGGGTAGGGAAACATCGAAAGGATATATTTTTTAGGTAGGCTATAATCGTCCTTAGGCTCGAAAACCCCTTCATCGTCCCAAATTTTCTGCCATTTAAGCTCAATGCTTTTACTATCGTAAGACATAGGCTCTCCTAAAATTCATCTCTTGTTTTTGCAGATTCGATCGAGATCAAAATGAGCGAGAAGAAATTTGCAAGCAGCGCGCCGATCGCAAGCGAGGTGACGATCGAAAGATCCCCAGGAGCTACCAAGATCAAAACAAACGCAGGTATGAGGTGCAGATCCGCTACGAGCGAGCTTGCGAAAAGCTCGGCTGCGAGCATGTTTCGCACGCCCACCTTCAAAAGCGTCGAGACCGCATTTACGCTGGTTGCGATGAAAAGCAAAATTTCATGCTTTTCGTAAATAAATCCGCCGATCGTAGTCATACTCATAAGAGCGAAAAATATGTAAATTACCCTTCCCCAATTCATCTTCTATCCTTACACCGTGCCTTTTTCATACATGGCTCGGTTTTTTTCTTTCTCTTTGATACGGCGCTGTTTTTCAGCTAAAAACGCGCGATACTTCTCTACGTTAAATTTAAAGATAATCAGTAGCGGCGCGGCTACGAAGATCGAGCTGAAAGTTCCTGCGATGACGCCCACTAACATCACGAAGCTAAAACCGTGGATCATCTCACCGCCCCAGAAGAACAAAATCACTATGACGATGAGCGTAGTAAGCGAGGTTAGGACGGTGCGTGAAAGCGTGTGCGAGATCGATTCGTTTATAACCTCGTCAAGCTTAATCGATTTACTATCTTTTACACCCTCTCGAATTCTATCGAAAACAACGATAGTATCGTTAAGCGAGTAGCCCATTATAGTTAGCAGTGCGGCTAGAATTTCAAGGTTGAAATCCACGCCAGCTAAAATCATCGCGCCTACGGCGACTATGACGTCGTGCAGATCCGATAGTACGGCTGCAATCGCAAATCTCCACTCAAACCGCAGGGTGATATAAACCAAAATGAGCGCAAACGACACACATACCGCTAAAATTCCGTTTGTGCGAAGCTCCTCGCCGACTTTAGGACCTACGATATCGACCTTGCGAATGTCGAAGTTTCCACTACCTTGTAAAATTTTTTGTGCTGCTAAAGCGGGATTATCACCCAGTTCACTCGCAGCGCCCGAATATCTAATCGTGACCTCTTGATCGCTACCGAATTCCGTAACGTTGATATTGCCTAAATTTGCCGCTTCGAAGCGCTTTCTGATCTCATCAAGCGGTGCTTTGGCGTCGTATTTAACCTGAATGAGCGTACCGCCGCTAAAATCGATGCCGTAATTAATGCCCTTAATGAAAAACAGCGCAATAGAGCCTATTATCAAAACAGCAGAAAGCGCAAAGGTAAAATATCTAAATTTCATAAAATCATAAATTTTACCCTTATCAAACACTTGCATTTGCGCCCCCTCTTACTTTATAACCAAGCCAAAGCGCGGTATTTTTGCTCTTTTCCATCTTATCCATTACTAACTCAAACATTCCGTGAGTGCCTAAAATAGCCGTTATCATCGACGCTACAATACCGATGCTCATCGTGACGGCAAAACCTTTCACCGGACCCGTGCCGTAAGCATAAAGCGCAGCAGAAGTAATTAGCGTAGTGATATTTGAATCCACGATCGCGCTCATCGCATTTTCATAGCCTTTATTTATGCTTTGGCGGATTGAAACTCCCGTCCTTAGCACCTCTCTAACGCGCTCGTTAATGATGACATTCGCATCTACCGCCATTCCGATAGTTAGTACGATTCCAGCCATTCCAGGAAGCGTCAAAGTAGCGCCGAATAGCGCCATACAAGCGATCAGAAATAAAATATTGACTACAAGCGCGATGTCGGCAAAAAGCCCCGCCACGCCATAGTAGAAAATCATAAAGATCAAAATCGCAACCGCCGCAAGGCTAAGCGCCGCCATACTCTTATCGATGCTATCTTGCCCTAGGCTAGGGCCGATACTGCGTGTCTCTGAGACTTTAACAGGAGCCAAAAGCGCGCCGCTTCTAAGCGCGATCGCTACGTCGTGCGCCTCCTCGACGCTAAATCCGCCGCTGATCTGACCGCTGCCGCCGCCGATGCGCTCGTTAATGCGCGGTGCGGAGTAAACCTTGCCGTCAAGTACGATCGCAAGGCGCTTACCGACGTTTTTGCCGGTAAAATCGCCAAAAATTTGAGCGCCTTGAGAGTTTAGCGTAAAATTTATGATCGGCTGGTTGGTGTGCTGATCAAAAGCTACCTTCGCATCAACTAGCATCGCGCCGTCTAAAACCGGAATTTCGTTTATGAGATACTTGTAATTCGGATTTTTAACGTCCGGGTAGATCACGTCGCCGTAAGCTCTGGCATCCGCTGCACTGATAGTCTGCGCGCGGTCTTGGCGTACGTCGTCCACCGCCATAAGCTGCAAGTGAGCCGCTTTGGCAATCAGATCTTTGGCGCGTTGCTCATCCGCTGCACTTTTGACGCCCGGAAGCTCAACCAAAATATAGCTCTCGCCCTGCTTTGCTACCGTAGGCTCCGCAAGTCCGAATTGATCCAAGCGGTTTCGGATAGTTTCTACGGCCTGTTCAATCGCGTATTTTTTAGTCGCTTCGACCTCCTCGGGCGTTAGTGTGACGCGGTATTTTTCGCCCGATTTTTGAATGTCTAATCCGCTTGCGGCGCTATGCAAAATCGCATCAAATTTAGAAGCCTCGTCTGCGTCTAAAATTTCAAATTCAAACGAATCGCCTTCCAATTTTAGCCCGTCCATCAGCAGATCGTCGCGCTTGGCGGCGTAATTAACGCTAGCGGCGATCGATTTTATCTTCGAAACGACCGCCTCGTCGCTTTGAACCTCCAAAAGCATATGCAGACCGCCTTGCAGATCCAGACCCAAGTTTATCTTGCTTCCCTTTTCGGTCTGAAAGATCGAAGGCGCGGCAAAAATCGCCGAAAAAATAACCGCAGCCAAAAAGATCAGCAGACGGTATGAAATTTTACTGCTCATCTAATTTTCTTGCCACGAATTGTTTATCTAGCTCGACCATGACCTCATCGTTAAGCTTAACTGTGATAAAATCATTGTTTGTTTTCACGACCGTGCATTTTATGCCACCGCTAGTTATGATCTTATCGCCTTTGCCGAGCGCATCGACCATCGCTTTATGATCCTTGGCCTGCTTTTGCTGCGGTCTGATAATCAAAAAATACATAATCGCAAAGATTACGACGATAGGCAAGATTGATGCAAAGAAGTTTCCTTGTTCCATGTGTTTCCTTCATTAGAAATTTAAAAAGTAGCTATTTTACATTAAGTTACATAAATAAAGGCTTTGTTCTTGCCCTTGCGCTTTCAAATTTTATTTTTGTAGAAATTTTAAGCTCTAAATTTGACGGCTTGGCTGCTTTGGCGGCGGAATTTCTCTCGCCTCTAATTGCGATAGCAGCACTTTTTTATCTACTAAAAGCAAGCAAGGCGGAGTGGTTTTGGTGCGGATTTTTTATCGGCGCGCTATGGATGCACTGGATCAGCTTCAGTCTGATCTATTTCGGTCTTGCGTTTTTGATTCCGCTTGAAATTCTTGGAATTTGTCTCGTTTACGCCTTTATTTTCCGCATCTTTGCGATCTTTAACGCACCGGTTTTGCGCGCTGCGTGCCTTTTGATTCTAAAATTTATCCATCCCTTCGGCTTTGATTGGCTAAATTTTGAACTGCTGCTAAGCCATGGAATTTTCAGAGCCGATCTTAGCGCGCTGGCTCTGATTTTAGCGGGACTTTGCGCGGTTTTGTATCTACGCGGACGCGGCATTGCGGCTAGGCTTAACGCCTTAATTTTCGCGATATTTTTGATCTGCGCGCTGCAATTCAGCCAAAAAGAAGCCGAGCCGCTACCTATTAAAATTTCGCTCGCAAACACCGATATTTCGCAGTATGACATCTGGGCAAAGGATAAAATTTTATCCGCCGCGTTGGCAAATTTGGCTCGGATTGATGAGGCGATCGCGGCGGGGCAGGATGCGATAATCTTGCCCGAGAGCGCCTTTGCGATGCCGCTAAATTTAGAAAACGTGCTAGTTGAAGCTCTAAAGGAAAAATCGCGCGCAATTACGATCGTAGCAGGCGCGGAAGCGTATGAGAACGGGAAATTTTACAACAGCGCCTATCTTTTTGCAAACGGGGAAATGAAGCGCTTTGATAAGCACATTTTGGTGCCGTTTGGCGAAATGGTACCGCTGCCTGAATTCGCGCGAAATTTCATAAACCGCGTGCTGTTAGGCGGCGCAACCGATTTTTCGACGGCTAGCGGTTTTAGCGACTACGAGCTTGGCGGCAAGAGCGTAAGAAGCGCTGTTTGCTACGAGGCTACGCGCGCGGAACTTTACGAGGGCTCGCCCAAATATGTCGTAGCGATCAGCAATAACGGCTGGTTCGTGCCGAGCTACGAGCCCTATTTGCAGCGCCTCATAATCCGCTACTACGCGAGCTTGCACGGCACGCTGATCTATCACGCCGTAAACGGCAGCGCTAGCGAGATAATCGCTCCGAAAAAGATCTGGATAAACCGCCTTAAAGATCATCTAAAATAGCCTAAAAAGTTATTTTTAAACGACTTTTGGATAATATTTTAAAATTTTATTAGGAGCTAAATTTATGGCTAAATACAATCGCGTACTCGTAAAATTTTCGGGTGAAGCGCTAGCGGGAGAGAACGGCTTTGGGATCGACAGCGAAATTTTAAAATTTATCGCTAAAGAGATCAAGCAGCTCGTAGAGGGCGGCATCGAAGTAGGCATCGTAATCGGCGGCGGCAACATCATTAGAGGCGTAAGCGCCGCAGCTAGCGGTATCATAAAGCGCACCAGTGGCGATCATATGGGCATGCTAGCTACCGTCATAAACGCAATCGCTATGAGAGAAGCGCTCGAATACGCAGGCATGGACGTGCGCGTGCAAAGCGCGATAAAGATGGAAGCGATCTGCGAGACCTTCATCATCGGCCGCGCCAAAAGGCACCTCGAAAAAGGGCGCGTCGTGATCTTTGCCGCAGGCACCGGAAATCCGTTCTTCACGACCGATACCGCAGGCACGCTCCGCGCGATCGAGATCGGAGCCGACGCTATCATAAAAGCCACTAAAGTAATGGGGATCTACGACAAAGATCCGCAAAAATTTAAAGACGCCAAATTGCTTTCCAAAGTCACTTACGACCAAGCCTTGCACGACAATATCAGGGTGATGGACGATACGGCTATCGCGCTTGCTAAAGACAATGCGCTTCCGATCATCGTATGCAATATGTTTAAGAGCGGAAATTTATACAAAATCGTCGATGGCGGAGATCTAAGCTCCTGCTCAATCGTAAAAAACTGAAATTTAAAATTTAAGGAGAATTGATGAGAACCGAACAAATTGTAGCCAAGGCTTTAAAAGTAACGGGCGGAGACCGATATAAGCTATCTTTGATGATAAGCAAACGCGCCGAGCAGCTAGCTGCAGGCGAACCGCCGTTAATAGATAACGTAGATACTCGCAAGATGAAATTTGCCGATATAGCAATCTTGGAACTAGCCGAAGGTAAGATCGCATTAGATGGAATCGTTGACAAGGATTAATGATAACTTCTTAGAAAGTCTCATCGACGACGTCGTCGATACCAAAGACATTCAAAGCGCCAAGCAGCTGCTTTATAATCTAAAAGAGCCTACTCCGTTACTGGTGGATGCTATAAATTTATGCATCGCGCAGCACGACGGGCAGTTTCGCAAAAGCGGCGAGCCATATGCGATCCATCCGATTTTGGTAGCTTGCTTCGTATCTTTTATGGGTGGAGACGACGCGATGGTTATATCTGCGCTACTACACGACGTAGTAGAGGATACAGATTACAGCATCGAGCAGGTTAGACAAAGATTCGGCGACGAAGTAGCCAAAATCGTAGAGGGGCTTACTAAAATCGTAAATATCAGAGAGGATAAATTAGCCCCATCCGGCGATAGCAACGCCAAGCTACGCACTACCGCGCTTACCTTCCGCAGGATGCTGATGATCTCCATTAACGATCAGCGCGTTTTGGTAGTCAAGCTCTGCGATAGGCTGCACAATATGCTAACCCTAGACGCACTTCGCCCCGATAAGCAAAAACGTATCGGCGAGGAGACGCTTTTGGTTTACGCGCCGATCGCGCACAGGCTTGGAATTTCATCGATCAAAAACGTGCTTGAAGATCTTAGCTTCAAATACGTTATGCCTAAAGAATACGCAGCGATCGCCGATTACGTCGAGGAGCATAAGCAGCAGCTTCAGATGAGCTTGAGCAAATTTAGCGAAAAGATCAAGGAGTATATGCTCTCAAACGGCTTTAGCGAGGGCAGCTTTGAGATCCAAAAGCGGATGAAGCACTACTACTCGATCTTTTTAAAAATGCAGCGCAAAGGAATTTCGATCGAGGAGGTGCTCGATCTTTTGGCTATCCGCATCATCGTGCAAAAGCCGATGGATTGCTACTTAGCTCTGGGTATAATCCATACTAAATTTAACCCGCTCATATCGCGCTTTAAGGATTATATCGCGCTTCCGAAGCAAAACGGATATCAGACGATCCACACAACAGTCTTTAACGAAAGTATGATCGTAGAGGTGCAGATCCGCACCTTTGATATGCACAACACCGCAGAATTCGGCGTTGCCGCGCACTGGAAATATAAATATAGCGGCTCGATCAATCCGAAGCTTGATTGGCTAAACGACATCGGCATGCAGGAAGAGGACGACGCCAACGCCGAGGATCTTTACGAATACGCTAAAGACAGCCTCTACGTAGAAGATATCGCCGTGTATTCGCCCAAGGGCGGAATTTTTACATTGCCGCGCGGTGCTACGGCGCTTGATTACGCCTATGAGATACACTCTCAAGTGGGCTTAAAAGCGACCGAGGCCTTTATAAACCGCGTCAAGGTGCCGCTTCTTACGGAGCTTAAAAACGGAGATATCGTTCATATCATCACCGGAAGCGAGCCACACTACCGCTGCAGCTGGCTAAGCTCTGTAAAAACCGGCAAGGCGCGCGCGACGATAAAGGCATTTTGCAAGCAAAAGATCAGAGATATAAATTTTGAAGTAGCGATTAAAATTTTATGCGCGATCTTTACGACGAGCAAGGAGAGCATTCTAAGCTGGCTCGAAAAAGAAAATTTAAGCAAAAAGATCGGCAAAGCTGCCTATGACTCGGTATTTTTAAAAGACGTCGTAAATGCGCTGAAAAAATACCCGCTCAAAGAGAAATTTTTCAATATGAAATTTCGCAGCAAGTATGAGATCGAGAAGCAAAAATTTGACAACATCGTGGTGTATTCAAATTTTAAAATCGACGAGGTTGAGTTTGATTACTGCTGCAACCCAAAGCGCGGTGACGACATCATCGGCTTTCGCAACGGACACGGCGTGACGGTGCATCATAAGCTGTGCGAACGTGCAAGCGAGCTAATCAAAACCGATGAGATGATCTTCGTAAAATGGACGCGCAATGCGCCGCACCGCTATAAGATCATATTAAATTTAGAAAACAAGCGCGGCTCGCTGGCGACGTTTTTGAACTATTTAGTCAAGCTCGAGGTCGATCTGGTGTCGATAAGCCTCAACGAAAATAGCGAAACGACGTCGGATTATTTTGAGATCATCATCGAGCTAAACGAAAATTTAGACTCCACGGAGATTAAAGATAAACTCAAAAACCGCTTTAAAATCGTGGATTTCGTATCGCTTACGGACGTATATAAAAACTAAATAAGGGAGAGCAAATGGCTGACATTCAAGGCATTATGGAAAATTTTAAGCGCGGTGTCGCGGAGATCATCGGCGAAGAGCAAATAGAGGCACTGATTAGGCGCTATTACGACAGCGGCGAGGTCTTTTACGTCAAAATCGGCATGGATCCCACTGCTGCGGATCTGCACCTAGGACACGCCGTCGTGCTAAATAAGCTTGCATTTTTGCAAAACCACGGCGCGATCGTGCAATTTCTAATCGGTGATTTTACTGCTCAAATCGGAGATCCTACAGGCAAGAGCGAGACTCGCAAAAAACTAGCGCGCGAAATCGTGCTTCAAAATGCCAAAACCTACGAGCAGCAGGTCTTTAAAATTCTAAATCCCACCAAAACCAAGGTGATGTTTAACTCCGAATGGACCAACCGCCTAGGCGCTAGCGGCATGATTGAGCTATCAAGCACTTTCAATGTTGCCCGGATGCTCGAGCGCGACGACTTCGAGAAGCGCTACAAGGCAGAGCAGCCGATCAGCATCAGCGAGTTTATGTATCCGCTACTGCAAGGATACGACAGCGTTTGCATGAAATGCGATATAGAATTTGGCGGTACCGATCAGAAATTTAATCTTTTAATGGGTCGCCAGCTGCAAAGAATTTATGATGTCGGCAAAGAACAAAGCGTCGTGATGATGCCGCTTTTAGTAGGTACCGACGGCACGAATAAAATGAGCAAGAGCCTTGGCAACTACATCGGCGTAACCGATACGCCTCATGATATGTACGGCAAGGTGATGAGTATCAGCGATGCGTTAATGTGGGATTGGTATAATCTACTAAGCCAAAAAAGCAGCGAAGATATTGAGCTAATAAAAGGCTTCGTGGCGGATGGTTCTATCCATCCTAAGGCGGTTAAGGAGGAGCTTGCCTCCGAGATCGTCACGCAATTTTATGACGAAAATACCGCCTTTGAGGCCAAGCAGGAATTTGACCGCGTTCACGGCGCAGGCGAGCTTCCTAGCGAGATCAAGGAATATCACGTAAGCTCGCCTGCATGGATAGTAAAGGCGCTCATCAGCTGCAAGCTCGCAGTCTCTAGCTCAGATGCACGCAGGTTGATAAAATCAAACGCCGTCAGTATCGATCAAAATAAAATTTTAGATGAGCAGCTTCAGCTAAGCTCGGGCGAATACACGCTTCAAGTAGGGAAGAAGAAATTCGCTAAATTAAAGGTGGATTAATGAGTATAAAGATAGGCAAACACAAGATTACGCACCCGATAATTCAAGGCGGCATGGGACTTGGTATCAGTTGGGACAATCTCGCCGGCAATGTCAGCCTAAACGGCTGTCTAGGCGTCATTAGCTCGGTCGGCACCGGCTACTACGAAAATCTTAAATTTGCCAAAAAATCGCTCGATGGCAGACCATATCAAAGCGAGAATTTTTATAGCAAAGAGGCGCTTTTTACCATCGTGCAAAACGCCCGTAAAATTTGCGGCGATGCGCCTTTGGGGATGAACGTAATGTGCGCAGCGAACGACTACGAGCGCATCGTGCGCGACACGTGCGAGGCAGGCATCGACGTTATCATTAGCGGCGCGGGACTTCCTACCAATCTGCCGGAATTTACGGCCGATTTCCCGGACGTCGCGCTCGTGCCTATCGTCTCCTCCGCTAAGGCTCTTAAGATCATCGCCAAGCGCTGGAAGCAGCGCTACGACAGAATTCCCGACGCCGTAGTGCTCGAAGGCCCTCTTAGCGGCGGACATCAGGGCTTTACCTACGAGCAGTGCGGCGATCCGGCGTTTGCGCTGGATAATCTAATCCCGCAAGTGAAAGCGGAAATCTCGCAATGGGGCAGCTTCCCGCTATTTGTCGCAGGCGGAATTTGGGATAAAACCGACATCGATCGCGTGAAATCTTTGGGCGCGGATGGCGTGCAGATGGGTACGCGCTTCATCGGCACCTTTGAATGCGACGCCGCGGAGGAATTTAAACAGGTGCTTCTTAACGCCAAAAAAGAGGACATCGAGCTTCTAAAATCACCCGTAGGCTATCCTGCGCGCGGAATTCATACAAATTTACAAGATATGATCGCCGCAGGCACGGCGCCTAAAATCCGCTGTATCAGCAACTGCGTAAGCCCATGCGAGCGCGGCAAAGGCGCTAACGCCGTAGGATACTGCATCGCCGACCGCCTAAGCGACGCATATCTGGGCAAAACGCAAAGCGGTCTGTTTTTCACCGGCGCGAACGGATGGCGATTAAACGAGATAATATCCGTGAAGGAATTGATAGAAAAACTTGTAAATGGCGAAGATAGTTAAAATTTTTCTAATCGCGGCTTTTAGCTGCGTATTGGCGTTTGGAGCTTCCAGCGAGGCATTTTTTGCGAAATTCGACAAGGATTTCATTGTGGCGACGCCAAATTATAAGCGCTCGCTGCACAAGGAGCTAAAATCGCTCTATCAAGGCGCGTCCGATAAAGAGGTCCGCATCAAAGCGCTAAAGAGGCTAGTTTACAGCTCGAAAAATTTAGGGCTTGACTCCTCGCCTTATGAATCTGCGCTAGCCAAATTACAAGGCAAAGCAAGCGATAGCAGCACGAATTCTAAAAAGCTCAAAGATGAAAACGCAAAAAATTCCAAAAGCTCGGACGAGAAAAACGCTTCAAATTTAGCGCATAGCTCCAAAGCCTCCGCCTCCAAAAAATCTAAGAATTCAAAAAATTCCACTTCCAAAAATCTCAAAAAGACGCACGTCCCAGAAGAAGCCGATCTAAGCTCGCTATCTAGCGAGGATTTGGAATTCTTACGCTCGACCAGACCGATCGGCGCGGACGAGGCCGTAGACGCCCAAGAGGACGATGGCGGCGAGGACGCAATCGCGCAAAACGAGGATGAGGAGGAGGCCGCAGATCAAAGTAGCGAGCTTAGAAAAAGCAGCGTCAAAAAAGCGGACAAAAACGCCCAGCTTGCGTTAAATTCTCTGCGCGGCGATAAAAACGAGATCGTGCTTGAGTTTAACCGCGATCTAAAGCGCGGCGATTATAAAGATTTTACGATCGCAAGTAGCGATAATTTTCGCTTCGTGATTGATTTTAGCGCACGGCAAAAGTCACAAAAAACGCGGCTTAAAGATAGCTTTGTTAGCGATGTACGCGTCTCGCAATACAACGATAAGACCGTGCGCATCGTACTTAGCGACCCGAAAGAATTTAACGCAAACGTTGAAATTAGCGGCAATATGATGATTTTAAGTACAGCTGAAGGCTTAAAAACCGCAAAAGCCGCGCGCGCAGAAAAAAACAGAGATCAAAAATCGGGGCGCAAACGCGGGCGCGAACAAGATAGCGAGCCGCAAATCAGCACGATAGAGGAATCAGGGGGCGCCAAATCGACCTCCGTAGCTGCCGGTAAAATTTACAAATCGACCAAGGGCAAACTCATCGTAATCGATCCGGGTCACGGCGGCAGCGATTCGGGCGCGGTCGGAAACGGGCTGAAGGAAAAAAACGTCGTGCTGGCCACATCCAAAAAGCTCGGTGCGCTGCTTACCAAGCGCGGATACAAGGTGCTTTATACGCGCAGCACCGACGTTTTTATAAATCTACGATCGCGTACCGCTTTCGCCGCTAAAAGAAATGCCGATATGTTTATTTCGATCCACGCAAATGCCGCTCCTAACGCCAGCGCGGCATCCAAAATGAGCGGCGTGGAGACCTTTTTCTTAAGCCCGGCTAGAAGCGAGCGCAGTAAAAACGCCGCAGCACTCGAAAATAGGGGAGATTTGGAGGATATGAATACCTTCTCGAAGCAGACCTTCCTAAATTTCTTAAATCGCGAGAAGATAATCTCCTCAAACAAGCTTGCCATCGACATTCAAAGCTATATGCTAAGCTCGGTCAAAAAAAGCTTCTCGAGCAGAGACGGAGGCGTGCGCGAGGCGCCGTTTTGGGTACTAGTGGGTGCTACAATGCCTGCGGTGCTCGTGGAGATGGGCTATATCACGCACCCGCAGGAGGGTAAAAATTTAGGCAAAAGCGCCTATCAGGACCGCATCGCTCAGGGTATCGCAAACGGCGTGGACGCGTACTTTCAGAAAAACAAGTGATGAAATTTTACGCGCCGCGCATTTTTGCAAGCGAGATGAATTTTATTTCGGCGCGAGATCTGCTCCGCAGATAAATTTTAGCTGGCGCGATAGCTCTTGTGGATAAACAGAGCGCGGAGGCGGTAAATTTAAAATTTTAAAGCCCGCCGCGCTAAATTTAAAGCAAAACGCGCGGCGCTTGCATGCAAATTTCGCTCGCGTGCCAAATATTTACTGCGAGCGGATAAATTTTACGGAGCGTCTTGCGGCGCCACGAGCTAGGGACACATACGGCTTAGACGCGGAATTTTAACGCAGCTCGGCGTAAAATTTTTAAACGTGGACTTGGCGCCACTTGCTCAGCAGAGTGCGGCTGGCGGTAAAATTTACCGACAGAATCACATTTAAGCCGCGCGAAAAATAGCGATTTTGTCGCGCTAATACAAGTCGCGTTTCAAACCGCGTCCGTGCAATTAGGATTGCGTTTAAGTTATGAGCGTGTATATTGCGCCAATCGCACTTAAAACAGCACGGTCGCGCCCTAAAATTTCGCGCCATGTTCGCAGAGCGGCGATATTTGCATAATGCTGCGAACGCGATAGTTGCAACGCACCGATGCCTGCGCTGTATATGCATTAAAGGTGCGGCTGAATCGTAAATTTAAAGATAAAATTTAAAAGGTCCAAAATGAAAAAAATCGTATTTTTAATCCTGCTTTTCGCAGCCGTTGCGCTCGCGCTTTATGTTACTTCGCGCGTAAATCCAAATCTTTTCGCCGAAATCAAAATCCTAGGCGCGCTGCTAAACGCCACGATCTTCGGCGTCGCGCTCATCGCCTTAGCGATCGGCGAAAAGGACGTAGTGCGCTTTCCGTTTCTTACCGCCTCGCTGCTGGCGCTGTTTTCGGGGCTGGTAGAGGGCGTACTGCTCTTCGAGAACCGCTACTACATCGCGATCACGGCGGTGGCGTTCGTCGCCTTCGTCTTTTATCTGCAGATCGGGCACAAAAGATTTTCAAACAAAGCTTATAAAAATTCTGCGGACGAAGGCTCTAGAAATTTAGATGGGGGCGAGAGCGAAAATTCCAAAGAAAGCGGTGAAATTTTAAATTCTCAAAGCGAGGATGAAATTTTAAACTCCAGTGGCGACATCGGTGAAAATTTCGCGAGCGGCGCTGATGAAAATTCTACGCATCGCGCTGATGAAAATTCCGACGAAAATTTTAAAATTTCAAATGGCGGCGCGGGTGAAAATTCTGCGCAAAATTTCAATCAGGGCGCTGAAAATTTCGCACCCGACGCAAGGCGCGATAGATGATCAAATTCGCGCTGATCGCGCTTGCGGTGATATTTTTGCTACTTTTAAATTTAGCCAATCTTTTCGGCATGATAGGTCTGAGCGGGCCGGTGCCTGCGATGATCTGGTTTGCGATCAGCTTCTGCGGGGTTTTTTATCTATACAAATTTTGCGGCGCAAGGCCAGTCGCGGCGCGGATCGGAATCTTTGCCGTAGCCTTCGTGGGCGGATTTTTCACAAGCGTTTTGTACTACGGATTTTTTAATTCGCAAACTTTGGAATTTGCCTTTACATACGCCTTTTTCGCGGTGGTCTTTACGCTCGGTATCGGCGTGATTCTGTAGCGCTTTGCCCTGCTCGCGCGAGCACCAAATTTACATCCTGATCTTATAGGTCTTGTAGTTATCTTTCATCCTAAACGTCAGCAAATTTTGTAAAATTCCAAAAAGGATCATAAAGGTGATGAAGCTGCTGCCGCCGTAGCTGAAAAACGGCAGCGGCACGCCCACGACGGGCGCGAAACCTACCACCATCGAGATATTAACGCCTGTATAAATGAAAATGAGCGAGGCAAGCGCGCTCGTAAAGACCCGTATCAGATAATCGCTTTTGAAATCGTAGTTCAGGCTCAGCAGATGCAGTATCAGCAGCGCATACAGCGCGATCAGCGCGGCAGCCCCCACGAAGCCGAAGCGCTCGATCGTATAAGCGAAGATAAAATCGCTCGTCGCAATCGGCAAGAATTTAAAGTGCGTCTGCGTAGCTTCGTCTCTATCCTTGCCGTAGATGCCGCCGTTTCCTATGGCAATGATCGCTTGCTTGACCTGATAATTGGGCTCCTCGCTGATAAAATCGGCGATGCGCTTTTTTTGATAATCGTGCATGTTTTCGTACAAAATCGGCGAGCTGGCCACAAAAACGATGATCAGCGTAAGCCAAATTTTTTTATCGACGCCGATGATAAAAAGGATCGCAAATCCCGTCAAAAAAAGTATCGCGGCAGTGCCTAGATCGGGCTCTTTAGCGATCAGAACAAAAGGCAGAAGTATGTAAAAGCTAAGGCGCAAAAAATCCTTCAGCCCATAGCCGTTTTTAGGCGGCGGATTTTTGTGTATCAGATACATCAGCATCAGGATAAACGCGGGCTTCATCACCTCGCTGGGTTGCAGCGTAAAATGCACGAAAGGAATCTCCAGCCAGCGTCTCGCTCCTAGCTTGCTAACGCCGAAAAAATCGACGCTGAGCAGCAATATGATGTTGATCCAATAAAATATCGGGATCAGATATAAAAATTTGCGTATCGGAAAGAGAAAAAACAGCGTAAAAACGGCAAATCCTACGCCGAAATAAACGACCTGCTTCGAGGACAGCACGTCGTTTGCTTCGCTTATTAAAACGTATGAAAAAACCACTATCGGCACGATCAAAAAAGGTTGAATGAAATCAAAATATGCTAAAATCTTTTTGTCAATTTTAAACAACGCTTAATCCTATTAAAATTTTGACGTAAGAATAGCCAAAAAAGGTATAAATTTGGATAATCTAATAGCACAATGCAGCGAAAGGCTCGACGTTTTTTTAAGCTCGCAGCTTGGAATTTCGCGCAATCAAATATCAAGCTTAATCAAATCCGAAGCGGTCAGAGTGGACGGAGCCGTGCAAACTAAGCCCGGCTACAAGCTATCTGCAGGCGAGCTCGTGCACATCGACTACCCAGCGCCTGCGCCGCAGCAAACAAGCGCGCAGCGGCTAGATTTCGACGTTGAAATTTTATACGAGGACGATGATCTGCTCGTGGTAAATAAGCCCGCAGGCCTTACCGTCCACCCCGCCGCAAGCGTCAAAGAGCCCACGCTAGTGGACTGGCTCAAATCTCGCGGCTATCTGCTTTCCACGCTCGGCGGCGAGCTTCGCGCGGGCATCGTGCACCGCCTGGATAAGCTCACCAGCGGCGCCCTGCTCGTCGCTAAAAACAACGCCGCGCATGCCGCGCTCTCGGCACAGCTAAGCGATAAAAGCATGGGGCGGATATACCTTGCGCTCATCGACCTGCCGCTGAAGCAGCCCTGCGTAATCGAGCGTCCGATCGCTCGCAACCCAGCAAACCGCTTAAAAATGGGGATCGTGCCCGGCGGACGCAACGCAAAGAGCGCGTTTTATGAAATTTTAAGCGGCGCGGAACTAACCGAGCTTCAAAACGCCGCCCAAAAGTGCGATGAAATTTTAGGTGCAGGCAATGGTACGGCTGCGGGCAGGAGCGCAGGGGCGGATAAAATTTCAGCCGCCGATAAAATTTTAGCTGCGAACACAGGCGCAAGTAGAATTTCGGCTACCGATAGAATTTCAGACGTAGCTACGAGCACGAGCAAAATTTCGGTTATGTATGCGGGCGGAGATAAAATTTTAAACGCTAGCAGGGACGCAGATATGAGTAAAATTTTAGCCACCGATGTAAGCGCACGCGGGAACGAAATTTTAAATGCAGACTTGACTGCCGGTGCAGACGGAATTTTAAACGACTACGCAGGCGCGGATAACGCGGACGAAATTTCAAATAATTGCATGCGGAGCCTGGATAAAATTTCAATCCAAAGCGTAGATAAAATTCCAAGCAGCCGCGCGGACAACGCAGATAAAATTTTAACCGACAAAATGAGTGCGGATCAAACCAGAGCCGCCCGTCTCGCCGAGAATAAGGCTTTAAATTTTAAAAATCCCGCTCAAAACCAAAACTTGCCGCCGATAAACCTAAAGAGCTTCAATCTCGTCGCGGCGAAGCTCTTCACGGGTCGTACGCATCAGATCCGCGTGCATTTAAGCTCGATAAATCGGCACATTTTGGGCGATCATTTATACGGATTTAAGAGCGAAAACGCTAAAATTAGCAGGATTTTGCTCCATGCCTATTTGCTCTATTTCATCCATCCGCGAAGCGGCAAAGAGATGAAAATATGCGCGGGCTTGCCGAGCGAATTTCTAAATTTTACGACAAATCAAAAGGTAAAGGATGAAATTTATGAAAAAATTTTACCGACTAACGTTGAGCGCTACTTTAGCGATACTAGCGGCTGGCTGCGCTACGTCTAGCGCGCCTAGCGCAAGCGACGAAAGCCTGCCGCGCGTAGAGGGGATCAGGACGATCGCGAGCGACAATGAGATCGGGCTTGAGTGGCCTAGATACGACTCAGATGCCGCCGTGCTGGGCTTTGTCGTTTACCGAGCACCCGCAAGCGGCGGCGAAGCCAAAAAGATCGCCACCATCGCAGATCCATACTCCACCCACTACGTAGATACGAGGCTGCAGCCGGGCACTTCGTATAAATACACCGTGCGCACATACGGCGCTAAGGGTGTTTCGGCTCCTTCTCCGGTCGCTATCGCAAGCACAGCAAAGATGCTAGACTCCGTGCCGTTTGCGCAGGCTATCTACGGGCTTCCGGGTCGCGTTAAGATCATCTGGCGTCCGCATCCGGATCTTCGAGTAAGCTCTTATCTAATCGAACGCCGTCCTAAGGGAGGCGAGTCATGGAGCACGATTAAAGAGGTTCGCGGCAGACTTAGCGCCGAATATATCGATAATATCGATTACGGCGAAGGATATGAATACCGCATCACCGTCAAAACCGAAAACGGAGAGCTGTCCAAGCCTAGTGCAGTCATTGCCGCAGCGCAGGCAGAATAAAGTTTGCCGAATTTCATAACCCAAAGTGTGAGCTTGCCGCCGCTGCCGGCTAGATTCGGCGAAGTCGAATTTTTAGAAACGGCGCGCGGCAGAAATTTAACGCTCGTGCGAACCAAAAGCTTTGATAGCGAATTTTTTATCATCGTTAAACCCGGCGGCGGCAAAGTGATAGTAAAGGGCGAAAAGATCACCAAGCCCGCCAAGATCGGTCATCTGCAGCGAGCGCTTGAAATTTTTAAAGAGCGCTTCTGCGGGCCGATCATCTCGCAGGCGTTTGCTTACAAAGACAGCTCGCTTACCGAAAAAACGCCGCTGATTTTGGACGAGAATGAAATTTTATCCCTCGTAAAAAGCTCTAAATTTGATAAAATTTTCATCGAGATCGGCTTCGGCTCGGGCAGACACCTACTTCATCAAGCGCGCTCAAATCAAGACGCGCTGCTAATCGGTATCGAAATTTACAAGCCCGCGATTGAACAGGTCGCAAAACTAGCGATCCGCGAGGGGCTGCAAAACATCGCTCTCATAGCCACCGACGCGCGGGTTTTGCTGAGCCTGCTTCCCGCGGGCTGCCTGCAGCGCGTATTTTTGCACTTCCCCGTGCCGTGGAACGACGCGCCGCACCGACGCGTCATAAGCGACGAGTTTGCCTCGCAGGTCGCGCGCACGCTCGAGCTCGGCGGCCGCTTCGAGCTTCGCACCGACAGCGAGGAGTACTTTCTCTACGCGATGCAAAAGCTCTCGCCCTACGTGCAGCGCAAAGCGGGCGAAATTTCGCATTTTAAAAACCGCGACGCCGCCGTAGCGAGCAAATACGAGGATAGATGGCGCAAAATGGATAAGGACATCTACGATCTGATCTATGAGAACAAAACCGCGGGCCGGGGCGAGCCGCAGCAGTTTGAGATGGAATTTTTAAAATTTGACGCGGCGGCAATCGCGCGAAATTTTAAAAATTTCACCTTCAAAGGTGAGGATTTTTTCGTGCATTTTGAGGAAATTTTTTACTTTGACGCGCAAAAAAGTTTGGGCGCGGGCGAAACTTGCGCGGCGGACGGCGTAAATTTAAGCGGCGCGGACGAAGCTATAAATTTAGACGCGGCGCGCGGCAAAAATTTAACTGAGCGCGCGAGCATGGATGAAATTTCGTCAGACTGCGGCAAAATTTCAGCTACGGCGGCGGGCGATAAAATTTCAACTTGCGCGAATGCTACGCAAATTGTAAAAAAAGCGAGCGCCGCGCCAAATACAAACCGCACGAATGAAACGGGCGCAAAAGAGAGCGTAAATTTAAATCAAAATTGCTTGGGCTCAAACGACGTAAATTTAACGGGTAATGTTTTGGCAAACACCGCAATAGACGCTAAATTTAGCCGCACTGCCCCTGGCGAAAAGCGTGCTTTAGCCTGCGAGCAGATCACAACAAGCAGCGCGCTAAATGCTAGCAGCACGGAGGGTGCGCTTGCAGCTATCGACGCGACAGGTGCGAGAACTACACCTGCAACGATCAGTGTAATAGATGCAAGCAATGTGCCGAATTTGGATGGCTCATTCGCGGCGACCCGTGCGATAGAAGAGAGCGCCACACCGAATGCGGCCCACACGGACGAAGCGAACGCTACGCAAATTCTAAAAAAAACAAGCGCCGCATCTTGCAAAAATGAGCCGCAAGCCGAACTAAAAAAAGAGCTAAACCCTATCAAGTCGCAAATCGGTCACCGAAGCGAGCTAAGCCATGACGAGCTACAAGCCGAACGCCAGGGCAAATTAAAACGTGCCGAGCAGCAAGATAAACGGCAAAGCAAGCCGTGCGCTGCCAAGCCGCAAGACGTACTAATCCTGCTTTCGCTCGGGGCATTCGACTTTCCGCAGCAGTGTTTCATCCGCGCAAACGCAAGCGGCACGCGCTACTTCATCCGCCGCCCGCTTCCTACGCGCGAAAACCACGCGGCACATCAAAAAATTTCGGAGATATTTTCACAATGGCAGAGATAACGGACGATTACAACATCATCACCGCAGCGGGCCTCACGCTGGGCTACGAAAAGGCGGGCGCGGTCATCCAAGACGCGAGTTTCGGCATCGGCGCGAAGGACTTCGTCATCATCACGGGCAAGAGCGGCAGCGGCAAATCCACGCTGCTTAAGTCCTTCTACGGCGGCATCGACATCATCGGCGGCGAGCTGAACGTCTGCCTGTGCGATCTAAAGGGCATCACGAACTCCGATCTGCGCACCCTGCGCCAGCGTATCGGCATTATCTTTCAAAACTACCGCCTGATCAACGAATGGACGATCGAGCGCAACATAATGCTTCCGTTAATGATAATGGGCTACAATCAGCAGGTCTGCCAAGACCAAGCCAAAAAGTTACTGCGCCACGTCGAGCTCGGGCATAAGATGGGCAAGTATCCGCTCGAACTTAGCGGCGGCGAGCAGCAGCGCGTGGCTTTGGCGCGTGCGATGGCGCATAATCCGCGTCTACTGCTGTGCGACGAGCCTACGGGAAATTTGGACGACTACTCCAGCGCCATTATTTGGAATTTACTGCGCTCGGCGTGCGAGTCGTGGAACGCTTGCGTCGTTATCGTGACGCACAAAATGCCCGCCACGCTGCGTTTTAGGCACCGACATTTTGAGATTAAGGACGCTAAAGTAAATGAAATCGATTAAAACCCATTTCGGCGTGATCTTTTCGCTCGTCGCGCTGCTTTTTTCAGTGCAGTTTGGAATTTTTATGAGTAACCTAACCAAAAGCTACGAGCGCTCGATCCAAAACGAATACAACATCGTGCTAGTCTCCAAAACTCCGCTCAGTCTGCAAGACGCGCAAAAAGCGGTGCCTAAAATCAGCTCAATTAGCGAAATTTCGACCGCGGGCATTACCGAGCGTCTGAAGGGTAAAATTTCACAAAATGCCTTTGCCGAGCTGAGTAAAAATTTGCCTAAATTTTATAGCGTAAAGCTCGAAAGCTTCCCCGACGCAGCGCAGCTTGCCAAGATCGAGCAGGATCTAAAATCCATAGGCTCGCTCACGCGGGTTGAAATTTTTAAAAAGACCCACGATGAAATTTTTAAAATTTTACTGCTTATCAAAAGCCTCGTTTACGGCTTTGCGTTTCTTATCGTGCTTTTAGGCGTGATGTTAATTCACCGCCAGATGCGTATCTGGGTTTACGAACACAAAGAGCGTATCGAGATCATGGAGCTTTTCGGCGCGTCGTTTCTCATAAAAAGCGGCAAGCTCTACCGAATGGCGATAATCGACTCTTTCATCGCCACGCTGATCGTGACCTGCTTCTACATTGCGCTTCCGGGTTGGGAAGTGTTTTCGACCACGCTTAAGGGTATCGGCGATCTGCGCACCGCCATAGTGCTGCCTTACGACGCGCTGATTCTTTTGGGTGTCGCCTTGGCGCTATCTATCATCGCGGTAAGTTTTGTGATGCTGCAAATCGGAAATAAACGAGCATGAAAAGGGCTTTTTTAGCGCCGCTTCTTGCGCTGGGGCTTGCCGCGGCTCTTACTTATGCTGCGCCCGCAAAGGGACAAAGCACGAAAGATAAGATCGCCAAAGCTAGTCAAGAACTTAAAAGCTCGCAAAAGGAGGGGATGCAGCTCTCGCAAAAGATCGACGAGATCGCTGGCCTTATCGTAAAGGAGCAGGAGGGCTTTAAAAAGCGCGAGGGTGAGATCAAACAGCTAAGCGAAACGATCGAAGGTCTAAAGGATCAATACGCCGCCGAAGCGCAGGAGCTTGAGAAGCTAAATAGCCAAAATGCCACTCTTCTTAGCGTGCAAAGCGAACTGGAGAGCAAGATCATAAGCGTGATCTCGCAAGAGTTATCATTTGATCTCATCACCGACGTAAATTCCACCACCACGCCCGATTCTATCGTAGCTAGCGAAATTTTGGAGGGGCTCGGCGTCGTTATGAACGACGAGCTGAAAGGGCTGATCAAAGACTACGAAAATAATCAAAATTTTATCAACGAGCAGAACAAAAAGATCAAATCGATCCAGGCGAGCATGGCGGGCTATGACAAGAAAAAAACCGATCTTAACGCCAAGCAAACCACGCAAAAAGAGAAGCTCGCGCAGATGAAAAAGGACAAAGAGGACTACATCGCGAGACTGGAGAAGATAAACGACGAGCAAGACGCCATATCTAAGACCCTGCAGGAGCTTAGGATCATCGACGACGCCGAGGAAAAAGCCAAAGCGCAGAAGGAGGAAGCGGCGCGCCAAGCAAAGCTTGAAGCGCAGAAGCAAAAGGAGCGCCAGGCACGCGAAAAAGAGTACGCCAAAGCAAAAGCGGCTGCCAAAAAAGCTGGCAAGCCCGAGCCTGCGCCTCCTAGCGAGCCCGAGCCAGAAGTGAGCGAGCCAGCGGATGAGCGCGTAAGCAAGATCAACCAAAAGGTCAAGCAGTACGGCTCGAGCTATCAGTCCTCGCGCGTTAAAAAATACAGCGGAGCCAAAACCGCAGCGCCTTTAAGCGGCGCGTATTTGAAGCGAAAATTCGGCAATTACAACGATCCCGTATATAATATCAAGCTTTTCAACGAAAATATCGTTCTGGGCTCAAACAGCGGCGACACGCAGGTTAAAGCGGTGCTACCGGGCAAGGTGGTCTTTGCTAAAGAAACCGCCGTGCTCAATAAGGTCGTGATCCTAGAGCACAGCGGTGGCATCCACACGATCTACGCGCATCTAAATCAGATCCCGCCTACCGTGCGCGTCGGCTCCAACGTCAAAAAGGGCTACATCATCGGGCGCATCGGCTCGGATCTGACCTTTGAGGTGACGCAGCAGAACTACCACATCAACCCGCTCGATCTCATAAGTCTGAGGTGAAGCCATGGGCAGGGAAAATTCTAAATTTAGTGGATATTGCGAGGACGCAGAAAGTTTAAATTTAAGCGGACAGAATTCAGGCTGCGATTTAAATTTAGATGAGCAAAATTCTTTAAAAGAGCAGAATTGCGCCGCTTCAAATTTGGGCGATGAAGGCTCCGCTGCTGCGACAAGAAATTCTAGCGGCAAGAATTTAATCTCGGCGTTAAATTTGAATGACGTAAATTCCAAAGTGACGTTAAATTTGAATGATCAAAATTTAAGCAACCAAAGCTTTACCGCCGCAGGTATTGTCGCCGCATCAAATTTAGATAGAGAAAATTCCGCCACGGGAGTCGCTGCATTAAATTTTAAAAATAAAAATTCCGCGACGGCGGACATCATAGCGACATCAAAAACGATGGCGGGCGCCGCAAAAACAGGAAGCTACAACGAGCGTCGTAGAAGTAAAAACGACGAAAACAGCGCAAAACGATATTGAGATTACAAGGGTAGTGGAGGAAATAATGACAACAGAAATAGCGGCAGCAAAAGAAGCAGAAGTGGCGAGGCCGCAGATCCAAGAGCTTACCAATTTTCTTAGCGAATACACCGCCAAGATGCTTAGTATCGGCACTTACACCGCGCGCATCGAGCGCTGCGTGCGCAGGATAGCGGACGCTTACGACTATGAGGCGAGCCTGATGATCTTCGTGCGCCACTTCATCATCAGCGTGATGGACCCCGCGGACAACTCCATCCGCCGCACCTACGTTAAAACGGGCGCTGCGGCGCGGATCAGCTTTGATCTGATCTCGGAGCTAAGCGCGCTTAGCTGGGAAATTTACGATGAAAAAATCCCTTTTGCGCGCGCCAAAGCCGCATTTGCAGAAATTTTAGCCTCGCAAAAGAAAAGCTTCGCCAAAACGTTCGTTTTGCTCAGCGTCGCAAATGCCGCGTTCTGTGAGCTTTTCGGCGGCGATGGCGGCGCGATGGCGTTAGTGTTTGCGGCTACGGCTTTTGGAATTTGCGCCCGCTATCTGCTTAGCAAGCTTAAAATCAACCTAAAAATCCAATACATCGCGGTTTCGTTCGCAGTCTCCTTCATCGTCTCGCTAGGCGCTCGCTACGGGCTTAGCGCCACGCCCGACGTCGCCGTGGGATCGAGCATACTCTTTTTGATCCCCGGCGTCTGGCTAATCAACTCGGTATTTGACATCCTAAACGAAAATATGCTCGTAGGCATCAGCAGAGGGCTGAACACCGGGCTTTTGATCATCTGCATCGCGATCGGGCTCTTTTTGACGCTTAGCATCTCAAATTTGGGGCTTGTAAATGTTTGATATAGCGCTTTTGGTATTTAAGGACGCCTGCTTTGCCGCTGCGGCGGGGCTCGGGTTTGCGTATGCGTGCATGCCGCCTAAAAAGACGCTCGCCTTCTCGGCGCTGCTTGCGGCGGTTGCGCATTCGTGCAGGTTTTTGCTGATTCAAAGCCAAATTTTTTCGATCGCCGCCGCGACGCTTTTTGCGTCGTTTCTGATCGGCGTTTTGGGGATGCTCTGCGCCAAGCGCCTCAAGGTGCCCGCAGAGATCATCGCCTTTCCCGCGCTGCTTCCGATGATCCCAGGCATCTACGCCTACAAGGCGGTTTTGGCGCTGTTTTCTTATATCAAAGCCGCGGGCGCACAGCATAAACTCGCTCATCTTATCTCGTTTTTCGATAACGCCCTCGCCACAATCTCAATCTCGCTGGCGCTCGGCACGGGCGTTTCAATAACGCTGCTAATTTTCTACGAGCAGTCCTTGATGATCACTCGCGGAGCAAGAGGCAAATAGCGCTAAATAAGAAATTTTAAGCAGACGCGACGGGTAAATTTTATAAATTCTATTTTATTGCTCTCGTTTTATCTCTTTGGTTTTTTCATCGTAATAATATCCTTGCTCCACACCCAGCAAATTATCTTTTATATCGTATTTATATGTATAATTTTCATCAAAAATACCTAGATAAAAAGCATACCGACTATATTTTCTACCTTCTAACTCAAAAAATGCTTTATACGGTTTTATATCTTTCTTTTTAAAGTTATATAAATTACAAAAGTTATCGTATTTTTTATCTATTAGGCTTACATACATATCAAAAAATAGCATGTCGATTGGAATAGAAAAAATTTTATCATTAGGATATTTGTGGTCGTATATTTTAGGATTAATTTCATTTAAAAATATTTTTTCCGTAAATAACATATCAAATACATGTTTATCATTTTCTAATCCGCTAAAATATAATTTGTATTTTAAATTTCCATCCGACAAGATTAAACTATTATTATTTTCCCAGGGGTAAACAACTTCGCCTTTGAGCATGGACATATTTACAAAATCTTTGAAATTTGCTACGGCTTGTTTACCATTGCAAGCCCTGTCTCCCAAACTCATAAAATATTCTAAATTTATATTGTCATCTACAATGAAAAATTCGCAAGCTTTATCTGGGCGATTATTTCCACCGCATCTTTCCGCCAACCCGCTATAAAAATTATAAAATTCATCATCTACTTTACCGTATTGTTTCTTTATTTTTCTTTCCATATCACGGAATTCCTCCGCTGAAATATTTATAGATTTATAGGTCTTTTTAAGCATGCACTTTAGTGCCCTATCCTTAAGCTGTATATCCGTAAGATTGCCATCTAGATCGCATACCCATTCATATGGATCGGTTTCAATTTTTTCGGCTGAATTTGGGTATTTATACTCCGCAATAATCGAAAGTATCGCGCACAAAGCGCATATTATTATGATGAAGACCAAGCACAGATAATATCTCGTTTTCAAATTTCGCTCCTAAAATTTTCCGCAATATACCTCACATATACTTAATCTACGATAATTTTAGTATGCCTCAAATATCGTTAAATCAGGGCTTTTCTTGATCCGCTTCGGCAAATTTCATCTCAATGCTTCGTAGGTATTAGGCTCTCTTGCGCGCTCGTCGCACCTCTTGCCGCGAAGGTAAAATTTAATTATATCCTCCATTTATCGCCCATTATTCGATATTTGTTTTATTGTTTTCTCTTTTTCGTCGTAGTAATATCCCATATAACTCAAAAGCATATTTCTGTAGCCCAAGATATATTTAAAGCTCTTATCTATCAATATGATATAAAAATCATATGTTGCATAATTATCTCTATATTTGAAAGCTATTTTATTGAATGGGCGGCTAGTGTCTATATCGCTATTTTCATAAATTTTATAAGTCATGCAAAATTCTTCCAAATTATTTTTAAAATTTCCATTTTCTTCACCATTAAGTGGTTTATATAAATTAAGAAATAATAAATTTATAGGGATTATGAGCGATGCTTCGATATTATTAATATCTATATTTGGATCTTGTAGATCTATCTTATACTTATAAACTCCATAATTTATTATTGCTTTATTCATGTCGCTTTCGCTAGCAAAATATAGATTGTATCTTAGATCCCCGTTTTCTAAAACCAAACTTTCCTTATCTTCCCAAGGATATACGACTTCGGTTTTAAAAATTTCTTTATCTATATAGGTCTCGGCATCTTGTATCGCTTTGCCGTTTCTACAAATTTTTGAGCCCAAATCCATAAGATAATCTAAATTTAGCCTTTTATCTATCTTGTAAAATTCGCATTTATCATCGGGGCGTTTATCCCCATGACATTTACTATGGACGCGTGTTAAATAATCTTTTAATTCTAGATCTTCAATATCTTCTTCGATGTGAAGATTTTTATATTTCATTCGGATATCATCTATTTTTTTAGCGATTTTTTCTTTAGAAAAGTTTTCGCTTTCATGCATCTTTTTAAGCATACACTTTAACGCCCTATCTTTAAGCTGTATATCTGTAAGATTGCCATCTAGATCGCATACCCATTTATATGGATCGGTTTCAATTTTTTCGGCTAAATAAAATATTATGCCGGAAGCGCATATTATTATGATGAAAGCCAAGCACAGATAATATCTCGTTTTCAAATTTCGCTCCTAAAATTTTCCGCAATATACCTCACATATACTTAATCTACGATAATTTTAGTATGCCTCAAATATCGTTAAATCAGGGCTTTTCTTGATCCGCTTCGGCAAATTTCATCTCAATGATTCGTAGATATTTGGCTCTCTTGCGCCGCTCGTCGCACCTCTATCGCCAAAGTAAAATTTAGCCGAGCTTTTCTGACTTAAACGCCCTTTTTACCGTCATATAAAAGCCACTAAAGATAAAAAGCGCCATACAAAGCGAAACGAGCGACCATAAAATTTTACCCGCGAGCCCGAAAAAATAGCCCGTGTGAAGCTGATAGTTCGCGTCTTTAAACTCGCCCACGGTGATACCCTCCGTCTGCTTCTGCTGCGCGACTTTGCCCTCCTTTAGCTTCACGCTCGCGCCTTTTGGACGCGCGGTGGCTGGCGCATCTGGCTCATAATACCTGACGTCGATCTTATCTGACGCCGCGAGCATTAAGGTAAATTCTTTATACTCTATGCCACTTGATCTGAATATCTCATAAGCCCTCTGCGCGTCGCTAAATTTATACGTAGCGGGCTTTTTGCCCTCCTCTTTAGCAGATGCGGCGGCGTGATCTTTAGAAGCGGCGGCTTTAGGCGCGCTAGCTTGCGGCAAATTTTGCGAACTTACGAAAAGCTTCATCACCGCGTCGTTATACCAGCTATACGACCAGTTAAGCCCGGTCAAACAGATGAGAAGGTAAACTACCGCGCTTAGAGTACCCAGGCTCGTGTGTAAATTGTAAAAAAGAGCGTATTTTTTGAGTTTAAAATTCGGCTTTATCGCCTCGATAAATTTACGCCTAAGCCTTGGGAAATGCAGCCAGACGCCGCTTATTACGAGCAGTATCATCGCCACGACGCTCGCGCCCACGATCTGTTTGCCGATCTCAGCTGCGGTTTTATTGCCACTTAGCGCTAGACCCAAATTTCGATGCAACGCCATCACCGTTAGCACAAAGCCCGTGCCGCGATCCTTGCCAATGATCTGCGCGGTATACGGATTGATCAGATACGCATCGCTTCTGCTTGCGTAAACGACGAAGGCTTCGTCAGCGCTTTTGGGCACGACGAGCCTGACGGGCTGTTTAACGCCCGTTTGCTCGCTAAAGCTTTGCAGAATTTTTTCCACGCTTTGCATTTCGCCCGTCTTTTCGACCTTTTTAGAGCCCGCGTTTATTAGCGCCTCAAACTCGTGCTGATACGACAAAATCGCGCCCGTAACGCCAATGATAAGCAGCGGGATAGAAAAAACGATCGATAAAATAAGATGGACGTTAAACAAAATTTTATTGCGCTTCAAAAGCGAGCTCATTGTAGATCCTTGCGAGATGAATTCAATCTTTATTTGATTGAGGTTCGCAATTATATTGTGCGATTTTAAATATTTAGATAATTATCATTAAGATTTAGGATGCGAAATTTTAAGGCACGTTATGGCATCGCAAGAGCGCCTAGGCACCTCGCGTAATGTCATAAACTGCATATTTCAGAATATCAAAGCTAAAAATTTAATCCGCCTTTCGCGCGGCTAGATCACGCTAGCGAGATAAAATTCTAATCGCGATTTATAAAAAGCGCGCTTAGAATCTCGTAAATTTAGAAATTTTGCGCTAAAATTGCCAAAGACGCGAGCTTGCGCAATCCAAAAAACAAGGTCATTATTATGTCGCAAAGTATAACCGAGTTTGCTTCGATAATCCTTTATGTTACGATAGGCTTTTGCCTTCTTGTTTCATTGCTTGATAAAAATAGATCATTCAAAACCGTAGATCACGGAACTCTGTTTATCTCCACCGATCCGCTTTTAAAAATGCAGATGTTTATAATATTCCTAAGCTTCGGCGTAGTCACTCTATCCAGCTCGCACGTAGCAAAACATAACGGCGAGCCGATACCCTGCTTTTACATCCACGATAAAGTTTGCTCGCAAGAATACAAAGCGGCAGGCATAAATTTAAGATGCTTCGAAGAAGGCGATCCCAGATGTGTGGATGGATATCTGCAAATAAGCGAGCCTAGACTAATACTCGGCAAAATCATATCTGTCTGCGCCATAATTTTTTCCTTTATCGTGCTAATTCAAAAAGGAATCAGAATAGATAAAAGCGGCATCTGCAAAGAATGGGAGGTTCTGCCGTTTAGGCATACGGAAAAGATATACTTTGATGAGATGAACTACGCCACATGGTTTATAAGAGGCGTAAAAATAATCAGCATACGAGGCAAAATTAGCGGCGTTAAATTCGGGGCGGGATATTTGTATGCACAAAAGGATATAGATTTTTTGCAAAATTTTATATTAGAAAAGCTCGCTGAAATTTCAAAAGCTAAAGCAGCCGAGCGAAACGCTTGAGCTTAATTTAACGCTAAAAATATCTAAATTCAAGGCGGCGGCATGATATTTTTATATTTGATATTCGGCATAAATCTTTTACTGTTTGGACTTGCCATTTTAAAAAGCATGGTTTTTAAAAGCAAGGTCTCTTATAAAACCGTGCAAAAGGGCGCCTGGCTCATACCTCCTAGCCCCATAGCAAAAACTATGCTTATCGTGCTATTTTTATCCTGGGGTTCGTTGGTGGCGTTTGATGAGCCTTGGATAAAAACAACAAGAGGCGGAGGTAAAGTTGCATGCTTTGATGCAAACGACCCTTTATGCGTAGGCGGGCATATGCAAAGAGGCGACGACGAGACCGCACTCGTGATCGTGATGGGTCTTGCAATGATGCTAATTGCCATACTGCCGTTATCCGAAAAAGGCGTCATCATAGATAGCCGCACCGTAAGGAAAGAGTGGAGATTTTTGTCGTTTAAATTTAGCACAAAGATCGATATAGAAAATGCCCTTACGGAGAAGGGGATGAGGGGCGAGATGCCGATTTTGATAGTAGAAGACGGGCAAAGCGGCAAAAATTTTACGCTCTCATTCCCATACGCACAGCAAGATATAAAATTTATCGAAGCAGAGATAAGAAAGAGGCGCTATAAGATGATGAAATCAAAAGAGGCGACCCCCCCCAAATCCGCGCTCAAAAAAACTATAAGCTTAAAAGGCGCGAATGAGCGCGCAAACATAGAAATTCTAAAAAACGACAAAGAGGGCGCGGGCAATTAAATTTTAAATTTAGCCACGCGCGAGCAATAGCTGTAAAAATTTATGACAATGCGGCAAAGTGGCACAATGATCGCGAGCAGTAGCTACATTTATGACAAGCCGTGGCGAAACGGCGCAATGATCGCGCGAACAAGTCCAACGCTAGCCCAAAAAGACGAATCCAAAGCAAGCCTAAAAAGACGAGCCGGGTACTTAAAATTTAACTCGCGATTTTAAAATCCGAAATTCTAAATCGCTCCGCCTAAATTTAGCTTATTTTTTACATAAAATTCGTAAAATTACAATTTTTAATTTACAAAAAAGGACACAGATGAATAAAAGTTTGGAATTCAGAGCCGACATCGGAATGCTCTTCGTGGCGATCGCTTTTGGGCTCGGGTATCTGCCCACCTCGCAGGCGCTTGCGAGCAACAACGTCTTCGTGCTGCTATTTTGGCGCTTTTTCGCCGCGAGCATCATCGCAGGCGCGATATTTTTCCCAAAGCTCAAAGCGCTCACTTCGCGCGAGATCAAGCACGGCGCGGTGCTTAGCCTGTTTTTATTCGCGGGCTTTACGTCGCAGACCTTTGCCTTTAAATTTGCGCAAAGCTCCTCCGTGGCGTTCATCATCGGCCTAAACGTCGCGCTCGTGCCCTTCATCGCCGCGGCGCTATTTAGGCACAAAATTTATTCCTACGCCTACGCGGGCATCGCGCTCGCGATCGCTGGGCTCTATCTCATCGGCGATACGCAGCTTGGGCTCGGCAAGGGCGAAGCGCTGGCGCTAGTCTGCGCGTGCGCGTATTCGTTTCACATCGTGCTGACCAACCGCTTCGTGCAAAGCTGCGACGTAGCGGGCATTGCCTACGTACAGATCCTCTGCTTAAGCGTGCTTTGCTGCTTTGCGGCGATCTTTTTTGAAAAGGTCAGCATCGTGCCGGTGATGGATCGAAGCTTTTTCGTCGCGATGGCGGTGATCTGCCTGCTGGGGACGGTTTTTGGCTTTTTTGCGCAGGCTTTGATGCAAAAATACACGACGCCCGTCAAAACCGCTCTATTTTTCACGCTTGAGCCCGTAACGGCGGGCATCATGGGTGTATTCGTGGGCGGCGAGAGGCTAAGCGCGATGCAAATTTTAGGCGCGGCGCTCATCCTTGCAGGCGTTTTGATAAGCGAGATCGGAAGCTACTTCAGCGCAAAACGGAGCAGATCCGCAGACGCTTGATTTTGCGGCGTTATAAAATTCCGTGCTGCATAAAATTCTACTCCTTTAAAATTCCACAGCGAAATTCTGCGCCGCGCATAATTCTATATCACGCGGAATTTTGCGGCGTCTCTCGCAAGGATACGTTAAAATTCCGCAACAAAATTCGTATTAAAATTTACCCAGCAAAGGCGTGCGGCGAAGCTTTAGCGATAAAATTTCATTGCTTAAGCGATACAATAGTAAAATAACAAAATTTTAACAAAGGAGCCCCTATGAAAAAAATCATCTTTCTTGTTGCCGCGCTTGCGGGCATACTGTTTGCTAAAAGCGTAGAGCTAGAGACGCCACTCAATCATAAAGACGGCGCAAATCACCTGGAATTGGTACTGATCTTAGATAAATCAGGCTCGATGAGCGGGCTTGAGAGCGATACGATCGGCGGATTTAACTCGATGATAGAAAAGGAGCGCAAAGAGGGCATCGACGCCAGCGTCACGACCGTGCTTTTCGATACTAAATTTAACGTCATCCACGACCGCACGCCGCTTAAAAAGGTCGAAAACCTAACGTCTAAAGAGTACTACGCCGGCGGCAATACAGCGCTATTAGACGCGATCGGCAGCACGATAGCGCGTATCGAGCGGGTGCCAGACATCTATGCCAAAAACAATCGCGTGCTTTTCGTCATCATCACCGACGGGATGGAGAACTCGAGCCGCGAATACTCCAGAGCGCAGATTAAGAAGATGATTAGCGACAAGCAGGAAAAATACGACTGGGAATTTATCTTTTTAGGCGCTAATATTGACGCCGCGAGCGAAGCGCAAAGCATCGGCATCAGAAGCGAAAACGCCCTAAAATACGAGAATTCCAAAGAGGGCGTGAGTAAAAATTTCGAAGCGGCGGCCGAGATATCCAAAGACGTAGCGACCGACAATAAAGCAAACTCGAAATGGCGCGACAAGGTGCTACAAGATAAAAAATAGAAAATCTCGAGGCGAGGCGCGCTAGAAATGAAGTGTCGCTACGGAAACGAGCGGCGGCACTAAAATAGGCGGCGATGTGCAGCGTGCGGCACAAAACGAGCTTTAGTAAAAAACACGGGCGGCGGTGCGGAAACAGATAGTGTGCCGGGTCGCTTGCCAAAAAATTTAACGCGAATATGTGCCGCAAGAAAAACAGAGCGCGCGAGGAATAAAACGGCGTGAAGCGGAGCCGAAAACTACGTGAGCCTAGCGGTACGGCGCGCGTATTGATTTTTACTCGGCGCATTTTAAAATTTTATTTTGATTTTTTCATACAGCGCGCGATATTGCTTTTGCCGGCGTTGCTTTGTTGCGGCAAGAAATTTGCTCGCCAAATTTAAACGCTTCGCGAAGGGCGCCGAATTTGCAGCGAGCAAGCCGTATTTCGCAGACGAAGCTAAATTTACGGCGAGCAAATTCCGCTTTTTGCAGGCGATAGATGAATTTTGCCCTTTGCAAGCGGCGCTAAATTTTAAAATTTCGCCGCCGCAAAACGGGCGCAGCTACTAAGCGCGGCTGAATTAAAATTTCGTAAATTTAAAGAGGAGGAAGCTTATGAAGGTATCGGAGATCGACACACCGGCGCTGCTGATCGATCGCGAAATCGTGCTTCGCAACCTGCAAAAGATACAAAACTACGCAGACGCCGCGGGCGTGAGCCTGCGCCCACACACCAAAACGCACAAAATGCCATATTTCGCGAAGCTGCAAGAAAGTATCGGCGCTGCGGGCATCACGGTCGCCAAAACGGGCGAGGCCGAGATCATGGCGGCAAACGGGCTGAAAGATATATTTATCGCAAATGAGATCGCGGGCGAGCTGAAATTTCAGCGCATCATCGCGCTTTTGCGCGCGGGGATAAACTTAAGCTTCGGCGCGGATAGCATAGAGCAGGCGCACCTGATAGAGCGTGCCTTTGAGCGCAGCGGCACGAAGGCCTGCGTGCTTGCCGAGATCGAAGTGGGCGAAAATCGCTCGGGCTTCGTGGAAAAGCAGGATTTTGCGGCGTTTATAAAATTTATAAAAGGCTGCAAAAATATCGAATTCCGCGGCGTGTTCTCCCACGACGGCCACTCCTACAAGGCCGCTGGTAAAAGCGAATGCGAGCGCATCCATCTAGCCGCGCAGCGCCGCATGCTAGAGTTTGCGGATATCGCGCGCGAGCTGGCTCTGCCCGCACGCGTCGTTAGTATCGGCTCGACACCCTCGCTCATAAACGATTTTGAAATTTTAAAAGGCGTCACCGAGATCCGCCCGGGCACCTATATCTTTATGGACGCCTCGCAGGCGCAGGCGTACGGCGATTATTCGATGAATGCGGCGAGCATCCTTACGACCGTCATCAGCAGACCTACGGCGGATCGCATCATCACCGACGTCGGCGCCAAGGGGCTCACGCAGCAAAGGCGCACCGAGGGCTTTACGGCAACGCCGGGGCTCGGGCGCATAAAGGGCACGGATGTGTGGATAAAGGGCATTTACGACGAGCATGCGATCATCTACGACAGAGCGCTGCGAGACGCCGTGCGCGTGGGCGATCGGCTCGAAATTTATCCGAACCACATCTGCCCCGTCGTAAATTTGCACGAGTTCGCCCACCTCGTTAGCGGCGGCGAGGTCATAGAAAAGATCCCCGTGCTATGCAGAGGCAAGCTGCAATGAGCGGGAAATTTAGAGGCGCGACGAGGTAAAATTTTAGCTTCGGTAGAGCCTGGCTAAATTTAGCCGCTCAGGCTGTGGCGCAAAGCGCGCCGAATTTGACGACGAAATTTAACGAAAGGCGAAAATGAGACTTTGGACGATAAGTTTTAAATATCTCGATGCAAAGGGGCTAGTCGCACTTTGGCGAGAGGCGCTGCTAACCAAAAACGTGCTGGCGGGGCTAACTAAAGGCTACAAAAATCACCCGCAGCTTGACCGCTTTTACGCACACGAAAACGCGCTAGAGGCGGTAAATGCGTATCTGGCGGAAGTTTATGAGGAGGGCTGCGCTCGCGGGTATAAATTTGACGCCGCGAAGGTGGGCGAATTTGACGCGCGAAATTTGGCTAAAATCAGCGTCGCTCGCGGTCAGATCGAGTATGAATTCGCATTTTTGCAAGAGAAGCTAAAATCGCGCGATATCAAGGCTTACGAGCGAAATTTAAGCGTAAAAAATATAGAAATCGCAGGCGTTTTTGAGGAGGTTGCAGGCGGGATCGAGCCGTGGGAGAAGGTTAAAATTTAGCTCTGTTTCGCGCAGGATTTTTGGCTTGCCTAGGCAAATTTGATCAATAAAAACGCCAAAATACGTTACGTCGATTTTCCCCTAAATTTGACGTAAAAATCTCAAATTTACGATTAGTGGCGATTCGCCAAAAAGGCAAGCAATTTTATCCGCTTTGGCGAGAAATTATGGGCAATTCGTCAAATTTTAAAAGGCGAGCCTAACGTCAAATTCTCGTCAAATTCGCCTCTGTTTTTAAAAATCAAAGCCGATCCGCAAAATCCCGCACTTAAAATTTACCCGCAAGCGAGCAAATTCAGCTAAATTTTGCAAATCGGTAACTCTACTCCGCTCTCATCTGAGTACCTACGAATGCTAAGCTTAAATCACGACTAGGCCGGTGAGCTAAGCTTAAACCCCAAGACGGGCGCGCAAAAAAATGGGCGCGCAAAAAATAAAATTTCAAATCAAGCTAGTCCGCTTATAACGCCCTCGCTCGTGATCTTCATATTTAGCGCGTTAGGAACCTTCGGCAGCCCCGGCATCAGCATTATCTTGCCGCAGACGGCGACGATGAAGCCCGCTCCCGTGCGAATCTGAAGGTCCTTAACGCTGAGCTTAAAGCCGCGCGCGCCTGAGCGCCTTAGCATCGTCGCTGAAGCTATACTGCTTTGCGATGCAGACGTTTAGCCGCTCAAGCCCCAAAGCCTTGATGTGCTGTAGTGCCTTTTGCGCCTCGGGCTCGAAAACGACCTCGCTCGCGTCGTATGGTTTAAATTTTACTTCGCGGCGGCGGGCTATCCGTATTCAAAAAGCAGCGCTCATTGCATGATAAAATTTCGCCGCCTCGCGACAGCTGTCAAACGGCGCATTAAATTTAAAATTTACAAAACGCAAAATTTCAAAATTTCGCGTAGAGTGGTATCCCTACACGGCGCGCTGCCAAATTTCTACGCAAAAGCAGCCTTCGCAAAAGCGGTATATCAGGCGGTAGCCCGCCTGCCGTGCACTATGGCGTATTACGCGCAGCACGAAGCCATGCGCGATCACCGCCGTATCCGTCTCTAGCAAAGATGGCACCATATCAAGCGCCCGCCGCCGTTCCTCTTTCGCGCTTGCGTCGCTATGATTCATGCCGCACAGCCACAGCAGGCGCGAGAGCACGAGCCAACAATCAAACGGCATTTTTATTAGCGGCATGGGGAATATTCGTAGATTAAACTCGCGCAAAGCCTCTAGGTACTCTATGCCCCCGCTGCGGGAATAGCTTTTGCGCCGTAAGCGCGGCAGCGGCGACGAGCATACTCGGCTTACGCGGGCGAGCTTTTCGTATGCGACACTGCTTTTAAATTTATCGGTTTGCCACAAAGCTAAGCTTTGCGTAGCGTCATACAGGATCGCGCGCCGTGCCGCTTCTGCGGCGTCGCATACGCCGCGATCGATCAGCGGCGTAACGTGGCGGATCAGCGCTAACGTCATGATTTTGTCTCCTAAAATACGAGCCCGCTAAGAACTTGCGCCGTTATATTTCCGCTCCCACAGGATACTTAATGTTTAGATTTGCACTATTTATGCGAAATCTGCTATGGTTCTTACTCTGTAGCCACGGCGAGCGCGGGGGTCTGCTTCAAAGCATGGATTTGCGCGGCTATTTAAGCCTTTCGTAGCTTTCGCATGAGCTTTGCCATGCCCTTTCATGCTCCGCTACCGAGCTCATAAATCTATCCTTGCCGCCCAGCTCGCAGGCCTTTTTGTAGTATTCTACGGCTTTAACATTATCTATGCCCTCGTAAAGACGCGCTAAATTTAAGCACGCAAGCCAGCTGTCCGCGATATCCATATCGCAACCGCGCACATAGTAACCTACGCCCTTTATAGCGTCTTTGCGCACGCCTCTGCCTTTGATATACGCAGAGCCTGCGTTACTGCAGCCTATCGCGTGCCCGTCATTGCAGGCTTTGTCGAACAGCTCCGCCGCCTTCGCCTCATCGCGCGGCATCCCCTCTCCGCTTTGATACAAAATGCCTAAATTTACGCACGACTCCACGTCACCGCCTTTGCAAGCTTTGACGTATAACGGCGCAGCCTTTAGCAGATCTTGCGGCACGCCCCAGCCGTAATTATAAATCTGTGCCAAGGCCCCGCACGCCTTCACATCGCCCTTATCGCAGGATTTTGTAGCCCTGCTTATATCGTCTGCGGTGATTTCAAAATTTTCGGCTAGCGCGAAATTTGCGGAAAGCGCCGCGATAAGCGCTAGAACTGAAATTTTATTTTTCATTTTCGTCCTTTTTGATTTTTTAAGATCGCCCGTCAAGCCTAAGGCGCGGATTTATCGTTAAGGCACAGTTTGATCGCTAGAGTTCGGATTTGTTCTCGCCCTCTCTTTGCTTTTTAACGCCTCGTAAATTTCATCGACGCCGCTTAGATTTTGATCCAAAACCTCTCTCGCCTTTTTTAGCGTGCGTGCGCCAAAAATCCCATCCTGCTTGGCTCCGATGCTTTTTTGGATATATAAAATTTTATCCTTTTGCATCGCAGCGGAATCCTTAGTCGCCCCGGAAACGGAATTTAAAGCAGGGCTTTCAGAGCCGCTAGAGCTTGCGCTCGTAGAATTTTCGTCTGCAGAATTTACGCCATAACTCGCGGAAGTGGAATTTTCGTCCTCAAAAAATGTAGGCATCCATCCTTGCAGTAGCCCTGCTGCGCCGGTTTTCGGCACATAGCCCGTATTTGCCGCGCCTCCGTAGATTGCGCTAGCTAAAACGGCGCAGAGCATGGCTTTGCAAAAGCTAGCAAACGCCGCGCCGCCTCTGCCGCAGCGATACTCTCGCGGAATTTTACGAGCTTTTACGACGCACCGCACTGCGCTTGCCAGCCACAGCACTCCTCCGCCTAACAGCCCCACAGCAGCGATTACCGCACCGCATGCAAGTGCCCAAAAATAATGCTCCGCAAAGATCATCTCGAAGCAGCCCTCGCACGCCAGCGCAGCCGCCGCGATGAGCGCGCCTCCGCCTATGCACCACACCGCGCGGTCATATCGCGGACTTAGCACGCCAAGCGCCCCAGCCATCGCTCCGCCCAAATCGCGAGCGCATTGCTGCGAAATAAAGCCCTCGCAAACGCGCATAATCGCCGCGGCGAAACTCTGCGCGCAATCCTCGCGCAAAGAACGTGGGAAAAAGAATTTCTTTAATCGTGCAAAGGGCGAAATTTTAGAATTTGACGCAGGATCTTGCGTATTCGTGCGATTTTTAAATTTTGCAGCGGCTAGATTTTCGGAATTTATTGCGGCGGAGTCTATGGAATTTGTGGAATTTTGAGCATTCAAGACACTTAAATCTCGGTAATCTCGCTCGCCGCGTAATTCGTAAAGACCCTCCGCGGCGCGATCAGAAGTGCCGCCTAAGCCCTCTTGCGAGCCGGCAAAATTAGGTCCATTCTGCGCGCGAGCTTCGCTGCTTTGCTGCCTAGCATCAAAATCGCCGGCAGAATTCTCTCCGCTTTCCGAAAGATCCGCCCCTGCAAATTTTATGCCGCCGCCTACTCCGCCTGCAAACCTGCCTTGCTCTCTGCGCGATCCCAAGTGATTATCTTCCGCGCCCATAGAATTTGCCGAAGCGCCCGCAAATTTCGTGCCCGCGAATTTTACGCTCGCGCCGCCCTCGAGATTTTCTTTGCGCGAAGCGTCTTTTGCAAGGCTCAAAGCGTCGCGATCAGCCGCGCTGCGGGCAAAATTTGCAAAGTTAAAATGTCCATCCGCGCCGCGCAACTGATCAATATTTAGCGTCTCGCCGCGCAGCTTAGCACTAGCTAGACGCATCGCCACATCCAGTGCAGGCTTTGCGCGAAATAGCGCAAAAAGGCTTTGCGCATCGCCCCACCCTAGCCTGGCGGGCGCGCTGCGTGCCGCCGCAAGCTCCGACGCAAAAATTTCGTCAAAAAAGCTAGGTCTTACGAATGTCGCGCCACCGAAGCACGCCGCATCGTAAGCCTTGCCGCAGACGGCAAAACTCAAGCGCAAAAATTCCTCCTCCGCGCTAAATACCGCTTCGCAGCCGCCCTGCACCGCTCGCAGCGAGCTTAGACGAAACAAAAGTCTGCGCGCCGCAAAACCTACGCCCTTGCTACATAAAAACTCCAGCAGCTCGCGCCCGAAAACCTGCGAGCTAGCGCCTATGCTGACGCTCGGGCGGGCATAAACGGGTACTTTGCCGGTGCGAGTGAAATACCCGCGCCCATCGCAGTGCTCGCAGCGAAAATCGCCCGCACCGCCACACTTTTCGCAGCGCAATCTGCCTGCGCCGCCGCAAGCGGGACAAATGCGCGAGCCGCTACCGCCGCAGTTAGCGCAGGGGATGAAGCGATAGCCCATAGAATTTGACGCAGAGCCTGCAGAATCACCTCCAGAAAGGCCGCGCGCATGAGCGTCCGTAGAGCTTAATGCCGCGCGGCTATATCCGCCGGTGCCCTTGCAATCGGGACAGATCAAGCGCCCGCGCCCGCCGCAGTTAGCGCACGGCGTCTTGCCTGCGCCTTCGCAGGCTTTGCAGCGTCTCCTGCCCGATCCGCCGCAATGCTCGCAACGCAGCTGAACGCTAAAGGGCTTAAAATCGTGGAATTTTATGATCTGATCCGCATTCATAGCGGCTTTTTGGGGATCTGCACGCAGGCGTAGCATAAAGGTCTCGCTTAGCTCCGCATCAGTGCTTGCCGCATGCAGACACTCGCGCGCGTGGGCTTCGAACTGCTCGATGCCAGCGAAATGCAGCTGCGCTCGCTCGCCGCCGCTTATCTGCGAGACGCTAAGCTTGCCGGCAAAGTCGTAACGCACTCCAAGCCTCGCGCTAAATCCATAAAACTCGCGATCAAGCTCGCGCAGATCGGCGCCACCGCTACGCGCTAAAGCTTTTAGTCTAGCAACAAACGCCTCTGCAAGCTCCTCTTTATCCAGCTTGTCCATGATCGCTCCTTTCTTGCAGGCACGCCACAAAGCCGCGCCGCATAAATTTTAAAATTCCTTTATTGAAATCCTGCAAATTTTGCATTTCATACAATTATACCGCGAAAGGGAATTTTAAAATTCCAAAATCTCACGCAGGATGGAATTTAGCGCCATTGCGCGCCGTAAAATCTCGCTGCAAATCAAAGCTCTAAAATAGAGCTCGATGCGAAATCTCGCACTGTGGCGCGGCGACTTACATAACTGCTGCAACAAATACGGCGCGAACGGATCGCAAAACAGAGCCGCCAGGCATACGGCGCCCGAGCGATAGCAGCGGGCATGCAAGACTTTAATTCCGCAGCAGCGCATAATTTGGCTCGCGATGATGCACGACACAGAGTAACGCGAATCAAATTTCACGCCTGCATAGAATTTTAAATTTCACAGCTAGCTCGTACGTACGCACAGCATGAAATTTAAAATTTTACGACAGCTATAGCGCAGCGTGCAGCGATCTAAATTTATGACAAGTAGCGGCGCGCAAATTTCAATCAGGCGACGGGTGCGTGGAGTACAATTTAATTTACAAGCACGGTGACATATCATCGCACAAATTTGGTCGCAGCGAGCGACACGACGCGAAAATTCATGCCGCGACGCAGCGGCTCGTAAAATTTAATCCTGTTACCGCGCAGTTATAGCCGCTTGCGCCTTTGCAAGCAGAGCAGATCAGACATCCGCGCCCACCGCAGGCGCTGCACAGCGGTGCGTTAAATTTAATCTGGGCGCCGCAAACCTCCGCCAACATGACTGATCGTACGAGCGTAAAATTTAGCTCGCCTATCGCATAATTTAACTCACGGCGGCGTATGTCGCGGCGCAAGCGCGAATTTTAGCTCGTGCGGCGATCTGCTACGCGACCGACGGATTAATTTCACGGTGCGCTCGACATGAAATTTAGAATTTCGTAGCGACACATGACACTGTGCGCAGCCGCGTGAAATTTTGAATTTCACGGCGAGCTTATGCGGCATGAAATTTTAATCTCACCGCGATAAGCTCGCAAGCTCGCGGACGGCTCGGTCTAAGACCTTGCGCTCGGTTTTTACGCGGAATTTTGCGAGCAAAATTTCAAATGCAAACCCGCGCAAATTTTGCGCAGAATTTAATGAAATTTCGCGGGACGAGCTCAGCGCGCCGAAATCCGACCAATCCGATCAATCAAAACTCGACCGGCTAAAACCCAGCGCAATAAAACCCAAGCATAGCAAAACCATGACGCAATAAAACCGGGGCGCAATAAACTCGTCGCAGCTTGAAGGCAAGATTTATTGCTACCGAAGCTTGAGGGGAAAATTTATCGCCGCTGAAGCTCGTAGCTAAATTTTACCGCCCAAGCGCGGAATTTTCGGCTTTGGCTTTGGGCGCCGAAAATAAAATTTCACGCCAGCCCGCTTATAACGCCATCGCTCGTGATCTTCATATTTAGTGCGTTAGGAACCTTCGGCAGCCCCGGCATAAGCATTATCTTGCCGCAGACGGCTACGATAAAGCCCGCTCCCGTGCGAATTTGAAGATCTTTGACGCTGAGTTTAAAGCCGCGCGCTCGCCCGAGCGCCTTAGCATCGTCGCTGAAGCTATACTGCGTCTTTGCGATGCAGACGTTTAGCCGCTCAAGTCCCAAAGCCTTGATGTGCTGCAGCGCCTTTTGCGCCTCGGGCTCGAAAACGACCTCGCTCGCGCCGTAAATTTTAGTAGCGATCTTTTCGATCTTGCTCGCCGTATCGTCGCTAAGCTCGTAGGCAAACTTCAGCTCCTTAGCGCGCTCGCACTCATCTATGACGAGGCGGGCTAGCTCAAGCGCGCCCTCGCCGCCTTTGGCGAAATTTTCGCAAATCGCCATCTGCACGCCGCGCTGCTTGCAGTAATCGCGCACGAAATCAATCTCCTCATCGCTATCAAAGCTGAAGCGATTAAGCGCCACGACCGGATTTAGCCCGAAATTTTGTAAAATTTCAATATGCCCGCCCAAATTTACGATGCCTTTTTGAAGCGCGGCAAGATCCGGGCTCGCGATACTTTCTTTATCCGCGCCGCCGTTGTATTTAAGCGAGCGGATCGTGCTGACTAACACCGCGGCATCCGGAGCGATGCTGGCGCGGCGACACTTGATGTCGATAAATTTTTCAGCCCCGAGCTCGCTTCCGAAGCCCGCCTCCGTCACGGCGTAATCGGCAAGACTTAGAGCTAACTTGCTCGCCATTATGGAGTTGCAGCCGTGCGCGATATTTGCGAAGGGTCCTCCGTGCACGAGCGCGGGCGTGTGCTCAAGGCTCTGGATGAGATTTGGTTTCATCGCGTCTTTTAGCAGGATCGCCACGGCATCCGCGCAGCCCAGATCGCGCACGTATATCGGCTCTCCCTGCGTATCGTAGGCGACCATGATGTTTGCGATGTTTTCCTTAAGCTCGGCAAGATCGTTCGAGAGGCACAGAACCGCCATTATCTCGCTAGCTGCGGTGATATTAAAGCCGTCCTCGCGCTCTACTCCGTCGGTGCGCCCGCCCTGTCCAACGGTGATGTGGCGCAGCGCGCGGTCATTCATATCCATGCAGCGCTTCCATAAAATTTTATCAATCTTTAGCGGGTTTTCTTGATACAGCGAGTTGTCGATGACCGCCGAAATGAGATTGTTTGCAGAGGTGATCGCGTGAAAATCGCCGTTAAAATGCAAATTTAGATCATCCATCGGCACCAGCTGCGAATATCCGCCGCCAGCAGCCCCTCCTTTGATACCAAAAACCGGTCCCAGCGACGGTTCGCGTAGCGCAAGGCAAACGCTTTTGCCCAGACGCTTTAGCGCGTCGGCTAGGCCGATGGAGGTCGTAGTCTTGCCCTCGCCAAACGGCGTCGGATTGGTCGCCGTGACTAAAATAAGCTTAGAAGCGCGCGAGCGCGGCTTGATGTTTAGCTTGGCTTTGTAGTGGCCGTACAGCTCGATCTCATCCTCGCCAAGCCCCAAATTTTTCGCAACGTTTGAAATTTTATCCGGCCTCGCCGCATTTGCTATTTCGATATCGCTCAACATTTTCTCTCCTTAAATTTAAAATTTTATCGCGCAGTTTTTACGCACCGCCTCTTTAAATCCGCGCATTAGCTCGCGCGCTATGCGCACCTTATCCGCCAGCCGCGCAAGATCAAAGCTCGCGCCGCGAAATTTGCCCCGGTTAAATTTCGATCTCGATGCCCACGGGGCAGTGGTCGCTGCCCATCACGTCGCTTAGGATGAAAGCATCCTTTAGCCGCGAGCGCAAATTTGCCGAGATGAAAAAATAATCGATCCGCCAGCCTACGTTTTTTGCGCGCGCGTTAAAGCGGTAGCTCCACCACGAGTAGGCGTCCCGCAGCTCGCCGCGCACGGCACGGAAGGTATCGACGAAGCCCGCCGCCTCCACCTCATCTAGCCACGCCCGCTCGATCGGCAAAAAGCCCGAGGTTTTGGAGTTTGCTTTTGGATTTGCAAGATCGATCTCACGGTGCGCGGTATTTACGTCGCCGCAAAATATCACCCCGAGCCCCTGCTCCGCGAGGCTGCGCGCGTAGGCTAGGAATTTTGCGTAAAATTCCATCTTATAGGCTAGCCGCGCCTCGTCCTTTTGGCCGTTGGGAAAGTAGATATTAAAAAGCACGACATCGCCGAAGCGGTGCTGCAGCACGCGCCCCTCGTCGTCTGGGAAAAACAGCGCCTTGCTCGTCTCGCTTTTAAATTTAGCCAGGCTCGCCACGCCCGAATATCCCGCGCGAGCGGCGGAATTTAGATCAATCTGAGAAAATCCGAGCTCGTAAAGCCCTTTCGGAGCGTCCTTTTCGCTCACCTTGATCTCTTGCAAGCCCAAAAAATCGGGATTTTGCTCCGCAAGCCACGCAAAACCGTCTTTGCCGAGCACTGCGCGCAGTCCGTTTACATTCCAACTAATCAGTTTCAAATTTAGCCTTTGGCGCAAAAATTTTGGTATGATTATACGAAATTTTGACTAAATTTAAAGGAAAATTATGCGCAATCAGCCCAAATACCGATTTTTTGCCAACTGGGGCTACGCGATGGCGGGTCTTGCCGAGATGCTGCGCAGCGAGCGTAGCTTTAGACTCGAGCTTTGCGTGTTCGTGCCGCTTCTGCTGTCGCTATTTTTTTGGAATTTCGGCGCGGTGCTAAATCTATTTTTGATCTTCGGCGCGGTCTTTACGCTCACAACCGAGTGCATAAACTCCGCCGTCGAGCGTGCGGTCGATCTTGCCACGAGCAAAATCCACCCGCTAGCCAAGGGCGCCAAAGACACCGCAAGCACGGCCGTGATGATGAGCCTATTTCTCAACGCCGCGCTGTGGGGCTACGCGCTGATAGATAAGCTATTTTAGCGGCAACTGCGTATAAAAATTTAATTTCACCGCAGCGCCTATAGATAAATGGCAAATTAAGCCTAAATTTCGTAAAATCACCGCTAAGACGCGAGGTCGCGTAATACATTAAAAGGCAAACCATGCAAAACTCAACCACGTAAATTCCGCTAAATTTAAACCGAGTCAACCAATCAAAATTTAAATTTAACGGAGAAAAACCATGAAAAGACGAGACTTTTTAAAATTAGGCGCGCTCGCGGCAGCTTCGGCGCAAGCAAAACAATTAGGTGCAGCGGCGCAGGCGATATTTGACGAGCAGATGGGGCTTTGCGCGAATAAATTCGGCGCGTTTTACGTAAAAACCATCGGCGGCAGGGTCGTGGGCACAGAGCCCTTCGAGGGCGACGCGATGCCTACGGTGCTAAACAACGCCCTAAGCGATCACATCCAAA